>RCNE010002240.1_pt1 | contig 10399 bp, 5 predicted proteins | sample 2041361 | NCBI WGS metagenome assembly RCNE01 (sample SAMN09708229, study PRJNA481090) | Marine sediment metagenome, whole genome shotgun sequencing project.
GCCATTGTGTCTTTTGGTCAACAGCAAATCGAAGCGGGCCTACTGGACCCTGCGCGTTTGATTCTTGCTACCAACGCGGAGAGTCTTACGGGCCGGGGTATCCGGGCAGTAGTTGACGGACGGTTAATTCTCATCGGAAACAAGAAATTGTTTACTACAGACGGCGTCAATACCGACAGTGGAAATGGACCAGATGCCTACGGTGCTTTGACAAACTCAACATCGTATCAGGCTGGACGTATTACGCCCAATGACAGTTTGCCCGCCGAAATCAGTGCCATTGTGGAAGCACTCGAAAGCGCTGGACGGACGACCATGATTGTCCGCCGTGATGAGCAGTATCTCGGTGTTATCGGGCTGATGGATACGCCCCGCGAAGAAGCCGCAGGCGTGGTCAGCAGGTTGAGGACAATTGGTATCCGACGGATGACCATGTTGTCAGGCGACAATCAACGAGTTGCGGATGCGATCGCCAAAGCAGTTGGTTTGGACGAGGCACTGGGCGGATTGATGCCGCATGACAAGGTCGACGCTATCAAATCACTTCGCGACAAAGGTGATGTTGCAATGATTGGTGACGGCGTTAACGATGCCCCAGCTATGGCAAATGCAACGGTCGGAATCGCAATGGGTGCCGCTGGGTCAGACGTTGCGCTGGAAACCGCAGACGTCGCGCTAATGTCAGACAATCTAAACCAGTTGCCGTTCGCAGTGACCTTGAGCCGACAAGCAAACCGGATCATTAAACAGAATCTGTTCATGAGTCTCGGCATGGTTGTCTTCCTTGTGCCGGCGACAATTGTTGGATTGGGAATCGGACCAGCCGTTGCGCTACATGAAGGCTCAACACTCGTCGTGGTTTTTAATGCGCTTCGCCTGCTTGCGTTTAATTCCGAAAGATGATCGGCAATCTCAGCAACGTTCCGGCCCTTCACGATAGAGCATCCCGGACCCGATCAGCCAAATACGGAACCACCTCTTCCTCAAACCATGGATTCTTCTTGAGCCATCGGTTATTTCTCGGGCTCGGATGGGGCAGCGGCAATAGGTCGGGAGCGTATTCTTTCCAGTTCTTTACGGTCTCCGTCAAGGTCCTTTTCCGATCGGGAAGGTACGCGTCTAGTGCGTAGTTACTTAGAAGCAGCGTCAGCTTGACGCTCGTCAATTCACACAGCAACCGTTTGTGCCACAACGGAGCACACTCTGGCCGCGGTGGCTTATCGCCAGACTTTCCGGTTCCGGGGTAACAAAATCCCATCGGTACAATAGCCACCTTAGTTGCGTCGTAGAAATTCGCTTCCGAAATGGACATCCAGGTCCGGAGCCTGCGCCCAGACGGGTCGTCCCACGGAATACCTGATTCATGGACAGCCCTTCCCGGCGCTTGACCAATAATGAGGATCGCGCTTTGAGGATCAGCACTCAACACCGGACGGGGGCCAAGCGATAGTGAATCCGAACAAACCACGCATCGAGAAATTTCTGTCAGTAACGCTTTCATTTACAATAGCTTTGGTTTTCTTGTCTGCCAAACACGAACTGCCAAGAACTGCTATCTCAGCATGCCAGTTTCTAGCGATTTTGATGCTGTACCCAGTGCCCAGTTGGCTTTCAGCATGGCGTCGGGTACCTTTCCGAATCAAAGTTTACGGTCGTCTAAGCTCAGAATAGCCGTATCTTTGATGTAGCATTGCTTGAGTGAGACGACACTCCGTAAAGCTCGGAATTTAGAAAGAATCGCGCGATTGTTGAGCAATCGCTGGAAGCGGTTCCAATTCGGCCTGATTTTTACGAATCGTTTAGCCTTGCCATCTCGAGAGGCCCCTGTCTTGCGACGGAGTCTTAACCGTTGCGGCACGCTATTGGCCTGCTAGTGCTTTGCGATGACCAACTGTCCGCTAAAGATTTGTCGGACGTATAATATCGGGATCGTCCAGCGTATTGCATGGTCATCCGCAATCATCGACAGACCAACCTATTTCTAACAATCCAACCAGCAGCGTGCTTGGCCGGTTTTCCCGTTGCTTTTCACGCACCAGAAATCGAAAATGTCAAACGAACTCAGTTTTCTAGAGCAAGTCAGCCAGATGTTCGAGAAGGCAGCCAAATACACGAAACATCCGCGTGGGTTGCTGACTCAGATTAAGATGTGTAATGGCGTGTATGCAATGGAGTTTCCGCTCCAGCGCGACAACGGCGATATCGAAACGATCCGGGCATGGCGTGCTGAGCACAGTCATCACAAGCTGCCAACCAAAGGCGGAATCAGGTTTGCAAGCAATGTTAACGAGGACGAAGTCCGCGCCCTAGCCACGCTTATGACGTACAAGTGTGCAATTGTCGATGTCCCGTTTGGTGGAGCCAAAGGTGGCGTAAAGGTGAGCACCCGAGAATACTCTGCAGCCGAGCTACAACGAATCACCAGGCGATACACCTACGAACTGACGCGCAAGAATTTCATCGGACCTGGCGTAGACGTGCCAGCTCCGGATTATGGTACCGGCCCTCGCGAGATGAGTTGGATTCTGGATACCTACAATTCATTAACGCACGAACCGCTTAACGCACTTGCCTGTGTTACTGGTAAGGCCGTTGGTCAGGGCGGGATACGCGGTCGAAAAGAAGCAACCGGACGCGGCGTTTACTTCGGAATTCGCGAAGCGTGTTCGCATGCTGATGACATGAAAGAACTAGGTCTCACACAGGGGCTTAAGGGTAAACGTTTCATCATTCAGGGCCTCGGAAACGTTGGTTATCACGCGGCCAAGTTTCTCGAAGAAGGTGGATGTGTTCTTGTTGGCGTCGGCGAATACGAAGGTGCCATCTACAAGAAAGAAGGGTTCAAACTCGAAGATATCGTCGCCCACCGTGCCGCTACCGGAAGCGTGATGGACTTTGGTGATGCCACAAACCTGCCAAGTTCGAAAGACGTTCTTGTCCAGGATTGTGACATTCTTGTGCCTGCAGCACTCGAGGGCCAAATCACAGAAGACAACGCCAAGGAAATCAAGGCGAAGGTCATCGGTGAGGGAGCAAACGGTCCGATTACAGCCGGTGCAGATGCAATCCTGCTCGAACGAAACGTCATGATCATCCCGGATATCTATCTCAATGCGGGCGGTGTTACAGTCTCTTACTTCGAGTGGCTCCGAAACTTGTCACACGTCCGATTTGGCCGGATGAATCGTCGTTTCGAAACTATGGTCCAGGAAAACCTGCTTGGTGCAATCGAACAGATGACCGGCAAGACGATGGATGAAGATCATCGAGCCGCGATGGTGCACGGAGCAACCGAAGTTGATCTCGTCAACTCAGGGCTTGAAGAAACGATGATCGAAGCCTACAGTGCAACAAGACGGATTGCTCGCGAACACAATATCGACTTGCGAACGGCGGCGTTTGTCAACGCCATCGATAAAGTTGCCGCAGCGTACAACGACATGGGAATCTGGCCGTAATTTCAGATTGCGTGCATCGCTGAGCCTGCCGCATTACGTGCGGCAGGCTCTTTTTTTGCTTAGACTATACTGGTCGCCTGCTGGCCAAAAAGGCAGGCATCTGCTCCTATGGCTGGAGTTGATCGTGAAAGCGGCAGGCTCGGACGTACGAACCGGCCGTCCACCACTCGACTTTTTGAAAAACGTCCCAATACGACTATGTCCGTCACTCTACTAGCTGCGTGGGAATCATTGGCTGAGCACCTCGAGGCAATCGAAGGTCGTTCAATGCGAAAGATGTTTGCCGTTGACCCCAACCGATTTGACAAGTTTTCGATTCGATTTGGGGACCTGCTCTTCGACTACTCAAAGAACAGAATTTCGCTGGATACGATTCACCTCCTTATGGAACTGGCTGAGCAATCAAATCTCAGTCGTTTGATCGATGATGTCTTCTCCGGAAAACCAATCAACGTAACTGAGCAACGCTCCGTCCTACACACGGCGCTCCGCAATCAATCAGACCGGCCAGTACTCGTCGACGGGGTTGATGTGATGATAGACATCCGTCGCGTGCTTGATTCCATGCGTTCCTTTTCCAACGAAGTTCGCAGCGGTACCTGGAAAGGCTACACCGGCAAGGCAATCACGGACATCGTGAACATCGGAATAGGTGGCAGTGACCTCGGGCCCAAAATGGTTTGCAGCGCTCTCAAACCGTACGGCCATGAAAGACTAACGATGCACTTCGTGTCGAACATAGATCCAACCGATATAATCGAGACGCTCAAAAAGGTCTCTCCGGAAACGACACTTTTCCTGATTGCATCAAAGACGTTCTCGACAATCGAGACGATGACCAATGCGCAGACGGCGCGGAAGTGGTTTCTCGAAGAAGCGAAAGATCAGTCACAGGTTGCAAAACATTTCGCTGCGATGTCGACGAACGTCGAATCGGTCAAAGAGTTTGGCATCGATCCTCAAAATATGTTTGAGTTCTGGGATTGGGTTGGCGGCCGTTACTCCTTGTGGAGCGCAATTGGCCTGTCAATCATGCTGTTCATCGGGCCGGACAATTTTGACGAGTTGCTGACTGGCGCCTTTGATGCAGATGAGCATTTCCGAAGCGAGCCGTTTGACAACAACATCCCTGTCGTAATGGCGATGCTGGGAATCTGGTACAACAATTTTATGGGGGCAGATAGCCATGCGATTCTGCCATACGATCAATACCTCGAACACTTCTCGTCGTACTTCCAGCAGGGAGACATGGAATCGAACGGCAAAAGTACGACCAAGCAGGGTGACCCCGTAGACTATTCAACAGGACCGGTCATTTGGGGACAACCGGGGACAAATGGACAGCATGCCTTTTATCAGCTGATCCATCAAGGCACCAAACTCGTCCCTTGTGACTTCCTCGCCGCGGTCGAGTCTCACAATCCGACCGGTGATCATCACGAAATTCTCCTGAGCAACTTTTTTGCCCAGACTGAAGCGTTGATGAAAGGCAAGACTGTTGAAGCCGTGAGAACTGAACTAGCTAAAGCAGGACTAGAAGCTGAACAAATGGAACTGCTTGCACAGGCAAAATCGTTTGCAGGAGATCGTCCAACAAACAGTTTTCTCTACACTAAATTGACGCCACACATGCTTGGCACCTTGATCGCATTCTACGAGCACAAAATATTTGTTCAAGGCATCGTGTGGAACATCAACAGTTTTGATCAGATGGGAGTTGAGCTAGGCAAGGTTCTCGCGAAAGCGATTCTGCCAGAGCTCGAGGGACCTGCACCGATTACCTCTCACGATTCGTCTACCAACGGATTGATCAATTTCTACAAAGAGGGTCGATGAATCGGCAACGTGCCAGATTGATTGTATTGGACAATGCGGACGACATTGCGACCATGGCGGCGCACCTGATCGTTTCGCTTTCGGTGGACGCAATCAAGCAGCGTGGGCATTTCGCAATTGCACTGTCTGGAGGCAGTACCCCGCGCAAGCTTCACGCACTTCTGGCGAACGATCCGTTTCGATCAGCGATCGCGTGGGACAAGATTCTGGTCTTTTGGGGCGACGAACGATTTGTACCTTCGGACCATCCCGATAGCAACGAGCGCATGGCAAGGGAAACTCTCTTGTGTCATGTGCCTATTCCAGATGAGAATATTTTCGCCGTTGGGACCCACACACCAACTGCCTCGCAAGCCGCAGCGGCGTATGCCAAGGTTTTGGAGTCGACACTTGGTGATGCCTGTCAATTTGACCTCGTGCTCTTGGGCCTGGGAGAAGATGGTCCCCCCGCGAGCCTCTTTCCAGGTCAGTGCGCCGATTTCAGCGCAGACGCAAGACTGGTCAAAGACGTCGTCAATTCGCCGAAGCCGCCTCCCACCCGGATCACGTTAACGTTCGAAATGCTTAACCGGTCACGCAACATAGCCTTTCTCGTAAGTGGTGCTCAGAAGAATCGCGCCCTGAGCGGAGTCTTTGAGCGGGAGTCCACCGTAAATGAGTTTCCAGCTAAAGGCGTTCAGCCGGTGGCAGGAGAACTGTTTTGGCTTATTGATCGGCCTGCATATTCAGGTCGTTGAAAGACTTGGCGTGAACCAGATTCCGCCCGCTCGGTCGCACCGCGTAAGAGCCGCCAATCCGTTTGTGCGTTGAACTGCGGAGGCCCGTCGATCCAGGCGTGTTTATATCAAGGCGTGATTATATCAAGGAGTACAAACAAAAAACCCCGACCCTCTGGAAAGAAGGCCGGGGTATTCGTGTTGACCAGGCTTCAGGGCCTTTGAATCAAGAGGACCGTGTCACCAACGTGTTCACCGTTTGATCAATCACACTTGTGCGGTAGAGCCTGTCGTGGGAATCATCCGCAACCACTCGTACCGCCGCAGTTCGGACAAGAGTAACAGGCTCCTGCGCGTACCGTAATGGAACCACAGTTCGCGCATGGCGGTGCGTCCTCCTGATTCTTGAATGACACCGATTGTTCTGTTACGGTTAACGTGGAGGTTTTCCCCGCTTCAGTTGTAGTAGCGGTTGCAGAGGCAGTGGTCATTGTGGCCGACACAGCTGCAGGAGTCACTTGCGACGCTGGCTGGGCCGCCGTCTCTCCGACCGGGTTCGTTTCGTCCTGTGAAGCTAATCCTAGGAAAGCCTCGACGGTGCCACCAACCAGCATTTCATCGGTGGACAAGCCAGTCTGCTTCGCGGGCGAATCGACTGACAGTTCCGGTCGGGGCTTTATTCCATTTGTCGGGGGGACGGCCGCCGCCGCCAATGCTTTTTCTTCCTTGGCTACGCCGAGGAACTTAATCGACAGGTAACGGAAGATGTAATCCATGATCGACTTCGCGATCGGCACCTGTCGGTTATTGGTAAAGCCACTTGGTTCAAATCGCATGTGACTGAATTTGCCACAAAGATCTTCAAGCGGGACTCCATACTGCAAGGCGATCGAAATGGCCGTCGCAAAGGCATCCATCAGACCGGCAATCGTCGAACCCTGCTTCGCCATCGTGATAAAGATTTCGCCCGGCATTCCGGTGTCGGGATACAATCCTACGTGGAGATAACCCTCATGTCCAGCGATCGAGAACTTGTGGGTAATTGATGGTCGTTCATCTGGCAGTCGTTTGCGGACTGGTTTGTAAACGATCTTCTCAACTTCTTTTATGATCGGATCTTGCAGGACTGGCTCTGGTGTTGCTTGTCCGTCACCGACCGATTTCTCCTTAGCCGTATTACCACCCTTGGACGTCGCCAGTGGCTGGCTTCGCTTGGAGTTCTCGCGATAAATTGCGACCGCCTTGAGGCCGAATTTCCAGCTCTGAGCGTATGCGTCCTGAATCTCTTCGATCGTCGTGCTCTCTGGCATATTGACGGTCTTTGAGATCGCGCCCGAAATGAATGGCTGAACGGCGGCCATCATTTTGATGTGTCCGTTGTGATGAATCGACCGAACGCCGTTGAACGGCTTGAACGCGCAGTCAAACACGGGAAGATGCACGTCTTTCAGGCTAGGCGCATTCTCAATCGTATCGTTGTTTTCGATGTGATCCAGGATCCCCTGTCGCTCAGCAGCGGTATAGCCGAGGCGTTCCAGGGCCTCCGGTACGGTACGGTTTACAATCTTCAGCATTCCGTCGCCTTTGCCAGCCAGCAGCTTGTACTTAACTAGCGCAATGTCAGGTTCGACGCCGGTGGTGTCACAATCCATCATGAAGCCGATTGTGCCAGTCGGCGCGAGTACGGTTGACTGGGCATTCCGATAGCCGTGCAACACACCCAGTTCGACCATGCGATCTGCGGAAGCTTGTGCAGCCTGTGCGAGGTAGACCGGGCACGACGGATGGATATCCTTTACCGCATCCCGATGCATCCGCATAACGCCTAGCATGCTTTCGCTATTCTTTTCGAAACCGGCGAAGGTCCCAATCCGCGGGTTCGCGGCGATCTCCGCGCTTCGTGCGTACGCTTCGGAATGTTCGATAGCCATCAGCGCAGCCGCAACCGCTCGACCTTCGTCCGAATCGTAAGGCATACCCATTGACATGAGCAATGCCCCAAGGTTTGCGAATCCTAGTCCAAGCGGACGATAGTCGTGGCTGTTCTTTGCGATGTCTTCGCTCGGATAACCTGCGTTATCAACCAGAATCTCCATCGCCGTGATGAAAATTCGTGCGGCTGCGCGGTAGCGTTCCACATCGAACGTACCGTCTGCTCGCTGGTATTTGCGGAGGTTCAGTGACGCGAGGTTACACGCCGAGTCGTCGAGGAACATGTACTCCGAGCAAGGATTGCTCGAGTTGATTGGCCCGGAGTTCTTACAGGTATGCCAGCGCTGGATGGTGTCTTCGTACTGAATCCCAGGATCGCCACACACGTGCGTTCCTTCTGCGATTTTGTTCAGTACATGCGTGGCGTTTGTTCGATCAATTTCCTCACCGTAGACAACGCCGCGGAGTGCATAGTCTTGGTTGGTGGTCGCCGCCTGCATGAACTCATCAGTGACGCGGACAGTTTGGTTCACGTTCTGAAAAGCAACACTGCCATACGCCGGCCCGTTGAATGAACCGTCGTAGCCCTGTTCAATCAAGGCCCACGCTTTTCGCTCTTCTTCTTGTTTGGCCGTTACGAATTGCATGATATCCGGGTGCCAAACTTTGAGCGTCTGCATAATTGCAGCCCGCCGTGTCTTGCCACCACTCTTGATTGTGCCACCGGTTGCGTCTTGCACCTTCATAAAGGAAACTGGACCTGATGGAGTGCCACCACCGGATAGTGTCTCCTGTGAAGAGCGCAAGTTCGACCAGTCTGCACCAACACCGGACCCGTATTTGAAGAGCCGAGCACTTTCGCCCATCAACTGCCAGATGTCATCAATCGAATCTTCGACAGAAATAATGAAGCAGGCAGAAGCTTGCGGACGCTCGTATGGGTCGCACTTTACAACGCGCTTCTGATAACGGTCCCACGCATAGATCTTTTTGCCACCCTGGTCATGGACGCCATACTGGTGATACAATCCTACGTTGAACCAGACCGGGCTGTTGAACGCACCATATTGGTTTACACAAAGCCACGTGAGCTCGTCGTAGAAGCGCTGCCCGTCTGCTGCGGTACGGAAGTAACCCTGTTCGGTACCCCAGTCAGAAATTGTGCGTGTGACGCGGTGGATGAGTTGCTTGAGCGAATGCTCGCGTCCGCCGTTGGCTGGATCTTCACCGTTTCGGCTCACGTCGCCGTAGAAGTACTTGGACGCAACAACGTTACTGGCCAGTTGACTCCACGAGGCCGGAAATTCGACTTCGCGTTGTTCGAAAATGGCGGTGCCAGTGTGATTTTTGATTACCGCGTCTCTTTTGCCCCACTGGGTAGAATCAAACGGATGTTGTCCCTCAGTAGAAAAGGTCCGTTCAATATTTAGCCCATGCTCGACCGGACTTGCAGTGAAGACCTGCGTTTCAAACTTCCGATCGGTAGTAGTTTCGCGGTTACCAGCGTTTTGATTTGAAGTCTCTCGGCTTGAAGGTTGGCTGGTTGACGAACTTGGTGTTTCGGTTGGTGGGATTCTTTTATACATCAGCACTATCTACGGTCTACAGATCCAAAATTCTTGTGTGGGGACGTGGGGCAGCGCGCGCCTCGTTGGCTTTTGGTGGTTTCCGTTTGCGTAGCTGTCCTGTAGGAGGAAGCAGAACGGAGCCGGATCTGTCAAGCGGAGCGTATTCGGTGGGGCACGCGGAGAACGGTGACGTTCTCGATAGGCGCACACTTACCGTGGAAGTGCCAGCGTAAAACTTCTGGCACTCAGTGAGGACTTCGCTTTGACTCGCTTCGTTCGCCTGCCCGACACGTAAACCAAAAGAATCCTCCCAGCCTAAACCTGCCGAGAAGCATCCGGACTACTGACCAGATAACTATGGCAGAATACTTTTGGTACAGCTACGGCCTGCGCGTAAAACCACCGAGGCAGCGTATCGACTGATCATTTTGCCTAAATCAGGACACAACCAACACGGCAACACTACTTAACACGTCAATCCCCCGCCGTCATCGCCGCGGACAAAAAAACGGTTTACGATCCTGAGATCACAAACCGGCTTTGTCAGAAGACGCGAGACGCGGACCAGTAATAAAGGTAGCGTAGAGCCGTTATGCAAGTTAATATTATCAACAGAAGAGCTATTCACAAAAGGCGGACAATGCTCTGTTTCAGTCGAGCCACCAGCGCTTTTCGTACCGGCAGGCAAAACACGTGCACAGCTATAACCGTTATTGTTACCGATTCCACAGGCTACCAACAGGGTATTCACCAGTGACCCACGCCTTATCCACAAGGTTATACCAATCACACCCAATAACGGAACCGGGCGCGAACCAATAACGGCTCATCAGCCCGTTGGTGAACGGATCGAAGCTGGCCCACGCCCAAGTCAAGTGTAAATAACAAC
>RCNE010002241.1_pt1 | contig 10397 bp, 7 predicted proteins | sample 2041361 | NCBI WGS metagenome assembly RCNE01 (sample SAMN09708229, study PRJNA481090) | Marine sediment metagenome, whole genome shotgun sequencing project.
AAAAGGGAGACTATGATCTTGCCGGGTTCGTTACCGGAATTATTGACAGGGATAAAGTCATAGACGGTAGTGGCATAAAAGTTGGTAACAAAATCATTGGTCTTTCATCAAACGGTCTCCACTCCAATGGATTTTCACTTGTCAGAAAGATTTGTTTTACTGATCTTGAACTTTCGGTTAATGACCATATTCAGGAGTTGAACCGAACCCTGGGCGAGGAGTTATTACATCCCACCCGCATATACGTTAAACCGATTCTCAATGTCCTCAAAAAATATACTATTACCGGTATGGTACATAATACCGGTGGTGGATTACTGGACAATATCCCACGCATTTTGCCTAAAAGCTGCAAGGCAACCATCGACACCAGCAGCTGGAAAATTCCGCCGATTTTCTCATTCCTGTCTGACAAAGGTGCCGTGTCAGGCAAAGAAATGTTCCGAACTTTTAATATGGGTATCGGCTATCTTTGTGTCATTAACGAAGAAGATATAGATGATATCATGCACCACTTCACTGCTCTTGGAGAAACACCTTATTTAATCGGTGAGATCAGTGCGCGTGGAGCAGACGAACCAGAGGTAGCACTCCTGTAAACCAGCAAGGATATAAGGTTGTTTCGGAAATCGCGTACCTGAAATAGGAACGCGCATATTGAGTACCCCCGTTTGATGCCGCCGAGCAGCAGAGCTGGTGGCCGAATAAGGCGCCAAACCTGTCTGAACATCAGCGAGTTTTGGCGACCCGCCACTGGCGAGCAGAACAGGATGACGGTTTTTTTTATTCTATCAATTAAGCCTTGTTTCTTTGAATCAGGCCAGAGAAATATCACACACCCCTTCGGGCACCTTACACACCCTTGAAGCAGCTGACTCTCATGGACCCAAATAGTTACTTTTAAGACCCGCTTTACAGGGCGCAGTCTTTCGTGCTTCCTTTTATTTTTTCGATTGCATGATCAAGCGCGGGCAATACAACTTCTATGTTTTCAAGAGCAGCCTTTTTGCTTCCTGGCAGGTTGATAATAAGAGAACGGTTCCTGATGCCTGCACGCCCCCGTGACAACACAGCCCTCGGAGTAATTAACATACTTGATGCTCTCATGGCTTCAGCAATGCCTGGTAACTCTTTGTCAAACAGTTGAGTCATAGCCTCAGGCGTTACGTCAGTGGGCGATACACCCGTGCCACCGGTAGTCAATACCAGGTCGGCATTATCACCTGAGATGGCTGATTCCACCACACGCACAATATCATCAACGTTATCAGGGACTATTGAATAGTGACAGAGTTGATATCCTTTGCTTATCATTAATTCTTTTAGGGCCGCACCACTAGTATCAACGCGTTCACCACGGGACCCTTTATCACTCATGGTAATAACAGCAAAACGAAAAGCACCTATTTCATTCTGCTGTTCGTCTCTAGGCTCCTTCTGCATTTCTTGCTTCAATTATTTTTTCTGATATCTGGGCTGGTACTTCCTCATAATGTGAAAACTCAACGGTAAACATTCCCAAACCTCCAGTCATTGAGGTCAAATCATTGGCATATGTCTGGACTTCTGCAAGCGGTGCCTGAGCAGAAATTATCTCATATTTTGCACTTGAGTCCATGCCCATCACCTTACCCCTGCGAGAGTTGAGATCTCCCATCACATCTCCGACATTATCCTTGCCAACTTTAACCACCATGTTCATGATCGGTTCCAGCAGAACGAGACCGGCCATGGGCGCAGCTTTTTTGAATGCAAGCGAGCCTGCAATCTTGAATGCCATTTCAGAAGAATCGACCGCATGAAACGAACCGTCATCAAGAACTACCTTGACATCAATAACGGGATATCCTGCAAGTACGCCTTTTTCCATCGCTTCTATAATTCCTTTTTCTACAGCAGGTCTATATTGTTGTGGAATGACACCACCTACTATCTTGTCAACGAACTCAAATTGTTCTCCAGGAACAGGTGAAATCTCAATCCAGCAATCACCAAACTGGCCGCGACCACCGCTCTGTTTTTTGTGTTTACCCTGTACCCGGGCTGTACTGCGGATGGTTTCCATATAAGGAATTTTGGGAAGACTCAACTCCATCTGAACCCCGAATTTCCTTTGAATTTTTGAACCGACGACCTCTATGTGTACCTGGCTCATACCGGACACCAGCACCTCACCTGTCTGCTGCTGGCGTGTCATTTTCAGGGAGAGATCCTCGTCAAGCATTCTGGTAATAGAAGAAAAAAGTTTCTCTTCATCCCCTTTTTTGGCACTTACTGCGTAGGAAATCACCGGGGCAAGTGGTTCGGGTGCTTCAAGTATAACTGGATTGTCAGCACCACAGAGCGTGTCGCCAGTGGTTGTATCTTTAAGTTTGGCAACCGCTACAATCATACCGGGACCGGCGCTGTCTACCTGTCGTTGACCTTTTCCCTCGATTACAAATAGGCTTCCGAAACGTTCACTTATCTTTTTATTGGCATTATAAAAGGTATCACCTGATAATGTTCCAGAGTAAACTCTGAAAATTGTCAGTCTGCCGGCATACGGGTCGGCCATGGTCTTAAAGACAAACGCTGAAAATGGAGCGTCATTGCTCGGCTGAAGTTCAATCTCCTTTTCACCATGTACAGCTGTTCTCGGATCAAGCTCAGAAGGGGCAGGAAGATAATCATTTATCACATCAAGAATTGCAGTCGTTCCATAGTTCAACGTGGCGCTGCAAACACAAACCGGGGAAACCTCTCCTGCTATAACAGCTGTTTTCAGACCTGCCTTGAGATCCTCCTCAGTTAAAGCTCCTTCTTCCAGGAATTTTTCAATGAGTTCATCATCTGTCTCCGCCACACTCTCCATCAAACCTTCCCGGTACATCGCTACATCATCAGACATTTCCGGGGGTAGTTCTGTTTCCGTCAGCGTACCTTTTCCTTTACCGTCAAACAGATAGGCCTTGCCGGTAATCAGATCTACCATACCTTTAAAGTTTTCTTCTGATCCTATCGGCAACTGTATAATCGCCGGATTGAGTGGCAATCTGTCTTTGATTTCATCGATGGTCTTATCAAAATCGGCTCGCTCCCGGTCCATCTTGTTTACAACGATCATTGAAGGGATCGTGTTCTCCGCGATCAGGTCAGCAAACTTTATCGTTTGTCCTTTTACCCCGAGCACCGCACCAATCGTAAAAATGGCACTATCGCTTACCTTGCTTGCAAAAATCGTCTCATTGTAAAAGGAGTCATCGCCGGGAGAATCAATCAGGTAAACCTCGGTCTTCTTCCAGGTGAAATTGTTAAATGAGGAATTGATAGAAATTTTGCGGGCAATCTCCTCATCATCGTAGTCCATTGAAGAATTACCATCATCAATCTTTCCCAAACGTTTGAGCTTTCCTGCAGTGTACAGCATGGCCTCGGCCAAAGATGATTTACCACTACTTCCATGTCCTAGAATTGCTAAATTTCTGACCATACTTGTATCCTGCATCTGTTTCTCCTCAAAATCTTCTGTTATTCATTTCAAACAACGAGTTTAGAATACATGATTAAATATTAGATACATGCCTCCGCGTAAAAGCACATCCCATATATTCAACTCAAAAGCAAGAAAGTCAAGCTTCATAAACGTTGCACAATGATTTAATAAGGATTTCCTTCAACTCCATTTATGGATTACCCTGTAATACATGATTGACTGGCATATTTTTTTCTAAATGAGTATGTTCGATCACGCAACCTAGAAGATTCTATTCATCAATCTGAACCCGATACTTTCAGCCCTGTGAGTCACTCTGTAAAATCATCAGAAAAAATTGTCAAATCAGCTGCGCTGGTTTCTGTTGCCGTGTTGTTCAGCAGAGTTCTTGGACTCATTCGGGAACAGATTTTTGCCGGACTTTTTGGGGCAGGATATGCGTATGATGCCTTCGTCGTTGCTTTTAGAATACCAAATCTTCTCAGGGACCTTTTTGGGGAGGGCGCATTGTCAGCAGCATTTGTTTCGGTCTTTTCCGACTACGATGCTAATCGTTCAAGAGAAGAAACCTGGCTCCTGGCCTCAAACGTTCTCTGCTTTTTCGCCATAACACTGTCTTGCATCATCTTAATTGGCATCTACTTCTCTGATTCCATTGTAAACCTCATCGCTTCAGATTACCGAAACCAGGATGGTAAGGCTGAATTAACGGCCACCATGACGATGATCATGATGCCGTTTCTGCTGTTCATTTCACTCTCCGCAGTAGTCATGGGTATCCTGAATACGCGCGGCAGGTTTTTTATTCCTGCCCTGGCCTCAAGTTTTTTTAACCTTGGTTCGATTGTCGGCGGTACCTCACTTGCTTACTATCTGCCACAATTTGGTTTCCAACCCATTGTCGGGATGGCCTATGGCACACTCATCGGCGGCTTTCTCCAACTTGCTGTGCAGTTGCCAACGCTGGCGAAAACAGGTTTTCATTTTACACCTCGGATCAACATTAAGGATTCAGGTCTCATTCGAATACTGAAATTAATGATTCCAGCAACCATAGGCCTGTCAGCAACCCAGATTAACATCTTCGTTGGAACCAGATTTGCCTCTTCCTGTGCCGAAGGTTCAGTCTCATGGCTCAATTACGCATTCAGGCTTGTGCAGCTGCCCATCGGCTTATTTGGAGTGGCAATTTCCATTGCGGCACTGCCGGTTCTCGCCAGATATGCATCCCAGAAAAACTATGTGGCGATGAAAGAAACGTTTATATCCTCTCTCACCATGGTTTTCTGCCTGACAGTACCTGCAACGTTCGGACTTATCATCCTGGCCGAACCTATTATTAGCATAATTTTCGAACATGGTGCCTTCACACCCGAAGATACAAAGGCGACCGCCATAGCTCTCTCACTCTATGCCATCGGTCTATTTGCATACGCTGCAAATAAAGTAATCGTCCCTGTATACTACGCCATCAATGCAACCCGTTACCCCGTCATTGCAAGCTTTATGGCAATTATTACCAATATACTCATAATTTCTTTTACCATAGAAACATTTCAACACAGGGCAATCGCACTTTCAACCTCGGCTACCATGATCATCAATTTTATATTTTTGATGGTCATTCTTTATTACAAGACAGGCGGGTATTCATTGACAATCTTTCTTAAAGGATTTGTAAAAATTGTTTTTGCTGCTCTGACAATGTCCGCTGTCCTCGCTATTGGCTTTAATTATCTGCAAAGATTTGAGGTCTCTTCTCTTCTCCTGCGAATTTCTTTTCTGGCGATTTCAATTACTGGCTCTGCTTTGATTTATGTCATCATACTCAACTATTTGGGCCTGCCGGAACTTGCATCTTTAATCGGCAGATTCAAGCAGAAATTTTTGTCACATTGAGTCTTGCTTCAAAGAGGTCACTTTTCTTTATCTTTCAATGAGTCTCTCAGAACTGCCAAATCGCTTTTCAAGGCCTCAATATCAGTTTTGGTGGCAATATCCATTTTTGCCACTGTGGACTTTACTGCGGCTTCGATCTGTTTCTTTAACTCTCCTTTTGACTCTTCAGAACGCTTGAGCAGATCACTAACCAGGTTTTTCCCTTCCTGTTCCGACAGCTTGCCTTTTTCAACAAACTCTCCGGCAATTTCTTCAACCTTCTCTTTGCTAAGAGACATCATACCAATACCGGTAAACATTGCCTTTTTTACTAAATCAATCATGATGATACTCCTCTCGTTTATGTGTTATGCAGCATTATCAAAAAAATCGGTGGCAAATTGAACTGCCTGATTCATAGACAAACTATTCTGTATTCCTGAGATGAGCAGATGTCCAAAGGAGTAATTAGATGCAAAATAATGAGTAAACTGTTTTAGTCTGCCCAGCCTTCTTTCAGGTACGAATCTCGCCTCCAGTAATGTAATAAAGCGTGAATAGACCTCACGTTCATTCGATAGAATACCGTTTGGTTTAACATTATAGAGTTCCTTGGCAATATCTCTGAATAACCATGGCTGATGTGCAGCGCCCCTGCCGATCATCAGCCCGGCAGCCCCTGACTGTTCCAGACATCGCCTGGCATCATCTACGGTAAATATACCACCATTGGCGATGACGGGTATTGATAATTTTGGAGTGACCTTCCCGAGAACAGACCAGCGGGGTTTTCTGCAAAACTTTTCACTATCCAGCCGGGCATGTATGGTGATGAGATCAACACCTAAATCCTGATACAGCTGACAGTTTTCTAGAAGTTTTGCAGGATCCCCCGTTTCTCCAAGTCTAATCTTTACACTCAAGGGAAGATTCGTTTGTCTTCTTAATCCTTTAATGATTGTTGTAACCGTTCCTCTCTGCCGGGAAAGCTCCAGCCCGGCACCCATTTTTCTTAATTGCGGAGCAGGACACCCAAGGTTTACATCAATTCCCTGCGCATGGAGCTCCGCAAGTCGATCTACGGCACATTCAAGTTCGATTTCCTGTGAGGTGAAAATCTGGTAGATTAGTGGTTTTTCAGCAGCATCTCTAACGAGAAATGGGGACCTCTTCTCGTTTTCACATGGCAGCCTTTTTGCAGAAAGCATTTCAGTAAAGAATAGACCGGCACCACCAAGCTGGACAATGAGAGACCTCAAGGCAGAATGCGATAAACCAACCATTGGAGCAAGGGCGAGTGGTATATCAACTTCCAGGTCTCTTATTCTCAATGCCATTTTCAAATGTTCGTGGAAGGTTTATATCCATCTAATCAGTACCAGACACCATTGCCAGTCCAATACCAAAATAAATGGCATCTGCGTCCGATATTACAGTTCAAGGTTGATCACCTGCTTAAAGTCAACCTGTTCAAGATTCCTGTAAAATTTCACATGTACTGAAAAATCCTGAACATCAATTTCATAGAATTTAACACCGACAATCACTCCAAAACACTTGAGAATATTTCCATCACCGAGTGTAATCTCGGTAACTATCTGCCTTCCGAGTAACAATCTTGCGTTTTGTCTACTTGAAATTTTAATTGAAAAACAGAGCCCACCTTTTGAGATATCGATAAGTTCTCCCCTGAAAGAACGTTTACCGGCATTTCCATAGGGATCAAGCAGAATATTTTTAACCTTCACTGCGATTGAGTAGCGTGCAGATTCACGTCTGTCGGCACCGGACATTTTCAGGAGTTCGGGTACTGTGTCGTATTTATTACAAAAACCTTCAAGCTTTCTTTCAATCTTGGGGTGATTTTTTTTCAAATCAAGAAATTTACCTCTGGATAAAACATGAACCTCCGATGCTGTCTGGGCAGCCATTGAAACCGTCCACACCGATACTGAAAAAAAAGGCCCGACACCGATAACCTCTCCCGGCTGCAGTCTTTTGAGAAATGATTCTTTATCACCGGATTGACAGGAAAGCGTTACTGAACCGGAATTAACAAAATAGAGACTTGCGTCATTTTCGCCGGCCCTGACAATTGTTTCCTCTGGTGAGTAGCTTTCATGCCTCATGGCGTAATAAAGCGCATTAAACTCATCAGTACTCATTGTGTCATAGAGACCGCTCCAGACCGAAATGTGATGGTTATTGATCGTTGAACTTTTTTCTTCCTCTATAATCTCCCCAAGTCTGATGACCTCTGTTAAAGCGAGCGGGTTTATATCAAGCAGCTTATCACGCAGCAGTTCGGCAGTGGTATAATCTTTGTTACGTGCTGCATTGACAGCATTAGAGTACAATTTTCCTCCGGCCTTCTCCAGATCTCCCTGGGCAATATACTCCTCTACACTCTGTTCAAGTTTTAGTATTGAAGAGGGGTTATTCGCCAGGCTGTCAATATCAAATTCACTGTCATATCCATCTGAAGCCCCAAGAGATGCCTGCACAGTGTGACGGTATTTTGGTTCAACAACAGACAATGCATCTTTGGCGGCCACAATGACTGGATCACTTTGGTCCGTGAAGTCTTTTCTTTCTTCAATAAGCTGGTTCAATACCTCAATAACTTCTTTTTGTGGTGAAGATTTAAGGGCAACACAGATTTTAACAATCAACTCATTGGACGTCTCTTCGAGAAATGTTTGACGCGAGTGCAACAGTTCAACCAAAACATTGACAAGATTTTTATCTCCTCCTGCCTCCCCAAATTCCATGACAACTTTTATCTTGAGATCATCATGCACCGACGGCAGGGAGGCAATCAATCGTTCCCGCAGGTTATCCTCGCTTATTTTAGTAATACAGCTCAAAACCTGTTGCTGAACCCTGATATCTCTATGCGATAAATAAGGCTGAATAATATCGTAAAAAGAATCATCGTTTAATTCAGAGAGTATGAAAATAACATTACGTACCACATACCAGGGAGGTTTTTTCTGCAAACAATCTTTCAGTATTGGTATAACAGAACCACCTGCTCCAGGAATCAATTTTACCAGCTGAAGTCTGGCATTCTTGTCAGTTGAATGCATCAACTGGTTTATTAGATAAATTACTGATCGACGACCTAGTGTCGTTAGTATACTGGCAGCAATCCTCTTGTTTTCAGTGGTATTTTTCAGATAAAACTGTATCAGCTTTTCAAGTGTTTCCTTGGCCGCGATACTTTCCTGTAGTTTTGAAATCGTTTCCTGAATAGAGCTGCTTTTTTCCAGGGTACCGGACTGGATATCGGAAAGGACAGAAGTCAGTTTAAGGGCTTCCTGCCAGTACTTTTCATCTGCTAATAATCGTTGTGTAATTCTATGAATCTGACTGCAGGCAACGCCAAATCCCTTTAGGTATTCAGTCTCGAATTCTAACCATCGAACAAATTGCGAAAATGCTTTATAGAGAATTTCAAGATCGTTGCTGTCAATAATCGAACTGGAAAATTTAGAGAGAATGAGAACACTGTTTTCACGAATCGTCAGGTCGCCGTCTACAATGCAATCATCAAATAGGCAGAGCAGCGCAATAGCTTCGGACCGACGTCCATCCTGATACATTTGATAAAGATATGGGCCTAGATTCTCAGAAAACTCACGATCGTTCAGAGCCTTAAAATTTCCTGAGGTAAATTCTTTCAGGGTGATTTCCACCCTGCTCTGAGCACGTGCTTTTTCTGCATCAAGCAAAACCTGTTTAGCTTTTGCAAGGGCTCTCTGTTGCCTGTTGTGTATTTCACCCATAACCGACTCGAACGTAATCTCAAGTATTGTCCATCAAAACCAGAATCCAATATTATTTTCTTTATCAATAATATAGCAAAACGCCTCGGAGATGAAGAGCACTGCAAATAATTGTGCCTGAAAAATTAAAAATGTATGTATCTGTTGAATGTTTATTCGAATAAGTAGAAGAATTTCAAAAAGTATTTGGCAGGATTGAGCAGTCCCGGTACTGCTGTTAAGACATGGCAGTGCCTGAACTGCTCAGTTTCTTTTTCTGCAGAGGCAGCGACCTAGTTATTTACCGGCTCGCCAAAGGGATTAAGGTTTTTCCCCGCTTGAACGTCCACAGTGATGTACATCTTCAGGTATGTTTCTCCCAGAGATCCTCCGAAGCCTTCCGTCAGCGTTACCATACAGGTCTTATAAGGTTTGACAAATGCAATCATTATCTCAGCCGATGAGGCTTCACCAACAAGTTTCCACTGGTTATTCGACATTGAGGTTACCAGGAAATCTTTCAATGAGTTGATTTCGATTTTTCCCATATATTCGAGTATGCCACCTCTAAATGATTCAGTCTTTATGGCAATACTTTTTTTACTGATCCATTTCATTTCAGCGGGTAGTACGATGTCTTCGAAATTACCAACAGAATTAGACATTGGTGCTATATCAGCGGGCGGGGGAGCGGCTGATTGCCTGGTACAGCCATTAAAAATAAACAAACTGTAGATTGATACCGCACTAATTAACAGAATTCTACTCAATCCCCTGATCATTATACATCCTCCTTGGTTGTTAATACTTTAAGTTTAGTGGTTATGGGGACTTAATGTACCTGTTATCCCTGTAATTGAAAACATAATTATTGGCTAGCAATGCCATGGTTCAATATTTAGTGAGAATTATAACGTTGATTGCCATTGCCGGATGGATTATTTACCGATCTCATCGGGACACCTATCTCAGCATATCTTGTTCTCTGTAATCTAATCTAAGAACAGCTCAATCACAACAGACAGAATATCTTTGAGCACTTTTTACTTAAAATTGTTACATATTGATTGATACGCATGCACCGGTCAAATTTAGTGCATCAGAGTCCAGTTTTCTCGGAACATGGAATGTTATATTATACCAACAAAACAATCGCTTAAAGATGAAAAAAATAGTTATAAACGTCTCTCGATTCCCTATCAGACTTGGTCAATTCTTGAAACATGCCTGTGTCGTCTCCGATGGTGTTGAAGGGAAATTATTAATTTCTAATGGCG
>RCNE010003353.1_pt1 | contig 10395 bp, 10 predicted proteins | sample 2041361 | NCBI WGS metagenome assembly RCNE01 (sample SAMN09708229, study PRJNA481090) | Marine sediment metagenome, whole genome shotgun sequencing project.
AATTCAGCAGGAAACTCAGGAAGACCAACTGATCCTTGGCAAATTGTTGGAGCTCCAGCAGATGCTGCAGGTGTTTTAAGTATAGGAGCTGTTGACGCAAGCGGAAATTATGCTGCGTTCAGTTCTAAGGGTAATGGAACACAGCCTACTCAAAAACCAGATGTTGTTGCTAAAGGACAAGCAAGTGCTGTAATAGGAATAGATGATGTTGTTGTAACATTAGATGGTACGTCCTTCAGTTCACCAATTTTAGCGGGCGGGATAGTTTGTTTATGGCAAGCATTACCAAACAAAACCAATGGAGAGATTATGCAACTAGTTAGAGAATCTGCATCTCAATATACAACACCAGATTATTTTTTGGGTTATGGCATACCAAACCTAGAATCAGCATTAAATACAGCCTTATCTGTTGAATCTAATACTACTAATGATGTTATTATCAATATATATCCTAATCCAGTAAAAGATAAGTTGTATATAAAATTACCGTCAGGAGATAGTCCAGCGATATTGAGTCTTTATGATATCCTTGGAAAAGAAATTAATATATATAATATTTCGAACAGTAATAATGTAATAGATGTTCTTTCTATACCAAAAGGTATCTATATTGTTAAATTAGAACTCAATACTATTTCAAAAACATTCAAACTTATTAAGCAATAATGTCAAACAGAATTACTGAACTTTTCAAAATAAAATATCCTATTATTCAAGCAGGAATGATTTGGAATAGTGGTTGGCGATTAGCATCTGCATCTAGTAACTCTGGAATATTAGGACTTATAGGAGCAGGCTCTATGTATCCAGAGGTTTTGCGTGAACATATTCAAAAATGTAAGAAAGCTACAGATAAACCTTTTGGAGTTAATGTGCCTATGTTATATCCAAACATCCAAGAGATTATGGATATTATAGTTGAAGAAGGTGTAAACATTGTTTTTACTTCGGCTGGAAATCCTAAAACATGGACGTCTTGGTTAAAAGAACGAGGTATTACAGTGGTACATGTAGTGAGTAGCCTAAAATTTGCTTTAAAAGCGCAAGAAGCAGGAGTTGATGCTATTGTTGCTGAAGGTTTTGAAGCAGGCGGACATAACGGTCGTGATGAAACTACAACACTTACCTTAATCCCAATAGTAAAGGAGCAAATACAAATTCCATTAATAGCGGCAGGAGGTATCGCAACTGGTAAATCGATGTTAGCAACTATGGTTTTAGGAGCCGATGGCGTTCAAATTGGAAGCAGGTTTGTGGCTAGTGAAGAATGTTCTGCACACGAAGCATTCAAAAATGCGGTTGTTGATGCTAAAGAAGGCGATACGCAATTAACATTGAAAGAATTAGCACCTGTTAGATTGATAAAAAACAAATTTTATAATCAAGTTCAAGATTTATACAAAAGATCTCCAACTATTGAACAACTTAAAGAATTACTTGGTAGAGCGAGATCTAAACGAGGTATGTTTGAAGGTGATTTAGAGGAAGGCGAACTTGAAATAGGTCAAATTTCTGGATTGATTCATGATGTTAAGCCAGTTGCTAAAATTGTAAAGGATATTATTGAGGAGTTTGAGAAATCAAAAAAACAAGCTACAACTTTATAAAAATAAAAAAGGAGAAAAATTTCTTTCCCTCCTTTTTGTTTAGAACGCTTAGTGCTAACTTTAAATCCCTAAACATAAAGTTAAACGATTCTACTTTTGCTATTAAGTTTAAAGAGAATACTTTTAATAAGTTGCAAAGTACAAAAAATACTACGCTTTGAACAGAAAATTACATATAATTATTAACATTTGTTAATTTATTTCTTTTACTAAAAGAAAATTATGATATCTCTAAAGAATAGTGAGTAAAGTTTATTTTTGCATAATGCATATAAGTAATTATACTAAAGAATTTAAATACAATTGGCAATTAGCTGCACCAGTAATGTTGGGTATGTTAGGACATACCTTTGTTAGTTTTGTTGATAATATTATGGTTGGGCAATTGGGTACAGCCGAATTAGCTGCAGTATCTTTGGGTAATAGTTTGTTTATTGCCATGTCTTTAGGAATAGGTTTTTCTACAGCCATAACTCCTTTAATTGCAGAAGCAGATTCAGCAAAAGATTTTGTACAAGGTAAATCGTCATTTAAGCATGGTTTGTTTTTATGTACGGTTTTAGGCGTGCTTCTTTTTTTGTTAGTGTTTTTTGCAAAACCTTTAATGTATTTAATGAAGCAGCCCGCTGAGGTTGTTGAGTTAGCCATTCCGTATTTAGATTTTGTTGCATTTTCGTTAATACCATTAATCATTTTTCAAGGATTTAAACAATTTAGTGATGGATTGTCCATGACCAAATACCCAATGTATGCTACTTTAATAGGAAACATTATTAATATCATTTTAAATTACTTATTGATTTTTGGTAAGTTTGGTTTTCCCGAATTAGGAATTGTTGGGGCAGCTTATGGTACGTTAGCATCAAGAATTATAATGGTTTGGTATTTATGGTTTTTATTAAAAGGAAAAGAAAAATCAAAAGCGTTTGTTACTAACATCAAATTCTTTGTGCTTGATAAGTTGATGTTAAGAAAAATTATCAATTTGGGAGCGCCTAGTGCGATGCAAATGTTTTTTGAAGTTGCTATTTTTACTGCTGCTATTTGGCTTAGTGGTTTGTTAGGTAAAAACCCGCAAGCTGCAAATCAAATTGCCCTAAATTTAAGCTCAATGACTTTTATGGTGGTCATGGGACTTAGTGTTGCAGCAATGATACGCGTAGGTAACCAAAAGGGATTGAAGGCTTATTTTGAATTGCGTAGGATAGCGTTTTCTTTATTTTTAATGGGAACATTAATGTCATTTTGTTTTGCATTGCTTTTCTTTATATTTCATGATTATTTGCCAAGAATATATGTGGATTATGATGATGCAGAAAACTTAGTTGATAATATGGAAGTTGTGAGTATAGCTTCAAAATTATTAATTGCCGCCGCTATTTTTCAAATAAGTGATAGTATTCAAGTTCTTGTTTTAGGGGCTTTACGCGGATTACAAGATGTTAAAATACCAACTATTATTACTTTTATTTCTTATTGGTTAATTGGCTTTCCTATTAGCTGGTTTTTAGGAAAAGAAGATGCTTACGGTAGTTTTGGTATTTGGTTAGGTCTTCTTGCAGGTTTAACAACTGCTGCAATTTTATTGTATATAAGGTTTAATTATTTAACTAAAAGATTAATTTTGTCGAACAACAAATAACTTAAAAAATGAGTCTTCCTAAATTTATACTAGGCGATAATACTGAATTCCCGAATGCTATTTATGTTATTCATACGGAGTTTCCAAGGTTTATAATTAATCTTGAAAATGATGCCGTGGAGTGGTTTGAAGATTTTGATGCTGAAGACCAAAAGGAATTAGAAACAGAAACTGAAAATGCCGTAAAAGAAGCTTCTGAGTTTTATGATGGTGAAGTGGCTAAATACGATGAATAAAAGACAATGTCCAAATAGAAATAAATGATTGAACATCTTTTAGAATACGATACTGAACTATTTTTGTTTTTAAACAATTTAGGTTCAACAACTTGGGATGGTTTATGGTTAATTATAACCAATAAGTTGGCATTTATTCCTTTGTACGCACTTTTGTTATTTTTACTTTATAAAAATTATGGATTAAAATCGTTGTTGCTTTTTGTTATTGTTATAGCATTGATGATAACCTTTACAGATCAAATCACAAACGTTTTTAAGCGCACCTTTATGAGGTCAAGACCTTGTGGCTTAGATGAGATAGCTGATAGAGTGCGATTTATTGCTGTGCGTTGTGGTAAATATGGTTTTTTCTCGGGACATTCATCAAACACCATGGCAGCAGCAGTTTTTGCGGGTTTAATATTGAAACCTTATTATAAAAACTTAATTTTTATTTTACTATTTTGGAGTGCTGTAGTAGCTTATAGTAGAATTTATGTAGGTGTTCATTACCCATTGGATATATTATGCGGCATGACCTTTGGCGCAATTTCTGGATTTATGTTTTATAAACTCTCTACTTTTTTGCTAAAAAGATTTGTGAACGCTTAAACCTTAAGTTTTAACAAATAATCGGCAGCGGCAAAAGGTGTGGTTTGATTCTTTTCTATAAGTTGAATTTGATTTGCTAATGCTTTTTTGATTTTTGGTGTATTGAAAAAATCAGATTTTAATTGATCTTCTATAGTCTGAATAAGCCAAAATTTGTTTTGTTCATTTCGTTTTTTATTGAAGAAATTATTCTTTGAGGTCGTTTTTCGTGATTTTCAATGTGTCTTTAGAATATGTATATCAAAACCTATTTAAGTTAGTAAAAGACTATTTACTGACTACTGCGACTGGAAACTTATTTAAGAGGAACAGCAACTTTTACATCATCCCAAGCCATAGTTAAAAACAGATTATCTGTTGAATTATCAAAAGCAATTGTAAACTGCTCAACAGAGTTTCCTAGTTTTTGTACTGGTACTTCAATATTTATGGCATCGTAGTTAGGATCCCACATGGGTTTCATTTCAGCATTAACACCCCAAGAATATTGTTTTGAGTTAAATATAACTGTCCATGTTGAATCTTTAGGTACTGTCCAAAGTGTATATTTTCCAGCTGCTAAAGGTATGCCGTTTACTTCTAAGGGTCTATTGGTTTGAAATGTAGTAGCTTCATTAGCTCCAGTTCGCCAAACTTGATTAAAAGGTACCAAGGCACCAAAAATTTCACGTTCTTTTCTATATGGCCTATTATAAAACACTTCAAGTTTTAAATCATTTAATTTAAATTCTACGGTGTCCTTAGGACTTAATCGTTTGGCAAAAATATTTTCTATAAAAGTAGAATATAAAAATAGCCCTAATGCTATTAGAGTTAATAGAATTAAGACGCGTTTTAAAAAGGTATTCATGTACAGCAATTTAATAAGGCACAAAGATAATTTAAATGGTATAACTACTAAAATACAAACGCCTATTTATTTTGCTTTGTTGTGCAGTGGTTTTATGCGGAATAAATGTGTGGGATAAGACCGAAAACGACCAACTGGGGACTGACCCCGCGTTAGGGATAGTAGTGGAAAGCCCGCAGGAACGAGAACTTGTAATGGATAGCCCGACCCTCGGGTAACGCTCAAATATTTATTATTTTAAAAAAAAACATTATTTTTTGCAACACTACATTTTTTTAATCGTCTTTTAAAGGAACTAACTAAACCCACATAATGTATTAGAATGTCGTGATGAAGTTTAAAATTATAATAAAATATGACTTTTTATAAGTTTGAGCATAGCATCGCTACGGTAAAGCTTAAAAAAGTAGTGAAGCGCTATATTTTGCAGTAATTTTAAAATATAATAGATTTTCTAATACATTATGAGGGTTGTAACCAAAAGTAAAACAAGCATGTTTCAAGTTGACATTATTGAACAATGTAAACAAAACAATCGCAAAGCACAATTGCAGTTATATAACCAGTACTGTGACGGGATGTATATTGTTGCTAAGCGATTTTTGAAAGACGCTGCTGATGCTGAAGATGTGGTACAAGAAGCTTTTATTAAAGCATTCTCAAAACTTCATCAATATAAAGCAGAGGTAACTTTTGGTGCATGGTTAAAACGTATTGTCATTAATAAAAGTATTGACTTTTTAAAATCTAAAAAACAACATCTTGTTGAATTAGATGAGGTGCACCTAAAAGTAGTTGATACAACTATAGACGACAAATGGTTAGTAGAAGATACCATTACATTAAACGATGTAAAATTGGCAATTAATGAGTTGCCAGAGAAATATCAATATGTTGTGATGCTATATTTAATTGAAGGGTACGACCATCAAGAAATTTCGGAGATATTAGATATTTCTGAAGTGGCATCAAGAACACAACTATCTAGAGGCAAAGTTAAATTACAAAAACTGTTAATACTTAAACAAAATGGCACAAGACATTAGAGAGTTATTTAAGAATGACAAAATATCACATGAGAAAATGCCAGAAAATCATCAAGAACGCTTTATTAAAAAGTTAGATGAGGCATTGCCAGAATCGAGAGCGCCAAAGTTTAGTTGGTTGCGAATTGCAGCTAGTGTTGTAGTACTTCTAGGTTTAAGTTTTGGAGCGTTGAAGTATTTTCAACCTCAAGTTTCTGGAAACACTCAAGAGATTGCAAACACCAAAACTGTTGACACCAAAACATTAGGTGATATTTCGCCTGGATTAAAAAAGGTAGAGGATTATTATTTAGCAAGTATTAATTTAGAGTTGTCCAAAATGACATACACACCAGACACCAAAGCGTTATTTGATGGGTATTTAAGACAACTAAATGAGCTTGATAAAGAGTACCAAAAACTATCTTTAGAGTTAACAGAATCTGGATCAGGTGAATTAACAGTTAATGCCTTAATTGATAATTTAAAACTTCGTTTAAACTTATTGTATCGATTAAGATCACAATTGCAAGAATTTAATACTTCTGACGCTCATGCCGATGGAGTTTCACAATCAATCTAAAAAATCAAAAAATGAACAGGACTATTATTAAAATCAAATTAGTTGCATTATGCTTTCTTATAACAGGAAGTATCATGGCACAACAAAAATTAACAAAAGTATCTCAATCTATAAAAGTAGATAAGAATGTTGTTGTTGATTTAAACACAAGTCATTGCAATATTGTATTTGACACATGGAACAAAAACACCATTGAAATAGAAGCTTATATTGAAGGCGAAAAGTTAAGTAAAGAAGAACTAGCAGAAGCTTTAAAACATTGGGATGTAGATGTGGATGCGTCTAGTAATAATGTTTCAATAACTACAAATAGAGGGAATTCATCTTCATTATGGGTGCTTAAAGAATCTAATCATGATGATGGCAATGTTCGTGCTATTTTAAAAGAATTAAAATATGAATTGGCAGATATGCCAGATATGGATTTTGATTTTGAAATGCCAGAGATGCCTGAAATGCCAGAGATGCCTGAATTACCAGAATTACCAGAAGGTGTAAATGCTATTAAGTTTGATTATGAAGCATACCAAAAGAATGGTGAAAAATATTTAGAAGCATGGTCTGAAAAATTCGAATCTAAATACGGAAAGGAATATGCTAAAAAAATGGAAGCTTGGGGAGAAAAATTTGGAAAAGATTGGGGTGAGAGTTTTGGTAAAGATTATGCCAAAGAGATGGAAAAATGGGAAGAGAAATTTGGTGAAGAATGGGGTGAAAAGTATTCTAAACAAATGGAAGAGTGGGGTGAGCGTTTTGCAAAACGAATGGAAGGACAAACAAAACGTGTAGAAGCGCAGGCAGAACGTATGTCAGCACAAGCAGAACGTATAGTGGAACAAAAGGTTCGTGTGGCTGAACATAAAGCACGTGCATCAGAGCATAAAGAACAAGCTGAAGAGCATAAAATGCGTGCTAAAATCCATGCTAAGGAACATAAAGAACACGTTAGAGAGCGCTCTATTTTAATTAAGGATAGAGAAAAAGAAATTGAGAGGTTGTTTCATAGTAAATCAAATCCTAATGTTAAGAAAACGATTAAAATTAAAATGCCAAAAGGAGCCAAGTTAAAGGTTAATGTAAGGTACGGAGAAATTGAGTTTGCAGCTAATGTTGATAATTTAGAAGCAGATTTATCACATACTAAATTTACAGCTCAAAGCATTAATGGCAGTTTAACTTCCATTAATGCTTCATATTCTCCAATTTATGTAACTAATTGGAATTTAGGAGAACTCAATTTAAATTATGTTAAAAATGCAGAATTAGAAAATGTTAAGCATTTGATTTTAAATTCGGTATCTTCTAATATTGATGTAGAAAATTTGTATGGAAGTGCCATCATTGATGGTAATATAGGCGATGTGAAAATTTTTAATATTGATGACAATTTCATTAGTTTGAATATGATTCTTCAAAATAATGATGTGCTTATTGCATTACCTAATGTAGATTGTAATTTACAGTATAAAGGCACACGTTCTCATTTAACTCACCCAAAACAAAATGAAAACGATAATGTTTCTAACTTCTCCACTGGAAATTTAGAGAGTGGAAAAAATATTGTAATTAATGCAAAATACAGTAATGTGACTATGGAATAAAGCTACTTTAAATTGTCTTATCTCTTTTTTAATCTTAACTTCTTTAGCTACTTATTCTCCAGAATTCTAATTTTCTTCTTATTGTAAAACCGAGTTTTTTGTACAAATTTATGGGACCCAAATTAGTTTCATCGACGTGCAAAAACGGTATTTTATTTTTCTCAAATATCTTATTTGAAGTGTGTGTAATGAGTTGTTTTGCATAACCATTACCTAAGTAATCTGGATGTGTAATAACTGCACTAATTTCAGTAAAATTATTAGTTTGCATACGTTCGCCTGTTATTGCTACTAATTTTTGGTTTTTGTAAATTCCGTAGTAACGCCCTAAAGTATTTGTCTTTTCTTTAAAAAACTCAGGATATGCAAGTTTTACTAAATCTATTAAATCCTGATAATGTGCTTTATTGAGCTCAATAATTTTTTCTGTTATGGGATAATCAATTTTATGATATAGTATCATTTGTAACCCCGAATATCTTATAGGTGGTTTTAAAGTTGAAGGCATTTTAGGTTTATTACCAACAATAAAAAAGTCTTTTGTTAATTTGGCATATTTTTCAATAGCATCTGCTGTATCTTCATCTTTAATGAAAGCACCAAAAGGCGTGTAATCTGTTTGGTAAAATTTTACATTATCGTAATCTATACATTGTTTATAATGTGTTTCTGTTAGTGAAAACCAAACGGGGTTATCTAAAACATCTTCGTTAATCATTATTTCAAACTAATTAAATGCGACTCAAGTTGGCTTATGATTTTTTCAATTGGATGATTATAATCAAACCAAAGTGTTTCTTCATTTCTTCGAAACCAAGTGAGTTGACGTTTTGCAAAACGACGTGTATTCTTTTTAATTTCTGAGGTGGCGAATTCTAAATCCCATGCTCCAGACAGGTAATTAAAAAGCTCTTTGTAGCCAACCGTATTTAGTGCGTTTAAATCTTTATAATCCAACAAGCTTTTTACTTCGTCTAGTAAACCTTGTTGCATCATGATTTCTACACGTTGGTTTATACGTTGGTATATTAGTTCTCTATCGGCTGTTAAACCTATTGTAATAGTTTTGAAGTTGCGTTTATCTTTTACTTTGTTTAAGAACGATGAATAGGGTTTCTGTGTACCAATACAAATCTCTAAGGCGCGAATAACACGATGTGGATTATCTATAGCTATGGTGTTGTATGAAACAGGATCTAATGTCTGTAATTGTTTTTGAAGTGATTCTAGTCCTTTTGTTTCTAACTCAATATTTAGTTTTGTGCGAATATCTGGGTTAACTTCAGGAAAATGGTCTAAACCTTTGTTTACGGCATCAGCATACAAACCTGAACCACCAACCATGATAACAACATTTTGTTGTTTAAATAATTTTTCTAAGCGTTGTAAAGCATCTTTCTCAAAAGCGCCTACATTATAATTGTCTTTTATGGATTTATGATGAATAAAATGATGTTTTGCTGCAGCTAACTCATCTGAGGTTGGAGCTGCAGTACCAATTTGCATTTCCTTAAAAAACTGACGTGAGTCTGCTGAAATTATCTCTGTTTTAAAGTGTTGTGCCAACTTTATACTAAGTGCTGTTTTGCCTATGGCTGTTGGTCCAACTATGGAAATGAGATATTTAGTGTTTGAGTTTATAGCTTGATGTATTTATTTGGTAAAGTTAATTTGAATAAATGATTAAACAAACTTTAGGTTGGAACTGATTTTGGCGGATGGGATGCGTTAGGCATTGCAGTGGAAATCCTTTTTTGAGGCACGAGAAAAAGATTGCAACCCTTCGACTCCGCTCAGGATAAACTACAAGCCCGACCCTTGTGGTAACGCCAAAAAATCAATCATGCAATTTTTCGCCACAATTATAACAAAAATCAGCCTTGTCCTCATGCTTTTCTGCTAAACAATTTGCACAAGATTGAGAATTTAATGGAATGTTTGTTTCACTCTCTTTATCGGCTTTATTTTGTGTGGCATATTCTGCTGACACTATGCCTGTTGGCACTGCAATAATGCCATAACCTAATATCATTACCATAGAGGCTATTAATTGACCAAGCGGAGTAACTGGCGCTATGTCTCCATAACCAACTGTAGTAAGTGTAACTATACACCAGTATACACTTTTTGGAATGTTGGTAAAGCCATTTTCCTCACCTTCAACTAAATACATTATGGTTCCTAAAATAATAGAGATGATTATAACGGCAAATAAAAACACGAATATTTTAGCACGACTTGCTCTTAAAGCTTT
>RCNE010002243.1_pt1 | contig 10390 bp, 5 predicted proteins | sample 2041361 | NCBI WGS metagenome assembly RCNE01 (sample SAMN09708229, study PRJNA481090) | Marine sediment metagenome, whole genome shotgun sequencing project.
ATGGCGTCGTGGCCGAGTGGCTAGGCTGGGCTCTGCAAAAGCTCCTACAGCGGTTCGAATCCGCTCGACGCCTCAAAAACCTCATCTTTCTGATGGGGTTTTTTGTTTTGTTTAACAATAAGTTGGCTTATTTTAAGCATATTTGTAAAATTTTTATCAAAAAAATGAGAGTTTACCCAATAGAGACAGGAAATTTTAAGCTTGACGGAGGTGCCATGTTTGGGGTAGTTCCTAAAACATTGTGGCAAAGAACAAATCCTGCCGATAGTAATAATTTAATTGAAATGGGGATGCGTTGCCTACTTATTGAAGATGGCAATCGACTTATTTTAATCGATACTGGCTTGGGCAACAAACAGTCGGATAAATTTTTTAGTCATTACCACCTTTTTGGAGATTTCTCTTTAGATACTTCCCTATCAAAACATGGATTTCACAGAGATGATATTACTGATGTCTTTTTAACACATTTACATTTTGATCACTGTGGTGGAAGCATCGAATGGAACAACGATAAAACAGGTTATACACCTGCTTTTAAAAATGCAAAATTTTGGAGTAATGAAAACCATTGGCAATGGGCGACCGAACCTAACGCAAGAGAAAAAGCATCCTTTTTAAAAGAAAATATACAGCCAATAAGAGAAAGCGGACAATTAAACTTTGTTTCGCTTCCTGCAACCGACTTTATTACAAAATCTGAACTCGGTTTTGGCATTTTATTTGCAGATGGTCATACTGAAAAGCAAATGTTACCGCATATACAGTATCAAGGTAAAACCATTGTATTTATGGCCGATTTATTACCAACCGTAGGTCATATTCCATTGCCTTATGTGATGGGTTATGACACCAGACCATTATTGACACTAGACGAAAAATACCATTTTTTAAACAACGCGGCTGACAAAGAGTATCTATTATTTTTAGAGCATGATGCTTACAATGAAATTTGCACTGTACAGCACACTGAGAAAGGAGTACGTTTAAAAAACACTTATAAATTTAATGACATTTTTAATTAATTTAATGACGATGAGAATTCTAAAATCAATTTCTGTAGCTTCTGTTGCTGCAATTACCCTTTTTGGTTGTGCTACAACAAAAACCACAACCACTACTTCCGCTTCAGCGACAAAAGAAATAACTATTATAACAGCAACCAATAGCGTTGTTGCCAAAAAAGGTGAAATGAGCGAAGCAACCATCAATGCTTGGCCACATAAAGATGTTTTTACCGATTCCATTCCTGGGATGAGCTTAGCAAAAGCCTACACGTTTATTCAAAATAAAAAAGGAACTACGGTAATTGTTGGTGTTATTGATTCGGGTATTGATGTAGAACATGAAGACTTAAAAAATGTTACTTGGGTAAACGTAGATGAAGTTGCAGGTAATGGTATTGATGATGATAAAAATGGATATGTAGATGATATTAATGGCTGGAATTTCTTGGGTGGAGAAAAAGGACAAGCGAACCCTGAACAATTAGAATTGACTAGAATTGTAAAAAAAGGACAAGTTCGTTTTGAGGGAAAATCTACCGACTCTATAGCTGAAACTGATAAAGCAGATTTCGCTTTATATATAGAACTAAAAGAACTTATAGACAACAAAACTAAAAGTGCTCCAATGCAAATTGAGAAAGCTGCTAGACAATTAGAGCAGTATCAGCAAGTCAAAGAAATGATTATTGCTGCCAATGATACTATTCGAAAAGTATTAGGTGATAAAGAAATGAATGTGGAGAACATTAACGGAATCACCTTAACTAATCAAAAATTAATGAACGGCAAAATTATCATTATGAGAGTTTTAGATTCTGGTGCAACAATACAAGATACTTTTGCCGATATAGATGCTGTTATCGCTAATTCTAAGGATATAAAAGATCATTATAGTAATCAACTAAATGCTCAATATAAAGTTGATTTTAATGGTAGAGTTGCTGGTGACGATCCGTATGATATTACAGATACTAACTATGGTAATGCGTATGTAATTGGTTCTAAAGATAAAGAAAGCCACGGTACGCATGTATCAGGAATTATTGCTGCACAAAGAAATAATGATGTCGGTATGAATGGTGTTGCACATAATGTAAAAATTATGGCCTTAAGAGCTGTGCCAGATGGTGATGAGTACGATAAAGATATTGCCTTGGCAATTCGTTATGCAGTAGATAACGGCGCTAAAGTAGTAAATATGAGTTTTGGCAAAAGCTATTCGCCAAATGCCGAATGGGTATATGACGCCATTAAATATGCTGCTGAGAAAGATGTGCTATTAGTACATGCGGCAGGAAACAGTGGTGAAAATTTAGACACAGCTAAAAACTTTCCTACAGATTCTAAAGACAAGCTTACTAAAATTGCTGACAATGTGATTACGATAGGTGCTATGTCACGTTTTTTCGATGAAAATTTACCCGCTACTTTTTCTAATTATGGTAAAAATAATGTAGATATTTTCTCACCTGGAGTAGATATTTATTCTACGTTACCTAAAGACACATATGGTCCAAATCAAGGTACCTCAATGGCTGCTCCCGAAGTTGCCGGTGTTGCTGCTTTAGTTCGTTCATATTATCCAAAATTAACTGCAAGTCAGGTAAAACATATTCTAATGGATTCGGGTATAGAATTTCATAAAGAAGTGATTAAACCAGGTACTAAAGATGAAAAAGTAAGTTTTGACGAACTTTCAGTTTCGGGTAGAGTGTTAAACGCTTATAATGCGCTATTACTAGCAGAGAAATTATCGAAGTAAATGTCATACTGAGCTTATCGAAGAACCTTTTAGATTCTTCATTTCATTCAGAATGACATCTAAAAATTGAAAAAGGTGCATTCAAATATGAATGCACCTTTTTTTGGTATCATACTTGTTATCTTTATCTTGCAACGCAATTAAAATTTTAAAATGAAAAAAGTATTATTTTTAGTTATAACGTCAGTGGCATTAATCGGTAATGCACAAAACACCGCCTATTGGCAACAGCACGTAGATTATAGCATGTCGATAGATATGAATGTAGAAAATTACCAATACGATGGTGTTCAAAAATTGGTGTATACCAATAATTCACCCGATACTCTAGATCATGTTTTTTATCATTTATTTTTCAATGCGTTCCAACCGGGAAGTGAGATGGATATTCGTTTACAAAACATCGCAGACCCAGATGGTAGAATGGTACTTACAACGGGTACTAAAGAAAACCCTAAAAAAGAAAGTAGAATTTCAAAGTTAACTCCCGAAGAAATAGGTTTTATAAAAGTAAATTCGCTACAACAAGATGGGGTTGACGTACAACATACTACCATCGGTACTGTTTTAAAGGTAAAACTTAATACGCCGATAAAACCTGGAGAAAAGGCTGTTTTTGATATGAAATTCAAAGGACAAGTACCCGTACAGATTCGTCGTTCTGGCCGAAACAATAAAGAAGGAGTAGCACTGTCAATGACACAATGGTATCCTAAATTAGCCGAATATGATTTCGAAGGTTGGCATGCAAACGCCTATATAGCCAGAGAGTTTCATGGTGTTTGGGGCGATTTTGATGTAAAGATTACGATTGATAAAAAGTATACACTGGGCGGAACTGGTTATTTACAAAATCCTGATGAAATAGGTCACGGCTATTCCGCGAACGAAGTGAAGCATAAAAAGAAAGTCAAAAAATTAACTTGGCATTTTAAAGCTCCTAATGTTCATGATTTCACTTGGGCAGCTGACCCCGATTATATACACGATAAAATACAAGCTGAAAATGATGTAACGCTTCATTTCTTCTATAAGAAAACGATGGATACCCAGTTTTTAGAAAACTGGAAAAATTTACAACCTAAAATGGCCGAGATTTTGTCTTATTTTAACGCAAATATTGGACAGTATCCCTACAAACAATATTCAGTAATTCAAGGTGGTGATGGTGGTATGGAGTATGCGATGTGTACCCTGATTACAGGTGAACGTAAGTTTGGAAGCCTATTGGGCGTTACCGCACATGAGTTTGCCCATACATGGTTTCAATTCTTATTGGCTACTAACGAGCAAAAACACGAATGGATGGACGAAGGTTTTACTTCATACATTTCGAGTTTAGCGATGCGAGCAGTATTAAAAGATGGTAAAAATCCGCATGAAAATGCGTTTAGAAGTTATAACTATTTGGCCAATTCGGGTGTTGAAGAACCGCAAACGTTACATGCCGATCGCTATGAATTTAATAGGGCTTATGGCTCTTCGGCTTATAGTAAAGGATCATTATTCTTAGTACAATTAGGCTATATTATTGGTCAAGACAACCTGAAAGAAACGATTAAAAAGTATTTTACCGATTTCAGTTTCAAACATCCAACACCTAACGATATCAAGCGTACTGCTGAGAAGGTTTCTGGCATCCAACTTGACTGGTATTTAAATTATTGGACTCAAACCACAAGTACGATAGATTACGCTGTTGCTGAAGTAACTAATAATGGAGTGACTTTAAAAAATAAGTCTAGAATGCCAATGCCTCTAGATGTAAAAGTGACGTATACCGATGGCACAACAGAAGATTTTTATATTCCTTTACGGATGATGTATGGTCAAAAACCAACAAACAGTACTGTTAAAAAAGATTGGTCTTGGGTAGCACCTAGTTATTCGTTTAAAACTACAAAAACAATTAAATCGGTAGAGATTGATCCGTTGAAACAAATGGCAGATATAGATCGAACCAATAATTTTATTGAAGTCATTAAAAATTAATTTAATAAAAAAAGCCACTCAAAGAGTGGCTTTTTTGTTTTATGGATTGGGTATCAAGTACTGTATACTAAATTTCTACAACGCAGCTAAAATATCATCAATACTCGCTCTTTTCCCATAATCTGGGTTAAAGTGACTGAAAATTATCGTTCCGTCCGTATCAATAACATACGTTGCTGGCACTGGTAATTTTGCTTCACCAAAAGCACTATTTTTAGCAATAGACACTTTTAACATTTCATTTACTTTACCAATATAAGCATCGGTTACGTTATAATCTACATCAAAAGCCTTTAACAGCGTACCATCAACATCAGAAACAATGGTAAAATCAGCACCTGTTTTCTCTTTCATTTTCTCTATGCTTTCTTGTATTTCCGGAGTTATCGCAATCAACTTTACACCTTTCGCTTCTAAGTCTTTAGCTTTTGTCGCAAACTCTGACAGATGCTTATTACACTTAGGACACCAATAGCCTCTATAAAAAATCACAGCTACTCTTTGATCTTTATATAAGTCAGCCAAGGCAACTTTTTTACCATCAATGGTTAAGTCCACAACTGGCGCTTTACTTCCTTTTTCTAGACCTTTTGGCGCATCATCAGATTTCATACCGTAACTTTCATAGTCAATTGTTGCTTCTGTAGCTACAGCTTCAACTGCTTCAGTTACTGGTATTTCTTCTGTTTCTGTCTTTACCTCTTTATTTTTACAAGCTACCATACTTACAAAAGCTAGTAACATAATTAATTTCTTCATGTCGTTAGGAATTAAATAATTTTTATGTTAGGTTAATTTATTAAGTCGTAAGCTGTACATTGTACTTTCATAGATTACACTTTATTTTGCTTCTTAATTTATTTTCAACGAACTTCGCTAATCGACCAATATAGTTCATTAAAACAGAACCATATCTTAACATTAGGCAACATTAGAAAAAATTCATATGTCAATGACCCAAGCTGCTTTTTTAAAGAAAGCTGATTTACCAACCAAATCAGAAATAGAACAAACTATTAGCGAACTTGGATATGACTTTGAAATTCTGGACGATTTTGAAAATTTTTATGGAATTGACGGAATTGAATGCACCATAAACGGACAGAAAACCTTTTTTGAAATCTATTTCAATAATCCGAGTGAAATAACAGCGGATTCTGACTTTATTAAAAAAGATTTGACTGACCAAGATACTGCGGTTTCATTTATTTGGGGAGCTGACTTTGCTGCAGGTGCTTCAATCGGACTTATATCAGTTGTACTAATTGATAAAAGTAAAGCACTAATCTATTACTTGGATGATGAAATAGCATATTCGAGAGAAATGCTTCTAGCTGATTCGCCTGAATTTTTAAAAGAATTGGAAAAAGAAAAAAAGCGAGCTGAAATCAACAGTAATCGAAAAATTAAACCAACCGAAAATAAATATCCAAGTCTTTGGGAACAGATTAAAAGTATTTGGAAAAAATAATAACGTTGCCTAACAACGGCTATAATTAATTACGGCGGAATTTCCCTCCGGAAATTCTTATCTTGCAATGATGGCTTGGTTATATCGGAATGGTCCTAGCGGACAATTCCGCAACGAAACCATAGCCGAACCGATAAGCGTACTTAAAATTCACCCATAAAAAAAAGCCTGAACAACTTGTTCAGGCTTTTAAATTTATAAGTAAAAAATTTATTTTAATTTTTTCTTTACAGCTACTTCTTGGTATGCTTCGATAATATCTAATTCTTTAATATCATTATAGTTTTTGATCTGAATACCACAATCATACCCTTTAGCTACTTCTTTCGCATCATCTTTAAATCGTTTTAAAGAAGCTAACTCACCAGTAAAGACAACAACACCTTCTCTAATAATTCTAATTTTAGAATTTCTAAAGATCTTACCATCTGTTACCATACAACCAGCAATAGTACCCACTTTAGAAATTTTAAACGTTTCTCTAATTTCGACATTACCAGTAATTTCTTCTTTCATTTCTGGCGATAACATGCCTTCCATTGCATCTTTTACATCGTTAATTACATCATAAATAATAGAGTAATTTCTGATATCAATTTCTTCTTTTTCTGCTAAAGAACGTGCATTCGTAGATGGTCTCACATTAAAGCCTATCACAATGGCATCAGATGCAGAAGCTAATAACACATCAGATTCTGTAATCGCACCTACTGCTTTATGAATAATATTTACCTGAATTTCTTCGGTAGATAATTTCTGTAAAGAATCCGTTAAGGCTTCTACAGAACCATCAACATCACCTTTCAAGATAATATTCAATTCTTTAAAGTCGCCTAATGCAATTCTACGTCCGATCTCATCCAATGTAATATGACGTTGCGTTCTAACCGATTGCTCACGTTGTAATTGTGCTCTTTTAGTTGCTATTTGTTTTGCTTCTCTTTCATCATCAAACACATTAAACTTATCACCCGCTTGTGGTGCGCCGTCTAAACCTAGAATAGAAACTGGCGTCGATGGTCCTGCTTCAAGAACTGTGTTACCTCGTTCATCGTGCATTGCTTTTATCTTACCACTATTCTTTCCGGCAAGTAAAAAATCACCAATCTTTAAAGTCCCTGCTTCTACTAATATTGTAGAAACATACCCTTTACCTTTATCTAATAAGGCTTCAACTACTGTACCAATAGCATTTTTAGTTGGATTTGCTTTTAGCTCTAATAACTCAGCTTCTAGCAATACTTTTTCTAATAATTCAGGAACGCCTGCACCAGTTTTAGCAGAAACATCGTGTGATTGTACTTTACCACCCCAATCTTCAACTAATAAATTCATTTGTGCCAATTCTTCCTTCACCTTTTCAGGGTTAGCATCTGGCTTATCAACTTTATTAATAGCAAAAACAATTGGTACACTTGCAGCTTGTGCGTGGCTAATTGCTTCCTTTGTTTGTGGCATTATAGAATCGTCAGCAGCAATTACAATAATTACTAAATCGGTAACCTGAGCACCACGAGCACGCATCGCTGTAAAGGCTTCGTGACCTGGTGTATCTAAAAACGTAATTTTTTGTCCGTCTGGCAATGTTACACCATAAGCACCAATGTGCTGTGTAATTCCACCAGATTCACCACCAATTACATTGGCTTCTCTAATATAATCTAACAAAGAAGTTTTACCATGATCTACATGTCCCATTACGGTAACAATCGGAGCTCTAGGTTTTAAATCTTCTTCTTTGTCTACAACTTCTTCTATGGCTTCTTCTACCTCAGCACCAACAAATTCTACAGTATGATCAAACTCTTCGGCAACAATTGTCAATGTTTCAGCATCTAAACGCTGATTCATCGTTACCATCATCCCTAAAGACATACACGCCGAAATAATATCAGTAACCGGCACACTCATCATCGTTGCAACTTCGCTAACAGTAACAAATTCGGTAACTTTTAAGATCTTACTTTCTGCAGCAGCAATTTCTTCATCAATTTCTGTTTGCTCACGGTGAGAATCTCTTTTATTTCTTCTGTATTTTGCCCCTTTTCCTTTTTTAGACTTTCCTTGTAATTTCTCTAAAGTCTCTCTAACTTGCTTTTGTACATCCGCTTCAGATGGTTCTTCTTTTACAACAGCTCTTCCTCTACCAGCGCCACCACTATTTCTACCACCAGCATAACCACTACTTCTATTAGCAGCTTGCGCTTTACGTTCGGCAAAACTGAGATTAGATGTAGAGCCCGGTTTACTTACAATACGTTTTCTCTTTTTCTTATGAGCGTCTTTATTATCTGCCGGTTTTTTAGCTTCAACCTTCTTTTTAGGTTTCTCAAATTGTTTTAAATCAATTTTTTCACCTACTTTTTTTGGTCCAGATAATTTTTGATACTTCGTTGCTATAACCACTGGTTCAGAAGGTTTTTCTTCTTCAACAGTAGGAGTTTCTACTGCTGGCTTAGCTGTTTCTTTTAATGTCTCTTTACCTTTAACCTCTTCTTTAGCTACAGGTTCTTCTTTAGCTACAGGTGTTTCTTTAACTACAGGCGCTTCTTTAGCTACAGGCGCTTCTTTATTTGCGGGTTTTTTAGTTCCTTCTATATCAATTTTACCAACAGTTTTTAATCCTGCTAATTTTGTTGTCTCAGCTTTAAAAATTTCTTTCTTAGCCTCTTCCTGCAATCTTTTTTGCTCATGCTCTACTTCTTGCGCTAGCCGAAGTGCTTCTTTTTCTTTACGCTTTTCTTCACCAACTTCGCGAGAAGCAACCTTTTTACTCTTATCGGTTTGAAACTCATCTAAAAGCACATTATAGACCTCATCAGATATTTTTGTAGTAGGTCTTGCTTCTATTTCAAATCCTTTTTTTGAAAGATGCTCAACTGCTCTATCTAATGAGATGTTTAATTCTCTTAAAATTTTATTTAGCCTTAATGTAGCCATATAACTTTTGTATTATTCTTTTATTCTAATCTTTATTTAGGCTGAATAACAACCGAATTTTACTTTGAAAAATTAGTCTTCAAATTCTTCTTTCAAAATTCGCTGTACTTCTATAATCGTTTCTTCTTCTAAATCGGTTCTCTTTACTAAATCAACAACATCTTGATCTAATACGCTTCTAGCTGTATCTAAACCAACATTTTTCAACTCTGCGATAACCCAAGCTTCAATTTCATCAGTGAATTCTGTTAACTCAACATCTTCATCTTCTAAACCTTCACGTTGAACATCTAATTCATAACCTGTTAACTGACTTGCTAAACGAATATTCACACCACCTTTACCGATTGCCTTTGAAACTTCTTCTGGTTTTAAAAATACATCAACTCTGGTTTTTTGACCTTCAACTGGCTCTTTAATTTCCATAGAAACCACTTTGGCAGGACTTAGGGCTCTGGCAATAAATATTTTATCGTTTTTAGTGTAATTAATTACATCTATATTTTCATTACCCAACTCACGTACGATTCCGTGGATACGAGAACCTTTCATTCCAACACAAGCACCTACAGGATCTATTCTATCATCGTAAGAATCTACGGCAACCTTCGCTTTTTCGCCAGGAATACGCGCAACTTTTTCTATAGTAATTAAGCCATCAAAAACTTCAGGAATTTCTTGTTCAAATAATTTGGTTAGAAATTCTGGTGAAGTTCTAGACATAATAATAGCTGGTTTATTACCTCTTAATTCTACCAATTTAATAATTCCTCTCACAGACTCTCCCTTACGGAAATAATCAGATTTAATTTGTTCACTTTTTGGTAAAATAATTTCATTGCCATCATCATCTAATAAAATGATTGCATTATGACGAATATGATGAACCTCTGCACTATAAATTTCGCCTTCTAATTCTTTAAACTGCTTAAAGATATTTGTATTATCATGTTCATGAATCTTAGAAATTAAATTTTGGCGTAAGGCTAATATAGCTCTTCTACCTAAATTTACCAATTTCACTTCTTCAGATACATCTTCACCAACTTCAAAATCGGGCTCGATTTTTTGTGCTTCAGATAGTGATATTTCTTCATTAGGCTCTTCGACTTCACCTTCGTTCACAACAACTCTATTTCTCCAAATCTCTAAATCTCCTTTATCAGGATTTATAATGATATCGAAATTTTCATCAGAACCATATTTTCTTTTCAATGC
>RCNE010002244.1_pt1 | contig 10388 bp, 9 predicted proteins | sample 2041361 | NCBI WGS metagenome assembly RCNE01 (sample SAMN09708229, study PRJNA481090) | Marine sediment metagenome, whole genome shotgun sequencing project.
AGATTTCGTGAACCGCGACTTCCGCCGTGACGGCCCCAACCAGCTATGGATGTCAGATATCACCGAGCATCCAAGGCGCGAAGGGCGAGTCTTTTGTTGTGTCGTGCTCGATGCATGGTCGTCGAAAGATTGTTGGTTGGTCGATCGATGCCAGACCAACAGCTGCGATGGTCAACTCTGCTCTAGCGATGGCTATCAACGCTCGAAGACCTTCTCTGGGAATGGTGGTCCACGCGGATCATGGGCCGCAATACACGTCGTGGGCGTTCAGCAGCCATATCCGTTCCGCTGGACTGGTTCAGTCCTTGGGAACCGTCGGGGATGCGTATGACAACGCGATGGTTGAGTCGCTTTGGGGCCGGATGCAAACCGAGCTGCTGAACACCAAGAAGTGGTCAACCAGGCTCGAGCTATCGACGGCCATGTTTGATTGGATCGAAGGGTTCTACAATCGGACTCGCCGACATTCAGCTCTTGGGAACATCTCCCCGATGGAGTTCGAGCGTCGCCATCGCCAACTCAAAAGTGTTGCCTGACTCGCAGAAGCCGGGATCATGATTTGGGGCACGTATCAAGTTGTTGTGAGATTTTTGATGCCCGTTCGTTGGGCAGGAAGAACCAACATCAACATGAGTACTAACAAGCGCCGGGGGCACCCAGACAACGAGCACGGCGCTGCTTCATCAGCTAGGGGGGCGGTCGTTCCGCATCGACGTCGAGAATCCAAGCCCGGGTGTTCGCCGTGGTCAGCTCCACCTCCAGACCGACAATTCCAAGTTCCTCTACGACTTCGAAGCTGACCAGTTTGTGGGTCTGCCGAATCGGCTTGCCCGCGAGGTCGCCAACGATCCGGGTGTGGCGGCTGCCATAGAGAAGGCGCGCGCCTATCTCAATGTAGGATAGTTCGGTCATGAGCGATACTGAAGTGCCATCTCTCGTGTTTGTTCCCGGTCGTTGGACCGTCGGATTGCATGACGGACAGCAGGTTTCGATTCGCGCCGACGGGTATGGCACCAGAGATGATTCGATCGTCTTTTCCGTCCTCATACACGGCGAGCCAAAGTCAGAATTCGATGTCGCAGTCTTTCCGGCATCTTCAGTCTCTTCCATTGAAGGCGGCCCGGACGTCTGAAGCGACCATGCCAGCGCAGGTCGGTGAAGGCGAACCTGCCGAAGTCTTCCAGACGCTTATGTCAGACGGGCCGTCTGGTGTTGGCGGAGAAATGGTCGACCAGTCTTCGCGTCTCCCACCGGTAGGCAGGAGTTCAACTCGTCGGTGAATCGGGGTTCTCCGGGACGCATCCCGAATGGTGGAATGGAAGATCGTTGCATCCGGCTCGGCAGGGTCGTGGGTGCATTAGGAATCGGGGGTGGGTGCGAATGAGGTTCTGGAGTCGGAAGGGGTGGGTGGTTTTCTTCGGTTTGATGGTTGCCTGTAGTCCTTCAGAGAGTTCTACAGCGCCATCCTCGGAGTTCGCCGACGGGTCAGCATCAACTCAAGTTGTTCAGGGGTCTTCGAGTTCGTTAGGTCCCTCATCTGAGCGTCCTTCAGATTCCGCCCCAGTTACGACGCTTGTCCCATCGGAGGATGTCGAGCCAGAGGACACTGCTGCCCCTTCACCCCGAACCTGTGCGTCTTGATGGACCACCGTCGTGTGACCGCGTCGCCGACATAGCCGTAGTCGATTGCGCTGGATTGCTGGCACTTCTTGAGGCGCTCGGCATGGACGAAGGCGACGTTGACTCATTGGGTACACAGCCGGTGGGAGAACCAGGCACATGGTTCGGGTCAAGCCATGCATGTGCGTGGACAGGGGTATTGTGTGCGGACGGTCGAATCGTTGAGATTTGGGTGGACGACCTTCAGCCAAGTCGACCCGACCCGACCTTGTCCATTGGTACTGAACCTGGCGCACTATCTGAACTCCACACCCTCCGGGTTACCGGCGACGTGACCTATCCGAACTCGGCGATGCCCTTGCTCGTCCACGGGGGCGGAATTCAGGTCGTCGACCCTGATTTGGCGACATTGCAAAGCCTCGAGACGCTGGAGCTCATTGGCGCAGGCGAACTGGTACTTCCGAGCGAGCTGGCCAATCTCGACAACCTGCGGAGGCTTAATCTGACGGGCTACGACAACACCAGCGTCCCTGGTGTTGTGTTTGAGCTGAACGGTCTTGACACACTTGACCTTCAGCTCGGCGAGTTGCGGAAGTTTCAGGTGCCTGCAGACGTTGCCTGGCCTGAGCTTTCTCGTTTCTTCATCAGTGAAAGCTCACTCGAAGCCCGAAACATCTCTATGGGACCATTGGTTTCTCTTGAGGTGCTTACGATTCGCGTCTCACCGCTCGGGAACTTGCCACCAGATATTCTCAGGCAAACGCAACTGAGGTCTTTGGACCTGACATTCTCCGAGCTCACAAGCGTCGATCGTGACTGGGAGCCGCTAGAAAACCTGGTTCTCGTGGACAATCGACTGTCGACGCTTCCTGAATCAATGTTCAACGCTCCGTTGAAATACGTGGAGCTCAACTCGAATCAATTGATTGATTTGCCCCAGTCGATAGTGAATCCGGACTTCAGTTATCTTCACGTTGGTGCCAATAGTCTCACGTCGATCCCTTTGGAACTTTTCGACAAAGACATGGACCTCACTTTGGCAAATAACGAGTTTCGAGGCGATGTCTCGGAGGTAGTGAATGCTTTTCTTTCTGGCCAGGCCCGCCTTACCTTCGACTTGTTCGCTCATGGGTGCGTGACTATTGACGACGAAAGCGTTCTGGCTCGCTTAGAGGCTGAGAATCAATCCAGTCTTCTCGAGGAGATATCAGACTGCTCGTGACCGAGCAATAGGCCTGCTTCACTCGATCGTCGAGGAGAGCGGAACGAAATTCCCGCGCCTGGGTGTGATCACCTGTTTTGGATCGAACAGGTAGTGGACAGAGCTAGTAAAAGTAAGGGTTCGAAAGAGATCGCGTTACCTCCACCATGCGTCGCTCTTTCGAACACGCGTCAGGAAAGACCCGATCCAACCCGTTCGGTCCTTTTCTTTGACTTCAGTGAGCTCGTTCTCCGCTCCCACAGGGGCGGGCCAAGGACCGTTCGTCGATCGGCCTTCTAAGCTAAGTGTCGAGCTCTAATGGCTCGGTCACTGTCAGCCGCTCCTGCATGTTCTCGAGCTCGCGCCGCAACAGGCGAATAAGCTCGTCCTTCTCCGCAAGCGCCCGTTCCAGCGTCTCGAAGTCAAGACGGTCTCCCCGTTCTTGCACATCGGCGCTTGATTCGAGCACTGCTACAGCAACATCAATAGTTCTGCCTGACCGTGGGCGCGGACCGAATCGCTTCTCTCGAATTTCCCGAATACGTTCGGCAGGGTCATCAGCCATCCCTCTACCTTGACGGCAGACACGACAAACACGCAAGTATCCGGTCCCTACAACACGGTTGAATCATCCTATCTTCGGCGACCCTAGAGCCAGTCTCCGATCGGAACAGACATACATTCATCCAGGTTGTTCGGGTCGCCTGACTCCGGGTCAGAGACGAGCCAGACACACAAATTTCGCCAGGTTGCCCCCGATGTACGATTACAGAGCCAGCTCGGGCCCATCGATCGACGGCGCAGCCAGATCGTGGGTGATCCCAGAAACGTCAAGTGTCGGGCTATGTATCTGGCTGCGAGCCGCGTCGATCTGCGGGCTCGTCACATCCACCGCCGGGTGTTGACCAGTCGTGAACCACTCGGACACACCCGAAGCTGACATCGAGAACTCTCGAGGCAAACCCGCAACGACTTCTCCCATGAACGCTCTCGTCCGAGACAAATCCATTGCAGCGGTCTCCCCTACCGACATGCGCAACATCTGCTCAGCTGCTTCGGCCGGTCCGTTGCCGCCATAACCCCAGTTCGGCCCATCGACACTGAGCACGTCACGTCCATCGAGCGCCGCCAACCGGTTGTCCGGGGTAACCATGACCAACATGGGTTCGTTGTTTGGGCGTACGCCAACAAAGTGGGTCTCCCCCACCGTGTCATACGTTTCTTGTTGCAACTGCTCCAGATTCACAGCGAGCTCCCGATCGAGCACAAACCCTGCACGGGCTAACCCGTCGCCCAACGCACGAACCGTCGGGAACTCTGCGAAACGAGTACCCAATATCTGCGGGTTCTGTTGCCCAGTGGGCGGTGTGGCGACGTTGGTTGCGATTGCGCCGAACGTTTGAAGTTCGTCACGCCACATCAACCCGATCTCTCGTTCCACAACAGGTTCACTCACACCAAACATTGCCACATCTGTGATCTCGGGGGCGCTCAACGTTCCGAAGTCATTACGTTCAATACCAAACAGATGTGACTCGACCGTGTCGCTGACGAACCCGCGGACTTCTATCCGGTCGCCACGATCAAGCGTCACTTCGACAAGGTTGACGATCACACCGGTGTGGTGTTCATCGAGCTGCACAGCCTCAAACGATTTGTCGCCGTCGGCCACGACGCCGTTGACCGTCACCTCTACCGCGTCGTACCTGCTGGCCATCACCAGTGCGAGGTCATGATCGGTGTGCCCAACAGATCTCGACATGACACCGTTTGGGGTTTCGACCATTTCGAACTCGCGACGATAGCCAGTGGTTCCCGACGCAGACGCTGTCGTCGTCAAGACCACACGATCAACGTCCGCGACCAATTCCTCGGGTACCGACACCGCCGACGCCAACCATCGTGGGAGCGGTTCGGGCGATCGTTCAAAGTGCACATCGTCGCGGCCAAGATCAAGGCGAACCACGGCACCGTCAATTCGCACCAGTTCGGCGGTTGCGTCCAACGGATAGAACGGTGGTGTCTCAAAAAGTACCTGGGCCCTCATGACGCTGTCACCCACAACAGCAGACCGATGTTGATCAATCCTGTGCGTGCCAGCTCAGCCTCGAATACGCCGCTCGCCTGTTGTAGAACGACCACGTTCGTTACTCGGGTCGAGTCCCAGCCAACAAAACGGTCGGTCGTGCCGTTCCACTCCGGGTTCTTCACCGCGACCTGTTGCACGTTCCACGATGAAGGGATCTTCGATAGGTCTTCGCCAATAAAAACTGGGCTCATTGGTTCGCTCCAATGATCGTCTCGATCGTGAGCTGTTCGGGCGAAGGATCAACCGCCACCGTCCCGGCATCGTCCTCGGTTTCGGTTTCCGTGTTGCCGGCCAACATTGCCGATAGGTCTCGTACTTGAGGTGCAGCCAGGGAGGCCATGACCATGTCGGGGGTAACTGTGGCGACCCGACGTTTCGCCTCCTCGACATAACACGCCATTTTGTCAATGCCGATGAACCGGCGGCCGAGCTGTCGGGCGGCCATCAACGTCGACCCCGACCCGCACATTGGGTCCACGATCAGATCGCCGACAAAGGTATGCATCCGGATCAGGCGCAGTGGGAGTTCGACCGGGAATGGTGCTGGATGATTCACAGCCGCGGTTTGGGGCCGGATCTTCCACACATCGAGCGTGTCGGACGCCCACCAGTCTTGCTCGATGAGGTACTCAGATGGCAGACCAGCTGCACGACGTTCCTGCTGTGTGCCGTGGCGATGATAGGTGGCCTTCGATGCCAGGATCACCCGCTCAGACACGTCACGCAAACACGGATTATGTGGACTGCGCCAGCTTCCCACCGCCATTGACGACGAACCCTCAGCCTTGACCCACACAATTTCGCCGCGCATCAAGAAACCAATGTCTTCCATCATCTGCGTTGTTCGCGACGGCAACGAGAAATACGGTCGGCGGCCGAGCCCAGCAACGTTGATCGCGATCCGGCCGCCAGGTTCAAGGATCCGGTAGCACTCTGTGAGTACCAATCGAAGCCAGTCCAAATAGTCGGGCCACGTCTGCGGCGAGTCGTCGCCTTCCTCGTACTCCTTGCGAGCAAAGTACGGAGGCGAGGTGACGATCAGCCCGACCGACCCCGATAGCAGCCCGGTCGCTGCCGCGTCACCCACACGAATGTCGTCGTCGCCCTCATACATCTGCAACAGCTGGTCCTCATCAGACAGCTCCGATGGTACAACGTTGAACCGTTCATAGAAGCGTGACGAATCGTGATTCACCCGAATACCCGGAGTGCCCGACCCAGACGTCGACGTTTGGACAGACGAGCCTCGGCCCCCCACAATTACTTGAAGCCCTTTGACGGTTCTTCGACCGTTGGTCACTACGACACCTCTCGTGCTTGAGAAACTTCATCAACGAGCGACTGTTCGGCCATACCGACCGGTTGGCGGACAGGTCGCGCTGAAGCCGGAGCGATCACGACCGAACGGCGACGCAACGGCGAGGGAAGACCGCTCGTTTGTCGAAGCGTCGTCGCTTTTCGGCTGACCTCTTGGCGTATCGCCGCGGCGTTGTGATCTCGAGGTGACCAGACCCCTGCGCTTTCCAGATCGCGTTGGTTGTAGAACGGCAACGTGGAGATGTAGGCGGGTGGCAGCGAACCATGGATCAGTAACGCCCGATGGGCGCCCATCTGGCGGATCACGTTCACCGGCACCAACGAAGCTCGTTGAGGGGACTCGTTGAACGAGCCCTTGCGGTTCCCTGTTGCGTTCGTTGTTTGGGAATGAGAATGCACTTCTTCTTCGCCGGCGAGCTCACTGGCATAACGAAGTGTTTCCAAACCCGATGACCCGCCAAAGAACACCTTGGACAGATGGTTCGACATGATCGTGTCAGTGGCCTGACCGTACGCCGTGCGGATCTGGGCAATGTCTTGCCAGATCGTCACCAACTGCACACCCATACCCGCCAGCAGCGACGCGAACTCCGGCAGTTTCTTGACTGGCATGTTTCCCACCTCGTCCAACACCACCAGCAACGGCGGTTCGATCGGGCCGTGCTGGTTGAAGTGTTTGTACACCTGCCCCAACAGATCGTTCACGGCACCGCCGTACACCGGAGTGAGCCGGGCAAAGTCATCTGGGCGCGCCGTCATATACAGGGTGTTCGCACCCTCCAGCAACCAACCCAAATCGACAAGGAACCCATCGGTACCGCCGGTGGCTGACGCCCGAATCGTCGGCGAGACCCACGGTTTGATCATCGTCTGGACCGATGAATACACCGAGTCCATGGTTTTGGCGTTCGCCTCGATTTGGGACCGCAACGTCTGCTCGACAATTGGCAGCTCCGCCACAATCTTTGCCACATGGGTTTGTTCGGCCACAGACATGTGCTGGGTCGGCCGGATCGCGACACGACCCGTAAGCGTCCGGAACAGATCCGCCATCTGGGTTGTCTCGTAATTGCCGCGGCCGTCCTGACCGTTGCTGCCGGGACGGACCATCACCCAATCCACAACCTCGCCCAACGGCCGGTCTGACATCGCAGCAAGCCACATCATTGGACCCAACATCAGCTCCGCGGCCTTCACAAAGAACTGAGGAATAGCCGCCGAACCGTTGTCGTTGCCTGGCGCAGCGTCGGTGAGCATCTGGGCTGCGGCTAACGCGTCATCAAAGGAACCAATGCCTTGCAACGGCGACCAGTTCGCCAACAACGAATCGTCCCAGGCATCTGGACGATCCGCCGGCCGTTCATAGGCCTGTCGTAGTGAACCAGTCGGATCGAACGTCGCCACGTTCCCGAGACGACGTCGTTGCGCCAACGTTGGACGCAACAGATCGTCCTTGACCGACACGGCAACGATTGGGCCTGTCCAATGCAACATCGACGTGATCACCGACACCGACTTACCGGTACGCGATGGCCCGATGATCATCACCGCGCCCCGGTCTTTTACGTGATGTAATCCGGCACCGTGCTGGGGGCCAGGGTTGGTTGTTGATGTGCGGTTTTCCGCTGCGAGCCGGGTGCGACCCATCTTTCCGAGCGTGTACCGGTCCCCGACTGGGACGCTGATATGGAGCGGTGCCAGATCTTTGCGGGTCGCCATTGCTCCCTCAGGCGAGGAACCCAGCCGGTCACGAGAATCAAATCGGACATCAGAACTCACAAGCACCCGCCACAGCACCCAAACCGCAACGAGCAACCCGATGGTTACGAACGCGGTGACTGTCCAATACAGAACCGGGCCCGGAACATCACCGTCGCCCCACGCGGTAGCGGGCGCATCTGGTGTGTCCAAGATTTTCCCGAGAGCCGGGACCATCTTGGAACTCGCATCCTCGAGCACACCGCCCGTTAGACGTGTTGCGGCCTTCGCCCCCGCCACAAAACACGCGAAAACAACTACTGCGAACCCAAGGAGCAACCCAATGATCGACGCGAACGGGTCGTCGTCCATTAGTTGGCCCCGTTGATCGTGTCTTGTTGCGATCGCAGTGCCTGATCGGTGTCGCACAGGATTCGCTCCGGGCCGTAATCGGGAAGCCGGTGGGCGAGTTTCACGGTTCGGTCACCGATCTTCCACAACGATTCGCCTCGATGCAGGTCGCCGATCTCGGCCTTCTCTGTGTCGTTCCAACCCAACAACGACCCGTATCGGGCAAGGTCAGACGCGGTTTGGCGGAACGAAACACGCACCGACGTGTCCGCAAGCAACCCCTCGGAGATCTTCGACGCAGTCGAACCGTCCTCAGATTGCGACGCCAAGTCCCCGGGCTTATGCAAAACCGCGACGTTCGCAACACCATAGGTGCGACCTAGCTTCCAACATGACTGCAGATAACGGGCAGTCGATTCGAAGGCGACCATCTTCCATGCCTCGTCGAGCACCTGAATCTTTTTGGCCTTCGATGGTTGCGTCAACAACTCCTGCAACCACGCTGTTGCTGCGACCATCACCAACGGCAACACCTTCTCGTCGTGCATCACATCGGAAATGTCGATGATGACACCAGGCCCATCCGCGTTAATCGACACCGTCGACTCGCCGTCAAACATGCCACGGAACTGGCGCTCCACCAGCGCAGAAGCCGCAGACGTAATCTCGCCGATAACCTCTCGAAGACGTTCCGGGCTCAGCCGGGCCTCGGTCGACATCGATCCCGGTGGATCTCGAAGCACATCAACCAAATCACCCAGAGTTGCTTGCCGACCCAAGTTTGAAAGTAACGCCAAACCTCGCCAAAGCGCCCCCTCTTCTTCCTGGACCAGCGACCGACCCAACATTGCTTGGAGCAACGCCTGCATCATCTGATGCTGACGATCCAACTGCCCCTCAACCGGGCCCCGAACCTCTAACGGGTTCACCCGAACAGTTCCGCCCGGTGAAAGTTTGATCACCGGGATATCGAGCAGCTGTGCCAGATATCCGTACTCAGGTTTCACATCGACCACGGCAATGAACCGATCAGACCCATAGACGGCAGCCGTGCGATACAACAACGTCTTCAATAGCGCCGACTTGCCCATACCCGGCTGACCCAACACCATCATGTTCGTGTTCGTGGCCGTCCCACCGTCGGCAAACCGGGCATAACACTCAAAAGCATCGAAGCAGAACGCTCCCCCACCGCCGAGCTGATCCTCACCCAGATACACCCCGGCGTGGCCCAACGAACCATGCACACCCCACGGATACAACGTGCACGCATGGGCAGTCGTGGAACGGTGCTGGGTCAATACCAACTGCGGGCGAAGCCGATTCCCGAACCACCGCTGCCGAGGCCGACCCTCCGTCGAAACGCCTGGGACCCCCTGATCGTCAACCCACACACCGCCCGGCAGACGTCGCATCCTCGACCGCCCCGAACCAGCCTCATTCGATTGAGCGTTCTTCGAGTGGGTTCGTTTTGTCTTCTTCGCGGTTTTGGTTTGGCTGCTCGGTTCGTTGTCGGGACCGGGCCGTCGCCATGGGCGACGTTTCGTCTCCTTCTCTGAGCTGATTTCGGGCTGAGCGCGGTCGGCGACGTCTGGTTCTGAGTTGCGCAATGCGGGTGCCATTATGCGAGTCCCGAAATTGGGGCACGCACACCAAGACCGATCGGTAACGATGCAGCCCAACCAACGTCATGTTGAAAATCGAGCGGCCGCAACACCAAACCAGATTGCACCGCCGAAGATTCGAACTCGGCCGTGGCAAGTTCGAGGCCTTCCATAGATGTCGCCGACACCGTGACGACGGCACAATACGCAACCTCAGCAAACCCCGCGACCAGCTCCTCTTCGCGGGCTTGAACAGCGTCACGGGCTCGACGATGGCCAGCCGTGATCCGCTGCCCGGCGTCCTCACGTGCCAACTCATCAGTGTCGAGCCGGGTCAGTTCTTGATCGATGCGCCGATGAGAGCTCGACGGTGGAACCGGTGTGAATTGCACCGTGAACCGGCGTGCCGAATCTGGGACGCTCAACAACTCGGTAAGCCACGGGCCGGCCACTGGTTGGCGAGGCCAATCCTGCACCCAAAACGTTCGGTGCGCGCACCGGTCCGTTT
>RCNE010002245.1_pt1 | contig 10386 bp, 8 predicted proteins | sample 2041361 | NCBI WGS metagenome assembly RCNE01 (sample SAMN09708229, study PRJNA481090) | Marine sediment metagenome, whole genome shotgun sequencing project.
GGGGCATGAATTTTCTGCCGTAGTCGAAGCGGTGGGTGAGGGGGTTACAAAAGTTACGCCCGGCATGAAAGCCACCGCCGCACCGCAGAAAGTGTGCGGGGTGTGTAATCCGTGCAAGCGAGGCGATTACAACATCTGCGATAAGCTGAAGGTACGCGGATTCCAGGCGCCCGGCTGCGCGCAGGATCTGTTTGTTGTTCCCGAAGAGCGCATCGTCGTGTTTCCCGACACCTTAACGTTCGAGCAGGGTGCGTTGATCGAGCCCGCTGCTGTGGCTGCGCATTCGACGAATCGAGTGAAATCGCTGGAAGATAAGAACGTCGCAGTGTTCGGTGCCGGGACTATAGGGAATCTTGTAGCGCAGGCGGCCCGCTGTCGCGGTGCCAAAAAGGTGATGATTACTGACCTGAGTGATTTCCGTCTCGGAAAGGCGCTTGAAGTTGGGATAGATGTTGCCTGTAATGTCGGGAAAGAAAAATTTGTAGAAAAGGTCAAGGAGACCTTCGGTGATGAAGGGTTTGATGTGGCTTTTGAGGCCGCTGGGGTTGAAGCCTCGCTCGACGATGCTGTGCAGCACATTCAAAAAGGCGGCGACATTGTAGTGCTCGGTGTTTTCGGTGATCGGCCGCGCGTCGACATATCCGTAGTAGGAGACCGCGAGCTGAGGCTGATCGGCACACTGATGTATCAGCAGAACGATTATGAGCAGGCGGTGAAATGGATCGCGGACGGCTCGATGATCACTGAGCCGTTGGTGACCGGGCACTTCCCGTTTGAGAAGTATGAAGAGGCCTATCACTACATTGAAGAGCAGGGTGAGACAACACTGAAGGTCGTTATTGAGCTGGACAACGAATGAAGGGATACGGCAGTTCAAATTGAGGTGGAATTACTTTGAAAAGGTATATTATTGCCCTGGATCAATTGGATTGCACATTGTTGAAGAAAACATTCTGGGAATAACGACATAAAAAAATAGATAGAATGTTATCCATGAAAGATGTGGGAATTTGGGGAAATGTCAGGGACGGCTTCAAAAGCGATGACTTATAACCTTTTAAGAAAATGCTTGACATGGTTGGTTGGTTAGTATAACTAATTAACCAACATGGCAGATCCGGTATTCCTCTTTTCTCTAATCACTCAATCAATTGAAAATATAACATGGCTTAGAGTCCAATGGAGTTTGCAAAAGATAGCAATTATTCTTTAATACTTGATATGGTCAGGAAAAAAAGCCCGATCAGCCGAGTTCAATTAGCTAAAGAATTTGGCCTGAGCAAAGTGACCGTATCGGCAATTATCAACGAACTAATATCTGTGGGCTTAATCATAGAAATCGGTGAAGGGGTCGGTGGTGAAAAAGGTGGACGTAAACCAATCCTGTTAGCACTCAACGCCTCTTCTAAATACGCAGTTGGAGTGGATATTGGTACAACAAATACAGTTGCTGCTATTGGTAACTTGAGGGGCGAAGTCGTAGCAAAAATCCAACAGCCAACACGAAAAAACCGATCGTCCAAGAGCGTATTCAAACAAGTTTTCCAATTAACAACGGAAATCATTCAATCGGCTAATATCGATAGAGATAGTATTCTCGGCGTCGGTATATCAGTGCCTGGATTGGTAAAGGCTCAAGAAGGTGTGATTTGTGTTTCACCGGATTTGAACTGGAAAAACGTGGAAATCAACCAGATCCTCAGTGAGTTGATCGGGCTTCCTGTGGTTTCAGATAATTGCACCAGAGCAATGCTTCTGGGAGCCAAATGGCATGGTAAAGCCAAGGATGCAAGGAACGTGTTTTATGTGAATATCGGATACGGCCTCGGCTCCGCCCTAATGGTAAATAACCAAATCTATTCTAATCACAGCGAGTTTGGGCACATCCATGTTTCTGATGAACAGGTACGCTGCAATTGCGGAAAATTTGGGTGCCTTGAAGCTGTTGCATCCGGTAATGCTATAGAACTCGCAGCGAACAATACCATTCACCAAAAAGAAAAAAACGAAGGTTGGGTTACGGTTAAAGCTCTGGCGAGAAAGGCAAAACATGGAGATTCTCAAGCTAAAGAAATATTCATAGAAGCAGGTCAGTATCTTGGCAGAGCTATCGCAATTGCTTCGAACATTTTCAACCCGGACAAAATAATATTAGGTGGTGGTGTTACTTTGGCCATCGATCTTATGCAGGACGCATTGCACAGTGAATATGAGAAATACGCTATGAATGTCATTAAATCCAGCACGGTGATTGAGGTATCCCCTTTAGGCATGGATGCTGGTGCCTATGGTGCCATTGCTTTGGCTTTGAACAAATTTCTATACAAAGCCGAAATGGGCAAAGAACAATAGTTAATCAAGGCAAATTATGTGCTTCTACATCGCACCTATTGGCCAATGCTTCTTGACACGTAATCACTGAAATGCCCTGTTCTCGTCAGCCTTTGGAAAGGAGGTGAATAAGTCAAAAAACAGTCGAAATTACTAAGAAATAAGTTCGTTGCAATCGGAGAGAGGTTAAGGGCTTGTCCGTTTTGTCCAACGCATCATTTATATCTAAAAACAGGACCGAGCTTTTTGAAGAGCCTCTCAAATCTACAACATCATTGCATGAGGAGGTCGCATTATGAGAGGAAGAGCAAAATCAGTTTCGTTTGTTGTATCTTTGGTTTTAACTTTTATGGTCTTGTTTTCTGCTGGCAGCGCATTTGCTGAGCAAAAAACCTATGGCATGGTCGTTTTCCTTAAAGGGTCAGAGTTTTTTAACTGGGCTTATGGTGGCATGCAGGATGCAGCTAAACTGCTGGGTGCTGACATTGAGACTGAACTTCGTGGCCCCGCCACCTGGGATGCCTCACAAGAGGCTCGTGCTATCGAACAGCTTATTGCTAAAGGAGTCGATGGCATCATCGTAACCGCCGGAGACGCTACCACATTGAATCCAGCCATAGATAAGGCAGTGGCGAAGGGCATACCGGTTATCACTTTTGATTCTGATGCTCCCGGTAGCAATCGACTCTCTTTTGCCGGTACAAATAACTATGAAGCAGGTAAAGTGGCAGGCAAAGCTATGGTAGAATGGCTGAATGGAGAGGGTGAAGTCGGTATTTCTACCTTTCCTGGCCCGAATCACCTTGTGGAGAGAATCAGGGGCTTTAAAGATGGTCTGGAAGGCTCCAAGGTAAAAGTAGTGGCGGAGTGTAATGACGAAGGTAAAGTAGCAGCCGCTGAAACAGCCATTACCGCTATGCTTCAAGCACATCCGGATATCGACGCTGTTTTTGCCGCACACGGAAATCCCGGGCCTGGCGCCGTGGCTGCAGTCAAGAATGTAGGAAAAGAAGGTAAAATTCAGATCATGGGGTTTGACTTCGGTGGGCCAGTTGTCGAGGGTATCGATAAAGGGCAGATTCGGGGAACAGTTGGTCAGAATCCATACTTAATGGGTTATATGAGTATGATGATGGCATGGAGTGCAAATCAGAAGACGAGGGTTGATGGGCCGCATGTTCCGCCGAGTGTCAATACGGGAGTTCGGATCCTTACCAAAGATGACATTGGGGTTTATAAGACCCCCCCTGCGTTTGTGTCTGGCAAATAGTAGTAGTCCCAAATTTATCATAAGCGGGTAAATCAGCCAGGTCCTCTCGGCCTGGCTGATTTTTCTCTAATTTAAAAAGCCGCAAACGGATTAATCGTTATGATTCGCAAATTGTCTGAACGTACCAATTTAGGACTGCTCACAGTGACAGTAGTTTTGTTCATCGCGATGAGTATCTCCTACTCACACTTTTTTACACTCTACAACCAGGAAGTGATAGCCATGGGTTTCGTCCAGGAAGCCTTAATGGCTTTGGGGATGACAATTGTTATCATTTCTGGCGGCATTGATCTTTCTATCGGTTCCGTTTTAGTGTTTTCTTCAATTCTTGTAGGGCTGTTTCTAAAAGCTAAATTGGGGATTGCCGTTTCGATAATTTTGACTTTGTGTATTTCAGGTTTGATTGGATTTACCAACGCAGTAATGATAAACAGGCTGCGTGCACATCCGTTCATCGTCACCTTGGGAACAATGACGGTGGTGAGAGGGCTTGCGTTAGTTATCACTGAGGGTCATCCTGTCACCGGGTTTCCAAAAAGTTTCTCTTATTTTGGTCAAGGTTACATTTTCAATATTCCTTTCCCAGTTGTTTTGTTTATTTTTCTGGCTATCGGTTTTCACATTCTGCTTCGTCATACTAAATATTTCTCTCAGGTATATTTTATCGGTAGCAGTCCGGATGCCGCTCGTTTGTGTGGAATAAACGTAGAGCGCTTCAGGTGGGTTACCTATGTTATCAGTGCAACCCTTGCGGGAACTGCAGGTATCATTACCGCCTCACAGTATATAAGCGCTAACGCGAGCTTCGGAATTGATTCCGAGCTACGTGTGATAACCGCAGTGATAATAGGTGGCGCAAGCCTAAGTGGAGGTGTCGGTACGATCGGTCGCACGGTTTTGGGGGTTATTTTTCTTGCCATTGTCTCGAACGCGATGGTTCAAGCAAACGTACCAACCTATTGGGAGAAAGTGGCATATGGTGCGATGCTGGTGTTTTCTGTAGTACTGGAGCAGTACTTTCGATACAGACGAACGGGTGTCGAGGAAGACTGGAGAGATTTCATGCTCGGAGGCAGATGATAACCAGCAAATCTCTCCCAAATGTATGCTTTGTTAACGAAAATTGGTGATGAAATAAGTCATCAAATCAGGAGCGAATTTTAAGGATGACCGATAATTATAGATCATTTCAACTCATCTCCACAGCACTGCGTACTCGGGAATTTCAACTATTGTTGTTGACATTGATTGTCAGCCTGATCATCTCTATTTTAACGCCGAACTTTTTGACAGACAGCAATTTAAAGTCGGTTGCCATGGGCATGACCTACGACTTGATTGTAGCTCTGGGCATGACATATGTTTTGATACTCGGAGGTCTCGACCTATCCGTCGGCTCCAATATCGCACTTTCAGGAATCATCACCACGCTGTTGTTGCAAAAAGGAATCGTTAATGTACCTGTTGCTATAGGTATCGGTTTGAGCGTAAGTTTTTTTATCGGTGCCATTAACGGTGCCGTGATTGCACGATTCCGAATAAACCCCTTTATCGTTACTCTGGGTATGATGTCCCTGGCCAGAGGAGCAGCAATGGTACTGACATCCGGCTATTTTGTCACTGGCCTTCCGGAAAGCTTTTTAATCATCGGACGGGGCGAAATAATGGGGATACCGTTTCCAGTCATCGCTTCAATATTAATTGTCATCATTTTTAATTTCCTTTTAAAGAACTGGGTTCATCTGAACCGGGCTTTTCATGTGGGAGCGAATCCCGACAATGCTGAGTTGCTGGGAATCAATGTCAAGCGAACGGTAATCCTCGGATTTGCCTTGTGTGGTCTTTTTGCCGGCATAACAGCGATGTTCATGTGCTCCAGATTGGCTATGGGATACGCTCAGTTCGGGTTGGAGATTGAACTCAAAGCTCTTGGCGCTGCCGTCATTGGGGGTGCGACTTTTTCCGGTGGTCGCGGTAGCATTTGGGGAACATTCCTTGGTGTTCTTCTTTTAGCGCTTATTAATAACGGATTCGTATTGATGGATGCATCGATCTACTGGCAAAAAGTAGTGAATGGCACAATCTTGATTATTGCAATTGCGACGGCTTTTCGTCATTCAAGTCGTAAATAACAGAGAATTGATAAGAGGTAATCTGAAATACTACAGGTTCATGAAGTTTTGGGCTGTATGATAAAGTCGGAAGAGATGCTAAACGATTAGAGAAAGGTAACAGAGGTGTCATCTAGCCACTGATTATTAGATTTTCCAAGAGAGATATAAACATAAAAAAGGACTCAGTACTATGAATTCATCAGAAAATTCGGAGGAAAAACGGAAACCGATATTATCAATCAAAGGTGGCTCGAAGCGGTTTGGTGGTATCCAGGCCCTGGAAAATATAAATCTTGATATTTACGGTAATGAAATTTTAGCCCTTCTGGGCGACAATGGTGCAGGAAAGTCCACCTTAATTAAAGCATTATCAGGCGCTCACACCCTTGATGAAGGTGAAATGCGCTTTGAGGGCAAGCAGGTTAATATCATGAAACCGGAGGATGCGCATCACCTTGGTATTAAGACGGTCTACCAAGATCTGGCTTTATTCGGGATTCTCGACGTTACCGCCAACCTTTTTGCCGGCTCCGAGTATACACGATGGGGTTTTCTTCAAAAGAAAAAGATGAATAAAGAGGCGCAAACAGTGCTGTCACATTTGAAAACCACTATAAAATCATTGAACCAGGAAGTCCGTTCGCTTTCCGGTGGCCAACAGCATTCCGTTGCCATAGGAAGAGGTGTTTATATCGGGAATGAACCTAAGTTAATTATAATGGATGAGCCGACTGCCGGCCTTGGTGTCAAACAAAGCCGGGAAGTGCTTCGCCTTCTAAAAGAATTGGGGCAAAAGTTCGCGGTTATCTTTATTACACACAATTTGGAGTACGCATTTGAAGTTGCTCAACGGGCTGTTGTCCTTTGTAGTGGTCGGGTTGTTGGCAAGGTGGATATGGCTGAAGCAAATCACAATCAAATTGTAAGCTTAATGATGGGCGTTGAAAATGCTGTGTGAGAAAACGTTTTAATATCTCACTTACTTCATCTTGCCAGATGTAATATGAATAAGAGATTTCATAGTCAATAATATTCGTCTAAAGACATATCGGTTTGTGAGGCAGGATCAGTTTTTTAAATTAGATCTCTGATCAAACATGAAAGGACTCTTCGTCTTCGGGTTTGGATGGGCGAATATATAAAAATGCAATCTGCAGACGTCTTTAAATCTTGACTAACTTCCGAAATGACTTCACCTTTCGTGGCGGGTCAAGTAAGCATCCATACGCTGTCCACGAAACCTCGCCGACTTAAATTTTACCATGTGAGTCTACCGCCAGCCCATGTGGTGCAATAAATTGACCGGGTGCTTCGCCCAAACGATAGTCACCCAGGACGGGCCAGTCGTTTTCCGGTTAAGTCGTGAATGCTGACGCAGGCACCAATATTGGGGTAATCCGCGTTGAATGGCAATTGGGGCTGCGTTGTCAGTCTGATACTGCTCAGGAATGCGGAGAAATTGCCCCGTCCATCGCGACAAGGAATCCGTCGTCGTTCGCTCCTAAAATAGAGCAGTAAAAGATCATATGGGCAACAATAAAATTATCAACGGAACACTTTTCGGTTTCCATGTGCAGTATTTATCTCCGGGAGGTCGATAATGTTTCCCTGACTTGAGCATTTATACCGAGAAGATGCCAGCTTTTATGTTGTGCTCTCGCTCCAACAGGAGTTGAGAATTAAGACCTTGTTTTAAAAAGCGTCTTTGGTATTTTTAATTAAGGTGGATCAACGGTTTGATTTATAACAAATAACCTTGGGATTAAAATGGATATGAGAATTCAACGGCTTTGGAACTCGGGACAGACCGTTGTTTGCGGCTGGCTGCTGCTTCCTGACGCATTAACAGCCGAAGTTATGGCCAACCAGGGATATGATGCCGTGACTATTGATCTTCAGCACGGCCTGATCGGCTACCAGACGGCACTCTCGATGCTCCAGGCCATGAACGGCAGCTCGACGGTCCCCTTTGCCAGGGTTCCATGGCTTGACCCGGCAATCATTATGAAACTGCTCGACGCCGGCATACTCGGCATCATCTGCCCGATGATCAACACCGCCGAGGAGGCCCGCAAGCTCGCCTCCTATGTTCGTTACCCACCGGTCGGGGAGAGAAGCTTCGGTCCTGCGCGTGCCGGCTTTATTATCGATCCCGCTTATGGGGACAAGGCAAACGATATGATTCAGTGCCTGGCGATGATAGAAACGGCGGAAGGCTATCAGAATGTGGAGGAAATCGTGCAGGTCAAGGGAATAGACGGCGTCTATATCGGTCCTATCGATCTCACCCTTGGTCTTTACGGCAATGATCTCCCGATCGGCATCGACCGTGAAGAGCCTGAAATGATCGAAGCAATCAAAAGGATTCTCGATAGTGCGCACTCGGCGGGCAAGAAGGCTGGAATACATTGCGGCACGCCGGAATACGCGGCACGTATGGCGGATTTAGGATTTGACCTGGTAGCACTGTCCACCGATCTAGGCCTGTTCAGCTCCGCCTCCAAATCAAGCCTGGAGGCCACACGCCGGCTCATAAGTGGAGATTCAACGGAAAGTGGATCGTCAAAACCATCCGGCAATACTCTCTACTCAGCCCAGTAGTCTGCAAAAAGGTCGTAAATTTTTCCTGTTTGTCTAATAATTCCGGGGAAACTCCCTGATGGTAGTAATTGGTTGTGAAACAGGAAATGCTGATTACATTCAGCATCGACCCGGGCGCTGCATTTGTGCAATGATAAAAGACTATTAAGGAGGTAAGCCTTGAAATTTATTCTACGCTTGATGTTAGCAGTTTTGTTAGTGTCTCTCTTTGCCGTTTCGGCATGGTCTGACGAATATAGCGAAACAAGAAAGATGTTTGAAGATGCGGGTATCGGCGAGATGTTCAAAACTGCCCATGGTTACGCGCTGTTTCCTACCATCGGTAAAGGCGGGTTTGTTGTTGGCGGGGCATATGGCAAGGGACGTGTTTTTGAACAGGGAGATCATATAGGTAATGCATCGATGGTTCAGGCCACCATTGGCTTTCAACTCGGTGGAACCGGCTTTAGTCAGGTGGTTTTTTTCCAGGACAAGCGTGCCTTGAGTGAATTTATTGGTGGTAATTTCGAGTTCGGTGCAGAGGCCCAGGCTACTGTACTGACAGTTGCCGCCGGTGCAACAGCCAATACCGGAGGTAGTTCAGCAACGGCGAGTGGTGGCAAGAATAATGCTGCTATTGGCAGCAGCGGGTACAACAGGGGAATGGCGACATTTACCATCACCAAGGGTGGTTTAATGTACGAGGCCAGTATCGGTGGACAAAAGTTCAGCTTCACCAGCCGCTAGCTGAAAGAAAGCAATCAGATCATCCAACATCAAAAGAGGCTGCTCGGACTGCTGGAGTTAAACGTCTGGCAGCCTTAATCTCTGGCTACCCTGCCATCAAAAATCGTTCTGTTCAAATAACCTTGCACATTCTGTGCATAAATCACAGCCTATGGCGTCAGGAAGGTTGAGGTTTGTCTAGAGATCGCTAGGTGATTATACGTTTATTGACAGTTTTCTGGTGAACGCTGCTGATCGCTGTATGTAGTTATGCTACGCGCAGTGGTTATATACTGTTTTTTGGCCCCCCCCAAAAGATCATGTTTGGGGGGGGGATTATGTGTTTTTATGAAAGATACTGGATAACACCCTTCTTTTTTGTAAAAACAACTGGAATACCACCAGAAAACGGTAGGGGCAGGTAGCAAAAGCAATATATGTGTTGACGAAAGGTGGTTATTAGTAGTATTACTACAAAAAATAATCAGGAACTATCATGAAAGACGATCTGCTGCGGACAATTACTGAATTACTGAGTGATCTCAATCCTTCTGAAGCCAAAGTTGGACGTTATGTCCTCCAGGCTCCGGACGATGTTGTTCACCAGAGCATTGCTTCCGTGGCCCAAGGCTCACAGGTGAGCGAACCAACGGTTATGCGCTTTTGCCGATCTATTGGCTGTAAAGGGTATCAGGATTTCAAGCTGGACCTCGCTGTATCATTGGCTGGCGATACCCCCTATGTACATACCTCCATTAACCAGGATGATAGTACCGCGCAGATGGCGGAAAAAATCTGTCAATACTCTTCCAACTCCCTGCGCGTACTTTATGAATCTCTCGACATCGAGGCATTGAAGAGGAGCATTCAAATCCTCAATAATGCCAGACGGATAGAGATTTATGGTTCCGGGGCTTCGGGGCTCGTGGCTCTCGATGCGCAGCATAAGCTCTTTCGAACCAAGGTTCCAACGGTTGCTTATCGCGACAGTCACTTGCAGATGATGTCTGCATCAAGTCTGGATGAAGAATGTGTTGCCCTTGCCTTTTCTTACACTGGACAGTCTCTGAATATTATTGAAGCGGCAAAAATGGCAAGCAAGCAGGGTGCCACTGTCATTGGTGTGACTCTCAATGATTCTCCACTGGCCACGTTCTGTGACCCGGTAATAAATCATCCGTATATTGAGGATACGAAACTTTTCGCACCGATGGTTTCCCGTATTTGCCAGTTGGCAATCGTCGACATCCTGGCAACCGGTATTGCCATGGAGAAAGGTATCGTGGCCTGGGAGCATTTAAAGAAAATCAAGCAGAGTGTGCGTTCACTTCGGCCCCCTCGCGAGCAGAAATAGGAAGATGGTGG
>RCNE010002246.1_pt1 | contig 10384 bp, 9 predicted proteins | sample 2041361 | NCBI WGS metagenome assembly RCNE01 (sample SAMN09708229, study PRJNA481090) | Marine sediment metagenome, whole genome shotgun sequencing project.
AACGGTCTTCGTGCCGGCCTCGACGATATAGCGAGAGTCGAGGTTGCCGCCAATACCCTCCTTGCTATAGATCGCGCCGGGCAATGTAACAATTTCGCCGTCGCCCAGATCGACGGACAGCGTTGATACGGCGCTACCCAGACCCGGCGCCAGCGAGCCTTCGTCGCGGCTCATGGATGTCACCGGAATAATGCCGTGGTCGATATGTGTGTCGATGACCAGGACCGGCAGATCACTGCCATCGCCGGCGAACTCGCCCACTACCGCACGGATGCCACCCTCGCCCAGCTCAACCCGGTGCTGCCCCTCGGAGGAGAACCACCCGCGGTCAAAGCCTGTGGACGTTACAACCAGCTCGCCGCTTTGTTCGGCAGCCCAGTTGAGGTTTTCGCCGACGCTGTCTTCGGCCAGTTTTCCGACGATGCCGGGGGAAACGATAATGACCAGAACGGCCAGTAGTATGAGAATGACGACACTTTTCTTCACCGGTTTGTATCCTTTGGTGTTTGCTGTGATAAGAATGCTAGCACGCAGTAGCGAAGATACTGTGCACTTCAGCTAGAATTCCGGGTCCACTGTCACTAACATAGCGGCCTCACGAACCTCCCGGCGTTAGTCCGGGCTCAAGAAAGCGCATAAAAACACATGATTATGAACACGAAAACCGCGGTCATTGCCGCGAGCCTGATTATCTCGGTCTTCTTGGTTGCGCAACCGGTGCTTGCCGAAGGCGATATCGAGGTTGGAAAAGAGCTGGCCTATACGTGTCTGGGCTGTCACGGCATCGAGGGATATCGCAATGCGTATCCGTCGTACCGCGTGCCCAAGCTCGGCGGGCAGAAGGCGGCCTATCTCGTCATCGCACTCAAAGGCTATCGTGACGGAATGCGTGAGCACCCGACCATGCAGGGCCACGCGTCCAGCATGTCGGACAAAGATATCGATGATGTATCCAGTTACCTTGCAACGCTCGGTACTGAGACCGTTGCGGGCGGCGGTAGCAAGGACGTAGGGTTCGAGAAAGCGCAGGGTTGCGTTGCCTGTCACGGCAACAATGGTGTCAGCGTTAACGCGATTTGGCCCACGCTCGCCGGGCAGCACGAGGACTACCTCGAATTCGCTCTGAAGAGTTACAAGGATGGCAGCCGCAAAGACGCCGTGATGAGCGCCCAGGCCACTCTGATCGCCGATGAGGATATCGCGGCACTCGCGAAGTACTTCGCAGGTCTCGACGGCCTCGAAACGACGAAGCTAGAGTAAGGTTTGCCGGGCGGATGCGCGCAGACGACCCAAATCAATGATGGCATTACTGCCATCGATACCGAGTATGTAAGGCCTCTTCAGGACGCTAGTCACCTGATCAATGAAGCTGGCCGAGCCGCATTCGTAGACACGGGCACTAACGATAGCGTGCCGCTCTTGATCGACGCGCTGCGCCAGCAGGATCTCGATGTTGGTGATGTCGATTACGTTTTTCTAACGCATATCCATCTTGATCACGCCGGCGGCGCGGGCTCGCTTATGCGTGCGCTGCCGAATGCGCGCTGCGTTGTTCACCCGCGTGGCGGTCCGCATATGATTAATCCGTCGCGACTGATCGCCGCCACCGAGGGCGTCTACGGGGTAGAGAAAACCCGCGAGATGTACGGCGAGATATTGCCGATCGATGAAGCTCGCGTGGTGATGGCGGAAGACGAAGATAGCTTTTCTTTAAACGGCCGGGAGCTGCAAACATTGCATACCGAAGGGCACGCGAGGCATCATTATTGCCTCAACGACGCCTCTTCCAGAGGCGTATTTACGGGCGATAGCTTTGGCGTTTCGTATCGCGAACTCGACACGGCCGCGGGCGCGTTTATTTTTCCAACCACTACGCCAACCGAATTTGACCCCGATGCGGCCCATGCCTCGCTCGACCGAATCATGGCCTGTGAGCCCGAGCAGCTATACCTGACGCACTACAGTCGGGTCAGAGATCTCGACAGGCTTGCACAGGACATGCACAACGAGCTTGATGCCTTTGTGGCGATGGCGCTTGGCTGCCGCGGCGAAGATGATTGGCAGGCGGCGATTCAACCGCTGATGGATGCGCATCTGAAGCAGCGCTTACGGGCACATGGTTATAGCGGTGATGACAATGCCATGCATGCTGCGCTTTATATCGACGTACTGCTGAACGCGCAGGGGCTGGTTGCCTGGCTGCACCGACTTAAGAAACAGGGCTTGTAATGACAGGGATCGCAATGAAACGTTTTCGCGCATTTCGTATTGACGAAAAAGACGGCGAGATCGCCGCGGGTTTTCAAACGCTGACAATCGATGACCTGACCGACGGCAATGTCGTGGTTAAAGTGAGTCATTCAACGATCAACTACAAAGACGCTTTGGCGGCTACTGGTGCGGGACGAATTCTGCGGCGTTATCCGCTGAACGGTGGTATTGATCTCGCCGGCGTCGTCGCAAGCTCACACGATGATGCGTTCAAAGAGGGCGACGCCGTTTTGGTTAACGGCTGTGGGTTAAGCGAGACGGTTGACGGCGGCTATTCGGAATACGCCCGTGTGGATAGCAAGAGTCTGGTCGCTATTCCGGATGGCATGAGTGCGCTCGAAGCCATGCAGATTGGCACGGCCGGTTACACGGCGGCGCTCGCAATTCACCGCATGGAGCAGAACGGCCAGGCGCCGGATCTCGGTGAGATCGTCGTCACCGGAGCAACCGGCGGCGTCGGCAGCATCGCTATCGACATGCTCGCGGGCCGCGGCTATGACGCGGTTGCGTTGACCGGCAAAGCGAGCGAAGAGGCGTACCTGCGATCGATCGGTGCCAGCCGCATATTGCTGCGCGACGCGCTGGATTTGGGTAAACGACCGATGGAAAAAGCGCTCTGGGCGGGCGCTATCGATAACCTGGGCGGGGATTACCTGACGTGGTTGACGCGCACGGTCGGCTACGGCGGCAATATCGCCAGCATCGGACTGGCCGCGAGCCACAAGCTGAATACGACGGTTATGCCGTTCATCCTGCGCGCGGTTTGTTTGCTCGGCATCAACTCGGTTGACACACCGAGTGCCTTGCGACGAGCCGTCTGGGGCCGAATAGGCAGCGATCTGCGGCCGCAGCACCTCGATACCATCGGTGGCAAGACGATTGCCTTCGATGAATTGCCGAGTGCGTTTCAGGCCTATATTGACGGCACTGTAACCGGTCGAGTGGTTGTGGCGATTGCTTAGGCCGCAGCGCTTATTCGCCGCCGGTGAGTTGCCCGGGCCAGAGTGCCAGAATGATATAGTTCCCAGATCAAATTTTTAGGGAACCACAATGCTTCGATACCGCGATCGTCTGCTCCTGTCATCCTTTATCGCGCTCGCGGTCTTCAGCAACGCCGCGCAGTCACAATCGCACTTTCCTGACGATGCCGTCATTCAGGAGCTCATCGAATCTCGCGTTAGCGAAAAACGGGCTGTCGGTCTTGTTGTGGGCGTGATGGAAGCGGATGGCTCATCGCGAGTCTTTGCGGCGGGCGACGCCGGTCCTGATGCAAAACCTCTCGGCGCTGAATCGGTCTTTGAGATCGGCTCCATCACAAAAGTGTTTACGAGCATTATTCTGGCCGACATGGTCGCCAAGGGCGAAGTCGCGCTGGACAATCCGGCCGCCAAGTATTTGCCGGAAGCGGCCGTCACCATGCCGACGCGTGCGGGCAGGGAGATTACGTTGCTTGATCTCGCGACACATCGATCCGCATTGCCGCGGATGCCGGACAATTTCGATCCGGCCGATCCGAGCAACCCGTTTGCCGACTACAGCGTCGAGCAAATGTACGAGTTCCTCTCGAATCATGAGTTGCGGCGCGACATTGGCGCAGAGGCCGAGTACTCGAACCTTGCCGTTGGCTTGTTGGGGCATACGCTTGCCCTTGTCAGCGGCCAATCTTATGAGGCGCTGGTGCGTGAACGAATTCTTGAGCCTCTCAACATGAACAAGACCGGAATCGAATTGACGGACGACATGCAGGCCTGGCTGGTGAAGGGACACGACCCAGCAGGAAACGTCGTATCTAACTGGGATATTAATACGTTGGCGGGGGCGGGCGCTTTGCGCTCTGACGTCACCGACATGCTGAAATTTATTGCGGCCAATACCGGCCCCGCCAGCGGAGCGCTGGAGGCAGCGATGCGCGCGAGCCACGCGGTGCAAAACACGATGGGTGGCGATTCGAGCATCGGCCTGAACTGGGTCATCAAGTCCGAAGGCGAGTCGAAGATCATCTGGCACAACGGCGGTACGGGGGGTTATCGCGCCTTCGCCGGGTTCGATCCGGACACCGGTGTTGGCGTCGTTGTTCTGAATAACTCGAACCAGAGTGCTGATGATATTGGCATGCATCTGATCAACGCCGACCTGCCGCTTGCTGAAGCTCCACCCCCTCCCGTCGAGCGAGAAGAGATTGAGCTGCCTGCGAAGCTTCTTCACAAGTATGTGGGTGAATATCCGTTGTCACCAGAATTCACCATTACTCTTACCGCAGAGGCCGGAAGCCTTTGGGCGCAGGCAACGGCCCAGCCCAGGTTTCAAATATTTGCGGAAACGGAAACCGAGTTTTTCTTCAAGGTTGTTGATGCACAGATAAGCTTCGATGTTGATGATGACGGCGCCGTTAAGGGCTTGGTGTTGCATCAGGGCGGCGCGGACATGCCTGCGCTGAAACAGTAGGCCGACGGCTGATTCTCGCAATTATGGGTGGTGGCGTCAGAAATCATTGCCTGGTTGCCGTGGCAACATTGTTTGCGGCCTGCGGTGGTGGTGGCAGCGCATCGTCGCCTGTGCCACCAACCGCCTGCGACGACGCGGTTGAATTCTGCGGCACGATTCCGGCCTTGGCTGATGCCTGCAACGACCTGCAGTACTGGCCGCTGTCCGTTTCTTCGACGTTGCGGCCAGTAACGGTCCGTTATCCGCGCGTCCGCGATGAGAACAAGGCCAGAGAGATTGTCGCGTTACTCGAAGCGTCGTGGAATACGCAGGTTGATACCCTCGGCTTTTCAGCACCGCTGGATGATCAGGGTCTGTGCGGAACTGATGCTAACTACGACGTCTTCATCTGGCCGGGCACGGGTGGCGCGTTCGTCGATGGCGTCTCGAACAACCCGGCCACGTCCTGGCAGGACTGGTCTACGTATATGGGCATCGACATTGCAGGCTCGACAGGCGCTGCCTTGCTGAACACGTTTATTGCGCACGAGTTCAACCACGCGCTGCAAGCCAGTGATGACTGGGCGGAAGAGAGTCAGCACTACGAAGCAGGCGCAACGTTCGCAGAGTCGCTCGTCTATCCTGACGATAGCGATTGGTTCTTTACGCAGGAAGACTTTCAGAACAACCCGGGCTGGTCCCTGTTCTATGACGATAATCTCGCGACCTGGTACTCGTATGGTTCCGCGATGTATCTGCACTATCTGTACGAACGCTTTTTCCCGAACGACCCCGCCTTTTACGCGCGCATCTGGCGCGGTACACGCAGCGACACGCCCAACGGTCGACCCGACTACATTGATGCTTTGCGGCAACTGCTGCTCATGGAGCGTGGTGTTGCGCTTGATGATGCGGTCGTCGAATTCATGCAATGGCGTTGGTTCGTCGGCACAAAGGATGATGGCGCACACTTTTCGCGTGGCAGCCTCTGGCCGCACGAGGTCGTTGTTACAGACATCGATATTGCGACGTTGCCGACCACCCAGGTGCTTGATGCCATGATCTACGGTGGCAACTACGTGCGCCTCAACAATGGCGGAGCGACGGCCGTTGATGTCAGTGCCACGCTATTTCAAACCGACCTTGAGGTTGATTGGCGGGCCTTCGCGGTTGATGGCGGAGAGTTGCTGGCGCCGTTGCGTGTCGAAGCCGGTGCTTCGGCTGTCATTGTCGTGGTCCCGCTGCCGGTGGCAGAGACGTGGACAGAGAACCTGTCGTTTATTGATCGAGCGGCAGACCTTAACCTCAGCGTCATACCCTAAAGTTTCCAAAGCGCTCTATTTGGGAAACGACCTTCCGGTGGTTTAGACTCCCGCCCCCGCCAAGATCAATAGGATTCGCTATGAGCGCAGGAGCCCGATTTCACGCCGCATTGCAGGCGGAGAAACCTCTTCAGATCGCTGGCACTATCAATGCCTACACCGGCTTGCTTGCCGAGCGCGCGGGCTTCAAGGCCATCTATCTATCCGGCGCTGGCGTCGCAAACGCATCATTTGGGCTGCCCGATCTCGCAATGACAACCCTCAATGACGTCTGCGAGGACGTTCGCCGCATCTGCTCGGCGAGCGACCTGCCGCTGCTGGTCGATATTGACACAGGCTGGGGCAGTGCTTTCATGATCGGTCGTACGCTTCGTGAAATGACCTGGGCTGGGGCTGCGGCGGTTCAAATGGAAGACCAGGTTGCGGCTAAGCGCTGCGGTCATCGGCCGGGCAAGGCGTTGGTTCCTGCCGAGGAGATGTGCGATCGCTTGAAAGCGGCCGTCGACGGGCGTATTGACGACTCACTCGTCATCATGGCCCGCACTGACGCCCACGCGGTAGAGGGCCAACAGGCTGCAATCGATCGCGCCGCGGCCTATGTCGAGGCTGGCGCCGACATGATTTTTGCCGAAGCACTTACCACATTAGAGGAATACCGCCAGTTCACCCGTGCGATTACAGTGCCGGTACTCGCGAACCTGACCGAGTTTGGCAAGACGCCTCTTTTTACGACGGATGAACTAGCGTCCGTAGATGTCGCGATGGCGCTGTATCCACTGAGTGCTTTCCGAGCCATGTCGGCGGCCGCGCTGAGCGTGTACGAAACATTGAAAAAAGACGGCACCCAGCAAGCGTGCGTCGACGCGATGCAATCACGAATGGAGCTTTACGATGTTCTGGGATACCAGGCCTACGAAGACAAGCTTGACACCCTGTTCAAGGAACAGGGGCTGAAGACGGGAGAGGAATAATGGCGGCGGCTAAAAAGACAGGCGGGCTTGCGGGTGTAACGGCCGGTGAAACGCACATCTGCACAGTAGGCAAAGAAGGCGCGGGTCTCACCTATCGCGGCTATGACATTTACGATCTGGCAGAAGACGCCTGCTTCGAAGAAGTGGCCTATTTGTTGCTGCACGGCCACCTGCCGACGCAAACTGAGCTTGATGGTTACGTCGCCAAAATAAAGGCAAACCGCGGATTACCGGACGCCCTCAAAACCGTACTGGAAATGGTCCCGGCGGAGGCGCATCCGATGGACGTGCTGCGCACCGGCGTATCGTTCCTTGGCAACATCGAGCCAGAGGGCGATTTCAAAAACCAAAACAATGTTGCTGACAGGCTTTTGGCCTGTCTGCCGTCGATGCTGTTGTACTGGCATCGCTTCCACACTGATGGCGTGCGCATCGACACAGAAACCGATGACGACAGTATCTCGGGACACTTCTTGCACCTGCTGCACGACAAGGCGCCTAAAGAGCTGCATCGCAAGTCACTCGATACAACACTGATCCTGTACGCCGAACACGAGTTCAACGCGTCAACATTTGCCGGCCGTGTTATCACGGGCACATTGTCCGATATGCACTCGGCGGTTTGTGGAGCCATCGGCGCGCTGCGCGGGGCATTGCACGGCGGCGCCAACGAAGCGGCGATGGCGCTCATTTGTGAATACAGCAACGCCGAGGAAGCAACGGCGGGTATTCATCAAAAACTGGCGGACAAAGCGTTGATCATGGGCTTCGGTCATCGTGTTTATACGACGTCGGATCCACGTAATGCCGTGAACAAGCGCATGTCCAAAGAGCTGGCCGATGATATCGGCAACACGACGTTGTATCCGATCTCCGCAGCGATTGAGAAAGTGATGTGGGATGAGAAAAAGCTGTTCGCCAATGCGGACTTCTTTGCGGCCAGCGTCTACCACTTCATGGGCATACCGACGTATCTGTTTACGCCGATTTTTGTTTGCTCGCGAATCACCGGCTGGGCCGCACACATCATGGAACAGCGCGCTAACAACAAACTGATTCGACCGGCGGCGGACTACATTGGTCCTGACCTGCAGGAATGGGTCGCTATCGAGAATCGCGGGTAAAGCGCACACCTGCCTTCTTACAAATTTACCGGAGACTGAAATGTCTGGAGTAATCGTCCGCTCGGCCGAACGTGCCGACTGGGATCAGGCGCTCGTTGATATCGCCGACTATGTTTGCAACTACGAAGTCGACAGCGACCTCGCCTACGAAACGGCCCACTACTGCCTGATGGACACCCTGGCCTGTGGTTTTCAGGCGCTGGATTACCCGGCCTGCACCAAGTTGATGGGCCCGGTTGTTCCGGGCGCGACCTTGTCGGGTGGTGCTCGCGTTCCAGGCACCTCGTATGAGCTGGATCCGGTTTTAGCCGCGTTCAACATCGGCTGCATGAACCGCTGGCTGGACTTCAATGACACCTGGCTCGCGGCCGAGTGGGGGCATCCGTCGGATAATCTCGGCGGCATTCTTGCCGTTGCGGATTATCTCAGCCGACAGGCCCGCGCAGAGGGCAAAGACCCACTGACGATGAAGGATGTTTTGCGTGCCGCGATCATGGCGCATGAAATTCAGGGCTGTCTTGCGCTTGAGAACAGTTACAACCGTGTTGGTCTCGACCATGTACTGCTGGTTCGCGTAGCGACCACGGCAGTCGTCACGCGGATGCTGGGCGGCGACCACCAAACAGTTTTGAACGCCGTCTCTAACGCCTGGGTCGATGGCTGCTCCCTCAGAACCTATCGACATGCGCCGAACACGGGCTCGCGCAAGAGCTGGGCGGCGGGTGATGCAACCAGCCGAGCGGTGCGACTCGCACTGATCGCAATGACCGGCGAGATGGGCTACCCGTCGGCGCTAAGTGCGCCGACGTGGGGGTATTACGACGTGCTGTTCAAAGGCAACGAGTTCCAGTTCCAGCGACCCTACGGCAGCTACGTGATGGAGAATGTGCTGTTCAAGATTTCCTTCCCGGCCGAGTTCCACTCACAAACGGCTGTTGAAGCGGGCATGACGCTGCATCCACAAGTGAAGGATCGAATCGACGACATCGAAAAAATCATTATCGAGACGCAGGAAGCGGGTGTTCGAATTATCGATAAGACCGGACCGCTGGATAACCCGGCGGATCGCGATCACTGCATACAGTACATGGTTGCCGTGCCTCTAATTTTTGGGCGCCTGACCGCCGCGGACTACGAGGATGGTGTTGCGAGCGATCCTCGAATCGATGCACTTCGCGAGAAAATGGAAGTGGTTGAGAACGAGCAGTACACCAAGGATTACTTCGACCCAGCGCTGCGCTACATCGGCAACTCGGTGCAGGTGTTCTTCACCGATGGCAGCAGCACCGATTGCATCGCGGTCGACTTTCCGATTGGCCATCGTGAGCGCCGCGAGGAAGGTATTCCTGTGCTGAAAAAGAAATTTGTCGACAGCGTTTCTCCGAAACTCGCGGCGAACCAGTGGCAACAACTTAACGAAATCTGTGCTGACCGCGAAAAGTTGGGCGCCACGGCCGTCGACGATTTCATGGCATTGCTGGTTGTCTAGTCCGGCCACGGCAATCAAAGCGGTGCTCAAGGCCATTGGCCTTGAGCTGCCCGCTGGCGGGATCGCAAAGCTTTCGCTTCTGCTGGCCGAGCTCGAAAAATGGAACCGCAAAGTCAATCTGACGGCGGTCCGGGACATCGACGAGATGGTCACCACCCATGTCGCGGACAGCCTTGTTGCCCTGCCACTTATTGAGGGCAAGACTGTGCTCGATGTTGGCACCGGTCCGGGGTTTCCGGGCCTGCCTCTCGCAATCGCGATGCCAGAGCGCCACTTTACGCTGCTCGATAGCAATAATAAGAAGATCATGTTCGTCCAGCATGCCGCCGGGCTGCTGGGTCTTAACAACGTTTCGGCCGTGAAAGCCCGCGGCGAGGACTATGCACCCGGCCACGGCTTTGATACCGTGATTGCACGAGCGCTCGCTGCGATGCCGCGACTCGTCGAAATTGCAGGTCACCACGTTGGAGAGGGCGGGGTGTTTGTAGCGCTGAAAGGACGTTACCCGGCAGAAGAACTAAAACAGATCGCCCAGATTCCGTGGCAACACGGTGTTATAGAGCTCGATGTGCCCGGCCTAGAAAAAGCGTCCCGGCATGCTGTGTTACTGAGGCGGCGCTTACCAGATTAGGAAGCCGGACTAAGAACCCGGAATAAGCAGAGTCCGATGACCCGAATCCGTGCTGGTGCAAATCAGAAAGGCGGAGTGGGCAAGACCACCACTTGCGTCAACCTGGCCGCGTCGCTCGCGGCGATGCAGCGCCGTGTCTTGCTGGTCGACAT
>RCNE010002248.1_pt1 | contig 10378 bp, 7 predicted proteins | sample 2041361 | NCBI WGS metagenome assembly RCNE01 (sample SAMN09708229, study PRJNA481090) | Marine sediment metagenome, whole genome shotgun sequencing project.
TCGGGTAAGTTGCTTTGAGAGCCCAATCTCATTTCATCAATAAAATCAATACCACTTAACCAATTACCATGGTTATCTAAATTGCCTTGGATATCGTCTTGTCTACCCGTAAAATTCCACATAAAATACCTGCCGTACATATAGCCAAACTGGAATTGCATCATAAAACTTAGGTTTTCACCAAAGGTTGGCCTTCGTTTGCTTTTTGCCGGCACAGTCTGCCTTGTCCATGCAGGCGAGCTCTCGGGATATCAACCGTTGCTGTCCGTTGCTGGCTTGTTGTCGGCACCGATTGCGGTGAAGTCGTTCTTTGTCGTGAGCGGCTTCCTGATCTTCATGAGCATTGAACGTTCACCAGCGATCAAGACGTACACGAGCAAACGTTTGCGTCGAATCTATCCCGCCTACTTCGCTGTCGTGATGCTCTGTGCCTTCGGACTGGTGGCGTTCAGTTCCGAGCCACCCGGCGCCTACTTTTCGGCTGACTGGGGCAAATACGTACTAGCCAATCTCTCCTTTCTCAACTTCCTGCAGCCCACTCTTCCCGGTGTGTTTTCCGACAACATTCATACCGCAGTAAACGGTGCACTATGGACGTTGAAAATTGAGGTCGCGTTCTATGTGCTGGTACCGCTCATCGTGATTCTGTTTCGCCGTTTTGGGCGCATGCCGGTAATCGTCATCCTCTACGTTTTGTCGGTTGCGTACTCCGTCGGCTTTTCGCTCGCCGGCGACCAAACGAGTGACCCCCTGTATGCAATGCTTGGCCGCCAAGTGCCCGGGCAGCTTTCGTACTTCATGGCCGGAGCATTCTTGTTCTACAATCTTGCATTCTTTGAGCGTAACATGGCCTACTTCCTGAGTGGAGCGGTAGCGATAATGGTCGCTCGGGTATTTTGGCCGATGCCACTGTTCGAACCGTTTGCACTCGCAGCAATCGTTATATCCGCCGGACTGTTTGCCTACCTCGGCAATTTCGGCAAGTATGGCGACTTCTCGTACGGGACCTACATTCTACATTTCCCGATCATCCAGATGCTTCTCTACCTCGGGTGGCAACACAATTCTCCGTGGCTCTTCCTGGCATCCGTAATCCTCCTCACCCTGCTCGCCGCGTTCGCTATGTGGCATCTAGTCGAAAAGAGGTTCCTCTCAAGGCAAAGCCACTACATCGCATCAACCAAAGCTGTCAAAGATGACGCTTCTTCAATTAGCTCGTCGTAAACCCGCCCGCCTCGCGGCCCCACTTCTCTTCTTATCTTCTCCTCCTCTAATCTTCTGCTTGTCATCTTCCCCTCCTCCAATCTTCTGCTTTCCCCTGAATGAATATTCTAACAATCGATTCCCTGCACAAGAACTTCGGCGTCAAACCCCTCCTATCCGAAGTGACGTTCGGATTAGGAGACGACGAGAAAATGGGGCTCATCGGTGCAAACGGGTCGGGCAAAACAACCTTGATGCGGATTATCGCGGGTCAGGAAAAAGCGGACGGCGGTCGTGTCATGATTCCGAGTGGTTCACGGGTCGCGTATCTACCTCAGAACCCTGACTTCGAGGGCGATCAGTCCGTCCTTGATGCTGTTTTTGACCAAGGCGACCCAACCCTCCGCCTGCTGCACGACTACGAAGATGTTTCACACAAACTGGCAATCAGCGATGGGGTTGATGACAAACTGCTTGCGCGTCTCTCGGACTTAAGTCATCAGCTTGATGTCACGGGCGGATGGGATCGCGAGGCCGGCGCCAGAGCCATCCTTGACCGCCTGGGAATCATCGACACCGACGCGATCGTTGCCACGCTTTCCGGTGGGCAAAGGAAGCGAGTTGCTTTGGCACGAGCGTTACTCCTACAGCCAGACCTGCTCCTGCTTGACGAGCCGACAAACCACCTCGACACCGAGACTATAAGCTGGCTCGAGACCTACCTCGCACGTTACTCGGGCGCGCTCCTCTTGGTCACTCATGATCGTTATTTTCTCGATCGAGTTACAAACCGGATGCTGGAAGTAGAGCCTGGCGGCGTAACCAAGTATGAAGGAAACTACACCCGCTACCTTGAACTCAAAGAAGAACAGGAACGGTTAGCGGACGCGACCGAACGCACTCGTCGCAACCTTGCTCGTCGTGAACTGGCATGGCTACGCCGCGGACCAAAAGCGCGGACCTCAAAGGCGAAGTACCGTGTCGACCGCGCAAAAGCACTGCAGGAAAGTGGTCGCAGTGGGCCTGATTCAACGCTGGAATTGGCAGCTGCGTCAACACGACTTGGCAAGAAAGTCATCGAGATTGAGAACGTCTCAAAGGCCTACGGTGACGAGGTGCTCATCGACAAGTTCTCGCGGATTTTGACGAAGGATGATCGTATCGGAATCATCGGCGAAAACGGATCCGGGAAGACTACGCTTCTGGACATGATTATTGGCCGGGTCACGCCAGACAGCGGCACGATCGAGGTTGGACCCACTGCGGTGATCGGATACTTCGATCAGGAAGGTCGACCATTGGATGATTCACTGCGAGTCATTGATACGGTTACGGATGTCGCTGAAAGTGTGCGTACCGCAGACGGTGCCTACATTTCGGCCAGCCAAATGCTTGAACGCTTTCTCTTTCCTCCAGCTGTGCAATACACGCCGGTTTCGAAATTGTCTGGCGGTGAGCGTCGACGGCTTCATCTGCTACTGGTGTTGATGGGCGCACCCAACATCCTGCTGCTCGACGAACCGACAAATGATCTCGACATTCCGACCCTGGCTGCACTTGAGGAGTACCTCGACACGTTCCCGGGTGTGCTCATCGCCGTGTCTCATGATCGCTGGTTTCTTGATCGCACGGTAGACTCGATACTCCGGTTTGAGGGAGGTGGAGTTGTCCGCAGTTATCCGGGTGACTACAGCGCTTACCTTGAGATCAAGTCTCGCGAAGAATCCGCTGTAGCCGCAGCATCAGAAGCTGAACCTGGAGCCCGTTCTAACGCCACAGTAGATGTCTTGGCAACTTCCGCGGATACTGCGACACCCACGGCCACCAAGAAAGCAAGAACGGGAAAGCTCTCGTACAAAGAGAAGATCGAGCTCAAAGAGCTGGAAGAACGGATTGAAACTGGTGAAAGTCGCAAGTTGGAGATTGAATCCGAACTTGCAAAAAACTCTACGGATTTTGAACTGGTGTCTAGCTTATCAAACGAACTCGGCGAACTGACAAAGGGGCTTGATCGCGATGTTGAGCGATGGGCTGAGTTGGCGGAGAGAAGCGGATGAGGAGAGGAGTAGAAGCGGAGGATGGGAGGATAAGAAGATGGGAAGATGAGATTTTTTGACCTCTTCTCTCACGCTAGATCGAATAGCATTATTTCTGCGGATGGGCTTGCTGTTAGCTTTAGTTGGCCGCTTTCTGTGAAGCTTGCTCCGTCACCGTCGCTTAGTTCGGTGGAGCTGTTTGGTCCACTTTCTACCCTGATGGTTCCACGCAAGATCTGAAGCCAGGTCGAACGGCCAGCGGGCATTGGGTATTCTAGCGCACGAGAACCGGTGAGCTTTGAAAGGTAGATCCGCGCGTCCTGGTTGATTGTTAGTGACCCCGCATCGCCGTCCGGCGATGCTACTAGGCGAAGCGCATTGCTTAGCTCCTCGTCATCAAATCTTTTCTGCTCGTAGCTTGGTTCGATGTTGCGTTCTTTGGGAAGCAGCCAAATCTGATAAAAGTGTGTCAGATTCGTATCGGATGGATTAAACTCGCTGTGGGCAATGCCCGCACCCGCGCTGATGCGTTGAAACTCACCGGGACGCAGCACCTCGCCGTTCCCCATGGAGTCTTTGTGTTCCAACTCACCATCAAGGACATACGACACGATCTCCATATTGTCGTGCGCATGCGTACCGAAGCCGCGACCGGGAGCAACGCGGTCTTCATTCATCACACGTAGCGAACGAAACGACATGTGCCCTGGGTCTGAAAACGAACCAAACGAAAACGTGTGATAGGTTTTCAGCCACCCATAGTCAGCATGGCCGCGGCTCGCCGCTTTTCGGATCTTCATTTTGCCAGTTCCGCCGCGGCTTCCTGCCGTCGTTTATTTTACTACAACAATTTGTCGCGTTCGGACCTTCGTGTCAGACCGAAAGCGAGCGAGATAAATCCCTGACGGAAGAGCAGACCCGTCGTAGCGGACTTGATGCTGCCCAGCTGGCCATCGGCCCTCTGCAAGTGTCGCAACCGTTCGCCCAAGCAGGTCAACGACCTCAAGAGTGATCTCCTCAGCATCTGGCATGTCAAAGCTGATCGTGGTCACCGAACTAAACGGGTTTGGATGATTGGGTCGGAGATCGAAGCTGACCGATACTCCTTCCTCTTCTTCAACCGGCGTTCCCGTGTTCGAACTAACCGTGACCTGCTTAGACGTGTTTCCGCTCAAGCCCCCGCTGTCGGTAACGATAAGTTTCAGACTATATGTACCCGCGGTCGAGTAGGTGTGTCCGGTTGTCACACCACTACCAATGGTTCCATCACCAAATTCCCACCGATACGAAAGTGCATCGTTGTTGGTGTCAGACGAGCCTGATCCGTCAATTGAAACCTGAAACGGTACGGTCCCTGTCGAACCGGATAGAGCAAACGAGGCAGTCGGAGCCTGGTTACTCGTTCCACCAGAACCCGCGCGGACAAACCAATGTGGATTGAACAACGGTACAGTGTATTCGAGAAACGTTATTGGATTTTGGGCAGATGGGTTGTAAAACAGCACCCGATTGGTAGATGGACTTGTCACCACAATCTCCGAATCATCTGGAGAGAACGTTGGCCGCTCCGCATCCAAAACGTTTGATCCTTCAACTTGAAACGACGGGAGGTCCAGACTCGTAAGCGAACCCTCCGAAAAGTCGCCGATCAGAACGTCCCAGATTCCGGACTCATCGATAACGTTCATTGCGACAATGTCGGGATCTGTGTTGCTGTACGTAATGTTGCCCGTACTGACGCCGTCTTGCTGCGACGGGATTAGTCCATAAATGCTACCGACCGAAAAATCGATTTCATAAATGCTCCAGTAGTTGAGCGTCCCTCCGGTCCCAAGCGCCACTTCACTAAACGCATCAAAAGCAATCCGCGGTACCTGTGTATTTGGTGACCAGGAAACCACATCCGGGTACTGAATGGTTTCATCGAAGACACCCTCTTGGGATGTTTCAGGTTTCAGGTCAACAGCGTTCACGTCTGTTCCATCGTAGAAATAGATCGTTGGGTCATTCGCGTACGCGGAAACAATCGCAACGAAGTTGCCGTCCGGCGAAATCGATGCATTCCACAAGTCACCAGCTTGTTGCAAAGAGAGACTTTCGAAAACGCTGACGCTTCCATCCGAAACTGTAATGAAGGCAAGTTGTCCAGCGCTGTTTACAAACCAGATGTCTTCGCCAGTTAGGGTCGTAGTAAGCTGTGATCGAAACCCCCCCTCGTTCGACACAAGAGCAACCGCACCCGGATCGTTAAACGTAAGCGTCTGAATATTCTGGATGTCAGTGAGGTCAATGTATCCAACCGTACCGTCGTCCAGCATAAACGCAATGAGAGAATTTCCGCCAGTCTGAGACGGCACATCGTTGCCGCCATCACCACCACCACCACCAGTCCCGCCAACAATTCCAACCGAATCAAAGCCCTGCTGTACTGCCAGGTGCTCGGTACTGCCGTTGCCAAACAAATCTACAGCGGACTGCTCAACAGCATTTCTGGCATCTACAAATTCACTGTTACGTGTCATGTAATTCGAAAGTGCGCGGTAATAAATCCGCCCAGTTGGCTCCTGTCCGATCGACTGGACAATCAATGCGGCTGCGCGATTCGGAATACCGCTATTTACATGCACGCCGCCATTGTCCTGCTCAGCTGTGAGGTTGCGATACGCGTTCATGTGCGCTGGTTGAGGAGACAGTACCTGCGGATTGTCCGGATTCAACATGTCGCGAAGCGCAATTGCGTTAGTGTTCATTACATCCTCACCCAGCAAGAAGTCCGCGGGTTCAATCATGTAGCCGAAAACATCCGCAAACGACTCGTTCAATGCACCCGACTGGAACTGGTAAACCAGGCCTGCTGTGCTTTGAATCACCCCGTGAGTCATTTCGTGCCCTGCCACATCCAACGAGCCCGCCAGCGGTTTGAAAGACTGCGCACCATCTCCATACGCCATAACGCGGCCGTTCCAGAACGCATTGTCCATCGGCTGCGACTTATCCGTGACGTGAATTACCGAGATGATCGACTGATCCTTCCCATCAATTGCATTTCGCCCGTGTACATTTTTGAAGTACTCATAGGCAGTCTTCATGTTGACGTGAGCCGAAACACTTGTCGGGTCAGACCATGTATTGTTATTCGAAACGACGTGAGCAAGATTGGTATTCTCGTTCAGATCGGCCCCGCTTGCAGTCAGGGTTAGCGCGCCACCAGACGGCGTATTTGGCAGCTGAGATTTACCGAGATCAATGTTTGGTAGATCCCAGACATTGTAGAACGTATTGTCGTCGTGCTGATATACACGTAGACTCTGCGACTGCCCGTTCAGGTCATTTGCCGTCGCGTCAAAAAAGGTACCGGCGCTCGCATTCTTGCTCGTTTTGATCAGATCATCTACGCTGTCGATACTTACCTTCGGGTCGCCTTCGGGATTATGCCAAATGGTGCAATGCCTTGCGATGCGGTTGAGTACGCGTCCGTCTTCTGCGTCGATGATATACGTGTAAGAGGCAACAAAATTGGGATGCAGCGAAACCAGGTATGCCAACCGTGGTCCGGCTTCGTCATCCGGATAGATCGCCATTTCAGTGTTCGGTCCCTCGATGTCCAACCAGGCTGCAACGTCATCCGGGATTGGATCCCATTCGTCGCGTCGCTGTAAATCGCGGATCGTGGCGGCCAGGGCGCGATCTGATGTCAAGGTCGGAGACGTATCAACGCCAGAAGGTGACGGTTGATAGGCACCGTTCACGGCATAGACGTTTCCATTCGCGTCTGCGTGGACAACCACATCACCGCCCCAGACTGGAACACCGTCCCACGTCTGATGGAAGCGCGCATGTACAAATCCAAGTTCATCGCGAACGACACTTGTCGTCGCCAACTCGGAAGCCGGATTCTGTAGGCCAAGAAGGCTGGGTCGATCCACCAATATTTGCCGCAACGACTGTGACACCTCAGCATCTGATCGCTTGCCGAACGCGGAAACGGAAACCTTGCCGAGCGCTCCCTCCATCCATCGTACCGTGCCATTCTCGGCACGCATCAGGCGACCAACGGTTGACTGACCAGTCTGGGGCGCCTTCTGTGGCGCCATTTGCGCGACCGAAGTCAATTGACGCGTCCCAAGTGACTCAACGTTCACTCTACCAACAACGGTCGCTGCCGTTCGGATGTCGACGCGAGGCGTACCCGCCAGAGCCTGCGCTGCCAGATAAGCATCGACAGACGAGAAGGTCTCGAACTGCGACCGATCCAGTCCGTGCAGCGGTCGGATATCTTGTGTGTTCTTCTGCGCAGTCGCGGATGACGCAGCAAAGAAACCTGCAACCATCACTAGAAAAAGCGTCCGTTTCATATCAGCGATCCTCAAACCAGTTGTAGCCCGCAGCAGCGGACGTTCAATTGTATTTTGTTTAGTGGCTGGCGCCGTAAGCGACCAGCATGTTCTCGCAATTCCAGTTATTCGCTTTTCGCATCTCTAACGAGCTGCTTTGTATAAGCGTATAGTCCCGGAATTCCTTCTTCGGTCTTATCCAACACACGCGGCTCCCATGAAATTCTATGGTTTGCACTGTCTGCCTGAAGATCCATAAATGCAGTCATGTTGCCCACCTCCCCCTTGTCCTGGTCGAAGTATTCTGCCTCCTGTACACGACGCCACAAATCACCCATCTGATCGTTGCTCAGTGTTGCGAAGGGCTTAACAACATCCTCCGCATAGGCCCCCGACCACTCCATCACCGATCCATCCGGGTTAATCGTATAGCCCTGCCATTGGCCCGTAAATCCGCCTCCCTCGCCAAGGACCAGTCTGAAATCAGTTGGGTGTGTCATTTGACGTTCGTCGGTTACTTTCGAGCTTCGGCAAGCGGGCAGAAGAAGTGTGCACAAGAGCACGAGGCCTGGAAGGACCAACAGAATAAATCGGGAAAACGATGAGTTCTTGGGCATGAGCCTGAACGACCTGGATGTGGCAACAAAGTGTCCGGGTCCAGAAAAATGCTTTCCAGACACACGAACTGCGAGAATAAGCTTTTTTTCCTGTTAACACCGTTGTACTAACTGACAAACGAAATTCCGGACTAATTCGGATCACGGGCAGCGTAAGAATCTCTCAAGTCGATTCCACGGCGACAATCCACCCAACCCACCCAAACATCGCCGGATGATTACCCCATACGTATCGCGACATTGGATTTTGGATGGTCAATTCCCAATAGATTAGTAAAAAATGTAAAGTGTTTGCCGATTTGGGGTGTATTGGAGTAAGATGATCCTTGAATCTTTATGTTTAGCTGCTTCTCACTGCATCCGTTTCCCACAACTTCGAAACCGAGACCATGCACCTCGCAATACACAACTGGATGAAATCCGAACCACTTGACGTAACGGTTCGACGACTTGCGCGATACGGCTATAAAAGTATTGAAATTCAGGGCACACCTGAGAAGTACAATACCACCGATGTCCGAAAGCTCCTCGACTCAAACGGCGTGACCTGTTGGGGAAGCGTTACCCTCATGCTCGATGATCGAAACCTTTTGGCGCGGGACGAGGAGCAGCGAGCCATGTCGGTCCAGTATGTAAAGGATTGTATCACGATGGTGCAGGAATTGGGTGGGAAGGTAATCTCTGTTGTCCCGGGCACGGTTGGAAAGCTTGTACCGGACGCAACGCCGGACCTGGAATGGTCCTGGGCAGTCACCGCGATGAAGGAAATCAACGAACATGCGAGGCAGAGTGATGTCCGCATCGGTATTGAGCCGATCAATCGGTTTGAGACCTACTTCGTTAATAGGGCTGCGCAGGCACTTGCATTGGCGGAAGCGGTGGGGCCCGATTGTGGGGTATGTCTCGACATCTTTCACATGAATCTCGAGGAAGCGGATCCGCTTGAGACCATTCGCACAGTGGGAGACCGACTGGTGAATTTCCACGTCGCGGACAACAACCGGATGGCTCCCGGTCTTGGTCACCTGGACTGGCCGGCAATCATCTCAACATTGAAGGAGGTCGGATACGACGGCGCGGTGTCGGTGGAGTTTTGTCCGCCGCTGGATCGCACACCGGCGAACGAGTATCCGAATTCAGTGGACTTGAACCCTGAGGGTGTAACGGATTCAGAGCTGAAGTTTCTTGAGGATCACGGCAGCAGTGTGTTCAGTACGGATTTTTATGAGATGCACGTGGCGAAATCGGCTGAGACGTTGCTACCCTTATTGTAGATATGAATTTGGACTCTCGGTCCCCAACTTTTAGTTGACCAATCATGCGCATAAAAGATGTTCAGGCTTTCTGGCTGAGCTGTCCGATTCCGATTGAGAAACAACACGTTTCGGACTTTGGCCGTCTCACGACATTTGATATGACGCTGATCGTCGTCACGACCGAGGACGGACAACGTGGATACGGCGAATCAAAATCTGCCGTCGGGAGTGCGGGTTCGTGCGCATCGCTCGTCACCTGCATCGAGCAGGAATTGCGTCCCACACTGGTGGGACAGGATGCCCGACAAGTCACGCGTTTGTGGGAAAGCATGTACAACGGCACCCGCGCACACTTCGCGCGGGATCGAGGGCGCGTATTTCCGGTGCTCGGGCGTCGTGGCCTTACCATATCCGCCATGAGTGGTGTCGACATGGCACTCTGGGATCTCCTTGGAAAGTCACTGGGGGTCCCGGTTGTACAACTGCTCGGCGGTTCGTGCCGCGATTCCATGCCCGCTTATGCCAGTGGCGGGTGGGCTGATGTGGAAAACATCGGCCCACAGTTGGCCGGGTATGTATCTCAAGAATTTGGCGCTGTTAAGATGCGTGTCGGGGTAATGGACGGATCGGTCGAAGCCAGCGTCGCGCGGGTAAAAGCTGCACGGAAACACCTTGGTCCTGACATCAAGATCATGGTTGATGCCCACGGTTCGTTTAGCGTTCCCGAAGCAAAGCGATTCTGCCAAATGGTTGAAGACTGCGGCTTGTACTGGTTCGAAGAGCCTGTGACGTCCGATCACCGCATCGGAACCGCAGAGGTGCGGGCGTCAACGTCGATAGACCCGATATCGTCGGAGTAGCCATGCAAGCAGGCATTCTCAAGGGCGCAACAAATCCGCTTGCTGGAGCGAAATGTGTTCACCCATCCGGTT
>RCNE010004259.1_pt1 | contig 10376 bp, 13 predicted proteins | sample 2041361 | NCBI WGS metagenome assembly RCNE01 (sample SAMN09708229, study PRJNA481090) | Marine sediment metagenome, whole genome shotgun sequencing project.
AAATATCCATCTAAAAGTGGTTTCAATTCTTTTGCAGCTTCAGCATTTTTTGCTTCACGAACTTTTATCTCTTCTTCCTGCTTTAAACGTTGATCCTCCTTCAATTTATCCTGTTGTTCTTTAATTTTTGGTAACTCTTCAGTGAATACTTTTGGAGCATCAAATGTCTTAGCAGTTAAACCAACTCTTATTATATTCAACTCTTGAATTACTACATCTTCAAGAGGTTTATTACCTGGTTTCGTTGTTTCTACATTTGAAATTGAATCTTGAATTTTTAGTCCTTTAACTAGTTCGCCAAAAACGGTGTGTCTGTTATCAAGGTTTGGAGTTGGGGTTTCAGTTATGAAAAACTGGCTGCCATTGGTTGCCGGGCCAGAATTGGCCATAGATAGTATTCCAGGTTTATTATGCTTTAGATCTGGATGAAATTCATCTTCAAATTTATAACCAGGCCCACCTGAACCTGTTCCAGTTGGATCGCCACCTTGAATCATAAACTTATCTATTACACGATGAAATATAATACCGTTGTAATATTTTTTTCCTTTTAGGGAGTCTGCAATCAATGGATGATTACCTTCTGCAAGGGCTACAAAATTAGCCACTGTCACGGGAGTTTTTTCATGAGTTAATTTTGCAACTTACGCCTTTATTGGTTACGAATTCGGCATATAAACCATCTTCAAGATCTTGATATTTAGAATTACAAGAAGTAGCACTCATCAGTAGAGCGAGTAGGAAAACTGTCATTGGAACTTTTAAAAATTTCATATTAATTAGATTCGTTTTTTGTTATTGAATTAACTGTAACTTTACATATTATTGGAACATTCGTTCCTATTTTATTATTGTCGCCATAATATCCGAAGGCCTTTTGAGAAGGGAATAAAAAAGTCATGGTTTCACCTTTTTTCATAAGTTTCAGTCCTTCACGTAAACCTGAAAATAATTTTTCCTGATCCATGGAATAATTTCTGGTCTTTAATTCTTCTTTTGAATAAACTACTTCACCATTAATTCGCTTAATATCAAAATCAAAATTAATTACATCACCAAATTGGACAGTTGTTGTATCAATACTTTTTTCAGAATTATAGGCATACCAAAAACCGTTAGACGATGCGATAAATTCCTTTTCAGGACGTTCCGTCATATAGTTTTCAAATAACTGTTTCTGTTGTTCATGTAATGCTTTATTTCTTACAACCGAAGCATCCATGAAGGTCCCTGTTTTCACTGAAACAGGTTTACGAGCCTCTGGAGATTTACATGAGATAAATGCCAGAAGTACCACAATTATAGTTATTAATTTGTTCATTTATTGAGGTCTTTTTTATAATCAGGCAAGATACTAATAAATTTTTCAACTGTTTTCTGCAAAGGTAAATTACTTCTTCCTCCTGCTGCATTGGTATGTCCTCCTCCATTAAAATGGGTTCTAGCAAAATCATTTACTGAAAAATCCCCGTTAGATCGAAAAGAAATCTTAACAATTCCTTCTTGTTTATGTTCAATAAAAATCACTGCGAAAACAATATCTTGTAAGGATAGCCCATAGTTAACAACTCCCTCTGTATCTCCTTTTCTAAAATTATACTTATTTAATTCTTTTTGAGATAAGGTTATGTAAGCGGTTTTTAATTCTGGAATTACCTTTAAATTATTTAACGCACAACCCAACAGTTGCAATCTATTATAACTATTAGTGTCATAGACATGGCTGTGTATTGCTGAATTGTCCACACCCTTTTCAATTAAATCTGCTACAGCTCTATGGGTCGTACTCGTTGTTGAGGAAAACCTAAAAGAACCTGTATCTGTCATTATTCCAGTATATAAACAGGTTCCAATATTGCTATCAATCAGATGGTCTTCACCAAGCATATTTATAAAATGATAAACCATTTGGCTGGTTGAGCAAATAGATACATCAGAATACATAAAGGTCGCATAATCTGAAGGCTGTTGATGATGGTCGATCATAATTTTAATTGCCTCTGAATTATTTAAACTGTATTCCATATCTCCAGCTCGTTCAAGTGAATTAAAATCTAGAGTGAAAATTATATCGGCCTCTTCAATGAGTTCGTTCGCGATTTTTTTATTGGTTTCATAATCCTTAATTATATCTTGATTGGGCATCCATTTTAAAAACTCCGGATAATCATTAGGCATGATAACACTTACTTCATGATTTAATTTGATTAAAAAATGATACAGTCCCAGACTAGAGCCAATAGCATCTCCATCAGGATTTTTATGAGAAACAATTACAATTTTTTTTGGTTGAGAAAGCAGCAGTTTTAACCTAGTTATATCCTTTTTATTCATAGACAACGAATATACAATTTAATACAATAATTTTTAAAATTCATTCGCTACTTTTGAGCTAAATATTTTAGGATTATTTAGCTTTTTTATTCTTTCAAAACTATTCTAGAAAGAATCTTTATAAACTATCTAACTAAATAGAATTGAGTAAATCTGTTAAGATTTGTCAATCAATATAAAAATATTACTTTTGATCGAAATTAAAAAGAACAAATGGTAACAAACAGAACATTTACAATGCTTAAGCCTGATGCTGTTGAAAAAGGGCACATTGGTGCAATTATTGAAAAAATTGTTGCTTCAGGATTTAGAATTGTGGCAATGAAGTTAACCCAAATGACAAAATCTGATGCAGAATCATTTTATTCAATACATGAAGAAAGACCTTTTTTTAGAGACTTGGTCACTTATATGACACGAGGTCCAATAGTTGCAGCTATTTTAGAAAAAGAAAATGCAGTAGATGATTTTAGAACTTTAATTGGTGCCACTAATCCTGCAGAAGCTGCAGATGGGACAATTCGAAAATTATTTGCAGAATCTATTAGTGAAAATGCTGTTCATGGAAGTGATAGCGATGAGAATGCAGAAATAGAAGGCAGTTTTCATTTTTCTGGAAGAGATGGAAGAGAAATGTTTTAATAATTAATACAAACAAAAAACGCAACCAAATGGTTGCGTTTTTTTTCTAAAAAGTTTAAGCGTATATATTAGATAACTTTTACGTTTACTGCGTTTAATCCTTTTTTACCTTCTGTTAGATCGAATTCAACTTCGTCGCCTTCGCGAATTTCATCAATTAGACCTGAAAAGTGCACAAAGTGCTCTTTGTTTGAACCTTCTTCTGTAATGAATCCAAATCCTTTGGCATCATTGAAGAACTTTACTGTTCCTTTACTCATAATTTAAAATTTAATATTTATTAATAAGTTGCAAAAGTAATGCCAATATTTTTAAAAATCAGTGAATTTCTGTTTTTTATTTTAAAATTATGGTAAATAGTTTATTAACGAAGTACTAATTTCTTTACGGTCTCTTTTCCTAAAGCCTCATTTATCATGTTAATTATCTTATCCCTTCCATAACTTAATTCTTCGCGAAGTACAGAAGAACTTAATTGAACATATAGTGTATTTCTTTCTAGCTTAATAGCAGTCGTATAGTTATTAACTCCATTTCCCATTACGCTAGCCCAAGCATCAGCTACATTTATTTTGTCTAGACCAGATTGTAACCGATTGGTTTTAATAAATTCTTGAAGAGCTTCTGAAATTTTTAAATTTTCCTTATGACGTTTGGCCATTTATTCTAAATTTAAAGGAATATAACGCTTGTATAAATATACATTTTTATTCTCATTGATAATTTTTAAATTCATACTATCAGCAAATAAAATTGTTTCTTTCCAAGTGGCAAATGGTGTAGAGTAATAAGTATTTAAACTATCATTTTCAACAATCAATTCTAGTATTTCTGAATCTTTAGAAGTTATGAATTTACCTTCTAAATTTGGTTTTAGTTTTTTTCTGAAACCTTTCAAGCTATCATTAATGCTAAAAAAATCAATAGTTTCATTGTATGAGTAGTTACGTTCAGTTCCATCTGCTAACACCACACTTTCTATTTCCCAATAACCATTTATATGTTCAATAAATGTTTCCGGGTTTTTGGAACAACTGACATTGATAGTAATCAATAAAATAATTATCAGACGTTTCATAATTTAAATATTTTGTATGATTGATGTATCTGTTTTACCACATTTTCGGTTCTTTCGGCATGAGTATCAGTTATAAACAACTGACCAAAATTTTCATCATCTACCAATTTTATTAATTGTGCAACACGATTTTCATCCAATTTATCAAAAATATCATCAAGCAATAAAATAGGATTTACTCCAGAATGTGCTTTAATAAAGTCAAATTGAGCCAACTTTAAAGCAACCAAAAATGATTTTTGCTGACCTTGACTACCAAATTTTTTAATAGGGTAATCCTCAATTTTAAAAACTAAATCGTCTTTATGTATTCCAACACTCGTGTATTGTAAAGCCTTATCCTTATTTAGGTTTTGAGACAATAAAGTGGTTAATTCATTGTCGAATAAATCACTTTTGTACTCTAAATTAACTGCTTCATTCTTATTACTGATACTATTGTATCGCTCAATAAATATTGGAATAAATTCTTTTAAAAACTCTTGTCGCTTTTTAAATATTTGGTTTCCAAACTCAGTCAACTGATTATTGTAAATGTCTAAAGTATCAGCATTAAAAGTATTGTTGACCGCAAAATATTTAAGTAGTGAATTACGTTGAGCTAAAACCTTATTATATTTAATTAGATATTTAAGATAGTTCTTATCACTTTGCGAAATAACGCTATCAATGAATTTCCTTCGTATATCGCTTCCTTCAATGATCAAGTCTCTATCAGCTGGAGAAATAATAACTAAAGGTAAAAAACCTATATGATCGCTAAATTTTTCATAGACTTTAGAATTACGCTTTATAATTTTCTTTTGCCCCCTTTTTAAACTAACAATTATACTTTCGGTTTTTGAACCTTTTTTATACTCACCATCAACAACAAAAAATTCTTCATTGTGTTTAATGTTTTGAGTCGCTATTGGATTAAAATAGCTTTTTCCAAATGAAAGATGATAGATAGCATCTAACACATTTGTTTTACCAATACCATTTGGCCCCACAAAACAATTTATTTTACTGTCAAAACTAAAATTTCTAGAATCAAAATTTTTGTAGTTAACAAGTGACAACGATTTTAGAATCATAAAAGTTGAAAATTGGAAGCTGATTTAATAAAAAATAGGATGTGCAAATTATTGAAAAATAACAAATAAATAACCTTTAATATACCAATAAATATTTTATTTTTGCGACGCATTAATAAACTATATATGGCAACTTATAAGAAAAGAGGGTATAAACCTAAAACCAAAGCGGAAAAAGCTGAAGCTATTGAGGAACAATCAGCAACGGCTGAGGTTTTCAAAACATTAGATGAAAGTGCTTCTAAAACTGAAGAATGGGTTGCTGCTAACCAGAAGTATATCTTTATTGTTATTGGTATTGTGGCTGTAGTTGTTTTAGGTTACTTGGGATACAATAAGTATATCGCTGAGCCTAAGCAAGAAGCAGCAATCAATGATATGTATCACGCGCAAACCATGTTTAATGATGCTATTTTAGGATCTCAAAAAGAAAAAGATTCATTATTTACTTTAGCTTTAAATGGTAGTGGAGGAAAATATGGGCTTTTGGATATAATAAATGAGTACAAAGGAACACCAGCGGCGAATATGTCTAATTATTACGCTGGAATGTCTTACTTACAAATGAAAGATTACGAAAATGCTATTGCATTTTTAAGTGATTATTCTTCTGATGACGAGGCAACCGCACCTATTGCTAAAGGTGGAATTGGTGATGCATTTGTTCAACTCAATCAATTAGACGATGCTTTAGGATATTACGAGGAAGCAGCAAAAATGAGAAGTAATGATTTCACGACTCCTTTATATCTTTACAAAGCAGGAACAATAGCATTAGAGTTAGGAAAAGCTGATAAAGCTCTGAAACATTTTAACACGATCAAGGAGGAATTTCCAAAATCTACAGAAGCTTCAAATGTGGATGTATTTATAGGAAAGGCTGAAGCACTTAAGTAGTTAATAATGGCCACTGAAAACAAGAATTTATCGTATTATGATAAAGCAACAATTCCAAATGGGAAAGATTTTGGGTTTGGTATTGTAGTTTCAGAATGGAATCCCACAATTACAGATGGTTTATTCAATGGTGCTCATAAAGCATTGATTGATAACGGTGTCCATAAGGATAATATTCTTCGATGGAATGTCCCTGGAAGTTTTGAGTTAATCTATGGCTGTAAAAAAATTCAGGAACAAAATGTAAATGCCATAATAGCCATAGGAAGTGTTATTCAAGGTGAAACCAGACATTTTGATTTTGTGTGTGATGGAGTCACTCAAGGCATTAAGGACCTGAATATTAAAAACGAAATTCCAATTATTTTTTGTGTACTCACAGACAAGACGATGCAACAAGCTATTGATAGATCTGGTGGAAAACATGGAAATAAGGGTACAGAATCGGCCATTGCAGCAATAAAAATGGCAGATTTTAGTATTAAAAGCAGAAATAAGTAATTTTTTTATCTGTTTTTCTCTCCAGTCATTTGTTAACATTTTTTGGCATTTGAATTCTTTGATTGTATAGTATTTTCAGTATTTTTGGATTAATTGATTTATGGGAATTTTTAAATTACGAAAAAATAAAAGGTTTAATTATGTACCTCGCCATTATAAAACCAATGGCGACGGAAACCCTTTTGAAATTAAACATAAGTTTGATGAATACCGAAAAACAGTAGGTCCAAGTGGGAACATGAAAACAAAATTTTCAAGTGCTTGGGACGATTTAAGAAACTCTCCAGATAGAGCCGTTAACAGAAGAATAATTATCATTATTGCCATTTTAATTCTAATTTTCCTTTTTATTATAGATTTTGATTTGTCTATTTTCTTGAAATAAAAATATGGCAGACATCATTCAATTATTACCAGATCACGTAGCTAATCAGATCGCAGCAGGCGAAGTCGTTCAACGACCGGCTTCAGTGGTGAAAGAACTTCTTGAAAATTCTATTGATGCTGGTGCTACCCAAATAAAATTAATAGTAAAGGATGGAGGCAAAACCCTAATCCATGTTATTGATAATGGAGCTGGTATGAGTGGTACAGATGCGCGATTAAGTTTTGAACGACATGCAACGTCAAAAATAAAAAGTGCAAAGGACCTCTTTCAAATTAATACCAAGGGATTTAGGGGAGAAGCCTTGGCAAGTATTGCAGCCATTTCTCATGTTGAGTTGAAAACAAAACAAGAAAAGGACGAAGTAGGAAATTCTCTCATTATAGAAGGCAGTAAGGTTATTTCACAGAATGTTGTGGTTACACCAATAGGAACATCGATATCAGTAAAAAACCTTTTTTATAATATTCCCGCAAGGCGTAACTTTTTAAAATCTGATCAAGTAGAAATTAGACATATTATTGATGAATTTCATAGAGTAGCTTTAGCACATCCCAAAATTTCTTTTTCCATGTTTCAAAATGGAAGTGAAGTATTTAGTTTATCAGAAAGCAATTATAGACAGCGTGTAGTTAATATTTTTGGAACTAAAATGAATGAGAAATTGGTTCCGGTTGAAGAAACCACAGAGGTAATTCAGATATCTGGATTCGTCTGTAAACCAGAGTACTCAAAAAAAACAAGAGGAGAGCAATTCTTTTTTGTGAATGATCGATTTATAAAAAGTCCATATTTAAATCATGCAGTTATTTCAGCTTTTGAAGGATTAATAAAAGAAGGTCGATTTCCTAGTTATTTCTTAAAGTTAACAGTAAACCCTAAATCTATAGACATCAATATTCATCCTACGAAGACGGAAATTAAGTTTGATGATGAGCATACTTTATATGCCATATTAAGATCATCTATAAAACATAGCTTGGGGCAATTCAATATAGCACCTGTTTTGGATTTTGAGCATGACTCAAATTTAGAGACTCCATACAATTATAAAGACAAAAATGTCACTTCACCTAATCTTGAGGTTGATAAAAATTTTAATCCTTTTAAATCAGATTTTAAAGGAAGTACAATTACGGGAAGGGTTAAGAAAGAATCTTCTCAAAATTGGGAAAGCCTGTATGTAGGATTAGAATCAAAGGCTAATAATAATGAACCAGACTTTAGTGGTGTTCAATTTGAAAGCGATGAAATAACACCTGATATGTTTAAGGATGGAAAAGATCTGCATCAAACCACCACCACATATCAACTACACCATAAATATATTGTAAGTACAATAAAATCTGGGATGTTAATTTTAGATCAGCATAGGGCGCATCAAAGAATTTTGTATGAGGACTTCTTAAAGAACTTAACAATGAAAGAGGCTACAAGCCAACAGTTATTATTTCCTCTTGTTTTAAATTATTCTAATTCTGAAATGGAATTTATAAAACAATTAAAAGAACAGTTGGAATCCACCGGATTTGTATTTTCTAAAATTGGCGCTGATATGATAGAAATCAAAGGAGTGCCAATTAGCATCAATGAAAGTGAAGTTAGTATAATAATAGATCAAATTATAGCCGATTTTCAAAATGAAGTACCCGAGAATAGCTTTAGTCAAACTGATCTATTGGCAAAATCAATGGCGAAAAGTTTGGCAATTAAAACTGGCCAACACCTCTCAACTTTAGAGCAAGAACATTTAGTCAATAGCTTGTTCGCGTGTAAAGAACCATCTGTAACACCAAATAACAAGCCTATATTTATAATTATGTCTGTAGACGAGCTGGATAGAAAATTTATGTAATACAGAGATACATACTTAAAGAAATGAATAGAATAACAGATACAGTAAAACACCTATTAATATTAAATGTAATTTTCTTTATTGGTACTTTGGCTATAGGCAAAGGCACTTTTTTTTATGAGTGGTTTTCAATGTATTTTCCAAAAAATCCTGGGTTTAAGCCGTGGCAAATAATTACGCATATGTTCATGCATGGCGGTTTTATGCATATAGGATTTAATATGCTGGCTCTTTGGATGTTTGGGACACCTGTTGAACAGCGATTAGATAATAAAAAATTCTTATTTCTGTATTTTTCCGCAGGGTTGGGAGCTCTGGCATTACAAGTTGGTTTCTCATATTTTAACTTTTATTCTTATTACTCGATTTTAACTGAAGCAGGATTTTCCCAATCTGATATAATGGATGCCTTAACGTCTGGTTATAATATGTATGATAAAAGGTGGCAAAATGTCTTGACTTCAAGTCAATTAGAAAGTTTTGTAAGTATTTTTAATACACCAATGGTTGGTGCTTCAGGAGCAATAATGGGAATATTAGTTGCATTTGGTATGCTGTATCCGGAATCTAAACTCATGCTAATATTTTTACCAATTCCTATAAAAGCCAAATATTTTATTCCAGGGATCATAATTTTAGATCTAGTATCAGCGTTATCAGGACAATCTTTCTTTAGTCCTAGTAATACGGCTTATATGGCACATGTTGGTGGAGCATTAACAGGATTTATTATTATGTGGTATTGGAAAAAGACACAGTTTAATAAAAACCGTTGGGATCTATGAGTTTAGCTCAAGATATTAAGTTTAAATTTTCACGCTTAAACATTTTTGAAAAGATAATTGCTGTCAATGTGGTGGTTTTTATTGTTGCAAAAATTGTGTTTATCTTATTTAAAGGAGAATCAGAGCCTATATTTAAATGGTTCGAATTCCCAGTTAAATTAGGTGATTTTATTATTCAACCATGGTCGCTGATTACCTATGCATTTGTTCATTATGATATTTGGCACCTGGTTTTCAATATGCTATGGCTGTATTTTATTGGAAGATTATTTTTGAATCTATTTAACACAAAAATGGCATTGAACGTTTATTTTTTAGGTGCAATCTTTGGGGCTTTGTTGTTTATGTTGGGATATAATGTTCTACCTTCTTTTTTTAATAAAGGAACACTTTTAGTTGGTGCTTCTGCAGCAGTTAGAGCCCTATTAATTTTTTTATGTGCTTACATGCCTAAAACGGAAGTAAGGATTTTTACTTTTAATGTGAAACTGTGGTATCTTGGTGCTGCAATCGTAGGGTTAGATTTATTAGGATTGTTTGGTAATAATCCTGGAGGTAATGCAGCGCATCTTGGTGGTGCTTTATTGGGGTACTTTTATGCTACTCAGTTACAAAAGGGGACTGATATAGGAAAAGGTTTTGAAAAATTTATGGATGGCTTCATAGGTATGTTTAAGAGCTCTCCAAAAAAGTCGAAATTAAAGACTGTTCATAAAACTAAAAATAAAGGATTCGCTGGACATTCTAAAGGTGAGTTTAGTGAGTTTAACAAACAAAAACAAATAGACATCATTCTTGATAAAATTAGTAAAAGTGGCTATGA
>RCNE010002249.1_pt1 | contig 10375 bp, 8 predicted proteins | sample 2041361 | NCBI WGS metagenome assembly RCNE01 (sample SAMN09708229, study PRJNA481090) | Marine sediment metagenome, whole genome shotgun sequencing project.
CAATTTAACTACTGGGAAATCAAACGATAAGGTGTCGCTAACAATCGTTTTTAAAATAGTTTCAGGAATTTCAGGAGACACAAATTGTTTGATAGCTTCAAAAGCAATTTCTGTATATGATAAATTGTCAAAATTATCCCAAAATGATTTTGGTAAAGGTGTAATGCTTTCTGGAAAGTATAAGCCTTTATCTGGTGCTAATCCTTTTATAACAGCATCTTTAAATGATGTGTTTGGAGCTTTATGATTGAGTGAATAGTAATTCATTTCCGTTTTATTCGATTATTTTTACACCATCGGTGTTGATTTTAGATACATGTATATCAAACTTAATTTCTGTTTTTGAATATATACTTTGCATAGCATCTTTAACTTTGGTTGCTGTTTCTATTCCTTTGCTTAATGAAAATATTGAAGGCCCAGAACCCGAAATTCCAGCGCCTAAAGCACCGGCTTTTAAAACAGCTTCTTTCACATCACCAAAATGTGGAATCAACTGGCTTCTATATGGTTCTACAATCACATCCTTTAATGAATCACTTATTAAATCGTAATCGTTTGTATGTAATGCATGCACCAAACTTCCTAAATTTGCCCATTGTGTAATGGCATCACTTAGAGCGACTTCTTTTGGGAGAACAGCTCTAGATTCTGAGGTTTTAATTTCAATCTGAGGATGAATAATCGTTGCATATAAATCATCAGGTGATGGAATTTCTAAAATCTGTAAAGGAGATACGCTTTTTATTAAAGTAAAACCACCAAAAAGGGCAGGAGCGAGATTATCGGCATGTTCACATTTACTTGCTAAAGCTTCACCTTTAATTGCAAATTCTGTGAGTTGTGTTTTATTGAATGGTTTTCCTAATAATTCGTTCATTCCAAACACACTGCCAACAGCACTTGCCGCACTACTACCAATTCCACTACCTGGTTTAATGTTTTTATAGATTTCAATTTCAAAACCAAAATCAACATCAATAGCATCATACATTGCAAGTGCCGAAACACCAGCAACATTTAATTCAGCTTTATAGGGTAAATCGAAACCTTCAATTTTGGTAATATGAATGCCTTTTTTATCGGTTTTTCTAATCACCATTTCATCACCAACACTGTCTAAGCAAAAGCCCAGAACATCAAAACCACAGGCTACATTCGCCACGGTTGCTGGAGAAAATATTTTTATTTCATTCATTGTTTAATCGTTTCCAAGTCTAATAATATCAGCAAATAATCCTGAAGCTGTAACATCTGCACCGGCACCGGCACCTTTAATAATCATGGGTTGCTTTGGGTAACGATCTGTGTAGAACATGACAATGTTATCGCTTCCTTCTAGATTATAAAACGGATGACCTTCTGGGATTTCCTGTAAACTAACACTTGCTTTTCCATCATCAAATTTTGCCACATATTTTAATTGGCAATTGTTCGATTTCGCGGAAGCATATAAACTTTGGTAATGCCCTTCATCTGTAATTAAAGTTTGATAAAAATCATCAACCGTATCACTTTTTATACCAGATTCTGATAAGAACGATGTGTTCTCAATGTCTTCCAAGTTCATTTTAACACCGCTTTCTCTAGCCAGAATTAAAATTTTACGTGCTACATCAACACCACTTAAATCAATTCTTGGATCTGGTTCTGTATAGCCTTCAGCACCTGCTTGTTTTACAACATCATAAAACTTTGTAGAATCATTAAAGTTGTTAAAAACAAAGTTTAAACTTCCAGATAAAACCGCTTGAATAGAGCTTACTTTATCACCTGAAGCCATTAAATTAATCAAGGTATCAATAACAGGTAAACCGGCACCAACATTAGTTTCAAATAAGAAAGGAGCATTATATTTTAACGATAAACGTTTCAGTAATTTATAGTTTTCAAAATCACTAGAACAAGCAATTTTATTACACGCAACAATACCAATACTTTCTCTTAAATATTGTGCGTATAAATCAGATATATCTTTATTTGCGGTAACATCAACAAAAATACTATTACGCAAATTCAGTGCTTTGGTGTTTTCAAAGAAGCCTTGTAAACTTGCTTTTTCACCTTGTGCTAATTGGTCCTTCCAGTTATTTAAATCAATGCCATCTTCATCAAAAATCATGGTTCTCGAGTTTGAAAGTCCCGCAACCCTAAGGTTTATTTTCAGATTGTCCTTCAAATATTTATTTTGTTGTTTTATTTGTTCAACTAAGCGTTCGCCAACATTTCCAACACCTGTTATAAATACGTTAAGTTGTTTGGTTTTTGATTCGAAAAATTGCTCGTGTAACGTGTTAAGTGCTTTTTTTACATCTTTTTTATCTATAACAGCTGTGATGTTTTTTTCTGAAGCACCCTGAGCAATAGCTCTAATATTAATGTTGTTTCTACCTAAACTACTAAACATTTTACCACTAATACCTTGGTGGTTTTTCATGTTATCACCAACAAGTGCAATAATTGATAATCCCGTTTCAACTATAATAGGTTCAATTTTACCTAAAGCGATTTCGTTTTCAAAAGCAACATCAATAGCCGTTTTTGCATTATTAGCTTCTTTATCTTCAATACCTAAACAAATGGAATGTTCTGATGACGCTTGAGTAATCATAATAACATTTATCTTTTCTTGCGATAAAGTTTCAAATAAACGTTTTGAAAACCCAGGAATACCGACCATTCCAGTACCTTCTAGGGTTAATAAAGCAATATTGCTAATGTTACTGATCCCTTTTACTGGTGAAGTAGATTTTGTTTCTTTATTTGAAATAACAGTTCCAGCAGCTTCAGGCTCTAAAGTGTTTTTTATATGAATAGGAATTTCTAAACTCAATACCGGTTGAACTGTTGGTGGATATAATACTTTTGCACCAAAATGAGATAACTCCATAGCTTCTTGGTACGAAATTTTGTCAATAGGGTAGGCTTGTTTTACCAATTTTGGATTGGTTGTATACATACCACTTACATCTGTCCAAATTTCTAACTGCTCAACATGTAATGCAGCAGCGATTATGGCTGCTGTAAAATCAGAACCACCACGTCCAAGAGTTGTGATTTCCCCTATTCTAGATTTTGAAATAAACCCAGGAAGCACAGTAATATTCTGTTTAGCAGATTTAAAGTAATCACGAATATTTTGGTTCGTAATACTATAATCAACTTCTGCTTTCGTAAAATTTGAGTTTGTGATAATTAACTCTTGTGAATTCTTAACATCAGCCGATAGTCCTCTGTTTTTCATAGTTTCTGCTATGATGAAAGACGATAACAATTCACCAAAACTTACTAATTTATCTGATGTCTTAGGAGATAGTTCATTAATTAAATAAATTCCATCTAATAAACTCTTTAAGGCTTTTAGCTTGTCTTCAACAAAACTTAAAATAGATTCATTTTGATTAGGATTTAATTCCTTTATTATAACAAAATGACTTTCCTTAATGATATTATACGTATCTAAAAAAGTATTGTCTTTATTTTGAGCTTGTTTACCAGCTAAAAGTAGTTTATCTGTAATACCTCCAACCGCAGAAACTACACATGCAATGGTATCACCTTTAGCATGATTTTCTAAAATATTTATAACGTTATTTATGTTTTTTGAAGAACCAACTGAAGTTCCTCCAAATTTTAAAACCTTCATTTTTTAATGAATTGAAATTAAAAATAATACTAGAATTATTGTAATTTTTGAAATTACAAAGATAGCCTGAAGAATATGTAACTAGCAACCCCAAAGGGTTGTAATATTTGTAGTTGTACCAAAAAAAGTAACTGTTCCTTTTGTGAAAAAAGAAATAATTCTGTTAGTATTTTGGCTTAAATGATTCATTATATTTACATAATAGTCTTCAAAAGTATTACTTTTAGCCTTATAAAAAAACTAAAACAAATTTTTTATAGTATTCTTATATTGAATCGATTTTCATAGAAAAAAAACGACAATCAATAATAAGAATTGAAAAATCGATAATTAAATAGTAAATGAAAATATTTTCTAAAGAACAAATTTACAAAGGCGATAAATTAACTACCGAAAAACAAAGTATTTCTTCAACAGATTTAATGGAGCGTGCCGGAACTCAAATTTTCAATTGGATGCATGCGCGTATGCAAGGGGCACAGGTGCCCATTCATGTGTTTTGTGGTATTGGAAATAATGGAGGAGATGGATTGGTAGTTGCAAGACATTTAGTAACACATGGTTATAACGTGAATACCTATGTTATTAATTGTAGTGATAAGCGTTCTAAAGATTTTTTGATTAATTATGACCGTATTAAAAATGTAACAAAAAAATGGCCAACCCTATTAAATTGTACTAATGATTTTCCTGAAATGCACCGTGATGATATTATAGTTGATAGTGTTTTTGGGATTGGTTTAAACAGACCTGTGGATGATTGGGTAAAACGTCTATTCATGCATTTTAGAGCCAGTAAAGCATTCACACTAGCTGTTGATATTCCTTCGGGATTGCATACTGATGAAGCTGTAGAGGATGAAGATGCCGTAGTTTGGGCTGGTTTTACTTTAAGTTTTGCATCACCAAAATTTGTGTTCTTTTTACCTGAAACAGCTAAATATACTGTGCAATGGGAAGTTATGGATATTGGTTTAGCCCAAGAGTTTTTATTAACAACAGAAACTGAAGTTGAATTAATTGGTAAGCACGAAGTACTTCCTAATTATATTCCAAGAGAAAAATTTTCTCATAAAGGACAATTTGGTCATGCGCTAATTATTGGTGGAAGTTACGGGAAAATAGGCGCTGTTACTTTGGCTAGTAGAGCTGCTTTATCTGCTGGTGCAGGTTTAGTTTCAGCTTATATTCCAAAATGCGGATATCATGCGTTACAATCGTCTTTCCCAGAAGCTATGGTTATTACGGATACTGATGAAGAAAAAATCACTTCCATTAAATTTGATATGGAACCCACTGTTATAGGGTTTGGAATAGGAGCAGGGACAGACAAAAAAACAGCTAGTGCCTTTGGAACCTTTTTAAAAACGAATAAAGCACCTTTGGTTATCGATGCCGATGGTATAAATATACTTTCAAAAAAGAAAACCTTATTAAAACTATTACCAGAGCAAACTGTTTTAACACCACATCCTAAGGAATTAGAGCGTTTAATTGGAACTTGGAAAAATGATTTTGATAAATTGAAAAAAGTAAAAGCTTTTTCAAAAAAATATAAAGTAATAATTATTATTAAAGGCGCAAATAGTATTACTGTTTTTGATGATAAGCTTTATGTTAATTCCACAGGAAATTCAGGACTTTCTACGGCGGGTAGTGGAGATGTTTTAACAGGTATTATAACCGGTTTGATTTCTCAAGGTTACAATTCTTTAGTAGCCGCAATATTCGGTGTGTATTTGCATGGGAAATCGGCTGACATAGCAGTTGAAGATTTTGGCTATCAAAGTTTAATTGCAAGTCATATTATCGATTATTTGGGAGAAGCCTATTTAGATTTGTTTAAACTACCTGAACAGCCGCAACAAGAGGAGGAGGAAGAAGAAGAACCAGCAAATGAGTAACCAAATAAATTTTTAAATTCATTTAGTATAAATAGAAAAAGCCACATTTTGCGGCTTTTTCTATATCACTTAATTAGATTATATTTTGTGTTCGTTGAACAACTCTATTAGTTTTTTACTTGAAGGTCTTGGTGCATTAGAGTCAATAATATTTCCTTCCGCATCTATTAAAATAAACCTTGGAATACCTTGAATTTCATATTCTTTTACAAAAGCAGATTCCCCATCTTTATCAGCAAATAATTGTATACCGCCTAATTTTTTTTCATCTACCATAGCTTTCCATTTTTCATGGTCCCTAGCTTGATCAATAGAGATGCTAACAAACTCAATATTTTTTCCATGGTATTTTTCTTCTACTTCTTTTAGAAAAGGTATTTCACGTACGCATGGTCCGCACCAAGTAGCCCAAACATCAACATAAACATACTTGCCTTTTAAATCGTCTAAAGACGTTTTACCTCCAGCATAATTTTCATAGCCAACGAATTTTGGAGATGGTTTACCCTTTGTTAAAGCCATTAATTTGTTATGCTTTCCTGAAATTATACCATTGTTCTTTTCATTTGTAGAATTTTCTAAAAACGTTTTATAAAACGCATCAACATCTTTAGAATAAGACATATTAAAGTTAGCATAATCAAATAACAAGGTGTTTTTTATGGTTTTGTTTTTAATTGAACTAGCTGTTTTAAGAAACGCCATATCGTAAGGCATAGAATCTTTCTTACTCAATTTATATGCTTTATCACCATAATAATCTGATACTAAACCTTTATAATTACTAGAAAATTTAAAGTCTTCAATATTAGAATAATCTAGACTTTTAACTTCTTTTAAAAAATCATTTGTAATTTTAAAACCCTCATTCTTAGCGTAATACTTATGACCGCTTTCGTAATTATTTAACCTACTTAAATAACCATAGTTAAGATTTCTCTTTTCCTTCGAAATGAAATCTTTTGGAAGCCCTTCAGTTATTTTCAATAAATCTTCTTGAGAAATTTTAAAATCTAACATACTTGCTTTATAGTCAGCTTCATTTAGCACGTATACTTCAGCATTCTTTTTAGATAATTCATTCTCAGTTTTTCTTTTAGCAACTAAATAGTTGTTGATTTCAGAACCAACCCCAGAAATAGCTATCGTGTTATCAAAATCTTTAGCATCATACGTTATGTTTAAATTATAACCAGATTCAACATTAAGAAATACAGGATTTGTGCCATCATAAAGAATATATGAATCTATATCTGTGCTTAATGTATCAGTAAAAGTACCATCCGCAGCAACAGCTAGAGTTTCTTTAAATGTTCTATCCTCACTGTTAATAGATAAATCTCCAGCTTGCTTATTGATTATTTTTCCAGAAATAATGGCATAACTTGTCTTTACTTCTTTTTTACATCCAATTAGAGCTATTGCAAAAGCAATAAAAAATAGTTTTTTCATTTTTAATTTATTTATTAAGATTCAAAAATAGGGAATTGCTAAAGCTCTTCAATTTATTTTGATAAATTATTAACATTTAGCAAAACAACTTGTTTAAGGTAAAGTTGATTATAGTTTATGTGTTAATTTTTTATAATCAACAATTTCAGGAATAATATTTAAAGCAAACAGCTCTTTTTGAACATTCATTACCGTTTTTTTATCAATCAATTCTTGTGACCATTCGGTAATATTCAACCATTCTTGAACATCTTCTAGTTTTTGCTCATAACGATTAGCTATAGATTTATCAATACTAGGGATATCTTTAAAGTCTGAAGTCGTATTATTAATAATATCTAAAATGGTTTTTAAATCTTTTTTGTTGTTTTCAATAAACTCTTCTCTTACAGCAATAACAAAACAAGGCCATGGTGAAGGGCAGTTGTCAATACGTCTGAATACACCATTATCAACTAATGGTTTTGTAGTGAATTTTTCCCATAAAAAATAATCGGCAACACCTTCTGTTAAGCCTTCAACAGCACCATCTAGGTTTTTAATTACTTCAAAATCTAGATCTTTTTTTAAATTCCAATCATTATTTTCAGCATTTATATATGCCATTAAATGCGATCCTGATCCATATCTACTTATCGCAGCTTTAGTGCCTTTTAAATCTTCAACCGTTTTATAGTCTGAATGATGTGCTACATGAACCCCCCAAATAAGTGGTGTTTGCACAAAGGTTTGAACTATTTTACTTGGGTTTCCATCTATAATATCTTTTATAATACCTTCAGTTAAAATAACAGCAATGTCTATATCGCCATTTCTGAGAGCTTTACACATAGCTCCTGTACCACCGTAATAATCATGCCAGCGTAAGTTAATGTCTTCATTCTTATATTCGCCATCTTTTAGTGTTAAGTACCAAGCTAAATTAAAGTGCTCTGGTACACCGCCAATGTTTACTTTCTTCATTAAATCAATAGGTTTATTCTACAATTTTGTTTAATGTATAGGTAATCAAATTTTCTATGACTTGCCCCGGGTTTTTACTAAAAGTACCCGAAGGTCTATTGGCAATAACAGCATTTAAAGAGAGTGCTTCATGTCCTAATAGTTTTGCTAAACCATAAATAGCAGAGGTTTCCATTTCAAAGTTTGTAATACGGGTGCCATTATAATTAAAAGCGTCCATCTTAGAATTTAATTTTGAATCCTGGATAGGGAGCCTTAAAACCCTTCCTTGAGGACCGTAAAAGCCACCAGCAGTAGCTGTTAAGCCTTTATAGGTTTTACTACTTTCTAATTTCTTTATTAAAGTTTCACTTCCATTTATAACTATAGGTCTTGCTTTATCTAAATGCCAATTGGTTTGCTTAATAAAAGCATCTTCAATGTCTGGTTGACTAATGGCGGAAATTTTATAAGCATGTAGCATCCCATTAATATCCAATCCATGAGTGCTTAAAACAAAAGCATCTACAGGAACATCTTTTTGTAATGAGCCAGACGTTCCTACTCTAATAATGTTAAGACTTGTAAGTTTTTCTTTTGGTTGTCTGGTTTTAAAATCAATATTTACAAGTGCATCTAATTCGTTTAATACAATGTCAATATTATCTGGACCAATCCCAGTAGAAATTACTGATATGCGCTTTCCTTTAAAATGTCCTGTATGCGTTTTGAATTCACGCTTTTGAGTTTTAAATTCAATAGAATCAAAATGATTTGATACTTTACCAACACGGTCTTGATCTCCCACAAGAATGATGGTGTTTGAAATATTTTCAGGCTTTAAATTTAAATGATAGATACTACCATCTGGATTTAAAATAAGTTCAGATTCTTTAATGTGCATTTAAAATAGATTTTACAAGTTTGTTTTCAGAATTATTAAACTGAAATTGATTTTTTTTAACGCCACCATAGGTCATATTATTTTCTATTTCTAACGCAAAATTATGCTGACCTAAAAGTGCTTCATTTCCTTTTCTATTCAACTCAATTTTATCTACATTAACTGTGTAGAATGTACTGAGTTCATCTATAATTCTTTCTAATTGAAGGTCGCCATAACCATAATAACCTTGATAATTAAGGGCGTAACCTAATAAATGATGTTTTGAGGTAATAGCTTGTTTATTTATGATTTCAAGAATGTTTCTTTCAAGTATGTTTAATCCATCAACTGAATCAGGAAAACGTTTTAAATGTGCTTTTAAACAATTACTTAAATATTCGAAGGATGAACTTTTTACTATAAAAGGCTTTAACAAGTTGTGATCTACACCACAGTAAATACCCCAAATTGTTCTTGCCATATCGATATCATCTTCATTAAGTAAAACCTTGTTTTTATAATGATTCACTAATTGTTCAGATGATAATTCAGATAAACCCAACAAGTTTTTACTACCTTCAATTCTGCCACTACAAACCAAATAAATTGGAAGTTCTATTTTTCTCTGTTGAATAAGGCTTATTACCGCAACCATATTAATATGGCAAAACAAATCATATTCAAACCAAAGTACAATTTCAGAATAGTTTTCAGAATCATTAAATTTATCTAATTCACTTTTAATTAATTCAATATCTAAATCAATATTATAAAATTGAGTGAAATAGGATTTTCTAGTTTCTAAAAATAATTCATCACCAACTTTTTCTGTTGTAGGGCCTTCGCATAATAATTCTTGCCAAGTCAATTTTACACCTTGAATATCTAATTCGTTAAGTACGGTAGTCAAATTACTTCCGTTAGTAATATGCAGTGTTTGTTTGCTCATAAATTTATCCGCCTACGCGTTTTACATTAAACCCTTTGTCTTTTAGCATTTGCATGATTTTATCACGATAATCGCCTTGAATAATAATTTTATCATCTTTAAAACTCCCACCAACACTAAGTTTTGTTTTAATTTCTTTAGCTAATATTTTAAAATCTTCAGTTGTTCCTGTATAACCTTCAAGAATCGTTATGGGTTTTCCTTTGCGTTTTTCGTATTTACAAAGTATGGGGTCGTCTTGCATCCAAATACCTGAAGTTTCATTGGCATCAGAAGTGTTTTCTTCTTCAGCATGATCTGGAAATAAATTTTTAAGCTGGTCTTGTAAATCCATGTATTCAGTTTACAGTCCCAGTCTCAGTCTCAGTATTACAGGACTAACTGTAAACTGCGACTGAAACTGAAAACTATTTTTTCTTTAGCCCTAGTTCTATTAAACGTTCATTTAAAAATTCACCTGCAAAAATATCATCAAAGGCTTTTGGATTTTTTTCATCAATGCAACCCTCTAATACATCTAATTTCATATCACTAATTGGATGCATAAAAAATGGAATAGAATAGCGAGACGTTCCCCAAAGTTCTTTAGGAGGATT
>RCNE010002252.1_pt1 | contig 10371 bp, 12 predicted proteins | sample 2041361 | NCBI WGS metagenome assembly RCNE01 (sample SAMN09708229, study PRJNA481090) | Marine sediment metagenome, whole genome shotgun sequencing project.
ATGATGAAATCGACTTTTTTATGATTGGCTTCGGAAATGAATTTTTCCGAATGGTGCCTTGATTCAGTTACAAAATCAAGACCACACACTGAATCGCTTCTGCCCTACTAGAATTGTCTGAAAGGGGCCACAAAGGAAATACTGAGCTAATACATACCGAATGACCCATTGTAAGTGGTACTGGAAAAACTTGATAGAAAAAATAAGCCGTGCAATAATAAGAGACTTAACATCTGAAAATACAATATCTTGGATCGATTTGTTAGCTTTGCCAACTACAGCTCTATATTTGAAGTTTGTTTTGGAACCAGTGGATGAGCTGATTGCCTTTTGTAACACCCTAAAAGATCGATTTGACGAAAACCAAACTACCATGGCCAATTAGCTTATGCCATTATAGAAAAGGCCGTGGTATAATTTATTTCCGATCAAAGTGATTACATGATAGAAAACGGAAATTACCCAAGATGGAAGATGAGGAAATCATATGAGCGGACCGCTTTTTAAACGAATTGATTGTGATGTTGATTACATGGTTTCAGCAATTGACAAGGGGACAATTGGGTTGCCGGATATTCAGAGGCCTTTTGTATGGTCGGCGGCCAAGGTTCGCGACCTCTTTGATTCGATGTTTCACGGTTACCCTATTGGAAATCTACTTTTATGGGCGGCTCCGGAGAACGAGGGAAAAAAGCAAATCGGCATCGAAGGGCAGAGTACATACACTCCCGCTACTCTCATAATAGACGGTCAGCAACGGCTCACCTCACTTTATGCTGTCATGAAAGGAAAGCCTGCCTTAACCAAAGACTCTCTAGAAAAAACAATCTCTATTTCATTCAGGCCATCTACAAGTGAGTTCGAAGTATCCACCGCTGCCCATAGCCGCAGTCTCGAGTGGATTGACAATATCAGCGAATTGTATATGCACAGTGGAGGAACCTACAAAATCACATCGCAATTTATCGGCCGGCTAGCAGAACGTCGAAAATTGCTACCCAATGAGAATGAAACCATTGCTGAAAATATCCAGAGACTGCTCCAGATAAAGAAATACCCCATTATAGCACTGGAAATCAACTCTGATACGGATGAAGAGGATGTGGCCGATATCTTCGTTCGGATAAACAGCCAAGGGCAAAAATTGAACCAGGCAGATTTCATACTGACCTTGATATCCGCATTTTGGGAAGAGGGCAGAAATGCGCTTGCGATTTTCTGTGAGCAATCCAGGAAACCGGGCGTCAAGTATATCTCTTCCTACAATTATTTCATTGAGCCGAATCCTGTTCAGTTGATGAGGGTGACTATCGGGTTAGGTTTTCGCCGTACCCGTTTACAGGATGCGTATTTGATTCTAAGAGGTAAAAACCCTGAAAATGGGCAATACACCCCTGAACGCCGGGATCGACAGTTTGAAAGACTAAAATGGGCTCAAACTAAAGTGCTTTATCTACAGAACTGGCATGAGTTTCTTAAAGTGCCTGTCTGCGCTGGCTATCGCAGCGCTTCGATGATCACTTCAGAAACAGCCTTGGTTTATTCTTACCTGTTTTATTTAATAGGCAAATACGATTTTAACGTTGACCCTCACATATTACGAAATATTATGGCCCAATGGTTTTTTATGAGTAGCATAACGGGTAGATACTCCAGTTCGCCTGAATCTCGTATGGAACAAGATTTAGCCAACCTGCGGGCCATAAAAGACAGCGCACAATATGTTGATCACTTAGGAAAAGTGATTGCCGGTGAATTGACCAATGATTTTTGGACCATTTCGCTTCCCAAAATATTGTCAACTGATGCTGCTCACAGCCCTTCATGGGTTGCCTATTGTGCCGCACTTAATCTATTGGAGGTACCGGTCCTCTTTTCGCAAATGAAAGTGCCGGAACTCTTTGATCCGGTAACAAATGCAAATAAAACTGTACTTGAACATCATCATTTATTTCCAAAGAATTACCTCTCTAAGATTGGTATCAATGATGATCGTGATCGCAATCAAATAGCAAACTTTGCCTTTGTTGAATGGGATGACAATATCCACATTTCTGATTCGCCGCCTGAAGAGTACCTCCCCAAATATATTGAACGGTTTGAAAGCGATCCTGAAAAATTAACTCAAATGCTGACACTGCACGCCTTACCCGCGCAATGGGAACATATGCCATATGATGAATTTCTCAGAGAAAGACGAACGCTTTTGGCAAAAGTAATAAACAAAGGCTACGAGCATTTGGCAAATAACGAAAGGGATAGCAATCTATCTGAAGTTTCGTTTACTAATCCCGCTGCCCAAGGTGAAACAGATACGATTGAGAACGGTGTGGAGGAATCGGAAAAAGAATAGACCCCCTTGGGAAAGCTCGTCAACACTCGCAAAAACAAATTGCCACTCGGATTAAAAAAGAAGGGCTAATCGTGAAGGTGTTTTACCAGATGCCCCAATTCGGGGAAAATGAGCTGGCTGCACGCCAACTGACACGCCTTGAGGCTGCCGGGCATGCAAAAAACAACGGCCCGACCGTCGATCACTCCAGCCGACGCCCTGGAAAGGATCGCGGCGGAGCCGATTTCTTCAAAGCTCAATTGGGCAAATAGAGTGCTAAAGGCAGGCAGGCGTTTGCTAAATTGGGGCTGTACCGCCTCGATGGTGACATCTTTAGCGGTAATACCCGTACCGCCGTTGATGAGTACCACCTGGGCGTTTTTGCCAAAAACAACCTTTTGCAAGGCCACCGAAATGGCGGCAGCAGCATCGGCCACCACCTGGTGCCCCACAACACGGTGCCCCATCGTTTCCAATTGTGCGGCAATCCACTGGCCGCTCTCATCCTGATCTAGTGATCGTGTTGTGGTGGCTGTAATAATCGCCGCCTGAATGCGTTTGGGGGCCTCTTTTTTGTGTGCTTGGGTTCCCAATGATGCCACTCCTTTTATTTAGGAAGGTTGATTCCTTTCTGGATCTATCCTATCCTATTGTCTTCGTCGATAGCCAAAAAACCGTACCACCAATAACAACCTTTGGCATTTGCGACTTTTTTATTCGGGGTACCATGCAATATCCCATAAGCTGCGCCATTATTGCCGATGGATACAACAACCGCCATGGTAGGCTAAAAAAAGCCTTCCCTCCGGCTGACCGCGAACCCATTATCCAACGGCTGCTCTCAATTTTCAAGGATCTGTTTGCCGAAATCATCCTGGTGACGGACAGACCCCTTGCCTATCTTGAGAAAGATGTGTATATGGCAAGCGGCCTCTATTCCCAAAAAGGCCATTTGGAGGGGATCCATGCGGCCCTTTTTTACACCGCCAATCCCCAGGTGCTGGTCACATTTGATGATACGCCGTTTTTGACCGCCGAGGTAATCGAAATGGTCTTGCGTTATGGGCATGTGGAAAAAGAGGTGATCATGCCTGAAATTGAGAACCCTGCGGAACCGGCCTTGATGCTGTTTCACCAAAAAAGTCGGCCGCTACTGGAAAAAGGGATCGCCCAAAACAGTGCCGACATCGAGCCATTTTGGGGGGAAAAACGAATTCACATGATACCGGAGCATCTTTTTCGAAAAATCGATCCGGAATTAAACGTATTTACAACCACTCAGTCCGATAAATTTGCACAGACTATTGAGACCTAAAAGGAGGTTTTATGAGCCCGAAGTTTAGCCCTATATTCAAATGGATAGTACCCGTCTTGTGCGTTTTGCTGCTGACCATCACCGTTGGCTGCGAGGACAAAGATACGGCACCTGATCACAAAGCCGATTTAAAGCGGGTGATCACCTATCTAAATGAGCTGGAGACCCAAAATAAAAATTTAAATGCCAAATTGGAAAACCTTTCCGATAAATTCGAAGGACTTGAAGGCGATACCGAAGATGGGGAGATTAAGAACCGCTTTAAAAAAGTCGTCAGAGAAAACCAGGCCCTGAAAGAAGATAATGAGGGCCTTTTGGCAGAATTGGCCGATCTAAAACAATCAGCTGAAGCGAGTAGCGGCGTTGTTAAGCAAGCCTCGGAAGAACGCCAAGAGATCGATGATAAGATTGTTGAGCTGGAAGCCAAAAACAGTGCTTTAACGGAACGCAAGGCCACCTATGAAGAAGAGATTGCCGGGCTAAGAGCACAATTAAAAGATCAGGATAAGCTCGGCAAAGACATTTCCCACCTGAAAGAAAAACAGGCCCAGGCCGAAAATGAAAATGCCGCTTTGGCGCTGGAAGTGAGTGATCTGCGTACGCAGCTTGAAAAAATAGCCCAACTGGATGAAGAGCTAAAATCCCTCAAAGATGAAAACAGCGCTCTGGCCAAACTCAACAAAGCCATGAAAAAGCAGCTGGCCAACATTCAGAAAATGACCGTCGACGACATTGAAAAAGAGGCTTCCAAAAAATAATCGCCACTCCCATTACTGCTAAACAAAAAGCCCCGTAGTTATTTGCCACGGGGCTTTTTAAATATCCAATACTACATAAACTTCTGGACCTTTCAAAAAGGGGACATTTTTCAAAAGGTTCAGACGGCATTGTCGGGATAGCGGGTAACCCCATGGACCTTTTTAAAATGGCGCCACTCCATCTTGTCCAACACGCCATCTTTGTTTAAATCCAGGGATTTATACCCAGCCTGGCTGACCTTTGGAAAATGATACTCAAATTCAGTCGGGCTGATCTCACCATCGCCATTACGATCCAGGGTATTAAAATCTGTTTTAAGCGCCTCAGCGCCGCCCATGGATTGCCCGTGAGAATGACCCTTCATATCAGTTTGGGCCGACGGGGCCATAGCATGTTGCCCACCACAACCCGACAACATCAGCAGCAAAGACAAAACAAGCCATAAACGTCTCATTTTCATTTCCTTTTTTTACGATTCCATCAGCACTTTTACGGAATCGCCCACACAAATCTCACCGGCGGTAATTACCTTTCCAAAAACACCCTCTTTGGGCATAACACAATCACCGGCCTGATAATAGATGGCGCACTTATTGTGGCACTCTTTGCCGATTTGGGTAATCTCCAGTACCGCTTCTTCTCCCAACTGTACCAGGGTTCCCACGGGCATGGCCACCCAATCGACACCCGTGGTGGCAATATTTTCAGCAAAATCACCAAAGGTGACATCCAGTCCCTTGGCCCGCATTTTGGCGATACTTTCTTTGGCTAAAAAACTGACCTGTCGATGCCAATCACCCGCATGGGCATCACCATCAATGCCGTGTTCAATAGTTAAATGGGCCTTTTCAACACCGGTTTTGCGAGTCCCCTTTTTTTGGCTGACCGCAATGGAAACAATCTGCATCTTACACTCCTGACACTTGCTATTGCGAAACGACCTTCATCTTGCAAAGGTCACCACGTGATTAAATACTATTTTTTATTGGCATAAGATAGGTTATCATGCCACGCCTGTAAACAAATACTACTGACAAAATATGAAACAATTCTTCACATCAATTTGGCAAAAGAAACTTCCCTCTATCGGTACCGTTCACTTTTCCCGTCACCCCAAAGCCAAACGGATCAGCATCAAAGTGACCCCCACCAGTGAAATTCGGGTCGCGGTTCCACGCCGGGTTTCGCAAAAAGCCGCATTTCAGTTTGCCTTGGAAAATAGCGATTGGATCATACGCACCCGGGCAAAAGTGCTCAAACGAATCGAAGAACATGCCGGGCTACCGCTAAATCTCCGTCAGTTTGAGGATATTTCGGCGGCGGCCTATTTTTTAATGGGCCGCTTAGAACAACTGACCAACCAGTTTGGGTTTCACTTCAACCACGTCACCATTCGCCGTCAAAGAACGATCTGGGGCAGTTGTTCGGCCAAAAACAACATCAGTTTAAACATCCATTTAGCCCGCCTGCCCGACCCTTTAATTGACTATGTTATGCTCCACGAGTTGACCCACACCCGTCATAAAAATCATGGGGCCGTTTTTTGGTCGGAGTTAAAGTTAATTTTGCCGGAATTGGGTCCTTTACGCCAACAGCTGAAACTGTATCACCCACAACTCTTTGACCTGAATATTTCGGACAAAACCGAATCATAGTCTTGAATCCGGCCGGAAAACCGTGTAATAATTGACCCTCTCTCTTACTGATCAATGAGGTACGCCATGGAAAATTCTGCCACGCAATGGACGCCGGGAAAGCTGTTGGGAATATCCGGATCCTACTGGCAAACGTGTACATTACATGCTGCGGTTAAGCTCGACATTTTTTCAACCCTGGGGGCAGAATCGATATTGGCCCAGGTCGCCGCGCAGAAAATAAACACCGATGCCGACGCCACGGCCCGCATGTTAGACGCCCTGACCGCCATGGGCCTGGTGTCTAAAAAAGAGGGCCGTTACGCCAACACAACCGACAGCACACGCTTTTTAACTAAAGCATCACCCGAGTACATCGGCTATATGATCATGCATCACCACCATCTGGTGGACTCTTGGTCTCAGTTGGATCAGGCCGTGACCAGCGGTGACCCTGTGCGCGGACGCATGGCATCGTCAGATGAAACCTGGCGGGAAAATTTCCTAATGGGGATGTTCAATATCGCCTCGTTAACCGCACCGGAAGTGGCAAAAGAAATCGATCTTTCCGGGTGCCAAAACCTTTTGGATCTGGGAGGCGGGCCCGGGACCTATGCGATTCACTTTTGCCTGCAAAACCCCAAGCTAAAAGCCACTATCCACGATCAGCCCACCACCCAATCTTTTGCGGAAAAAACCATCGCCCGCTTTAACCTGTCCGACCGTATTGATTTTATGGCCGGCGATTACACTGCAACCCCTGTTTCCGGTGCCTTTGATGTGATCTGGATGTCACATATTCTTCATGGTGAGGATGCCGACAGTTGCCAAAAAGTGTTTAAAAACGCCTTTGCCGCCGCCGCACCAGGCGCCCTTGTCATTGTGCATGATTTTATCCTGACCAATGCCATGGACGGCCCCTTGTTCCCTGCCCTTTTTTCCCTCAATATGCTCTTAGGGACTAAAGGTGGCCGAGCCTACAGTGAAAAACAGCTTTTTGACATGTTAAAGGCCGCCGGTATGGGTGATTTAAAGCGCGATCCCTTTTGTGGACCAACGGAATCAGGGATTATTTACGGCCGCTTGAAAATTTAAAACATGAGCATTGAAGATTTCCACCAATTTTTAAAAGCGACAAAAGCCAGCCACCGTACAAGCCGGCAGATTGTTTTGGGAAACGAATCTGCTGATCTCGACTCGGTGGTTTCGTCGTTGATGATGGCCTATTATCAAAACCTCGCCAGCCCTTCTGATTCAATACCCTTGCCGGTAATCAACATCCCCGGAAACGAGCTACGCCTGCGGGCCGATATTCTCTTTTTATTGGATCGGCTGAGAACCGATCCCGTCAATCTCACCTTTATTGATGAAATCAATCTATCCGATTCGACCACAAGCCACACCCTTTCTTTAACACTGGTAGATCACAACCAGTTAGCCCCGCACCAGGCCCATTTGATAAAACAGGTCTCAACCATCATTGATCACCATATTGAGTCGGGGCGATACAACCAGACGGTAAAAAAAGCAACCCAGCCGGTGGGGTCTACAGCCACATTGATCTGGAGCCTTTTTGCTCAAAACCGCCCCCATGAGTTGGACCGGGACCTGGCCCGATTCCTATTGGCGCCGATCCTGGTTGATACGACACTTTTAGGCGATCCAGTCAAAACCACCGACCTGGATCAAGAGGCGGCACAATGGTTGCAAGCCAAAGCCCAAATCAACACTAAGGTGTTTTACGATCTTCTCCAGGCTAAAAAACGGGACCTGACTCATTTAACAGCCCAAGAGGTCCTTAAAAAAGATTTTAAAGCATGGAACTGGAACGCTCAAACCGGAGGTATCAGCTCCACACCGGAACGAGTTGAACAGCTTCTCAAAACAAAATCAGAGTTGTTAGGGGCCACCAAAAAGCTCGCCGTGGAAAACAATTTTGATTTTTATATGATCATGGGCAGCGGCTATAAACCGGATCCTTGCCGGGATCTTTTAATCTGGTGTCTTGATCATCAGCTGATTGAACGGCTAACGGCCCATCTTCAAAAAAGCGCTATTGGGTTGGAAAAAGTCCCTTTCCCATCTCATAAAACCCAAATTCAGGCCGATTTTTACTATTTTCGACAGATAAATGCACTTTTCTCCCGCAAACAGATGGCCACCGAACTGCACTCTTTTTTCGGTATCAATTAACCTTTTAGCCATATCACCATAAATTCATGAATTAATCGTATTTATTGTCGCAACACCCCTTGACTAAACATTCCATATAAATTAGAGTTATTTTCGGAAAATAAATCAAATTCATGGGGTATCCAGATGGGTATCAAGGAGCGTAAGGAAAGAGAGCGGGAGCGGCGTAAACAACAAATCATAGTAGCAGCCAAACGGGTCTTCTCTGAAAAAGGCTTTAACCGAGCCACTATGGAGGATATTGCCCGGGAAGCGGAACTCTCCCCCGGAACCCTCTATCTCTATTTTAAAAATAAAGAGGAGCTCTACGCTTCGCTTTCAGTGAGGATACTGCAGTATATCAATATTCGCATGGAACATGTGGTGACCGCGGAGGATACCGACCCCCAAGAAAAATTGACCCAGCTGATCGAGGCAATGTTTGATGTTTATGAATTTGATTCGCTGACCATCATCAACATGTTTCATCTGCAGTCCAGCGACACCTTAAAAAACCTCTCCCCCGAGCTGATCGGCCAGCTTCAGGAGCTCTCCCGTAAATCCATGCGTGCCTTTGCCTCTGTTTTTAAAGAAGGGATAAAAAAAGGCATTTTTATCAAACAACACCCCATGGCCATGGCCGATATCTTCTGGTCCCTGTTTTCTGGAGTCATCGTTTGGGAGGCCAGCAAAAACATCATGAATCCTGAAAAGGATTATTTGAAAAGCACCCTGGATACCGCCTTTAGAATATTCAGCCAAGGGGTTCAGCGCGTGTAAGCAACATTTCTCACTTTATGCACTGTCTGCCTGTTAAGAAGTATTTAAGGCACTCTTCCAAAATATCGACCCTTGTAATCAAAAAAATACACCCCGAATACTGGTGAAATATTCGGGTTATCCGGCCGAATTGAGCCCCTTGACCTCTGAAGTAGGGGGATAAATGGTCAGAGAATAAAGTGCCTGGGATAGGGGTGTTTTTCCAGGTCAAATTGATACTGTTCACAAACTACGCTTTATCAAACTCAGCTTCAGGTTCCATCGGTTTTTTACACGCCGGGCAAAAAAAGGTGGCCAAATTACTGCCATCGACAAACTCTTCGGGGATCACCTTGCTATTCTCATCGGAATGATAGTATTTACACTCTTTATTGCTGCAGTACAGTTTAATTCCCATTATTACCGCCTCCTGATAGTAATGCCGCTGAAATAAAGCGACCAACCACTTAAAAGATCTTTAAAACAACCGTTAATCCAAATTCACTATTGAGTATCAATTTCTCATTTAAATATTGAATATAATGATAAGTCTTTTTCCCAATTTGTAACCCTTCTTTTTTGATCATACTAAATTGGCTACTAAATTTGAACCCGTTTCCCGTTGAGAATTAAAATCCCTTCATGACCTAAAAGCTGTTCTTTGCGCCAAACACCACTGGCATAGCCGGTCATAGTACCATCTTTTCCAATGACCCGGTGGCAGGGAATGATAATAGGAATCGGATTCTGACCATTGGCCCGGCCCACGGCCCGGCATGCCGCAGGGTTATTGATCCGTTGGGCCACATCGCCATAGGCTTCAATCTTGCCAAAAGGGATCCGGCATAACGCTTTCCAGACAGCGGTTTGAAAGGGTGTTCCTTGGGGCAAAAGGGCCACATCAAAGCTTTGGCGGTGTCCGGCAAAGTATTCATCCAGTTGCTGCCGCGCAATTTTAACCGGATCCGACGCTGTTTCGGCGTCGCAGCCCATTTGGTCCACAAATTGAATGCCTGTAACACCTTGATCGTGACCTGTTATTTTAATGGGTCCTACCGGGGATCGAAAGTAGAGGGAACTATTTGCAGATGGCTTCTGTTGCATATTACCCCTTATAAAGCATCGTTTGATTAAATATCCAAAACCTATAGCCCCAATCTTCGTCAGGGTAACAAAGGTTGCTGGAACTAAAGGGTTCTCATATGAAAAATGAGTTTAGGCAGAACCCCCGTCAAGGTCAACGATGGAATTGTGCCTGCTCGGTGAAGTTTGCTTGATTTTACGCCGTGAACGGATTAATATCTGACGGTAATTGAAAGCAGGCGCTACTTAAAGACCCCTGATGCAATTGAGAAACGCCTAAAAAGTAACCCTGATGACGCCGTAAACCGTCCCATACA
>RCNE010003119.1_pt1 | contig 10371 bp, 8 predicted proteins | sample 2041361 | NCBI WGS metagenome assembly RCNE01 (sample SAMN09708229, study PRJNA481090) | Marine sediment metagenome, whole genome shotgun sequencing project.
TCCAAGAACCGCTTTGAGATACCAAACCGTTCCTCAACTTCTTGCCGCGTCATTAGTCTATCACTGCTTTTATGGTTCATATATTGCCTCCATTTTGCATATAATAATTTATTCCAAATATATGTAAACCCTTGTTTTTGCGCCCATTTAAATGTGCTCACGAGCCAATAATGGCCTCTCCGCACATTTAAATGTGCAGATCCACCGCGCCCCGCACATTTAAATGTGCGCACTCATTCTGATGTAAAATTTAAATCGACCAAAGAACCATAATTCGAATCACCATTCGGATTGCCGTTAAGAATCATTTCTCTTTTAAGACGTGCTAGTTTTGAAAATTGAGCTCGCTCGATCAGCCCATTGCCATACAATCGCAGGTTTTGAGAACACTGACCTTTGATCCATTCAACAGATCCCATTGGTTGGCCAAACAGGCAATAATTCGGTTATTTTGGCAATTTGAGGAGCCGTGACTATTTGCTATTAAGTCTCATCTTCATGCTCAATACTAACTCTGCATGCGGATGCCTTAGGCTGCGGCAACTGCGGCATTTGCGGCAAACACCTGCGTCAGGATCTTGGCAAAGGCACCAAGCAGCTTTCAGAATACCCATTTGGGAAGGTATTCGTTTTTAACAATTTGAAAAGGGATCCACCAAGAGCAGGCCTCGTGCCCAAAACCTAGAAAGCTTTGTTTGTAGGGTAGTAGCAATCTCCCCAGAAGGAGAGCCGCCATCTGCCGCGGGCTGTGCCGGACTAATCAGAACGCCGCTTGGCACATCAGGTGACCGCTTAAGGTGTCCCAAGAAGTCCTAAAGACCAGACGTAAGTGGATCTAAAAAATCATGTATCTGCTGGATTTTTTGTAGAATATCCTTGCTTGTCGCTTCTACCTGACTGCCGCCGCTATGCGCCCAGCTGGCACTTATCACAAGTTGCTCGTTCATCGCCAAAGACGGCATCTTGCATTCTGAAGCATCGCAATAGACGACCAAAACCGCACTCCCCGGATAGGGGGACACAAACTGACAGCTCAGAAAGTCTGTTTCTTTCTGGCTGGCGCACAGGAAGTCCCGCCCGCTTGTGATTATTGCGTCGGTTTGATCGAGCTTTGCGAGATGCGTACTGGCTGCATCGTCAGCTACTACGACTGTATCAATTGCGGAAAAGACCCGGAGCTCTGTCAAGGTGACTTCTATTTTTTCGGGATCATAATTGATACCTGTGACAACGGGAATTGGATTACCGGGACCGTCTTTCGAAGTCTCTTGGACCTCAAGGCATTCAGTGCGTGCAGTAATCAACAATGGATGCCCGCCAAAGCTTTCGGCGCGCAAAATAGTGCCGCCACGGTACACTTGCCCATCGCGGCCTTCTAGGCCGAAATCAACAAAACGAAAGAAGTCAGGGCAGTTCTGCGCGCTCACGTGGCTGGCACACATGATGAACGCAAATAATGCAATCATTCTTAGCATTGTGGCTCCTGTCGCGTTTGGGCGCGCTAAAAGATTTCATCTTGATCGTTGTACCGGGCAAAAGACAACTTCATTTTCATGTTAAGGTAACGGCATATGTGAGATTATTTTTTTAAGGTGGCAGCTGCTGGGAGGGAAGACTGGGCTATCGGATAGCGCTCAGAAAGACCCGAAAGCAGCCGTTTGTTGCAACCGATCCAGAGGCAGAGGTCTGCTTTGCGGCCAAAACGACCCTTAACGCAACTTCGTCGAAAGGCCGGTTTTGGCGCTTTCCGGCTGGATTCTCACTTGTGCCAGCAACACGCTGCAATCCTACACCCACCGTATTCGCGGCAGCGCAGTTTCAAAAAAATCGCTTAAGTACCAAATTCCTTGGACTGCAACGGTCGATCTTAAGTGTGCATCATGATGTCCGTTTCCAGAAATTTCAGAACCTAGTTCACAAAAGCTAATTCCAACTTTGGCGCTCAGTTGATGCACTGCAGCTATTGAAAGCACCCCAAACAAGGAACCATTTTGCGCGCTCGCGAATAAACCTTTCAATTATTGCGATGGCTCTACTACTATTCTGAATGGCAGCCCATCTCTAGGTCTTTGGCGACGAGGAAAGTTTTTGAATCTTAAGGCATTACGCATTTTCCGGCAAATTGTGCTCACTGGCTCGCTGGTTGAGGCATCGCGCACGCTAAATATCTCTACCCCAGCGGCAAGTAGGCTTGTTTCTCTATTGGAATCCGAAATTGGGATCGTGTTATTCGAACGAGACAAGCGACAGTTGCGTCTCTCGGGGGCCGGCGATCTGTTTTATCGTCGGATCGTACACACCCTTGATGGCCTAGAAGACATCCCGCGGGTTGCCCGTGACATTGACGAAAAATCCCACCACTCTTTGTCCATCGTAACCGCCGCTCCGATGGCCAACTCGATTGTGTCGCCAGCCCTCGCGCAGTTGCGCAAGCATGAGCCCGGTTTTCAGTGCTCGTTAAACGTTGAAACTAGGTTTGATATCGAAAGCCGTGTAGCGGCTCGTGGATTTTCTCTTGGACTCGTGTCATTGCCAATCGAGAATGCAATTCTCGAGCTTGAGATTGAGCCCTTTTTACGGGCACGTGTGGGAGTGCTCATGCCTAAAAATCACCCCCTTGCGGCCAATGCAGAACTGTCGATGAACGACATCAAAGACCAAAGCTTTATTGGTCTTAGACGAGGGCAACGCTGGCGTGATCGACTAGAGGATCTATTTCTTTCAGAAGGGCATCAGGTTCGGGTCGACTACGAGACCAGCTCAACCGTAGTAGCGTTGCAGATGGTGCGTGACGGCCTAGGGCTTGCACTAATCGATCAGACGGCGATTAACCCGGCCAATGAAGCCAATACGGTTCTCTGCCCCCTCGCGTCCCCGCGCTGGCACACCTACGCTTTTCTGCATCCCAAAGGGCCGCGCAATAAATTATCCGCCGCTTTTATTGCATCGGTAAAAGCCCAGTTGGTGCAACGTGTTAAAAATGATCCGCCACTATTGGAGATCATTTAGGGCGGCAGCCAATACTTTTGCCCGCGCCGCAGCCGTTTTGGCAATCGCCGCACTGCTGCCAGTGTAGTGAATCGCATTCAGCAATGCGAAAGCCTCAGCCCGCCCCATCTGGACTACTTGTGGAATTGCAAGCAACGAGTCTGTCACCGATGCCCCCTTGCTTTGTGCATCTTGAATAGCGTGGTGGATCAAATCATGCGCCGCACCGCGCCCAATATGCTTGGCCAGCCCCATCATTAGGTTCTCTGTGGCCAGCATTTCACCGCGAAGCGACAGATTATGCTGCATCTGTTCGGTGTCTGGTACTAAAATTTCCAGCGAATGCGCAAACTGTTGAGTAGCAGTCCACGCAAGTGGCACCGTCTCATCCAGTACCATTGTTAACAATTGGTTGGCGGCTGCATCGCCTTCGTGGCTGGGGCGCCCCGCTTCCATCGCAGGGGCGGCTTTCGCGCGCAATGCTGCACATTTCGCAATCACGTTCACCACGTACTTTGGGTTGTGCTTATGCGGCATGGTCGAGCTACCAACAACGCCATCGTTTAACTGCTCTCGCATCTCGGACACTTCGGTTTCCATCATTTGATAGAATTCCAATGCGATCCGCTCAAGGCTCATGCCGAGCATCGATAATTGGATCACATGGTCCACGAACAGATCATTGGCAGTCCGGTTGGGGACGGGCAAGAACCCCAAACCCAGCTCCCCCGCCAGGTCTTGCGCTAATTCGGGGCCAGCGTCGCCAAAGCTGTGATACGCACCGACAGCGCCGCCGAACGACAACTTGTACACACGTTGCTGACTGTCGGTGATCCGCGTGGCCGCGCGGTCGAGCTCCGCAATCCAACCTGCAACCTTGAACCCGAACGTGATCGGCAAAGCATGGGTCCGGTTTGTACGCGCGACCATCGGTGCATCACAAAATTCCTTAGCCCAATCGCCAAGCGTGTTCAGTGCCCGCCCTAGCGCGCTTAAGGTCTGCGCCTCAGCCCGTCGCATCAACAACAGCCTGCCAGTTTGAGCAACGTTCTGTGTCGTCGCCCCCCAATGCACGTAATTCCCGCTTTCTCCGCATTTGTCAGCCAAACACCGCGTCAACGATAAAACAGGGGCCATAGTTTGAGCAATCGATGCCGAAATCGCCTCAGCGCCGATGTTTTTGACCGAAGCATTGGCGGTAATCTCATCGGCAGCGGATTGCGGTATAATCCCCAAACGCGCCTGACTTCGGGCCAGTGCGGCCTCAACGTCCAACCACGATTGCCACAGGTTCTCGTCCGAAAAAACGGTCGCTGGCGAAAATCCGTCTGCGTTCATGTCTTTCATGCCAACACCGTGTCTTGTTTGAATTGAGGGGCTGCTGCCAGCAGGGATTTTGTATAGCTGTTGGACGGCGATACAAACACTTCCTGCGCGGTGCCGAGCTCTACAATCTGACCGTTCAACATCACAGCCACGCGGTCCGCGATTTGATGAACCACAGCCATATCATGTGTGATAATCATGCAGGTCAGTTGCAAATCACGTTGTAAGTCCCCCAGTAAGGTCAAGATTTGTGCCTGCACACTCACATCCAGTGCCGATGTCGGTTCGTCACAGATCAGCATCTTTGGGGATGTGATAAGCGCGCGTGCAATCGCCACACGTTGCCGTTGCCCACCCGACAGTTGCGAAGGGTACGAATACAGCAGTCGTGCGGGCAGACGCACCATATCCAACATTTCGCGGGCAGATTTCAAATTATCCGCACTCGATTTTTCGCCACGCAAGACCAACGGGCGCGCAATGATTTCGGCCAAAGTCCGACGCGGGTTGAGCGACGAATACGGGTCTTGGAAAATAGGCTGCACTAAACCAGCGCGTTTGGCAGGTTGCATCTGCGCCACTGGTTCGCCAGCCAACAAGACGGACCCTGTCGTTGGCGCATCAAGTCCCAGCAGAATTTTAGACAGGGTCGATTTTCCCGACCCGCTTTCACCCACCAACGCAAGCGTTTCGCCACGGTGAATGTCCAATGATACGTCATCCACCGCGCGTATTTCATGCTTGGCTGCAAATAAGCCGGTGCGGGTTTGAAACACCCGTGTGACGCGGCTTGCCGATAGCACGACATCGTCTGTGACCTGTTCGCGTTTGGCAACGACTGCGGGCACTGCCGCTACCATTTTCGCAATGTCATCATCCGTCAAAATGCACCGCCGCATGTGTACTATGGTTCCGACATTGGGCGGGCGCTGCTGTGTACAAACAGGTTTTGCTTCGGCGCAACGTGGCGCAAATACGCAGGCTGTGGGTTGCGACATCAACGATGGCACCGTTCCGGGAATAGCTTGTAGCTCACGGGCATCGCCGTCCATACGCGGGATCGCATTGAGCAATGCGCGCGTGTAAGGGTGGGAGGGTTGGCTCAAGACCGCAGATGCGTCGCCTTGTTCAACGATTTCACCACCGTACATCACCGCAATTTTATCTACATTCGACGACACAACGGCTAGATCATGCGTAATCAAGATCATCGCCATGCCCATCTCACGACGTAGATCAGACAGGAGATCCATAATCTGAGCCTGCACGGTCACATCGAGCGCCGTCGTCGGTTCGTCCGCGATCAACAATTCGGGTTCAAGCATCAGCGCCATAGCGATCATCACCCGCTGGCGTTGTCCCCCAGAGAGCTGATGCGGGTATTGCTGCATCCGCATCTTTGGTTCCTGAATGCCAACACGCACCAATAAATCCAGCGCACGGGATTTGGCCTGCACATGAGTGAAATGCCCTGTCCGCACACTGGCCTCGGTTAGCTGTCGCCCAATGGAATAGACTGGGTTCAAGGATGTCATCGGCTCCTGGAATATCATCGAAATCCGCGCACCAAGGATGTCTTTGCCGAACGTTGAAACTGTGACTGATGGCAAGTCGATACCGTCAAAACCCACGACATCGGCCTGCACATTTGCCGCCTTGGGCAACAGACGCATCAAAGCCAGTGCCGTGAGTGACTTGCCAGATCCGCTCTCGCCGACGACGCCCAACGATTGCCCGCGTTCCAGCTTTAGGCTGATGTCGCGCACCGCAAACAGCTTGCCTGCAGGTAAATCAATGTCGATAGACAGGTTTTGAATATCAAGTAATGCCATTTTAGTTCCGCCCCTCTGGCGATGTAATATCGCGCAGACCGTCGCCCAAAAGATTGGCACCGATCACAGTTAAAAACAGGCAAAAACCAGGCAAGATCACCAACCATGGGCGATAAAACATCGCCTGTTTACCTTCGGCGATCATCAGACCCCAAGATGCTGTGGGTGGCTGAATGCCGACACCCAGGAACGACAGACTTGCCTCTGCGAGAATTGCAATGCCCAGCTCGAACGTGAAAATCACGATGATCTGTGGAATCAAGTTTGGGATAATCTCGTGCCAGATAACCTGACGCGGGGTTGACCCTGCCGATTGCGCGGCGGCAACAAAATCAAGCGAGCGGATGCGCTGCGTCGCGGCCCGCGTGACCACCAGATAATAGGTCCAATGCAAAACCCCGATGATGCAAATTACAACAAGAACTGACGGACCGATAATGAACACCAAAGCCATCGCCAGCAGCAAACCCGGCAAAGCCAATTGTGCCGTCAGCAGGAAACTAACGGCATGATCGACCCAGCCCCCGAAGTAGCCTGCACACACGCCAAGCGTTACGCCGATGAACAAACCGATCGTCGCAGCCCCCAGTCCAATCAAAATCGAAATACGTGCGCCAAAAATGAGCCGCGACAAGTAATCGCGCCCATTGCCATCAGTGCCAAGCAAGTGGTCCCACGTACCGCTTTCATTCCAGACAGGAGGCAACATCCGCGTGCTAAGAGATTGTGCATTCGGGTCCATCGGCGCGATTAACGGCGCGAAAATCGCAATAAGGATTAAGCTTAGCAAGATCGTGGCCCCGATCAAAAAGCCACCGTGCGTTTTTGCACGTGCGAGCATGATTTGCCGTGGCGCGGGCGGCAGATCTTCTGCGATGTCGGGTGTCTCAACACTGCTCATGTGATGCGGATCCTTGGATCGAGTGCGGCATTCAAGATATCGGCCAGAAGGTTCATGGCAACAAAAATAATGGCAAAGACAAAGATCAACATTTGGACGGTCGGGATGTCCGACCCAAGGATCGATTCAAGCGCAAGCCGCCCCAAACCGTTGATCGCAAAGATACTCTCTGTGATAACAGAGCCGCCAAATTTCTGGCCCAGCTGAACGGCAAGAACGGACACCACAGGCAACAAGGCATTGCGCATCGCATGACGTGTTAACAATGCCGTGCCGCGATACCCCTTTGAGCGTGCGGTGCGGATGTAGTCGCTCTCCATCACATCGATCAAGCCTGTGCGCGTCAGGCGCATAACGGCGGGCACGGAACTCGCACCCAAAACAAAGGCTGGCAGAACGAAATGCTGCCATGTGCTGTCACCGGACACCGGAAAGATTGGAAAAGTGACGGCAAAGACGATGATCATAATCAACCCGAGCCAGAAGTTGGGCACAGCTTGCGCGGACACAGCCACACCCAGCGCGAAACGATCCGTCCAACTGTTGGGATTTAATGCGGCCCAAGCCCCTAATGGGATTGCAACAATGATCGTCACAAATAGTGCCGACAGAGCCAGTTTGATCGTCGTTGGGGCACGGTCAATGACCAGCTCCGCAACCGGCTTTTTCCAGTAATAGCTTTCACCGAAATCGCCCTGTACGACGCCGCCCAGCCAATCAAAATATCGGACCGCAACCGGGCGGTTCAGCCCGTACGTTTCGCGAATTTGTTCAACGACCTCGATCTCGGCATCCTCGCCAGCAATGGCGTAGGCCGGATCAGTTGCAAGATTGAGCAGAAAGAATGTAGCAAGCGACACGCTAAACGCCACCGCAACAGCCAAAAGCGCGCGTTGAAAAATATATCTGAGCATATCAGCTTCCTTTGGTGGACGTGCGCCGCGAACCCTCGCGACGCACAGATCCTATTTTACTTCCAGCTGGCTTGGTCCAAACGAGGCAAACCATCGGGGCTCAGCGGAAAGTTTAAGTCCGGTGATACAAGATAGTTCGCCGAATATGTGAACAACGGTGCCCAGTATGCTTGGTCCGCTATAATATTCAGCGCAGTATCGTAGTGATCTGCACGTGATGCGCGATCATTTGTGCTTTCGGCGGCCAGAACGGCGGCCGTCAATTCAGCATCACCAGACAGATTTCTATCGGACGTGTCCGAGAAGTGGACGCGCGCAATTGCAGCCGTATCAGCCGTGCCTCCTGAACCCCACGTCCCGAAATATGCCGGGATTTCGCGGTTCGCACGGGCTTTGTTCAGGCTGGCCAGTTTAACATAGCGCAGATCAACTTCGATCCCAATTACGGTTAAATCAGCTGCGATCGCCTCGGATACTTCCTTGTCGCGGTAGGCCCATAATTCCAGCGGAAAACCATCAGGATAACCGGCTTCGGCTAGCAACGCTTTCGCCTGATCGGGATCATAAGGATACTGCGCGATGTCTGTAGTGCATCCAAACTGAACAGGGTGGCACGGCGTATGGATTGCCTCAGAGCTTCCGCCAATCAAGAACTGCGCCATCTCGGCTGTGTTCAACGCGTGATTGATTGCTTGGCGGACCATGACATTGGTCAACGGGCCATCAGGGTCAGTATAGCCAGCGGCGTCTAACACCAAAAACCCGACGCGCATGTCGTTCCCAGACAGGTGTTCCGCCATCGGCGTTTCACCTAACGATTGTGCCAGATCCAATGGGACTTTGAACATCCAGTCGATCCCGCCTGACATCAGTTCTGCCTGCTGGGTCCCGATATCAGGCAAGTTGCGCACGACAACATTCTCAATCGCAGGGGCCGCGTCAAAATAATCATCGAAGCGCTGCAAAACCAGTTCTTGGCCGGGTTCGAAGCTTTCGACCATATATGGACCAGCGCCAACTAGATTGTTGGCCATGCTGTCCTGATTGATTACACCGTCGACTTCATAAGCGCCGTCTTTACGCAGCATCACCCGTTGCGCCATGTCGCGCAAAACCAACGGGTATACTGTCTTAAGGTTGAACTGCACGGAGTTCGGGCCAGTCCGTTCAGCTGTGTCCAACCAACGCTCGATCGCGCCCTTGGCCGATGATTCACTTTCTTCGGAGACGATCCAGTTATACGTATAAACAACGTCATCCGCTGTCAGTACGGTGCCATCGTGAAACATGACGTCGTCACGCAGCGTGACTTCAAGTGTGGTCTCATCAATCCACGTGAAACCCGATGCAACGGACGGCATGTATTCGGCTGTATCCGGATTTACTTCAAAAAGCGTCGCATCGGTCATCTGTGCCAGAATGATATATTCGCGCTTAGTGGTATAAAGATAATCAAGGCTCAGAATTTCTTCAGCCAATGCAACACGTAGCGTATCGTCAGATTTACCCGCCAGCGCAGGTGCGGTTGATGTCAAAACAGCCGTCAGCGCAAATGCTGATGTCGCAAGTTTCATCATGATGTGTCCTCCCAGAAATCATCTATCATCCTTACATACGGAATGCCGTTAGTTTAAAAAATTAGAATTATTAAGCCTAATGTTTCAAATTATGGAACTAATAAATTTACTTGGGTCTAAGAGCACCAATGTCACTGGCGCCATGAACAGTTGAACTCTCTACGAGATTGATGGATTTCCACATCAGTTTTGTCCGGTTTGCAATCCTTAAGACCGTGATTTCTTATGTCATACGTTGAATGGCGTCTTGGACAAACGCGATATTTTTCCCTCCTGCATGCAGAAAACCAACACTGAATGACCGATCGTTGCCTTCAATGGCAGCTTTGCTCAACTACCGGCCATTTATGCATCACGCAGCATTAGGAAGTTTGGGCTCTGTCGGCACATTCGCTGCGTTGATCATCGATGACCGGTTCGGGAAGGTGCGCCTTTCGCTGCAACATGCACGAACTCACACAACGCAGATGGGATGGATGGCTCCTGCGCCCATGCGCCAGATTACTAAAAACCCTGAGCGATATGACCCATGGTTCGCAGACATTATGGCCCGAAAGCCTGGTAAGGTGGCTGCCGTCGCAATGGCGAATAAAACCGCTCGCATGGTCTGGGCCGTCCCAACCCGTAACGAACCTTACCACGTCAGAACAATCAGACCCAATCCGAAACACAGAGATAGCAAGACCAATGAAGTGATGGAAAACTTGTCAGCCCTAGAACCAAGACACACCGTGCTTTGTCCTCAACACATGTTGTTCGATATGCAGAATGGGACTTGGTTTGTGGAAACCATCAGGGCCAGCGGTCAAGTGATCCGCGCAAACAGGCCGGAC
>RCNE010002253.1_pt1 | contig 10369 bp, 12 predicted proteins | sample 2041361 | NCBI WGS metagenome assembly RCNE01 (sample SAMN09708229, study PRJNA481090) | Marine sediment metagenome, whole genome shotgun sequencing project.
CCGCTGATTCTGAGGAGAACCAAGCATGACGTGGCTAAGGAACTTCCTCCTAAAACAGAAATTTTGCACAGCATAGAGCTCCATACCGAGCAAAAAGACCTCTATGAGACCGTGCGCTCCACAATGGATAAGCAAGTCCGTCAGGCGATCATCGCGCGAGGCGGGCAGGCACAGATTGTTTTCCTAGACGCCCTGCTCAAGCTCCGCCAGATCTGCTGTCATCCCGCCCTATTAAAGCAAAACCATAATGCTACGGAGTCTGCAAAATTTGATTATCTAGTCGATCTGTTAGAGACGCTACGCAAGGAGAACCACCGTGTGCTTATCTTCTCGCAGTTCACCTCCATGCTGAGTCTAATAGAGGCTCACCTTATAGCTGAAGATGTGGGCTATCTCATTCTAACAGGTGCGACTAAGGACAGACAATCACTAGTGGAAAGATTCCAAGGCGGTGAGGGTGAGGTGTTTCTTATCTCACTCAAGGCTGGCGGAACTGGACTCACACTGACAGGTGCTGATACTGTGATCCATTACGATCCATGGTGGAATCCTGCGGCGGAAAACCAAGCTACAGATCGGGCTTACCGCATCGGTCAAGATAAGCCAGTGATGGTGCATAAGCTTATCTGCCAAGGAACGGTTGAAGAGCGTATTCAACAAATGCAGAAGAGGAAAAACATCCTAGCGGATAATATTCTGGATGGAAGCACACAGAATATCGATCTGAATGAGGATACGATGCGGAAGTTGTTGGAGTGATTTGCCACTAGATCGAGTTGGTTTTACAAGATTCACAAAATTGACCGAATTAATAGAGTTACATTTGAAAAATGACCACAGCAAAAACCCAGATGGCGATCATGATACGAAATATATGATGATGAACCTTGGTGCCGTCCCTTATGGCAGGGATCATTTTCATCAGACACATCACGTACAAAGATAAAAAACTAAATACGAGGAAAAGACATAGGCATAGCAACATGAAAAATAAGACGTCTGCTAGAAGTAGCCCTATTAACGTCCAACAGACGACCCAAGCCAAATACGCGAGTAATAACATCACTACTGTCGCAGAAAACAAACATAGGATTACTCCGATGTAGTGAAGAAATATCGGGATAGAAACATCTTTCTCAGGAACCTCGTCCTCATCTTGAGCTGCATAATCAGAGACTAGCACCGCGAACCCCATCGAGGGCAGAGGTCCATACATATGACCCGAATGAAGGTGCAGAATTTCTGCGAAGTAACCTTCATCATTCTTCCTTGCTGCGAACAAACTAGCCGATACTATGTCTCCAAAATTTATTAACATCTAGGAGATATTTGTGATTTATAGCAGATCATTCACACATCATACTATCTCCGATCTAAATGAAAAGTTCTTTTCGCCTGCATCTCATATAGGGAATCTACACTAGCTTGTAGCCCTTCAGATACTGGTGGAAATTAGTATGAAACCCAGATGCCACAGGAATCACCAGCTCTCTTGCTGCCTTGATAGCTGAGACCCCAAGAGGGCTTTCTGTAGCTACGTAGATCACGTCTGGGCGTTGCTGCTTCCAGCGTTTACGTAGCTGTAGCGGACTGGGTAGCCCCACTCGCAAAGCTTTATAGCCAGGGAGAGACATAGACTTTATCCTCGTCTCACCTAGCTTCACGACTTCGCCAGTATGGACAATATGGACGTAGTGACCACGCTGCTTTAGATTCTCCGTGAGCTTGCCTAAGGTCATCGCCACTCCGTTTATATCAGGGGGAAATGTGTCAGTTACTATTTCGATGCGCATCTACCTAGATTTATAGACATAACACGCTGTCCTGGAGATAGCTACTTAGTGACCATCCCGTCACTCCTTGGAAGAAATGGGGTAACGAAGGCGTTCTCGAAGGAGTAGATCTCTACAAAGTCTTCTCGCCGGTCGTTATCTTGTTTACCGAATTCTCCTTCTTGAATCAGCAGAAATACCATATCGCCAATATCCGCGCAGCTGTGGACACCCCACTCGCTGAACAAGGTGGCTGCCATAGGGCCGAATTCCTTTAGCCCAAGATCACGAAATCCGCCTAGTAGCTGAGCAGCGGATACATGCTTTGAGTTTTCTGTAGATTTAACAGAGACATCCTGAACCGTGTAATCTATCGCTTCCTTTAAAAAGAAAAATGCCTCTCGCTCGAAACGTTTGTCCCGCGAGGTGATTCGTATAATGGCTTTCTCGAACTGCTCCTTCTGCATAGATCAACTTTGCAAAGTATTTATTTTGCTGACAAGTTTTAGTTTGCCATCGCTCCGTATTTATTTGGTTGTAGTTACATTGTGAGGGCCCATATCCTTGTGGATAACTTTGCAGTAAGTGAGCTAAAGCGTTGTTTATCAGAGATAATGACGGTTTTGTCACATTAGCCCAGGCGGCATAAGTTTAGTGAGATAAAATGAAAGTTATTAATAAATAAAGAGACATCACATAAAAACCGTAACGGACTAAAATTAAAGTCATTACATTAACTGAACGGGTCATTTAAAGAGTTTCACACAAGTTATTCACAAACAGAAATAGGCTTTGTAAATAAATTAGAGAGAAAGTGTTGACCTCGTAATCGGCTGTAAAATGAGGGGTTTGCGGGTCATTAAATTGTTTGTGAATAACTTGGGTGTAAAAGTACCTTTTTCTAATCCGCTACCTATTTATTTTTTATTGACCGATAAAATTATTTTACTTTATGGGCAGAAAAATCCAAAGAATCCTGAATTACATTTTGTATTTCCCCTAAGAACAGCTGTTGCGGATGCTTCACGATTTCAAATTTCAAATCATTAGTAACGTGAGTGGTTATAATCATTTTGCTTGCTAAAACCAGCCTGTGAGCAACATTAACCATATCTTATAGAAATTATGTTCCGTAAATTTTCCGCAATCATCCAGTTCATGCTGATGCTCGTTGTGGTTGCCACATCGCAACCCATCTTGAGCTATTGCTTGTGTGCACATGAGGTTTACGTAGGTGATTGTCCTTGTGGGGAGAGCTTAGAGATAGCAGCTGGAGCAGTTCTCGATGATTCATCTTGTTCAGATTGTTGTGATGAATGCCTATTGCCAAAAACTGATCCACCTTTACAGCAGCTAGAACAGCCACCTTGTTCTAATTGCATTGTCGTTCTTTCTATCAATATCGATGATTTCACACTTGGTTCGCTTGATGTGCTTACAACTTATGCTCTGGAGTTTATCTCTCCACAGTTAGTTGAAGTAGTAGCCTATCAGTTCGACAGCCAATCCTTTTCCTCGGCTATTCACGGAATCCGTGGAAGCCCTCCGCCGACCTTGACGGCGTATTCTGTTCCCATATTTGTGAGAAACTCCGCGTTTCTGCTTTAATTTGATCGTTTGATAAGCGACCGCAGCTTTTGCTGTGCTCGCTACTCTTGTCACCGAGACACACCCGTGATCCCTTCACTTGTGTCGACTTCTTAAGAAGAAATCCAATCAAATATCATCGCAAATATATCATGTCATTAGACGACCTAACAAAATCACCCCCCAATAAAAAAGCTCACAAAATCGAGAACCATTTCCGCTCAGATTCACGCTCTCGCTCTCGAACTTGGATGCTCCCCCTACTACTTCTACTTGGGTTCATCACCATCCTTGCCTTACTTTTCGGTAAGCGATTACTCCCTGCTACCAAGGTGCAGATAGCTCCAGTGATCACTATCCGTGCTGGGGAAGACGAAAAGGAAACAACCAATCCAGTAAACCAACTAACTCAAAAAACTCCACCAATAGACCGAAATATAGTTAAAGACAAAGGGTCACTGCTTTTTCAAGCTTCTGGGTGGGTAGAGCCAGATCCTTACACCACCTATGTTCCCGCCCTAGTCAATGGAGTGCTTGATAAGGTGTTGGTATTAGAGGGGCAGTCGGTGAAAAAGGGGGAACTACTAGCCACTTTGATCGATGATAATGCTACGTTTGCAGTTCTCGCAGCGGTTCAGAATTACTCTGCGACGGAAAAGCAGATCGAGGCGCATTGTAGTGGTATCGCCATTATTGATGCCGAGGTAGTGGCCTCTAAGCGCAAGATAGACGCTCTGAAGCTCCAACTAGAGGAGAGCCATGACCATTATGAACGTCTGAAAAAACTCAGCGCAGGGGCCGTTCCTCAGCAACAAGTCGTCAAAGCCAGATTAGATCACAAGCGGCGGCAAGCCGTCCTCGATGAAGCCCTCAGCGAGCTGCCGAGATTAGATGCCAAGCTAAAGCAAATCGAGGCCGAAACGCAAGCCATGCTAGCAACGCTCTCGGTACAGGAGACTAAGCAAAAACTAGCTCAGCTAGCGCTCGATAGAACGAAGATAGTATCGCCAATGGATGGCGTAGTTCTAAGGCTTCATGCAGCACCTGGACGCAAGCGTATGTTAGCGATGGATGATGCTAATTCAGCAGTCATCGCAGAGCTTTATGATCCAGCGTATCTGCAAGCACGGATCGATGTGCCGCTGAATGAAGCTGCGGCACTCTCCGTAGGGCAGACGGTTGAGATGAATTCAGACTTACTGCCAAATAAAATTTTCACTGGCAAAGTGACACGCATCACTGGGCAAGCAGACCTTCAGCGCAATACACTACAGGTGAAGGTATCCATAAAGAATCCAGACCCACGGCTACGTCCAGACATGCTGGTGAGAGCTAAGTTCTATGATGCTGGCAGTCAGAAAAAGGATGCCGTTGGATCAGCTAATAGTTCTAAGCAATCTAACAGATTATCCATTTACGTTCCAGAAAAAGCGCTGGTTTCAGAAACACTAGTCTGGGTAGTAGCTCCTGATATAACCGCAGAAAAACGGACCATCAAGCTAAGCTCAGAAAGCCGTGATGGTCATCGCCTAGTGCTGGATGGACTGCGTTCTGGCGAGTCTGTCATCTTGCCACCTTTCACTAATATCCAGCCTGGAACACGCCTAGAACTCACGGCTTCAACCCATTAATTATTATGTCTCAATCTAAACCACTCATTTCCATCAAGTCTGTCACCAAGTCATTCACCAAAGGTAAGACTACCATCACTCCGCTGGAGAACCTTTCATTAGACGTTCCAGTAGGGCAATTTCTATCGCTCATGGGTCCTTCTGGTTCAGGGAAAACAACCTTGCTGAATCTTATTGCCGGGATTGACACTCCAACGTCTGGTGAGATTTTCATCAACGGTGAAGATATTTCTAAGCTCTCACGCTCACAACTTACGAAATGGCGCTCTCTGCACGTAGGCTACATCTTTCAGCTCTATCATTTAGTGCCTATCCTATCTGCCTATGAAAACGTAGAGCTACCACTTTTGTTAGGGCGTCATAGCAAGGCCGAACGTAAGAAAAAAATCCTAGCCGCCCTAGATCTCGTGGGACTAGGAGACCGAGCAGACCACCGACCTTCAGAGCTTTCTGGCGGACAAGAACAACGCGTGGCAATCGCCCGAGCTATCGTTCATGACCCTGATCTATTAGTCGCCGATGAGCCTACGGGTGATCTGGATAGGGAGTCTGCGGATGCTATTTTAAATTTACTTGATTCCCTAGCCACCAAGCATGGAAAGACGGTGGTCATGGTCACTCATGACCCTAAAGCCTCAGCCGCTGCACACCGTGCTTTGCAGTTGGAAAAAGGTCAGTTTGTAGAAGAAGGACACCTACTCAACACGTAGTAAATCACCATTATGAAACTCATCTCATTAGCCACTCTAGCTCTGAAAAATCTCGCGCGCCACCGCCTCAGATCGTTATTCACCATCCTCGGTGTGGCTGCTGGGATGTTTCTCTATGCCTCGGTGCAAACGATGCAACATTCGCTAACGGTCGCGACCCAGAGCACTGCCGCAGATACCACGCTGGTAGTCTATCGGGAAAATCGTTTCTGCCCGATGACCTCACGTCTACCCGAGCATTACTTATCGACCATCAAACGCATCCCTGGAGTCCGTGAAGTGATTCCGATTCAGGTGGCGGTGAACAACTGCGGAGCCTCACTAGATGTGATTACTTTCCGTGGTGTCCCCCCAGAGACCTTGAAAAAATACAATCCCAGCATCAACGTCACTAGCGGTTCTTATGATGACTTCCTTAAGCGGTCTGATGGCGCACTCGTAGGGCAGCATTTCGCCGATAGACGAGGGCTCTCCGCAGGGGATAAATTTGAAGCTGTGGGGGTGAATGTCACCGTCTCAGGAATTATCTCGTCTGACTCACCGCAGGATGAAAACGTTGCCTACGTGCACCTACCATTTCTCCAGCTAGCCTCGAAAGTGGGGCTCGGAGTGGTGACGCAATTTAATGTGAAAGTGGACAGCTCTAGCCTGCTACAATCTGTTTCAGACCAGATCGATGAAACCTTCAAAGCAGATCAACAACCTACCAACACCCGACCAGAGAAAGCATTTTTTGCTGAGACGGCGAAGCAGATGATCGAGCTCATAGGGTTCACTCGTTGGCTCGGGCTCGGTGCTGTGTTTGCAGTGCTTGGTCTCGTTGCGAATGCTGTGCTGCTGATCGTCAGGGGTAGAGTGAAGGAAACGGCAATCCTGCAGACACTTGGTTTTTCTCGTCTCGATATCGGCATGATGGTAGTGATCGAGGGTATTCTGCTAGGGCTCATGGGTGGCCTATTGGGAGTGATGGGAGCGATGGCATTCTTCAAATTCCAAGCGTTCACTCTCGGCAATGAAGGGCTCACACTCGCTCTGAAACCATCAAACTCGGTGATGATCAGCGGTTTATTAGTCGCAGTAGCATTAGGGCTACTGGCATCACTTTACCCTGCATGGAAGGCTACCTCACGTCCACTTGTTCAATCTCTAAATTCATAAATTAATGTTACCATTCAGTTACGCAGTCAGAAACTTATTTCGCGACCCTACTCGACTCATGCAGACGGTGGGAGGCTCGGCAATTGTTGTCTTATTACTGATCGCAGCAGTATCGCTAAACCAAGGCATGGATAGCGTGCTATCGGCATCCGGATCAACCCAAAACGTGATCTTGATGGGTAAAGGCTCAGAGGAATCTATCGAACGATCAGAGGTGGGAATAGCAGCAGAAGCAGCCGTGAGCACCTCAATCAGAGGAATAGAAACCACGCTAGGCGTCAGTGCTATCTCTGGTGAAATCATTTACCAAGCCCCCATCCGCACTGCTAGTGGAAGAGTAGAGCAAGCACTGCTACGGGGAGTGCTTGAAAAGGCGTTACTAGTGCACCGATCCGTGCGCCTGTTAGAGGGGTATTTCCCTGGTCCAGGTGAGGTGATGGTAGGGCATCTGGCACATCGCAATCTGGGAGTAGATGCGGAGGAACTAGCGCTAGGAAAGCTGATCTACTTTGGCGACGCAGAACTAAAAATATCTGGGCGGTTCTCCGCTCCGAGCACGGTAATGGAATCTGAAATATGGTTTGATCGCAATGACCTAGCGACATTTACTCAGCGAGACTCTCTCTCATCGATCACGGTGCGGTTTTCAGACGGTAAAGATGGACCTGCTGGCGATGTGACAGATGCCGAACTGTTCGCCTTTCAGCGAAATGATCTAGAGCTATCAGCCATCCGTGAAGACAAGTATTACGAAAAGCTGAGCATCTTTTATGAGCCTATAAAAGTAATGACTTGGGTAACTGCCGCCCTAGTGGCGGCTGGCGCTGTGTTTGGCGGACTGAACACTCTCTACGCAGCATTCGCAGCGCGGATCAAAGAAATGGCGACGCTACAATCGATTGGCTACACTCGGGTGGCATTGTTTATTTCTCTGATTCAAGAGTCGCTACTAGCTACTCTCACGGGGACTCTGCTAGCCTTCGTGATCGCCTACTTTTTTCTCGATGGTGTCACGGTTCCATTCTCTGTCGGAACGTTCACTTTGACTCTGACACCAACAGTGATCCTGACAGGACTTATGACCGGGATTTTACTCGGATCACTCGGCACAGTACCGCCAGCGATCCGCTGTTTATTACCATCATTGCCAAAGGCGCTCCGCTCTAGCTAAAAATCTAACAACCAAACTAAACAACTAACAACCAACCAAAATAAATAGATGAAACTAAAAAATATATTAATCACTAGCCTCGGCATCGTTGCTTCAATGGCACTCATTTCGTGCTCGGATAAGAAAGACCAAGCGTCCTCAGATCCAGCTAAAAATAGCGAGGACATTGATCTAACAAAATTCATTCTCAAGGAAGAACCTGCCGATGCTGTTGATATCTTTGATCTGCGCACAACGGCTACGGCAGGAAACTCCGTGACATTTAAAGGAAAAGTCATCGGTGCTAATCAGGTCTTCATCGACGGTCTAGCCGTCATGATCATGGGTGACCCTAAAAAACTTACTAGCTGTGACCTAAGACCAGGGGACGACTGTAAACGACCATGGGATGTCTGCTGTGATTTACCAAAAGATAAGAAGTCATCAATTCTTACTGTGCAGATAGTAGATTCTTCTGGTAGGCCAGTAAAAAAAGGACTCAAAGGACTAGCTGGAATCAAGGAATTAAACCACCTCACCATCACGGGAATAGTTGATAAGTCATCAACTAAAGACAATATGCTGATCAATGCCACAGGCATATTCGTACAACCATAATTCGATAAATCATGCTCTCTCGCCCCATCCTCATTTCGCTCTCATGTGTTGCTCTAGTCGTAGTTACTAGCTGCAGTAGCATGCAAAAAAGTATGCCTAGCTCTGCGTTAGTGAAGCCAGTGCAGACCACATGGTGGAGGCAGTTTAATGATGCCGCATTGAATGAAGATATTGCTACAGCGATCACGGCCAATCCAGATCTACGAGCAGTCGCCACACGGATCGCCCAAGCCGATGCCGCTGTCTCGTCAGCCAACGCTTCACTCCTTCCAAGAGTAAATGTAGGCTTCGGTTTTCTGCTGGGGCGGAAGCGAGAAGCTGACTTTGGTCCTTACACGCTAGCGCCTTGGCGCAGTGGCGCATCGTTAAGCTGGGAGCTGGATCTGAGTGGTAAACTACGTGCCGCAAGAAAATCTGCTGTCGCCAATAAAGATGCCAGTGTTTGGGATTACCATGCGGCTGTGCTAGAGCTCACAAGTCGTATCGCTGCGGTGCGATTTAATATGTACCGCTTCAATGCCGAGATCGATTCCTTCCAAAAATCTCTCGTAGGCAGTAAACGTATTCTTAGTTTGCTGCATGAACAACGCGGGGCAGGACTAGTGGCAGTATCGGTGACCAACAAACAACAAGCCGAACATGCCCGACTAAAGAGACAGAGGCTCGATGTGATCCGCTTAAGAGATCTCAGCATCGTCCAGCTAAATGCTCTACGAGGTGGATCATCTACCGCGAACACCTTGCAGGATAGTTTCCCAAGCATTCGATCAATGGCTAACAAACCGATCAGCCAACTCCTAGCGAGCCATCCTAGTATCCTAGCAGCAGAGGCTAGAGTGCGCTCGGCATTTCAGCTAGAGCGATCCGCTAGACTCAATTTATTGCCATCATTTGGCCTAGGAGCAGGCATCAATGGAGGGCAGAATTCACTAGCAAATCGGTATCGCATCTGGACGGCAAAAGTGGGTCCATCATTAGATATTCCCATTTATGATCCATCGAGACGGGCTGCGGTAAAAACCCGACAAGCCCAGCGAATGGAAGCATCTGAGAATTATCAAAGCGTGGTGCTAAAAATACTAGCAGAAGTAGAATCTGCTCATATCAATCTCCATAGCCGCAGCTCACAAATGGCGGCCTTGAAGCGTGAAATAGTAGCGATTCAGACGTCATTAAATCATTCACGGGAGAAATTCCAAGCTGGACTCATTTCTCAAACTAACTATCTAGACACGGAACATCGCTGGCTAGAATCTGTTCGCTCAAAGGCTGCGCTGAGGCAGGCAGAACTGAATGCATCTATAAACCTTATTAAGGCATTAGGTGGGGGCATGTAGCTACATGAAAATCAAAAAAACAAAGAGTCCTAAATTATATTTCTAAACTTTCTTTGTAAGAGCTAAAACAGATCAAAAAAGCAGAAGGCAAAGCGCAGTAGAGTAGCTGAGCAATATATGACGGAATTTGGTAAGCTAGCTAAAGAAGGCACCACCATGATACTTCCTGCTAACCTAGCAGATATCAGTGGCACAGTCGCTGGTCTGACTAAGGAGCTAGAAGGCATCAAGAAATAAGTAACCCACTCCAGTAATCAACTAAAAAGGTCTGTAGCTTGAGCGCTACAGGCCCTTTTATTCTGGCTAAGTAATACTATAACAGCTAATTTATAACCATGCAAATGACGATGGAAAAACACTACTCAAAGATCGCTCCATTTATGGAATATCTTGAGGGTTTAACGGC
>RCNE010002255.1_pt1 | contig 10363 bp, 10 predicted proteins | sample 2041361 | NCBI WGS metagenome assembly RCNE01 (sample SAMN09708229, study PRJNA481090) | Marine sediment metagenome, whole genome shotgun sequencing project.
GATGACGATGACGATGACGACGGCGATGACGACGACGATGACGACGACGATGACGACGACGATCCCATCAGCGGCGACGATTACGAGTACGATGAGGAGGAAGAATACGACGAAGAGTTGCTTGAGGCTTAGACTCGTGGCTTGACACCGATGTCACGATTAGCGTCTGTTGTCTTGCCGTCGCTGATTCAAAACTGCCGAACAACGCCGTCCGCCACAAGTACTGCTACCTCTTCGGGTGCGAATCCGAGGAATTCCTGCAGCAGCTCCTTCGTGTGCTCCCCAAAGTGCGGAGGTGGGCGTAGTCCCTCAACCGGATTGCCGATCGATTGCCGGACTGCAGCCACGCGCTCAAGTCCCTCGCCATCCGCCAGAACCATTCCCCTTCCGAGTGCTGTTGAGAGCGACTCCGAGACAGGCGCGACGGGACTGCATGGAATTGATGCCTCGTTTAACCGATGCACAAGATCTTTCGTCTCGAAATTCCGGATTGAATCAGCAAGGATTTGTTCGACAGTATCGCGTGCTTCGACACGTCGTTGATTGGTCGAGAACGCCTCACCGCCGAGGTGGGCACTGAGTCCCAGCAGTGACACGAGCCGTTGAAACTGTTTGTCGGTCCCTACTGCGAGTGTTAGCCAGCCGTGGTCTCGCGTTCTGAAAGGCGTTCCATAGGGCACAATGCTCGGATGTGCCGATCCGATGCGTCCAGGTTCGACACCGCTCTGCAAGAAACCCGAGGCCTGGTTTGCAAGAGACGAAACCGCCGCCTCAAAAAGAGAAATGTCCGTACGATTTCCAATTCCCGACTTCTCCCTCCGTAACAACCCGACGAGGACTGCCTCTCTCACATGATGCCCCGCAAGCAAATCAACAAGGGCAACGGGCATTTTGGTTGGCGGTCCATCCGTCTGTCCGTTTATGAACATAAAGCCAGACTCCGCCTGAATAGCTGCGTCATAACCCGCGCGTTGATCATCTGCCCCATAACCGGATATCCCAACGTGGACCAGCGACTTATTGAGTGCACAGAGTCGATCCGCGTCGACCCCAAGCCTCGCGGCGGCGCCAGGCTTGTAACTGTCTAGGACTACATCAGCTTTCCTTACGAGGCCATGGACAATTGCCTTCCCCCTGGGATCGGAAAGGTCAACCGCAATTGAGCGTTTCCCCCAGTTGCAACTTGCGAAATAGGCGGTTCGGTCACTGGCGACATGTTCAGAAGCAATTCGCCACGAACGGGTCACATCCCCGCCGCTGGCATTTTCAACCTTTATCACTGCGGCGCCAAGCTCCGCCAAATACTGCCCCGCAGACGGACCGGCAAGTACGCTGGCTAACTCAACAACCAAAATGTCTGAAAGTGGCATAAATCAACTAGCAGTTGTTCTTAAGTAGAGTTCCCAACCATGCAACGCTGAACGGCAATGGACGCTGATGCCCAAACACGCCGATCGGTGATCGACAGAGATACGAGGCGCAGACAATCAACAGGCGATCAACGTCGCACAAGACCGATGCTGGTGATTTCGAAGTGACCTTTGATCTTAAGGGTCGATAAGCGAATCACGACTTGACCGCGGGCAAACGAAAACTGAAGCGTGACCCTTCGCCTAGCACGGACGAGAGTTCAAGTGACTGGCCATGCGCGTGAAGGATGTGCTTGACGATGGCCAAACCAAGCCCAGTCCCTCCCTGCTCTCTTGATCGACTGGCGTCAATCCGAAAGAAACGTTCCGTAATCCGCGTGTGATGTTCTGGAGCGATACCAATGCCATTATCCTGGACGGTAATACTTACATAGCCGTCAGCATGAGTTGCGTGTATCAACACCTTCCCTCCTGCATTTGTGTATTTGATTCCATTTTCAACAAGGTTACTGATTACCTGACGGATCCGACTCTCATCAGCCATAACATCAGGCAGACTCTCCACGACATCTGTCAGAATCTGAATCTCCTTATTCATTGCTCGCGGCTCAACAGATTCCACAACTTCCTGAATCAACCCGCGAACATTGAGGCGACTTGGCTTCATCTTGAGTTCGCCGGTTTCGATCTTGGCGATCTCCATTAAATCTTGAGCCAGACTTGTAAGTCGGTCAGCATTTTTGATGATCTTTTCAACAAACGAGTCCCGGATGCCAGGCCGATCCATGGCGCCATCGCGCAGCGTCTCGGCAAACCCGCGGATAGAGAAAATGGGCGTCTTTAGTTCGTGTGAAACGTTCCCAAGAAAATCCCTCCGATAGGTCTCAAGCTGACGCATCGCGGTGATTTCCCGCTCGAGTTCCTTTCCCGTCGATCCGATAACCGCCCGCAGTTCACTCAGTTCGTCTTTCCCCTCAAATTCGAGCCCAACGCTTGCAAAATCACGCTGCTCGATTCGATGTAAGTCGTCAATCGCTGCACGAATTCGCCGCGAAACCAGAAAACGACTCGCCACCATGACAGAGACAAAGACAACAACGGGAACGAGCAGCCAGATCGAGCCACCGATAAGACCTACGAGTCGGACAACTCCAAGGACGACACCAACGACGGTAGCGACAAGAATGGCAAGAGAAAGTGAGATTGACTTGGCTGGTGCTAACATCGGCTACTCACGAAACCTGTACCCAACTCCCTTGACCGTCTCGATATACGAAGAGCCAATTTTTTCCCTGATTTTACGCACATGTACATCAATCGTCCGATCAACTACGTATGTGTCGCTTCCCCAAACAGAGTTAAGCAATTCGTCGCGCCCAAATACACGCCCCGGCGCAGCAGCAAGAAAGGAAAGTAATTCAAATTCTTTTCGGGGCAGGTGAAACGTTTCCTTTTCACCTGCAACCGTTTTGATGACTACATACCGTTCACGATCAATGGTTAAGTCGTGCACCAAAATGAGCGGCTTTGCACCCGTGGGATCAGAGCGTCGCAACAACGCTTTTATTTGGCTGAGGATAACCGGGATTGAAAGCGGCTTGGAAAGGTAAATGTCTGCCCCAACATCCAGGCCGCGTACGTGGTCCTCTTCGCCGCTCCGCGCGGTCAACATTACAATCGGCTTCTCGGCCATTTCAGGTTTTGCCCGAATCAATCTGCACGCCTCAAGGCCGTCCATTACCGGCATCATCACGTCAAGAATAACCAGGTCCGGGTTCTCCTGATCCACCAAGGCGATTGCCTCCCTTCCGGTCGAGGCGAGCTTCGTCCGGTACCCACTGTCCCTGAGATTGTAGTCCAACAGTGTTAGAATATCTTCCTCATCGTCCACGATGAGGATCAATGGCACTTCACTTTCTGTCAAGTCAGTCACAAGCTTCCACCACAACGCCGGGCTACATCATCTGATAGTATCATCATTCACTCCTCTACAACGAACAAAGGTAATGATTGGCGTTCCGGCCAACATTACCAAATCGTCAAGTGCCAGTCTCTCAAGACCGTCCAGTCCCAGGCATGCAGCACGGAAACCGTCTTCGCTAGGCCAAACAGATCCGTATGCGTGTCGCCAAATCCTCGTGCTCCCGCGCAACCCGTCGAAATTCAGCCTTCGATTTCGCCGTGCTTTGTTAATGGTTCGTCCTCATCGGTGACAATCTGCTGAAAGGCCGTCTGCCCCGTTCGCAGCATGCGGCGGACGTACGGGTGGCAAAGCATACAATTCATCCCAAACTGCACGTGCTCCTGGAGTGCACTGATTGTGTCTACGTCATGTTCATCCGCAATCCGCTTGAGCTCCTCAAACGTCCGGCCAAAACAAAGGCATTTGTCGATGTTATAGCTCAACGTCCGAACCGTGGCGAATCAATGCAAGAAAGGGGAACCAAAATCAATCTAGAGTCCCGATCAGAGAGTGATGTTGAGACCAGCTGATGCCGACGACGATGACGCCGAAATGCCGCAATCCAGACTGGTTGGCGATAGGTTTGCAAGCTTTAGCTTTGCAGGCTTCAGGTTGGAAGCTTCAGGTTGGAAGCTTCAGGTTGGAAGCTATTGCGTGGTCCGATAAACGGCGATTCCGGCAGGGGCAATGCCTGCTGGGAAGGAAGCTGTTTGCACGCCTGAGCGAGAATGAATGGTCAAAGACCCCGATTGCGTAAACCCGGGAACACGTCCGAGGTAAAGCACATCGGAATTCGAATCGTACGCAACAGCTCCGATCGGGTCACCCGCAAATAGGCCCAAATCCTCTGCCAGTACATTTGCTCCGGTGTTGAAGCGTAACACGCGTTGACTTGCAACCACTACGTACAACTCCTGGGCACCCTCCGAGTAGAACGCGTCCTGCCCCGGACCAACCGTACTTACCTGTCCCGTAAGCTCCGTCGTTCCCTGGACGGTTCCTGTTGGACCATCTAGTATCACCACCTTTCCATTTGTTTGCCGGATGATATTAAAGCCGTCGTCGTACTCGGTAAGACCTGTACACACGACCCAAATTTCATCCTCGCGATCTCTGAACAACGAGCGTGGCCCATCGCATCCAACATCAATTGTCTGCACAACCGAATTGGTAATCGTGCTGATGACTGAGACCAACCGTCCTTCTCCAAAACCATGGTTCGCAACATAAACCCGCTCGCCAACTATGGCTACGCCTTCGGGATTGTCGCCCACTTCAACAGTTGCGGTAACTGCATTCGAAACAAGATCAACAACGGACAAACTTCCCCCCGTAAATCCCGACGTAAACAAGTTCTACACATACCCGATCTTTGTCGGTCCCACCGCCATGTAGCGCGGGCTCGCGAGACCGGTAATCTGTCCGACGGCGGCGCCGGTTTCAAGTGAATACACGTCGATACGTCCGCCAGTATTCGACATCAGATATAGATTCCCATCCGATATCGTCGCACTTTGTACGGTAGAACCCGCATCATCAACCATCGTGCTACTCGCTTGTGTATCCGGATCGTAGACTGTTATGGAACCATTCCCGTCCGAAAAATTGCCCTGATTTGCGACATATACCCCGCGTGTAATAGTCAGCTCTTCTTCGGCAGATCCGTCACATCCAACCAAGGAAAGTGACATGACAGCGACGACGCCAACAGCGACAAGATTGGTCAGCAACATGGACCGTACTGCGCTACTCCATGAACCGCGGGAATAGGCGGATCGTCGTTCGCGGTGCGTTTGAATGCGAGCGGATAAGCGGGACGGTTTCTTCATGCGGATTTTCATTCCTGATGTTCTTTTCAAAGTTTGGTAACAAGTGCAGCATCCAGGTGCGGATGGTCTATACAAAACGGTTCACCGCCGGAAACGGATAGTCAGTCGGAAGCTTCTCTGCGGCATCGGATAACCTTTCACAACTGCGTAAGACTCGTTTAGAACGTTCAGTACGCTGATTTGGGTGACAAGGCTGTACGAACCCAGCAAGGCATGCCTTCCAGCCGTGAGGTCAACAGACTGAAACCCCGGAACTCCCTGCACTCCGTCTGTCGTCACAAGTCTTTCACTCGCGGCCGTTATTGAGGCACCAAACGAGGTTTGCCTGACCTCGACGGTCGCCCCTGCACCGAGCAAATTTCTCGGGACATAGCGGACTCCACGAACAAGGCCGTCACTACCAAGTTCTCGCGCATCGGTAAACGAATAGTGCAGCCTTCCCGATAGAAGCAGTCCATTGAAGGCAACTGCCGTATTCGTCGCAAACTCAATGCCGCGGGAACGAACGGTTCCAAGATTTTTGGGCTGCCAAGTTGCATCGGTGCCAGATACCCAGACAATCTGGTCACGAACGGCACTACCAAAAGCCGTCAGCTCTGCTTCGAAACGGGACTCTTGCCGGCTGCCCCGGTTGTTGGAGGCTGAATTTGCACTCGTTGACCGTAAGAAATGGAATCCGAAGTCGGCGCTCCAGCCATCTTCGGGCTTCAGCGACGAATTGCCTTGTGCACCTGCACTTGACCAATAAAGGTCGTTGAAGGTCGGCATACGGAAGGAACGACCGGCGCTCGCTTTGGCTCGGAGCGATCCAGTATTATTTATCCGAACGTTGACTCCGAACTGGGGGCTTGGCACAAAGAGATACTGCGCAGCCGCTCCTTCGTATGCGACGGCGCCTTGATAGCCATCGGGCCGGCCGTACACGTCGGCACGAAAAGACGGATACAGTAGCAGTCTGCCAACAGGAATTGACACGCTTGTGAATGCTGCAGCGTTGACGGATTGGTGCCTGCTCCGAATTGAAGGATGTTTGCTTGTTTGATAAGCAATGCTAAATCCAGTAGTCGAAAGCACACGTCGACTAACACGTTCATATTCCGCTTCGATCAGGGCGGTCCGCGACAAGCCCGTATCGTTTACCCCAAGTGACGGATTCTCGTATACCAACGTTGCCTGATCGAGAACTCCTCGAACGGTTGTACTGGACCGACCAATCCGGATTCGATGTTGGGCGGATAGTCGATACAGCCGGTCTGTTTGTCGTTCGTCGCGGGATGGAATGGTAGCAATCGTCGGCAAGCCGCGATCAGAACCCGTTACTAGAAATGAAACAGATGATTCTGATTGCATTCCTCGACGCGACACATTCGTCAGCAGCGCTTTTCGATCAACGTCAGCATTCTGGCGTCGATCCCACCGTACCGGAAATGCAGCGGTATTCTGATACTTGAAATCTCCGCTCGACGAAAGAATGGACCCAGCAATAGACGCCGAGAGTTCTCCAACGGCGTACTGTCCAGCCGTTGCAATGCCGCGTTCTCCAAAACTTCCAATCTGAAATTCGGCCTTCGCGCTTGACCGGCTCCCTGTTGACCGTGACGATAGACTGACCACAGATCCAACGGCCGCATTCCCATATTTTGCCGATCCTGCCCCGGATAAAATGTCTGCAGACTGAAACAGACTTCGCGGTAATAACCCAAGGTCAATTTGTCCAAGTTGCGGATTGGTAAGCGGTAGTCCATCAACAAGAACCAGTGATTGCGACGCCGAGGTTCCTCGGGCCGACAATGTGGCCAGGCCGGCAGGGCCGTACTGTCGGACAAAGATGCTGGAGTTGCGCGCAATGACGTCCGCCACACTCTGGGACCGCGGGTCATTAAAGGCGGCGCCATCGATCCGTGTGATTCGATTGGGCGCATCAAGTGCGCTGATTTCGAATCGAGTGGCGACAACAGTGACGCCCGGAAGCACGTAGACTGAGTCTACCGGTTGTGCATCCGCCAGTCTTGCTGAATGCAAGACTGGCAGTAAAAGAGTTAGTAGTGTAAGAGATCTAAACAAGAACGCCCTGCCTCAATTGTAGAGACGGGGCGGACGGCTGCGATGAGCTGCGTTCGCCTCGCCTCTGTTCCCGGAGGTTTTGGTGGCATGCAGGCTGGCAGGTCTCCTGGCTTACAGACGCAATTCATTCACGGGCCGAACATCTTTGGCGTCAGGCTTATCCGTACGACAAAAGCGTACGATAAAAGCGTGCGACGAAAGAGGACGACCAAAAACAATGATAGAACGAATTGACACTTGTCACTTGACTAATATTCTTCCCACTCTTCAATCACAAATCACGTGGCTTGACTACAGTCTAAATCACAGGTTGGTTGATTATTCGCTCGAATGATCTCCGAGGTATCAACACAATATTTCCGACCAAATAGTCGAATGTGATTGGCTGCAGCAGCCTTACGATTGGCAATAGATGAGCAGTGACTATCAGCTTCGGCGCGACAAGTTCAATCTGCTTACAGTTGCGGGTACAGCTCCGGAATAAGATGTTTGCGACGTGTCGACAGTTAAGCCGAACATCACGAGAACATCTGCACCGGATTCCCTATTAATCCCTACGGCACGCACCGTGCATGTCGTTCAGGAACCAACGTTGCTGAAAAAGAACAACAGAGACCGAACAAGTCGATCGCTGGAGCGAAAAGGTACGAAAAATTCTGGGAATTGACGCCCCAAAATATTGCTGATCAAGCCGTCAGCCTGCCACAAGCCGGCCCGAATTTCCAGCACGCGAATGCACGAAATCCGAGTCGCTCACCCAGCTTACAGAAACCTAACGTGCAATAGTTAACGTTCGACTTACAACGCGCCCATTGGATTCTGCACGGAGTAAGTAGGTGCCGCCTGCATAGTTATTTGCGTCTAGCGAAATCCGCGTACGCAACCCACTCGGCGTACCGTCGAAGAGTACATCAACTTCGCGACCCAGCAAGTCATATACAGAAACGCGAGCGTTATAGGCATCGGGCACCAGCAAATCTACGGTTGCAAATCCCGAGACAGGATTCGGATACGGTGCATCGATCGCAAACGCATCCGGAACGAGACCAACCTCAACTACAGAATGCAATGTCGCCCTACCGTCAGTATCAATCTGTCGGAGCCGATAGCTGTAATCCCCTGCGCGACGTGTAAGCGAATACACGTAGTCAGAACCACTTCCCTTTGCTCCAACAAATCCAACCTTTTCAAATGACGAGTCGTGACCCACACGTTCAAGGACCTCGAATCCGACGTTGTTTGACTCGTCCGCCGTCTGCCATTTCAGATCAACGACACCGTTGGAAGTTGTGGCTTCAAAAGACGAGAGCTCGACGGGGAGATGGGTAACGTTCGCCGTGATATTATCAACGCCAAGGGTACCAATAATGGCCTCAGGTGACCAGGTTCTGGTTGTGTTGTGTATAATCCGGAGCTCCGGTACGTCTGCCGTAATCACGGCATAATTGGCACTGCCCGTGATGTCAATGAGGTCAGCTTCAAGCAGGGAAATCGTCCCTGAAACCCAGCCAGCACCAACGGGCACATGGATCGAGTCCTTCGACATGAACTGTGGTGTCGGGGGATCCCAGAAGCCAAGTCGGATATAAAGTTCGGTAGTTCCGAAATTTTTCAGATCCAGTGTTACGGAGGTCAATCCACTGGTTGCATAGTCTCCCGACCACTGCGAGCCATTGTAGACGACGATCGCTTTGCCCTGGTTACCGCTTACGCCGCCGTTTCCAAATGCTTTCATGAACCCGTCTTCAACACCAATCGGCCCGCCATCGGGGACAAACTCTGGTGGATTCGGATTGAGTACTCCAGTGGTCCAATTATTCAGATTGCTGCCAAAGAAATCCTTCTGTTGGGCAGAGGCAGGTGTCGCGAGCACAAGCGGACCGACAACGAGGACAAATAGGATAAATGAGAAAAGGGAACTGCGACGCATGGCAAAGGGATTATTGTACTTCGTTCGTGGTATCTGGTAACGTTATGGCATTGCCGCTTCCACCTCACGGCGACTTGCCCGCACGTAGCAATAAACAGCTAAAGGCGAAATAAACTAGAACCAAAAGGATTCTTTACTCGAATTTCTTTCCAGTCTGCTTACGGGGTCTTGGGGACATCGTCCACAGGAAGGCCACTTCCAACACCAACCGGCGGTGTGCCGTGTGCAAATGGCGCGCCAGGCAAACCGGCCGTAGCAACCGAAGATCCCGAACTAGCTAAAGCCTTCTTCTTCCGATTTCGCTTCATCCGTTTTCGAATATTATCCAGCGAGTACCAGCCCGGTCCTGTAATCATCAAGGTCAGGAACGGAATGAGAAATAAAAACGATGGCTCTCGCTGAATCCAATCCTCGCCTGCATGGAAAAGCAAAAACGCAACTAACATGTCAATGACGAGCGGAATTGCCGCAATCCGAGTAAACAATCCGAGCATCAGAAGGACTGCACAGATTACCTCGGCAAACACAACTAGACCAAGGGAGACTTCGCTGCCCAAACCCAGAGGGTCGGGAAAACTCCATGGCTCACTGAACAATTCAGTGACCTTGCCAATTCCATGACCTCTGAGCATCGCGAAGCCAACTCCGACACGCAGTACAAGTAATCCAACCGACTGCATAACGCCCGAGAACGTGATACCGTTTCTACTCTCAGATTTACTCATTTATCTTCTGATTTTACGAGGAAGAATCTGTTAACATTTTACAAAACAGACTAAAACAATAGACGAAAGTGCGGATGGACGATTTGTCAATAATCCAAGAATCAACCATCGTCTTGCACCTAAATCACAATGGTTTATCGTGTCGAGGCTCCGGACAAACGAATCGTTCTACCATCAGTTAGACTGTCCGTCGTTGCGACCGGTTTCGTCGGCCGCTATAAACCGCACATTTGCATGGACTGACGTGTCGACCCGGAGCTGAAAGACATCCGGTCTGCTGTAATGACCGCTTACGTCCATTGTCAGCAACTCATTTCGTCGCTGATCTAGATTAACTCTGGTATACACGAGTTTCGAACCTGTTTTGTCTGGTTCACTTATGAAACTACCATCCGGCGCTATGACTGCACTACCACCGCGTAGCAACGGCAGATCGGCAGACTCATCGATTTCCCGAAGCAAATCCGCAGCAGCTTGCCCAT
>RCNE010002256.1_pt1 | contig 10363 bp, 7 predicted proteins | sample 2041361 | NCBI WGS metagenome assembly RCNE01 (sample SAMN09708229, study PRJNA481090) | Marine sediment metagenome, whole genome shotgun sequencing project.
ACTGCCTCCCTGAGTTCGGTCAGTTCAACCTTTCTGCCAACGAGATCAGCTCTCACGCCTGGAAACCCGGGCCAACCGACAGAAGATGCCGGACTGGCAGTTTGAAAAAATTCTGAATCCTGCAGAATTCCAGGATTTCAGTAAAAGATGGGCTGCAGAAGGCGCGACTATTCTTGGCGGTTGCTGCGGTCTGGGACCGGAACACATCGCTCTGCTTCAGGAGCTGAAGGTCAGGTGAGAGACAGGAATATCAGGATCTCCTTTGCCTTCCCTAAGTACTTCCGGTACGTCTCCTGAAAGATCAATAACAGTAGATCCTATATTGCCTCCATATCCTCCATCAATAACAATATCTACCAAGTTTTGCCACTTTTCAAAAATTAATTCAGGATCTGTGGTATATTCCAAAAGTTCATCTTCATCACGAATTGAGGTGGAGACAATTGGGTTCCCTAACACTTCAACCAAAGTCCTTGCAATATTATTGTCCGGGACTCTTATGCCCACAGTCTTTCTTTTCTTAAAATCCTTAGGTAATTTATTGCTGCCGGGCAATACAAAAGTATAAGGGCCGGGAAGGGCTCGCTTAAGAATCTTAAATGTAGGAGTATCCAATTGCCTGACATAATCTGAAAGATTACTAAGGTCGGCACAAATAAAGGACCAGTAAGCTTTTTCTAATTTTATTCCCTTTATACGAGCAATTTTTTCCATGGCTTTTGTACTGGTAATATCACAACCCAGGCCATAAACCGTATCCGTAGGATATATGATTAAACCTCCTTTACGCAGGATGGATACAACCTTATCAATTTCTTTTGGATTAGGATTCTGCTCGTATATCTTAATGAATTTGGCCATTATTGCTGTATTTTTGGGGTAAACATTATTGTAGTTAAGAGCAAATGTAAGAATTATGAATACTATTTAACCTGACAGACATGAACATAATCCACCTCCATAACGGCAGAAAAAATGTCATTATTCACTCCTTCCAGATCTCCCCAATCACCGCCAACAGCTATATTCATTAAAAAATAAAATGATCCTGGAAAAGGCCATTTTCCACGTTAGAAATAGCCGGACGAGGAAATATAAGCTTAATCTTCTTCATATCATCTATGTAGAATTCCAGGCACTTGTCGGGCCGTATTAAATCCAATCAGGAATACAGGAAAAGGAAAACGATATTCTTATACATTGTTTCAAATTGGCCTGTTCTATTTACCAGAGATAATATGAAAAACTTATGGCTCGTTCCTAAATTGGTCCTTGGGTAAATACCTGCATCAAGATTAATCTATAATCACAGCTTGTCTAACTATCAATGATTTCCAGTTTCGCAAATCGAAGAAGCAGCTTTTTTATATCGCCTTTTACAAATTGTATTTCCGCCTTCTTATCATTCCCGGCTCCTTCAATACGCAATACCTTACCACGACCAAAACGAGTATGATTTACCAAAGTACCTTCCGATAGATTTGGATCTATAGTATTTGTATTTCCAATGGGTTTGGATAATTCCGGTTTAAGTTTTCTTAGTTTTCTTAGTTGATTTTCATTGGGTTTTCCAATACCTGGTGGAGTACCATTTTCAGGTTTTGATGCTCTAAGCTTTGACTTATCAACTTCACCAAAAATATCGGTATTTATTAAAGGTTTATATCGATATGTATCTACGGGAGTCAGGTTCTCGATATACTTCTCCTCTATTTCCTCAATAAAACGACTGGGTTCAGCATCAATTAATTTACCCCAGCGATATCTGTTTTGGGTATATGTTAGATATGCCTGTTCCTCGGCACGGGTTAGCGCAACATAAAAGAGTCTGCGCTCCTCTTCCAACTCACTTCGTGTATTCATGCTCATTGCAGAAGGGAATAGATCCTCTTCCAACCCAACAATATAAACAAAAGGAAACTCCAATCCTTTTGCAAGATGAATGGTCATTAAAGCCACCCGATCATCATCGCCGGTGTCCTTATCCAAATCCGTAGCCAGTGCTACATCTTCCAGAAACTCAGTAATATCGCCTTTTGCATCCGCCAATTCCTTTTGCCCTTCAACAAAGTCTTTGATGCCATTTAATAATTCTTCAATATTCTCCATTCGGGCAATACCCTCGGGAGTGCCGTCTTTTTTAAACTCCAGGAGGATGCCTGTTTTCTTGGCCACGTGCTCAGCCAGAGTAAAAGCATCCGCGCGCTCATTCATAATCTGAAAACTCTTTATCATATTGGTAAAATCTTCGAGTTTTCTTTTTGTACCTGTATTAATCTTTAAATCTATGTTATCTAAATTCTCCATTACTTCAAAAATTGATCGTGAGTAATGGTTGGCGGCTACCGTAAGTCTGTCAATTGTGGTTTGACCAATTCCACGTGTAGGGTAATTTATAACTCTTTTTAAAGCCTCTTCATCCTTTGGGTTGATTACGAGTCTAAGATAAGACAACAAGTCCTTGATCTCCTTTCGCTGATAAAAAGAAAGTCCACCATAAATTCTATACGGAATATCTCTTTTTCTTAAAGCATCCTCAATGCCCCGGGATTGAGAGTTTGTGCGATAAAGAACCGCAAAATCTCCATTTGCCCGCTGGTTTTGCATTTTATTTTCAAAAATAGAGCCTGCCACATATCGCCCTTCTTCAGCATCTGTGGTACTTCTGTGAACTTTTATTTTAGTACCCTCATCATTTGCCGTCCAAACTACCTTTTCCAGTTGGTTTTTATTGTTGGCAATGATCGAATTTGCAGCGTTAACTATATTTTTGGTAGAGCGGTAATTTTGCTCTAACCTATACACGGCAACATCGTCATAGTCGCGCTGAAAGTTTAAGATATTTGTTATGTTGGCGCCTCTGAAAGAATAAATACTCTGAGCGTCATCTCCTACAACGCAAATATTTTGAAAACGGTCAGCTAGCGCTTTTACAATAAGATATTGAGAGTGATTGGTATCCTGATATTCATCTACCAGAATATATCTGAACCTTTCCTGATATTTCATTAAAACTTCCGGGAAACGGCTTAATAATTCATTGGTACGCAAAAGTAAGTCATCAAAATCCATTGCGCCAGCTTTAAAGCATCGGTCCACGTAGTTTTGGTAAATGTCACCCAGCCTGGGTCGCTTTGCCATAGCGTCTGCCTCTAATAATTCGGGGTTTTGGAAATAAGCTTTAACGGTAATTAAACTGTTTTTGTAAGATGAAATACGATTTTGAATTTGTTTGTATTTATAAATGTCCTTGTCTAATCCCATTTCTTTAATTATCGATGAAATTAAACGCTGTGAATCCTGAGTGTCATAAATTGAGTAATTACTTGGATAACCTAATTTATCACCATCAAAACGAAGTAAACGTGCGAAAATGGAGTGAAAAGTTCCCATCCATAAGTTCTTTGCTTCAGAGCCGCCCACAATACTGGCTATTCGCTTTTTCATTTCTCTCGCAGCCTTGTTGGTAAAGGTAAGTGCCAGAATATTAAAGGGATCAACACCCTGCTCCATTAAGTGGGCAACTCTAAATGTAAGAACCCGGGTTTTTCCTGAACCGGCCCCGGCAATTACCATTAGAGGCCCTTCCTTGTGTAAAACAGGACCTTTTTGAGCGTCATTTAAATCATCCAAAAATGTATTCAAGCTAGAGGCATTTTATGAAGTGAATTTAGCCATAATTAGCCTCATGAAAAAGTTATAAACCATTATTTATAAACTTTGACATCGTTTCGTCTGCAATTCGAATATATTTAGAAAATCTATAGAACAACATGTAAAAAACTTATTTTTTAGCTTCTCATTCCGCCCCCTATTCGCATCTACTTCTTTGTATTCAAAAACAAAGGAATCGGGTCCGGTATATATCCCATACTTATAAGTTCAAAAATGATTGATGGCCAGCAAACCATTATTAGAAGAGAAGCTGATATTACAAATGGGGCTGCTGTCATCTCCGTTTGTAAAATTAAAAGTTGGGTTCGTTTTAATAGTATTCATGAAAGCACTGAAATTATTGGCACAATATAGACACTGGATTAGGGTATGCAACCAATCTCCAGATTTCATAATTAATAATGGCAGTTTACTTCCAGGGGGTAAAAACGCTTACGAAAATGAGCCTGAATTACTTAAATATGTAATCCCTATAACTTTATTTCTTTTGACAACCTGGCACTAAATTAATTATTTGCTATTTAAGGATTTACAGAACGCCTAAATATATTACTTTTGTGCGAAGTTAAAATTAGCGCAAATAGTTAGATATTTTTAATTAACAATAAATCATCATGAATAAAATTACTTTTTGTCTTCTTGTACTAGCATTATCTGGTAATTTTCTTTTTTCCCAGAGCAAGAAAGAATTGGCTAGAGAAGTTAATGATTTAAATTCTGAGCTGGCAACCAATAAGGAAACCTTGGCAGAATCCCGAAAAAAAGAGAAAATCAGCACAGCACAGGCGGAAGCATATGCAATTCAAATAAAAGAACTTCAGGAAACAAATGCCTCTCTTATGAGTAACATGAATTCTTTTACTGAGACATCGAGCACAAAATTGGACGCGCTCTCCAATGTTATGAATTCTTTGCGTAAGAAAGAGGCGGAACTGAAATTTATTAACGACGCATTAACCAGTAATGACTCAATTTCTCTGCTCGTGCTTACCAATTTCAAGCAAACCCTGGGGGAAAATGCAAATATAAAAGTTGAACGTGGGTCAGTTGTTGTAATTATGGACCATAGCTCTTTATTTGGAGCCAATACTAGCAAGACAGAATTACAAGTCGGAGCTACAGAATCTCTGAGTAAAATAGCAGGCGTAATTAAGGCAAATCCTGATATGGCTGTTACTCTTGAATTCCATGCCGATGATGCTCTCAGCTGGGATATTGTCTATGGACAGGCTGCTTCAGTAACCAAAATTATTGGCCTTACTGCTGATGTTAAATCAGAACGAATTTCGGTCTCCAGAAAAACAGATTTATCCAATTCTCTATATATTAGGCTACACCCCAATTTCAATTTATTCTACCTTGATGTAAGACAAAATATGAAGAAATGAAAGAAGGAATCCTCGGATATGGTTATAATGCAACTTTCTTATTAAGATAAAATACAGCTATAATTTTTTAAAAAATCTAACGTTCTACATCCATAAACCAAACTAAATTTCAAAAACATGAGTGGGGACGGAATTTTTCAACTATTCGCATATTTATTACCGGCCGTGGTAACCGGAGCAATAGCATTTTATTTTTTTAGATTACATACCAGAAACGAGGAAGGTCGCAGAAGATTTTTACTTCACAAAGATTCGCAAAAAGATGCCATGCCTATACGCTTACAAGCCTATGAACGAATGGCCTTGTTTTTAGAGCGCATCTCAATACCCAGTCTTGTAGTGCGAGTGGCGCCAAAATCTGCTGATAAAAATGCTTATGAGCAATTATTGATCCGAAGTATTGAAAACGAATTCGATCACAATTTGTCACAACAGATATATATGAGTGATGATTGTTGGAATATTATAAAAGCTGCTAAAAATGCTACAATTCAATCCATAAGAAAAGTCGGAATGAGTGAATCTGACTCCGCTGACAAGTTGCGCGAAGATATTCTCAATGAAACTATGGATAAACAATCTCCTTCTGCAACTGCTCTTGCCTATGTGAAAAAGGAAATTGGGGAAATTTGGTGATTGGTTTAAAGGAATATGGACTACTGTTCGGGTTCTAAAGAACTTATTTCTACATTTTTAGTCTTTGCAAACTCATATCCCTTTTCCCACCAGGATGTCATTTTCTCCTTATCGAAGATTAGTGAATTTGTGGTCAACACTGTAGGGGTGTAATAAAAATTGATTATTGCATTATTGCTATTGGCAACGTATTTTCCAATTCTGATATTCTGACGCTCAATTCTATCTAACATAAATGCAAACATACTGGTCAATAGGGAAAATGCATTCTTGGAAGGCATTCTGTTAAAGTGAGTTACTTCAGTATGTAAAATAATTGCATCTACTTCTGTTGCCCCTCTCATAATGGCCTCTTCAATGGGTACCATACTGCCAAGTCCTCCATCAGCATATTCACAACCCTCTTTTCGCACTAAACTCATAAAAGGTGTATAATTGCAAGAAATCCAAATCCATTCACAAAAATCTTCATATTCAAAGTCATTAATAGACTTGTACTCTACAGTATTTAGAGAGAGATTGGAAACTGTAACTACAATATCCTTTGGTCCGGATTTAAGAATCGCAAATTCTTCAGGTGTGATAGTATTTTTTATAAGTTCCAAAAGATTGTGGCTTTCGCCAAAAGTTTTGCTACCCCTGTAAAAGTTTTTTAGCACATTCCAGTGGTTTATGCCAATATTTGCCACACCATATTTATTTTGAATCACAAAAGGGCAGTTGTTAAAGATACTGTCCTGATTCACTGAAGTATAAACATCCTTTATTTTTTGAATCTTTTGAAGTGCCAGATGTGAAATTAGCAAACTACCTGTAGATGTCCCAATGAAAAGGTCATAATTGTGACCTAATTCCTGCATTAGGTATTGGGCAACCCCTCCTGCAAAGGCCCCTTTACTTCCACCCCCGGATATGACTAAAGCTCTCATTCTACCTCCAGTTTACTTTTTATATAACGCAATTCTTTTTCCTTTAGTTCTTTGGACAATTCAAGTATTCGCTCTTTTTGTTTGTCGTCTTTTAATAACCTTTCTATCAAGTTTCTGGCAAAATTTCTGAATTGCCAGGAATGATGAAATGAGGCATCAACTAAATCCAGCAGATTTTGATCTGTCAAAGGAAAAACCTCAGCCAGCAAAGAAAAAGCATTCTGCCGTACCTCAAAAGAATATTCAGCTGAGGTATATCCGAATAATTCCTCCGTATAATCTGCCTTCTGTACATCATTTAAATAGTCTTTCGTTAATACCGCCAAAAACAACCACAGCAAACGTACATTTTTATTAGGAAGGCCAATAATTCCCTTAGTTCTTTCTAAATATATTTTTCTATCATTTGGATAGGATATCCACAAACGGTAAAGTGCATTTTCAATTGTAATATAACTTTTATCCTGCAATAATGATTCAAATTGTTTTTTAAGTCCGGAAGGAATTCTATCGGTTGTAATACATAAAGACTGTCTTGTCAGCAAGTCTTTAGTAGTAAAAGCATTTTTTAAAAAACTTTCGGACAAAGATTTATGATAGTCCAGGATGATATTTTCTTTTATCCTGGGTGATGAATTATTATCCCATAACTTTTTAATTATTTGTTCATTATTAGTATTACTGGATGTCAATTCCCATTGAAGGTCAAAATAAGTTTGCAAATCAGTAGAAGATGCTGCAAGTAATTTCTTTACCTTTTCAAAAGGAAATTGTGTGCCTTTTAACCAAACTTGCTCAAATTCTAACAGGTCCATTCCACTTACTAGTTGCATCTCCGCGATAAAATCAGATATAGTCACATTGGAATACTGATATTTGTTCAAATACGCCTGAATACCTTCTTTAAATGCCTTATCGCCCAGCATATCTCTAAGAATATGAAGTGCCCAGGCGCCTTTTTCATAAAAGGTTAAACTACTCGCTTTAGGATTCGTCAGCGCTTCACCTTTTCCCTGGTTGGATAATTTTTGCAATTGTTTGGCAGATTCGTAAAGCTTCCAATAAAAATAATCATCGCCGAATAGTTTTTTTTCTGCCAGCAGTGCATAATATGTGGCAAATCCTTCATGAAGCCAGTGATGATTCCCATCTTTTTCAGTTACCAGATTCCCGAACCACTGATGGGCCATTTCATGAGCGTTCACATTTACATAATTCTTATCGACAAAAGCGACACTGTCTATTACAAACCCATCAGAAAAAATAGTAGTTCCGGTATTCTCCATCCCAGCATATAAAAAATCACGCACAGGTATCTGTTTGTAATTTTGCCACGGATAGGCTATCCCGATTTCCTCTGAAAGAAAATCAAAAATTTCCCTGCTATACCTGTATGTTGGTTCTACTTTTAAGCTGTCCCCGGGATAATAAAAAAGCTCTATAGGTATTCCACTCTTACTTATAAGCCTCTTATTTTTATAATTCCCAATTGCAAAAGTCAGTAAATAACTGCTCATTGGCTTGTTCATATCAAAGAACCAGGTTTTCAGCGATTCTTTTAAAAGCGTATCCTTTAATTTACCATTTGCGATAACTTCATACTCTTTATCAAAAGTGAGACTAAGATCAAACTCAACTTTCTCATTCATATCATCAAAACTGGGCAGCCAGTGACTGGTATATTTTCCCTGGCCCTGAGTCCATATTTGATTATTATCAGAAATTGAGTCTTCCCATCCTAAAAAGTAAACTGTTTGCTCTGGAATTGTAGAATAATCCAGTATTAACTTATACGTTTTGTCTGCTTTAAGTTTTTTATAAAAAATTAGTTTTTCTTTAGTATTTGTATGTCGCACTTTTTTGTCGTTCAATAAAACAGATGAAAAGTCCATGTTTTTGGCATCTAAAAAAACAGAATCCGTCTTATTGAGTACTTTAAAGCAATAAGTTACTTTACCATTTATTCTTTTATAATCTGGATCCGGAACAATATCTATATCCGCTTTAAAGAAATCAACTGAAGGCTGCGGCTGACTAAATAATAAACCCGTAAAAAGAATGAATAAAAGTGAATTAGTAAAATTCATAATTGTTATTGTACAATTGTCAGACCAAAATTAGCATTTTGTAGTATTGCAGTTGTATGCAGTAACCATTATTTTCGTTCCATGAATACGAATTATCTTCAAACTCCTGTTACTTATTTGAAAGGTGTTGGTCCAAACAGGTCCGAAATACTGCACTCGGAGTTAGGGGTAGTAACTTACCAGGATTTGATTAATCTGTTTCCTAACAGGTATATTGATAAAACAAGGTATTATAAAATTAATGAGTTACAAAGAGGAAATGCAGATGTTCAACTTATTGGGAGTATCATCCATATTAAAACTGTTGAGCAAAAAAAGGGAAACCGGCTTGTGGCTACATTTAAGGATGCTAGTGGCGAAATGGAGCTGGTTTGGTTCAGAGGGCAGAAATGGATTCGGGAAAATATTAAATTAAATACCCCTTATGTAATTTTTGGAAAAACTAATTGGTTTAGTGGCAAATTTTCAATGCCACACCCGGAAATGGAATTACTTTCTGAACATGAAAAAGGGATAAAAGTGTCGTTGCAACCTATATATCCCTCCACAGAAAAACTAAGTGCCAGGGGGGTTACCAACAGAGTAATCAGCAAATTAGTGCAACAATTATTTACAGAAACAAAGGGAGAATTTAAAGAAACCCTCTCCCCTACTATACTTGATGAACTCAGACTGATCTCAAAAACTGAGGCTATGTTCAATATTCACTTTCCCAAAGACCTTAAACTATTATCCAGAGCACAATTTCGCCTGAAATTTGAAGAATTATTTTACATTCAATTACAGCTAATCTCAAAAAAATTAATTCGAAAACAAAAAATAAAAGGCTACCCTTTTGAAAAAGTAGATAAATTTTTTAACAGCTTTTATAAAGATCATTTGCCTTTTGAACTTACAGCTGCTCAAAAGAAAGTCATAAAAGAAATAAGGGCAGATCTTGGTAGCAAAGCTCAAATGAATCGCCTTTTACAGGGCGATGTGGGGTCTGGTAAAACTGTAGTAGCCTTAATGTCTATTTTATTGGCCCTAGATAATGGCTATCAGGCTTGTTTAATGGCTCCCACAGGAATATTGGCCAACCAACATTACAAAGGCATTAAAGAATTGTTGGGAGAAATTGGGGTTAGTATAGCTTTACTTACCGGATCAGTTAAAAAAGCCCAGAGAAGAGTTATTCATGAGCAACTCGAAGATGGCACGCTTGATCTTCTTATTGGCACCCATGCTGTATTGGAAGATAAAGTTAAATTTAAAAATCTTGGGTTAGCAATAATTGATGAACAGCACAGGTTTGGTGTCGCTCAAAGATCCAAATTATGGCATAAGAATGATGTACCTCCACACATATTGGTAATGACCGCAACTCCAATTCCAAGGACCTTGGCGATGAGCCTTTATGGGGATCTTGATATTTCAGTAATTGATGAGCTGCCTCCCGGGAGAAAGGCTGTAAAGACTGCACACAGATATGACAAAAACCGATTAAAAGTGTTTCAATTTTTAAGGGATGAAATTAAAAAAGGAAGACAAATATATATTGTTTATCCACTTATTCAGGAGTCAGAAGCATTGGACTATAAGGTTTTAATGGATGGCTATGAGAGTATTGCACGTGATTTTCCCCTTTCAGAATATCATATTTCAATAG
>RCNE010002257.1_pt1 | contig 10360 bp, 10 predicted proteins | sample 2041361 | NCBI WGS metagenome assembly RCNE01 (sample SAMN09708229, study PRJNA481090) | Marine sediment metagenome, whole genome shotgun sequencing project.
TTCGATCTTGGGGGCATGACGGTCACCGCGATGCATCTTCCCGGACACACCCGAGGGCACAGCGGGTTTCACATCGACGGCGGTGTGTTCTTTCTTTCCGACATCGACCTCACCGGATTTGGTCCCTACTACGGCGACGTGTGGTCCGACCTCGAACAGTTCGAGGAAAGCCTGCGCGTCGTACGCGATGTCGATGCCGACTACTACGTGACGTTCCATCAGAAGGGCATTATCGAGGGCCGCGAAACCTTTCTGAAGATGCTCGACGCTTTTCATGCGGTGATCGGTCGACGACACAACGAGATGCTCGAGTACTTGGCTGAGCCCCGTTCGATTGCCGAAATGGCCAAACGCCGCTTCGTCTACCGGCCGAATGTCAACATTCCGTTTGTTGACACGGTCGAAAGGCGTACAGCAGAACTCCATCTCGCACGGATGATCACCCGTGGCGAAGCGGTCGAGGTCGAACAGGGGAAGTTTCAGGTCCCATGACGGCGAACTTCATCGCCGACATGCCAAAGGTCGAGCTGCACCTCCATCTGGAGGGTTCGATGTCAGTCGAGACCGTCAAGGCATTGCAGACAGTGCACGGCCATGACATTGCCTCGGTCTGGCCAGATGGTATTCCAGACTCGTTCTCCTTTGTCGACTTCCCCGACTTCGGCCGGCAGTACCTCTTTGGACTGTCCTTGTTGAAAGGGGCCGAAGACATCGCTCGAGCGACCGATGACCTTGCAGCGACACTCGCAGCGCAGAACGTGCGATGGGTAGAACTGACCACTACGGCGTTCTCGTACTTTCTCGAAGGTGAAGGACGTTCCGGAATGTCTTCGTCGGAGTACTGCGCAGGACTCGACGAAGGCCGACGGAGGGCAGCGGCTCGCGGAGTGGAGATCGGCTGGGTGATCGATATTCCACGAGATCTCGAACGTCCGTCATCCAAGGTCACGATTGAGTTCGTCGAGGGCTCACGGGTGCCCGACGGCCTGGTGGGGTTTGGCCTCGGCGGGTACGAAGTCGGCTTTCCCGCTGCGCCATACGCCGAACATTTCGCACGCGCAAAGGCGATCGGTCTTCATGCCGTGCCACACGCCGGCGAGACCGAAGGCGCCACGAGTGTCCGGTCGGCGATCGATGATCTCGGAGCCGAACGTATTGGTCATGGAGTGCGCTCCCTTGAAGCGCCCGACTTGGTCCAACGGATCGCAGACGAGGGGATCATGCTCGAGGTCTGCCCGACCAGCAATCTTCTCCTCGGGGTAATTCCTTCAATCACAGAACATGCCCTTCCACTGCTTCGCGACGCTGGTGTTCGCGTGTGTATCAACACGGACGACCCGGGATGGTTCGCCACCGACCTCAACACCGAGCTACAGATCGCCAGTGACCACCTGGGCATCGATGAGGCTGCGCATGTGGCCATGCAACTCGATGCGCTCGACGCATCGTTCGCCCCGGCCATCGTGAAGCAGTCAATCCGTGACGAGCTCGATCAGTTCCGTCGATCAGTCGAATGACGGACCCACAACTGGCGAGCCAGGCGGGTAGTGCTCGATTCGCAACGGTGGTCGTTGCGATCTTTATGGTGGCTGCGACGATCGCACTTCCCGATGTCTGGTTGCGGGACGCACCTGCACCACCGGTGCCCGAAGGCGTCTTCGATTCGGGTACCTCGGACCAGGTGGACGAATGGGTTTGCATAAACGACGACTGTTTCTTCGCAACGGACTCATTGGTGACGAGAAGACACGGCAACGATCGGGTGGTCGAGTGGGTGATCAACCCCGACAATCCGCTGACCGACATCCCGCTGACTGCCGAAGGGCGTAAGGAGCAGGTGGGAATCGCGGCGGTCCGCGCCGTCGACGACACGTTGTACCTGCAGCTCGAATCTGGCCGGGTCGTCTCTCGCACCCGTGACGGAGTGTGGCGGCCAAGTGTGGCGGAGTTTCGCAACGTGATCAGCACTGCCGTGGCGATCGCCTTGTTTGCTGCAGCAGTGGTAGTTGCGACGGGCTGGGCTCGCTCTCGTCGTGTGGACACCCTCTTGTTGATTGTCGCTGGTGTCGCCGCAGCGTTGTCTCATCTCCCTGTCACGATCTGGCGACACACGACAAGTTTCTCCCTGTCGGCGGCCGCGGTGCTGACTCTCTTCATTATTGCGGGGTCAGTGGTTGCTGGATACCTCACCGCCGGGCCACAACACAGCGATGTGACCAAGCGATACATCGCCGGGATCTAGGCTCGCAACATGAAGAACTGGGCCGGAAATTTCGAATACACCGCAGATGACATCGCCTGCCCGGCCACCGTTTCAGGGGTAGCCGCTGAGCTGCCGCGTGCATCAAAGGTTCGAGCTCTCGGAACACGACATTCGTTTAACGACATCGCCGATGCGTCGACGATCATCGACACGCTGGCGTTAGGCGAGCACCTCGAACTCAACGCTGACCGAACCGCGATCACGGTCAACGCGTCGATGACCTATGGGCGGCTCAGTGAGTTGCTCGCTCCGCTGGGGTTTGCGGTGCACAATCTTGCGTCGCTGCCACACATCTCGATCGCCGGCGCCGTCAGCACCGGCACGCACGGTTCGGGTCGCAGCAACGGCAACCTCGCAACGGCAGTGCGTGGGGTCGAACTGGCGACATCGAGCGGCGAGGTCGGCAGGTTGGTTCTTGGCGACGATGACTTTCCCGGCGTCGTTGTGGGGCTGGGCGCTCTCGGCGTTCTCACGAAGGTCACACTTGAGATCGAGCCGGGCTTCGACGTTCGCCAACACGTCTTCGATGACCTCGACAGTGCGACGTTTGGTCAGAACCTCGAGGCGATCTTGGGCGCGGCCTACAGCGTGAGCGGCTTCACCCGTTGGAACGGGATGATCGAGCAGATCTGGGTAAAAGAACGTGTCGGCGTCGACGACGTGCCGGGGCAGCAGCTGTTTGGTGCCTCTGCGTCGAGTGTCGACCGTCATCCGATCCGAGAGCTCGATGCCGAGGCCTGCACGCCACAGCTGGGGGTCGCTGGGCTTTGGTCCGACCGGCTGCCACACTTCAAACTCGACTTCACCCCAAGCGCCGGAGACGAGATCCAGTCCGAGTTCTTCGTGCGGTGGGCCGATGCAGAGGACGTGCTCGGAGCAATCCATGCGGTTGGGCCGCGGCTCGCTGACGCCTTGCTGATCAGCGAGATCCGAACCATCAAGGCCGATACCTTGTGGATGAGCCCACATCACGGCCGAGACTCGTTAGCCCTGCACTTCACGTGGGGACCCGATCAGAGCGCTGCCGAGGCAGCGGCCACGTTGGTGGGAGAAGTGCTGGCTGAATTTGATGCGCGAGTGCACTGGGGCAAGGTGTTCGCGCCTCGTCATGCGAACGTCGACAGCTACGAACGGCTCGATGACTTTCTCGATCTGGTCGGCCGGTTTGACCCTCGTGGAGCGTTTCGAAATGCCTGGTTCGATCGGGTGATCACGGGCGTCGGCCCGACCTAACGTGTGATCCCGCCGTCCTCATCCCAAAGCTCGCGCCACGGCTGATCGTCCTTCCAGAGGAAGACCTGCCCTTTGATGAGCCGGCAGTCGCGGTCGGCGTCCTCGATTGCGGAGAGCTCATCTGAGGTGAAGGACGGTCGAGTCGTCGCCTCGAGGTTCGCATGAATGTTCCGGGGATTCGTCGAGAACGGAATCGGTGTGTGGCCGACATCGGTCGCCCACTTCACACACGCTGTCGCAGGGTGGATGCCGTACTGTTCGGCGAGTTCCACGATCGTGGGATCCATCGTTGGAGATGTGTCGTCGGCAGTTCGGTCTCGTTCGGGTCGTCCTGGTGACCCAATCGGGCAGAACCCTATGGGTTCGATCTGGTGGTCACGCAGGTACGTACGAAGCTCTGGCTGTTGGAAGTGCGGGTGGAGTTCCATCTGATTCACCGACGGCTGGATCGAGACGTCGGGCAGCAACCGTTCGAGTTTCGCGATGGTCATGTTCGACGTGCCGATATGTCTTGTGAGGCCGCGCTCGACCAGTGATTCCATCTGTGCCCACGTCTCACGGAACATGTCCGGCTCATAGGCGATGGCGTCGGGATTGCGCTCATCGACATCGCAGTGCGGTGGATGAAAGTTCGGAAACGGCCAATGCACGAGGTACATGTCGAGCGCATCGATCGACAGGTCACGCAGGGTCTGTTCACACGCCGCTGCGACGTGATCATGGCTGTCGTTCCACACCTTGGAGCTGATCCAGAGTTCGTCGCGCGACACGGTGTTCCCAATGTGATGGGCGAGCGTTGACCCGATTTGTGCCTCGTTGTCGTACACCGCGGCGCAGTCGACGTGTCGGTACCCAATCGAGATGGCGGCGTCGACTGCGTCGGCTACTTCAGCATGGGGAACGTGGTCGGAGCCAAATGTGCCGATCCCGATGCCCGGCATAACCGCGCCGCTCGGCAGCGTGACCTTGGGAACCAGCGACGGATCTATCGGCTCAGTCACCGTCGACGAAACTGACCAAAATCACCGCGTTGGCGATGACGATGCCATCGGGTTTTCCCTGGGCCGGAACGTCGAGGCCACCGGATTCGGCAACGACGGTCACCGTTCCGTACGGCACCTCTGTCGCAACCGCGTCGACGTCGACCTGTTCGGGCTTTTGTACACCGATTCGCACCTCGACGTGCATGTCGTCCCGGCTCTTGCCAGCTGCGTCGAAGAAGTTGAGACTGCTGTGGCGAAGTGCGTCAGAGACCGCTCGACGCGCAGCTTTGGTGTAGTCCCATCCATGGACGTCGACGCCCATGCCCATTTCGGTGATCCAACGTGTCGTGTTCATGGCAGCAAACCTATCTGCGCTCCAGGTCGAGGGCCGTGGTGTCGGCGACTGTGCGGATGGCGAAGCTGCTGCGCACGCTGGTGACCCCGGGGAGGACCGCAATGTGTTCGCGATGAATAGTCTCGTAGTCCGCCACATCGGCGCAGGTGACGTGCACGAGATAGTCGGCGTTTCCTGCCATGAGGTGACAGCTCATGACGTGCGGGATCTGAGCAACTGCCTCTTCGAACGAGTCCAGCAGCTCTGCCCGTTGACTCTCGAGTGAGATCTCGACGAACACGGAAACCCCTCGTCCGACGAGTTCGCGATTAAGAACCGCTGCATATCGCTCGATGATTCCGTCACTCTCTAGTCGGCGAACTCGTCGATGGCAGGCCGATGGCGAGAGTTCAATTCGCTCCGCGAGATCTGCGTTAGTGAGTCGGCCGTCGACCTGCAACGAGTTCAGAATCGAATGATCTATGTCATCAAGGTCGATCATTCGAAGATTCTATGGGAAAACTAGTCAATTTCGAGTGATGAGCGCGTGAATGGCGTTGAACGTGCACAAAGTTGCATACACCTTCGGCTGACAAATCATTACCGTGTGATGTACGACACACGCACGTCTCACCGAGAACGTCTGCGCAACAAGGAGGTCGAGATGCTGGTTGGACTGCCAAAAGAGATCAAGAACCATGAAGAGCGAGTCGGACTCACACCCGCCAGCGTCTCTGAACTCAGCCGCCATGGACACTCGATCTTGGTCCAGACCAACGCTGGTGTCGGTATAGGCGCAAGCGATGACGACTACCGCAATGCAGGCGCAGACATCGCCCCCGATGCTCCAGCCGTCTTCGCCGCTGCAGACATGATTATCAAGGTCAAAGAACCTCAGGCTGTCGAACGCGCGATGCTTCGCGAAGGTCAGACCCTCTTCACGTACCTGCACCTCGCCCCCGACGCGGAACAGACGAAAGATCTGGTCGAGAGCGGTGCGACGTGTATTGCCTACGAGACTGTGACCGACGACGACGGTGGTTTGCCACTCCTGGCGCCGATGTCGAAGGTCGCCGGCCGCATGTCGATTCAGGCTGCGGCCAATTTCCTCCAAGCGCCCAACGGTGGAGCAGGGCTTCTCATTGGCGGCGTGCCGGGAGTTCCACCGGCGAAGGTCGTGATCATCGGTGGTGGTGTTGTTGGCCAGCACGCTGCGGAGATGGCGATCGGCCTTGGTGGTGACGTGGCCATTCTCGACCGGAACAACCAGGTCCTCGACCAGTGCGAAGCCAGATGGGGTGCTGCCGTGACGACCGTCTACTCGACTGGTGACGCTCTGGAGCAATACGTGGCTGATGCTGACGTTGTTGTTGGCGCGGTCCTCGTTCGCGGAGATAGAGCACCCAAACTCGTGACCGCCGAGATGGTGAAGAACATGCGCGCTGGTTCGGTCCTCGTCGACGTTGCAATCGACCAGGGTGGTGCGTTCGAGACATCACATGCAACAACACATCAGGACCCGGTGTACATCGTCGATGACGTGGTGCATTACGCCGTGGCCAACATGCCCGGTGCTGTCCCACGCACGTCAACCTACGCACTGAACAATGCAACGTTGCCATTCACGCTTGCTCTGGCCGACATGGGCCCCAAGGCCGCAATGATGCGCTTTTCGCATCTTCGCAACGGACTCAACGTGAGCGCCGGTGCAGTCACCGAACCCCACGTCGCCGATGCTCTTGGATACAGCCACACCGACACCGAGGCCGCAGTCGCCGCCCTCGCCTCCTAAGATGCCCGACGCTTCTGTGAAGTCTGATGATGCGCAAGGCATCATCAGACTTCGGAATTGGTCAGGTCAGACGGATGTGTTGCGCGAGTCGGTGTTCGAAATAGGCATGAACGAGAAGACCGCCAGCTGCGGCCATCCCGATAAACGACAGGGTGTGGAATCCCGACATCGACAACACGACACCTGACGCCAACGCGCCGGTGCCGCTGGCGATGTTCATCGCGAGATCTGCCGCGCCCTGCACGGTGACACGGTCGGCGGCATCCACCGACTCGGTGAGCAGTGCGGAGCCCGCGATGATTCCGAAACTCCAACCAAGTCCGAGCAAGAACAGACCAGGAAACATCAGGAGCCGCGGGGCTTCGCCAGCGAGTGCGGTGAGGATCGTCGCCGCCACCAACGTCAATCCGCCCACAGCGATCGTCGGGAGCCGGCCGGCTCGATCTGACAGCCATCCAGCCACTGGTGCGAACGCGAACATCCCGGCCGTGTGTGCCGAGATCACGGCGCCCACCGTGCCGTTGCCGTGCCCGTGTGCCTCCATGTGCAGTGGTGTCATCGCCATGACCATGACCATGACCGCTTGTACGACGACGAGTGTCACGAACGCAAGACGTGCGAGGGGTCGTGCCCAGGCAATCGAAACCGCTTGACGAAAGGGAACCCGGTCCTTCCGCCTCGCCGTTGGGTCGACGCCGCCAGCTACGACTAGCGGGTCAGGGCGCATGAAGATCCAAATGACTCCGCCCGCGAGGAAGAACAGGACGATCGACATAGCGAATCCACCGGTGTTGGCATCGAATCCAGATGATTCGGCCCAATCACCGGTCACACCAATGAAGAGCGGAAACAGCACGGCGCCGAACGTCGCAGCGAAGATGACCGTGCTGATGTCTCGTGATCGGCGTCTTTCGTCGGCGAGATCGGCGGCGGCATAACGCGAGAGGTTCGACGTGCCAGTTCCGACACCGATGAGCAGCATCGCAGGAAGAAAGAGCAACAGTGACGAGAGCTGGATCGCAATGATCGCCAGACACCCTCCGGTCACTGCCACGGCGAATCCGGCACTCAACCCCGGGGTGCGGCCGCGCCGATGCATGAAGTTCGCCAACCACATCGCGCCGAACGCAGAGCCGACGGTTGCCGAGCCCGTGGCCAGCCCCGCCCACGTGTCGGCGCCAAGCATGTCCTTGATTGCAAGAACTGAAACAGGGAACATTGCCGAAGCGGCGCCGCGACTAAAGATCGACGAGATCGACAGGACTGCCAGGGTCCGCTTCTGGACAGCTTCTCGGTCGTATGTTGTCACCTCTGCGTCGTGAACTGTCACCTCAGCTCATCACTGCAGACAAGGTGGTCTCGCCGATGCGACGCATCGTTGGGTCATCTGCGGAGTTGGCAAGGCATGCGGTCGCATGTGACAACGCCCAGCCGCGAGCCCGGTTCCACGTATGGATGTCGACGTTTCGTCCATCGATGGAAAGCAGTTTGCGGAACTCGGTTCGCTCCGTCTCGTCGAAGACCATCCACGAGACGGAGAGGTCGGTCGCCGGGTCGCCAGAGGTGATGTCGCCGAAATCGATCACGGCACTCAGATGGCCGCCTCGCACCAAAAGGTTCAGCGGATGAAGATCGCCATGGAGCCAGATCGCATCGCCACCCCAGGTGGGTGTGTCGACGAGTTCGTCCCACAACGTGTGCAAGGTGTCGGTGTCGATGTTGGGGATCCGGTCGATTCGGTCGTGGACCAGATCTGATCGATCGGCCAGCAGACCTCCCCGGTAGGGGTTGTCAGGGGCATCTTCGGGTGCTGGTGCGTGTAGCGCGTTGAGGAATCCGGCGAGGTCGGCCATGAGGCGATCGGTTGAGGGCCGTGGAGCATGCGCGAACGGAATACCGGGGAGCCACGGAACGATGTTCCACGCCCACGGAAACCCGAACGCAGGGCGGCCGCTGTAGGTGGGAGTCGGGATCGGTAGCGGGAGAGAGGGAGCAAGTTCGGGCAGCCATCGTTGTTCGTGTTCGATGAGTACGGCGGCTGCTTCTCGTCTCGGAAGTCGAACCGCATGATCGTCGCCGAGTCGGTGGATCTCGTTGTCCCAACCTTCTCCGTGGAGAGTCAACGGCTGGTCGGACAGCTCGGGAACGAACTCCTTGAGCATTGTGTGAATGAGATCGTGACTGATCGTGATCTCCGAAGCTGGTTTGTTTTCCGTCATTCTCGGAGCCTCCTCGACCGTCTCAACCTAGAAGCAGGCGCGCCGAAGCGGCGACATGGTTTCGATGTCTGCCCGACGAACCAGTTGTTCGAAGCAAGTAACGTCGACGGCGTGACACTCCGTTCTCCCGCGTTGGGCGCAATGATCCGTCGAGACATCGCACCCGAGCAGGTGGTCGCACACGCGAAGTCGCTCGCGCCACACCTTGATGAGTTGTGGGTTGTCGAGGACCTTCCTTTCGCCGGTGGCATCAGCCAGATGGTTGCGATCCTGCAAGCCACCGACGATGTGGTCGTTGGACACGGCATTGCGCCGGCACCATTCCGCCACGCCGCTGCCTTGGCGATGGAGTGGGCGACGTTGGAGCGTTTGTACCCCGGCAGGCTCTCCTGTGGTCTTGGTCACGGCGTGCAAACTTGGATGACACAACTGGGGGAGCGAGTTGATTCGCCATTGACGCTGATCGGCGAAACCTGCGATGTGGTTCGAGCACTTCTCGCAGGCGAGTCGGTCGACGTCGCCGGGCGTTACGTCACGGCGAAGGACGTTCGTCTCGAGTATCCGCCGTTGACACCTCCTCCGGTCGCCCTCGGTGTTGTTGGGCCGCGTTCGCTCGAGCTCTCGGGAGAACGAGCCGACGGGACCGTGCTCTGCGAGGCGCACGGCCCAGAGGAGATCACAGCCGCACTCGACCGCATTCGCGCAGGTCAGGATCGCGCCGACCGTTCAGGTGAACATCGGATCACCGTCTTCGCCGCGTTTCATGTCGGAGATGAATTGGACATCGTGCGCAATCCTGATGCGCCAGTCGGCTGGGAAGCGATGTCGGACGACCCGGCAGAGGTTGCCGCGAGTGTTCTGACACTCTTCGATGCAGGTGCAGACTCGATCGTGCTGGTACCGCTCGCCAGTGATCCGATTCGTGCCCTCGACGAAGCGATGGCCAAGGTTGTTCCGTTGGTCCGTGCGCAAATGGCCACCTGACGCGAGAAATCTTCCATGAATTGTGATCCAGCGAGGCCACTGCTGGCGTACTACCACCATGGAGCATGTGTCACCTGACCCCTCGACAACCTCGAATTCACGCGATACCGATAGAGGCATGACGTCGAAACACGCCCCGGTTCACGGCCTCCACTCGAGGATCATCGGACGAGTCGACCTCGATCAGGAAAGTCTCGACCACGACATCTCCACGCTCCTCACGTTTCCTTTCAACCGTGGGTACTCCGATTACGCCCGCGGCAACCCGGGCTGGCAGAACTGCGTGCTCATGAACCACTCGGGTGATCCGTCCGAAATCGTTTTCGGTGGCTACGACGGTGCGCCGGTGGCCACACCACTTCTCGAGCAGCTGCCATATATCCAAGATCTTCTCGCCGCGACCTGGAAGACCGAACATCTTCTCTGGGCCCGGATCTTCATGTGTGAAGACGGCATGCTTATCCCTCATCGCGACTATCTCGATCTGCCTGAGGACGAATTCACTCGCGCACACATCCCCCTGCAACTCGGTTCCGCATCGATGCACTCCGA
>RCNE010002259.1_pt1 | contig 10354 bp, 9 predicted proteins | sample 2041361 | NCBI WGS metagenome assembly RCNE01 (sample SAMN09708229, study PRJNA481090) | Marine sediment metagenome, whole genome shotgun sequencing project.
GGCCATCTCGACCTGACCTGGTCGATCCTCGCCGCCACCCGGTAATTGTTCGGCGACCGCAGCGAGTGCAGTCGTCACTCGCTTGCTGAGACTCATCGGCGTCGACTCTAGGACAGGTGTTGGCAGAAACGGTCGAATGGTCGAGTCGGCGCGATCGGTGTGCTGCTGGGTAAAGAGAACGTTCCAATACCTCGTCAGACGGAGGCGACGGGAGTAACTTGCCCTCTGATGATTCCGATCGACCTTTCTGCCGTGCCTCGACACGTCGCAGTTGTCATGGATGGCAACGGGCGTTGGGCGCAACAACGCGACCTTCCACGCATCGAGGGTCACAAGATGGGCGAGCACGCGCTCTTCGAGGCAGTCGAAGGCGCACTCGACCTTGGTATCGAATGGCTGACCGTCTACGCCTTCAGCACCGAGAACTGGAAACGGCCTGCCGATGAGGTGAAGTTCCTCATCAACTTCAACGAGGACATCCTGGCCCGGCGTCAACAAGAGCTCCATGAGCGTGGAGTTCGAATCCGTTTTGTTGGCCGGAACGACTGGCGTGTGCCCAAGCGGTTGATGAAACGTATGGACGAAGCTCGTGAGCTTACGAAGAAGAACACGAAGCTGACCTTCACGATTGCGTTCAACTACGGCGGCCGCGCCGAGATCGTCGATGCGGTGAAGAGCCTGATGAAATCCGGAGTCGCGCCCGACAAGATCAACGAAAAGATGCTGGCTCGACATCTCTACGATCCGCAGATGCCCGATGTTGATCTGATGATTCGTACGTCGGGTGAATATCGGACGTCAAACTTCTTACTCTGGGAACTTGCCTATTCCGAGATGTGGTTCACCGACACTCTGTGGCCTGACTTCACTCGCGAAGACATGTCCAAAGCGGTCTACGACTACCAGAATCGGACCCGTCGTTACGGTGGCGTGACCGCGTGAGCGGGATGCATCGAGACCGCGCTGTCGGCCTCTACCGCGACAACGCTGTTGTTCTGCGATCGTGGAAACTTGGTGAAGCAGATCGCATCGTCAGCCTGATGACCCAAGAGCACGGCAAGGTGCGCTGCGTAGCCAAGGGCGTTCGCAAGACCAAGAGTCGTTTCGGTGCCTCTGTCGAACCAACCAACCACATCGAAGTGCAGCTGTATCGGGGCAAGGGTGAGCTCGACACGCTCACGCAGGTGCAGAGCATCGATCGGTTCCCTGAACTGCGTCAGGATCTTGAGATGTTCGCTCGGGCGTCGTCGATGCTCGAGGCCGTAGAAATCGTCTCGCAGGATCGTGAACCCAACGAAGCGCTCTACACGATGTTGGCTCGCGCGCTGCACACAGTGGCGCAGTCTGAGAGCCACCTCGTCGTGGCCGGATTCTTTCTGAAGCTGCTCGCGCAGGAGGGGTTCTCGCCTTCGGTTGATATCTGTGTGTTCTGCGGTGCCACCACCGATCTCACACACTTCTCGATCAGCGATGGTGGAACGTCATGTGGCACGTGCCGTACGGGGTTTCCGATCAGCGTCGAGGCAACTGCACTGCTGCACCTCACACTTCGAGGGCAGATGGGCGCGGTACTCAACCAGCCCGCTTCGCCCGGCACGCGCGAGTTCGATTCGCTCGCGACGCGACTACTCGAACACAATCTCGAGCGGCGTCTGCGTTCGTCGACAGTCCTCGAACAGGCCTGAGTTTCCCGTTCTCTCCAAAATTTGTGCACTACACCACCGTGGGGGTGGTCAAGTGCACAAATAATGGTTCGGACCTGCCATTCGAGCTCGCCGTTGGCGACGGGACTTCCTACTACGGTGTCGTCCGTGACCGAACGAGTGCATGTGTTTATCGACGGGCAGAACCTCTTCAAGGGTGTGAGCCGTACGTTCCGTGGACGGTTGCATCCTTTGCTCCTTGCGAGGGAGCTCGCTGGTGACCGCGAGCTCACCGGCACGCACTATTACTCGGGCATCCACGACGTCGACGAGAATCGGTCGATGTTCGGTCTCGTGACGAGACGTCATGATCTGATCCGGCAAACCGGGGTCCAGGTCACCGAGCGGACACTGCGATACCACTGGGAATGGCGGGTCGATGATGACGACCTCCCTAGGCCGTGGCATGACGACGCGGGAGACCGTCACGAGGCACGCGTCAAGCGCTACCGGGCGGCTCGGGAGAAGGGCATCGACGTGGCGCTGGCCCTCGATGCCGTCGCCGCGGCTCTAACCGACGAGTGTGATGTCGTGGTGATCGTGTCGCGCGACCGCGACCTCATGGAGATCGCGAGCGAGATTCACGAACACTGCGACACCGACTGTGTCCGAGTCGAGGTGGCCTACGTCTCGGAGCGACGAGGCGACGAAGGTCAGCTCCCGCAGTACGACCTCCAGCACGAGATTGACCAGGCGATGGTCGACAAGACCCGTGACCACTTCGACTATCGCTCAGAGCTTGATGAGGGCGAAGTGTCGGGGTTCCTCGCAGGGCTCTAGCAGATAGCCTCACTCGGATGAGCGAAGCGCCTGATTCCGAACTGTTCGACAAGATCGTGAACCTGTCCAAGCGACGGGGGATCGTGTTCCAATCGGCCGAGATCTACGGCGGTTTCCGCTCGACATATGACTACGGACCGATCGGCGTCTTGCTGCTACGAAACGTCAAGGACCAGTGGTGGCGTTCGATGGTGCAGATGCGCCACGACGTTGTTGGCCTGGACGCAGCGATTCTTTCGCCTCCTGCCGTCTGGGAAGCCTCTGGGCACCTTGCGAACTTCAGTGACCCGCTGGTGGACTGCACCAACTGCAACACCCGTCATCGCCTCGACAAGCTCGATGACCCCAACACGTGTCCAGAGTGTGGAGCGGAGGGCAAGTTCACCGAACCTCGCTCCTTCAACCTCATGTTCAAGACACATGCCGGCCCAGTTGAGGGTTCGGGCCACGAAGTGTATCTGCGACCCGAGACCGCGCAGGGCATGTTTGTCGACTTCATGAACGTGCTGAACACCAGCCGCAAGAAGCCGCCCTTCGGTATTGCACAGATCGGCAAGAGTTTCCGCAATGAGATCACACCTGGAAACTTTGTCTTTCGTACACGTGAGTTCGAACAGATGGAGATGGAGTACTTCGTCCCGCCTGACGAATCCACGCAGTGGTACGAGTACTGGAAGGCCGAACGAATGGCCTGGTACCTCGACCTGGGAATGCCAGAAGAGGAGATTCGGATGCGTGAACACGACGCTGACGAACTCTCGCACTACAGCTCGGGTACAGCCGATGTTGAGTACAAGTTCCCATGGGGATGGGACGAGCTCGAAGGTGTCGCGAACCGCGGTGACTACGACCTGACCCAACATGCGAAACACAGCGGTGAACGCATCGAATACTTCGATCAGCAGGCGAACGAGCGATGGGTTCCGCACGTCATCGAGCCAGCCGCTGGTGCCACCCGTACCGCCTTTGCCTTCCTGCTCGCCGCCTACGACGAAGAGACGGTGAACGACGAGACACGGACTGTCCTGCGCCTTGACCCGCGCCTCGCTCCGTACAAGGTCGCCGTGTTGCCGCTGTCGAAGAAGGACACCCTGACACCGACCGCCCACGAGGTTTTCGACCTGCTCAAGGGTCGTTGGATGACCGACTACGACGAAACCCAATCAATCGGAAAGCGCTATGCCCGCGCCGACGAGATTGGCACGCCGTATTGCGTGACCGTTGACTTCGACACGCTCGAGGACAAGGCCGTGACCGTGCGTGACCGAGACACCCGCGAGCAGGACCGCGTGTCGATCGATCAGCTCATCAACTACCTGAGCGAACGGCTGCCGAACTGAATCACGGGTCGTTCTTCCTCACTGCTTCTCCGAAATTTGTGCACTAAACCACCTCTCAGGTGGTCAAATGCACAAATTTTGGATGGAACCGGGTGGGTGGTCTAGGCGTGTGAGGAGTATGAACGCACGACGACTCCCACAACTTCGAATCTTGATAGCGCTGCTTGCCATATGCACGCTTGCGACGGCGTGCGCTGGTGAGGTGGGGATCGACACCGGGTCTCCAACGACTGTCGCCTCTCCCACCAAGGACGTGGGTGAGGATGACGCGGCCGATCGCCTCGCCGAGGCTCGTCAGAAGTGGGCCGACAACGGCCTATCGACTTATGTCATGACAACCCGCCTCCAATGTTTCTGTCCCGCGATCGTTTGGAAGAACACGGTGATCGATGGTCAGGCGGCTGAAACGCTGACGGTTGGTGACGAACAGTTCATCGAGCCGAATTCACAAACGATGGAAACGCTCTTCGATGAGGTCGAAATGACGATTGCCGAAGGATACGCGCAACTCGACCTGGAGTTCGACGACGTGACGGGTGCGCTGATCAGCTATTGGGTCGACGTCGAGGAGATGATGGCCGACGAAGAACATGGCGTGACGATCAACGTGTCGGCCATGGAGGCCTGAAACCAACAAAGGGGCCTGACCCCTTTTTCCAAAAAGGGGTCAGGCCCCTTTTTGCGCTTTGCTGCGGGTGTCGATGTGCACATGGCCGGCTTTCGTGCGTTTGACGACCTCGTAGATCCCTGCTGATCGAAGGCAATAACAGAGCTTTTGTGCGGCGTCTCGGCCCATGTCGCTTCGTTCGGCGATGTCGGCCGTCGTGAACTCGTGCGGCAAGTCTGATGGAGCAAGAGCCGCAACATCGTCGATTGTGCGAAACCGGCGGGTCTCGATGACATCCACCAGATGCCGATCGACAGTGCGGTACCCGCCCCGACGGCGGCGTAACGACGGGTCGTGGACCTGTTTCTTAATCTCGGTGTGCAGCACCACGTCGAGCTCAAGATTTGGGTGGTCGAGCATTGTGGGCAGGCTCACCAGTTGATCGAAGAGTTGGTAGATCGATCCTCGTTTCGGTGAGCGGCGCCCGCTTCGATCCGCCCGTTCCAGAATCGTCGACACCGCAATCGGATAGACGAGAAGGATGTTGTGGTTGCTCAGCAACCGATCGAGCTTGTTGCCGAGGGCTCCGAACGATCCGGTTTGGATCTCGATCAGCTGTTCAGAGGGGAGATCTTCGTCTCTAACGATGTCGATGACGAAACGATCACGGGGGACCTCGAAGACGTCGCCGGGTTCCGCGTACAGACGTTTCAGGGCGGCATGAAGCGAGCCCTCGTTGAGCGTGCCGATGCCGGTTTCGGCATCTGGTTCGTGCGACAGCGTCGGATCTCCAGCGATGGCACGATCGTAGTGCGTCCCAAGGGCTCACCTGACCAAACGTCGGGGGAGGCGAGTAGCTTCAACACATGGGGATCGTGGACGAGGACGTGGAGCGGGTTCGTCAATCGACGGACATCGTCAAACTCGTGTCCGAACACACCCAACTCAAGCGAGTCGGACGACGGTGGAGCGGTCTGTGCCCGTTCCACAACGAGAAGACCGGTTCGTTCTCGGTCAACGCCGAAGAGGGCCTCTATCACTGCTTCGGTTGCAAGAAGTCAGGTGATGCGATCACGTTCGTTCGAGAGTTAGAACACCTCGACTTCCCGGGCGCGATCGAACACCTTGCGCGCAAGTCGGGTATCGCTCTTCGCTACACAGATGCGAACGAAGGTGCGGTTCGGAACAAACGTAAGGAACTGATCAACCACGTCAACCGCGCAGCGGACGTCTACCACGAGTGGCTCCTTAGTCATCCCAGCGCCGGGCCGGCACGCGATTACCTGCGCAAGCGGGGCTTCGATGGCGACATGGTCCGCGCGTACAAGGTTGGTTACGCCCCAGACACCTGGGATGCACTTGCAAAACAGCTGCGGATCAGCGACAAAGATCTGGTCGACTCCGGTTTGGGCAAGATCAACTCGATCGGCAAACAGATGGACTGGCAGCGTGGCCGCATCGTGTTTCCCGTGTTCGACGAGCGGGGTGATGCCGTTGGTTTCGGTGGCCGAATCATGCCAGGCGGTGAGGGCGCCAAGTACATCAACAGCCAGGAATGCGCGGTCTACTCAAAGAGCCGCGTTCTTTATGGCCTCAACTGGGCGAAGGAACACATCGTTGCCTCGAGCGAGGCCATCATCTGCGAGGGGTACACCGATGTCACCGGCTTCGGTCGCGCTGGAATCCAAACTGCGGTTGCCACGTGCGGCACGGCCCTGACCGATGACCACCTGAAACTTCTCAAACGATTTACCAATCGGATCGTGCTTGCGTTCGATGCCGACGATGCCGGCAAGGCTGCTGCGGATCGTGTGTATGAGTGGGAGCAGAAGTACGAGATCGAGGTCATGGTCGCCGATCTGCCAACCGGCGTCGATCCCGATGACCTTTCGCGATCCGACCCAGAGCGGCTGCAAGAGTCCATCACCAACGCACTGTCGTTTCTTGAATTCCGACTCGACCGGGTGCTCGGACGCCACACGATGGATTCGATTGAACATCGCGCTCGGGCGGCAGAAGATGCGCTCGAACTAATCGGGGAACACCCGAATGCCCTCGTTCGCGATCAATACGTCATGACAATTGCTGATCGTTGCCGGATAGACGCAGATCGACTTCGAGAGATGGTTCGGAACCCGAAACGTCGGCGCTCTGCGGTCGCCGAAGCACCGACATTCCCTGCGCCGCAGCAGGGATCGGACAACGTGGAAGACCAGGCGATTCAGCTGATGATCGGCGATGACCACGACATGTCACACCTATTTTCCGAGAGCCTGTTTGTCACGCCGATGCGGAGAGAAATTTTTGCGGCCGTGCGAGAGGCCCCTTCAGTGCGCGAAGCTGTCGACATGCTCGGTTCCGATGAGTCCAACTTGCTCATTGAACTCGCGGCCTCCTCAGACGACGACCTCGACGCTTCTGCCGTCGCCTCTCGTCTGCTTGGTAAGGCTGCCGACCGATTGGCTCAGCAGCTCGAGGCGGAAGCACGTGCAACGGGGGAGATCGAGAGCCTGCTGCCGGATGTGAAGTTCCTGCGCCAATGGGCGATCGATCTGCGAGAGCCAATATCGGACCTCACGGAATTGGCGCCACTTGCCGATTGGGTAGCAATGAAGTCCGGCCCGGCAAGCGAAGCAGCATGAGCGAAGCAGCAAAGGCCCGCGAGGCCGATGAGGTCGGAGCAGCGCGACAGCGCCGCGAACGACAGCATGCTCTGTCAGGCGACAGAACCTCGCGCTCGACCGACTCGACCCGCGTCTACCTGAAGGAAATCGGCCGAGTCCCACTTCTGACCGGTGCCGAAGAAGTCCGGCTGGCTGAAAAGGTCGCCAAGGGAATGAAGGCCGAGGAAGAGCTTGCGCTCCACGCTGCGGCTGAAACACTCGATTCGATCGAACAAAGTCGCCGCTCGATGCTCGAGCGCACTGTTCGAGCCGGTGACGCAGCCAAGGGCGATCTGACGCAAGCCAACCTTCGCCTCGTGGTGTCGATCGCAAAGCGATATTCGGGACGAGGCATTCCACTCCTCGACCTCATCCAAGAGGGAAACCTCGGGCTGATGCGGGCCGTCGAGAAGTTCGATCACCTAAAGGGTTTCAAGTTCTCCACGTATGCCACGTGGTGGATTCGCCAAGCCATCACCCGCGCGATCGCTGATCAAGCTCGAACGATTCGCATTCCCGTGCACATGGTCGAGATCATGAGCCGTGTTCGGCGTGAGCAACGTCGGTTGACCCAAGAGCTCGGTCGAGAGCCCACGATGGACGAACTGGCCAAAACCTGCGATCTCACCGCAAGCCGTGTTGAGGAACTGCTCAAGATCGCCCAAGATCCGCTGTCGCTCGACACACCGGTCGGCACCGAAGACGACACCAGCCTCGCCGATTTCGTCGAGGACTCGCAGGCCATCAAGCCCGCCGATGCAGCGACTCGAAAGATGCTTGGTGACGAGGTCTCCAAAGTGCTCGACCTGTTGTCACCGCGAGAACAAGAGGTCGTTCGGCTGCGATTCGGGCTCGACGATGGCCGTCCACGGACGCTTGAAGAGGTCGGGCGAACCTTCGGCGTCACACGTGAGCGAATTCGTCAGATCGAGTCCAAGACTCTTGCCAAGTTGCGACACCCGCAGCGCAGCGAACATCTCAAGGGATACCTCGTCGACTGAAGTGTTTTTGGGACTCGGCGCAGTGACGTCGGTCAGCCCAAGAACCACGAAACCCCGCACCCGTTGATTTCTCAACGACTTGCGGGGTTTTGTTTTTTGCTCCGGGGGTGAGGCTCGAACTCACGACCTACTGATTAACAGTCAGTTGCTCTGCCAGCTGAGCTACCCCGGATTGACTCGCTGCATGTTAGCAGCGAAGCACGAAACCGCGTACGCCTTCATCGAGGTCTTTGTTCGGCAAGTTCCCGCGCTGCTTGAGAGCAATGACGCGAAACGTGGGCGACCAGGCTCGCACTCCGAGGGTGCACTCGGTGCCGGTGCAAGCCCGTAGACTCCGCGCCGGGCCCGTAGCTCAGTGGTTAGAGCAGGCGACTCATAATCGCTCGGTCGTGGGTTCAATTCCCACCGGGCCCACAAACCCAATAAAGTCATAAGTTCTGCAAGTGGTCTACCTCATCGGTGACATGGGCAACGGTGCCGACCTTGACTGCTCGGCTATCCAGTCGTCATCGACAACGTTATGCCTGCGCCCCTGAGTACGTAAGTACTCAGACGCCCCCTAAGCACCTCATAGTCGCTCGGTCGTGGGTTCAACACCACCGGGCCCAGAGGTGGTTGCCGTCGTCGTAACATGCAGTGTCGAACAACCTTGGTCGGTGATGCCCTTGACTGCGTTTCTTTATCACATGCGAAAGGCGGGCGGAACGAGTCTTCGCCGATACCTCGGCGACTGGGCCGCGCACACTGGTCGAAGCGTCGACGTTGTCGAGGGCTGGACGCTTGGCTTCACCACCCCTTTCCCATTCGAGACCGAAACGATCCACCTGACGTCGCTTCGCGAGCCGATCGCTCGCCTCAAGAGTGCCTACCGATTCGAAGGGCGCTGGCCTCAGGCCGCGACCACTCGGGCGCCCGAGTCGGCCAAACCCTTCGCCGCGTGGGCACGAGAAACGGCCGCGTCGGATCCCGGAAGGCAGGGCTGGCTCTGGCAGTGCAGCTCGAACTACTACGTCAAGTCACTCACCGGCTGGCCGAGGGGCGGCGTCGACGTTGATCAGGAACGCACGAACGAAGCCAAGCGCATCCTCGAACGATTCGAGATCGTGCTGATCACCGAAGAGCTCGGCTCGACGGCAACACAGGAGTACCTGAAACGGCGGCTTGAGTTCGACCGTGCGCTGACCCGCTCTCGACCCGGGACGACGACCGACAGCCCTGTCGAGTCGGATCGCGATCTGTTCGACGAGCCGACGATGTCGTGGCTGCGCGACCTCAATCGTTGGGATATCGAACTGTACGAGTTCGCAACGAAGCTCTACGCGTCGCGCGTCGGTTGAACCGTCTCGATCTTCAAACGGCCCTACGACCTATGTTCTGCGTGGCCGTTCACGCCGACACCCTCTTTGATGGGACCGATTCCGCCAACGGGAACCACCGAGCGCACAACTGCGAGCGGGTGGGGAGAGAACGCACGTGCTGCGTTCGTCGTCCGGACGTTGGTGTATTCGGCGCCGCTCATTGTGGCTTTCTTCGCCACATGGCTCGTCACTCGATGGTGGCCCGCACCTGACTCGGGGATTCAGGCAGTTCTTCGTTTTGTCGTCTTGGCGGCCATGGCGATGACCGTTGGCGCCGCGACGGACACCATTGCCCGGAAGTTCCTTCCTCTCGCCGCGCTACTTCGGCTCTCGCTCGTATTTCCTGACCAGGCTCCGTCGCGGTTCATCATTGCGCTTCGTTCGGGCAGCGCCCGATCGCTCAAAAAGCGTCTCGCCGAGCTCGAATCGCCCGACTTCGAGGGGACCGAAGACCGCGCTGCACGGCTCATCGTCGAGTTGTCGGCTGCGTTGAGTCGTCACGATCGACTGACCCGTGGCCATTCCGAACGAGTGCGGGCGTACACCGCCCTCATCGCCCAGGAGATGGAGTTGAGCGCCGAAGACAGCAACAAGCTGCAATGGGCCGCGCTCATCCACGACGTTGGCAAGCTCAAGATCCCGTACGAGATCCTCACGAAACCCGGCAAGCTCACCGATCGCGAGTACGCGACCATTCAGACGCACGCGACGCAGGGTATGTACATCGCGGCCCCGCTCGCCGAGTTCCTTGGACCGTGGTTTGGTGCGATCGGCGAGCACCACGAACGTTTTGACGGCGCCGGTTATCCCAATGGGCTCCACGGCGAAGAGATCAGCCTGGGTGCACGTATCGTCGCCGTCGCCGATGCCTACGACGTCATGACGGCAGCACAGTCGTACAA
>RCNE010002260.1_pt1 | contig 10354 bp, 6 predicted proteins | sample 2041361 | NCBI WGS metagenome assembly RCNE01 (sample SAMN09708229, study PRJNA481090) | Marine sediment metagenome, whole genome shotgun sequencing project.
AACGTGGCCAATTGTGCCGATGTTGACGTGCGGTTTGTTACGTTCAAACTTTTCCTTTGCCATGGTGGTGGCTCCTTAATGTTCAAGGTGTGATTAACCGGTGCGCGGAAAGTCCGCGCACCAATCGAGTTATGCGAATTTAGCTTGGATCTCGTCGGATATGCTCTGTGGCACACCTTCATAGTGGTCGAACTGCATCGAGAAGTTCGCACGGCCAGAAGACATGGAACGCAGCGTGTTGATGTAGCCGAACATGTTTGCAAGCGGTACGAAACAGTCGATGGCAATCGCGTTACCGCGAGTGTCTTGACCCTGCACCTGACCGCGACGTGACGTCAGATCGCCGATGATGCCGCCAGTATACTCTTCTGGCGTGATCACTTCGACTTTCATGATTGGCTCAAGCATCTTGGCGCCCGCTTTGCGCATACCTTCACGCATGCCCATACGACCAGCGATCTCGAATGCGAGAACCGAGCTGTCCACATCGTGGAACTTACCGTCGATCAAGGCAACCTTGAAGTCGATGACGGGGAAGCCCGCAAGAGGACCGGAATCCAACACAGATTTGATGCCTTTTTCAACACCCGGGATGTATTCCTTTGGAACAGCACCACCAACGATGCGGCTCTCGAAAGAGTACCCTTCGCCTGGCTCGGTTGGCATCAGGATCATCTTCACTTCGGCAAACTGACCAGAACCGCCAGATTGTTTCTTGTGAGTGTAAGTGATTTCGGCCTCTTTCGAGATCGTTTCACGATAAGCAACCTGAGGCGCACCAATGTTGGCTTCAACCTTAAATTCACGCTTCAGACGGTCCACAAGAATATCAAGGTGAAGTTCGCCCATACCCTTCATGATGGTCTGACCGGATTCAATATCGGTCTCGACGCGGAAAGATGGATCCTCGGCGGCCAAGCGGGCCAGACCGGTGGACATCTTCTCTTGGTCAGCCTTTGTTTTAGGCTCTACCGCGATTTCGATAACCGGAGTGGGGAAGGTCATGGTTTCCAGAACCACAGGATCGTTGACGGCGCAAAGCGTGTCACCTGTTGTGGTATCTTTCAGACCTGCAAGCGCGATGATGTCACCCGCAAATGCTTCGGTGATTTCTTCACGGTCGATGGCGTGCATCATCATCATACGGCCAACACGCTCTTTTTTACCTTTGGTGGAATTCAAGAGCGTGTCGCCCTTGTTCAGAACACCGGAGTATACGCGTGTGAACGTCAACGAGCCTACGAAGGGGTCGTTCATGATTTTGAATGCGAGACCAGAGAACGCCATATCATCATCCGCGCGACGCGCAATGTCACGTGTTTCTTCTTCGTCACCGGGTTTAAAGCCCATGTAATCAACAACGTCCATCGGGCTGGGCAGATAGTCGATTACAGCGTTGAGCAGAGGCTGTACGCCTTTGTTCTTGAACGCAGAGCCGCAAAGTACGGGGATGAATTTGATCGCGATTGTACCCTTCCGGATCAGCATACGGAGCGTATCGACGTCAGGCTCTGCGCCATCCATCAGATAGTTTTCCATGGCTTCATCGTCCATCTCGACCGCATTTTCGATCAGATGTGCACGCCACTTGTCGGCTGTCTCTTTCAGGCTGTCGCGGATTGGCTTTTTGACCCAGCTTGCGCCCAGATCTTCACCTTCCCAAACCCATTCTTCCATGGTGACGAGGTCAACCATGCCTTCCAGCTCGGTCTCGGAACCGATTGGAATTTGGATTGGAGCAGGCGTAGCGCCGGTGCGGTCCTGAATCATTTTAACGCAGTTGTAGAAGTCCGCGCCAATTTTATCCATTTTGTTAACAAACACGATACGCGGGACTTTATAACGGTCGGCCTGACGCCAAACTGTTTCGGTCTGCGGTTCAACACCGGCGTTTGCGTCAAGAACGGTAACCGCACCATCGAGAACGGCCAAGGAACGTTCAACTTCAATCGTGAAGTCAACGTGACCTGGTGTGTCGATGATGTTCATGCGGTGCTTAGAAGAGTCCGGCGTTGTGCCGTCTTCCGTGCGTTCCCAGAATGTGGTCGTCGCAGCGGAAGTAATAGTAATACCCCGTTCCTGCTCCTGCTCCATCCAGTCCATTGTCGCAGCGCCGTCGTGCACTTCGCCAATATTATGCTCTTTACCAGTGTAGTACAGGATACGTTCGGAACATGTTGTTTTACCGGCATCGATGTGCGCGATGATACCAAAGTTACGATACAGATCGAGGGGATAGTCGCGTGCCATTTGAAAGCTTCCTCAGGAGTATGCTTTGAAAAAGTTCAGGGGCCCAGCGGATCCGGGCCCCGATCTAAAAGTGTTACCAGCGGTAGTGGCTGAATGCTTTGTTCGCGTCTGCCATTTTGTGCGTGTCTTCACGTCTTTTAACGGCTGTACCACGAGACTGAACGGCGTCCATAAGCTCGCCTGCAAGGCGCTCTTCCATGGTGTTTTCATTGCGCGAACGGGCCGCTTTGATCAACCAGCGGATCGCCAGTGCAACGCGGCGCTCGGGGCGCACTTCAACAGGTACCTGATACGTGGCACCACCGACGCGGCGCGAGCGCACTTCGACGGACGGCTGGATGTTCTCAAGCGCTTCGTGGAACACTTCCACTGGGGCGCGCTTGATCTTGGCTTCAACGCGGTCGAATGCGTTGTAAACAATCCGCTCGGCAACGGCTTTTTTGCCATCAACCATCAGGTTGTTCATGAATTTTGTCAAAACCAGATCACCATATTTGGCGTCTGGCAGTACTTCGCGTTTTTCAGCGGCGTGGCGGCGTGACATCTAGTTGTCTTCCTCTTGGCGGGGTGCAACGCATGGCATTGCATAGTGTCAGATTGGAATGACCGGATGACACGCATCCGGCCAGATACGAGCTTACTTCGGACGCTTGGCACCATATTTGGAGCGGCGCTGCTTACGATCTTTAACGCCTTGCGTATCGAGAACACCGCGAACGATGTGATAGCGAACACCTGGAAGGTCTTTTACACGGCCGCCACGGATCAGAACCACGGAGTGCTCCTGAAGGTTGTGGGACTCACCACCGATATACGAGATCACTTCGAAACCGTTGGTCAGGCGAACCTTCGCAACTTTCCGCATCGCGGAGTTCGGCTTCTTAGGAGTGGTTGTGTAAACGCGCGTACAAACGCCACGCTTCTGCGGGCATTCCTGCAGGTGCATGGATTTCGAAATTTTGCGTTTTGGCTGGCGCGGTTTGCGGATCAGCTGCTGAATTGTTGGCATTCCGGTGTTTTCCCCGTGTTGCGATCTTTTGAGCACCGGAGCGGACCCCCGTGCGGTGAATAGTATGCTGCATTCGTCATGCAGCGTGGCTAGAGCAGTTGGTCCAAAGCAATATGGCCGCGACGCTTCCGTACCGAGGTAAGCGAGGCGGCTATGCTTCAGAGGATCGGGCCAATTAAGGCGGCCTGGATCTTGACCACATGCGTTATGATATGTGCAATAGGGGCGACCCCCCACGCGTGATAACGGGCGTATACCCAGAGTCGCTTTAGGTGTCAACAGGTGCGCCCTCTTGCCAAAGCCCCTGCCCCTCGCCCATAGTTTGCCAAAAGCGTGTGAGGGCAGCAGTGACACTCCAAGTAATTGGCCTTTGCCGGTTTTCCTACCCTGCCATTGGCGGATTTCAGGTGGATCACGAGACGATAGATGAGCGCATTGCCTACCTATACGACGATGCACGGATCGAAGAGCGGTTTCAACTGTTCGAGGCGGTGGCCCTGCCCTCCCTGCGCGCACAAACCGATCCGAATTTTGATCTGATTATCGTTGTGGGGGACCAGATGCCAGAGCATCACCTTGGCCGCCTCAATGCCCTGATCGCCGATATGCCCCAAGCGCGCATCCATGCAGAGCCGCCCCGCCCGCAGCGCGAAGTCATGAAGGAAATCCTCAACTCCGCACGCCGAGACTTCTCACAGCCTTGCCTACAGTTTCGCTTTGACGATGATGATGCTGTCGCGGTGGATTTTGTAGAACGTCTGCGCAAGGCGGCAGAGGATTGCGAAGGGCTGACCCGCCAGCATAAGAGTGTCGCGTTTGATTGGAACAAGGGTTACATCGCAGAATACGGCGATAGAGGCGTGGCCGCGACCGAAATTTTCCGCCCCTTTGATGTTGCCGCCCTTGGCATGTGGGTCAAAGGTGACTGCCACCTGACAATCATGAATTTCGCACATAACAAGATCAACCGCTTCATGCCGTCTGTGAGCTTTGATGAGCCGCGGATGTTTGTACGCGGGCACAATGCCTCCAATGACAGCCGACAGAAACCAGTGAAAATGACCCCAGTCAAACCCCTGACTTTTAAACAGTCTGAGCATTTCCAAAAACGCTTTGCCATCGACATAGATCATGTCCAGCGCGTATTCGGCGGGGCTTGAGATGCGGACCGTTGGCATCTGCCGCTTTTCCTACGCTGGTGAAGGGGGGTTTAAAGTAGGACATGCTGACCACGCCTCCCTCGAAGCATTCCTCTACGCCGAAGCGCGGATGGAGGAGCGGTTTCGCCTTTTTGAAGCAATTACCTTGCCCTGTGTTGCCGCCCAGACCGACCCGGACTTTACATTCCTCATCGTGACAGGCACCGGATTGCCCAAGCAGTATCTTGAGCGGCTGCAACAGCTCACCGCTGCGATCCCGCAATGCGTAATCAAACAATACCCACCCCGCCAGCACCGCCGCATCATGCGCAAAGCCATAAACGAGTGGCGCGGTGCGCCTGATGAGCCTTGCCTGCAGTTTAGACTGGATGACGATGATGCAATGGCGCTGACATTCGTTGAAAAGTTCAAACAAGCGGCAGTGGATTTATCCGGGATCACCGCGCGCCACAGTTCGGTCGCGGTTGATTTCAATCAGGGCTATGTCTTCACTGCAGGATCAGAGGGCGTAAAGCTATGGGCCTATCACTATGCATACTCGGCGATTGCTTTGGGGATGATCGTGCAAGCGGGCAGTGATGACACGATCATGAACCACGGCCATCAAAATCTGTGGAAGGCGATGCCGACACTGACGCTGACGGGTGAGGACATGATGATGCGTGGCCACAACGATTTCAACGACAGCCGCCTCAAAGGGAAGAAGAACGTTTTTGACTATCAGCCTATGGATGCGGAAAAGGCGGTCCACATCCGCAAGACTTTCGGCATTGATGACGATCACGTACGCGCGGTCTTCTCACGCGCGTGATAGCTGACGCTCGCGGTAAAAAGTAAACAGACCCGTCCCCATAACGATTGCAGCGCCCAGCAGGGTCAGCGGCTTTGGCACTTCGTTAAACACGAGAAATCCGATGAACATCGCACCGATCAGCCCTGTATACCGAAATGGCGCGATGAAGGAGACATCGCCAATGCGCATGACCTGAATGCTGAAGAAGTACCCCGCCAGAACAAACACTGCAGAGCTGCTGATATAGAATGCCGATTGGCCGCTGATAGGCTCCCAAGGCTGTGTTAGCGAAGCAAGTCCCGCAGCGATCATTACAGCCACAGTCGTGCCAAGCGTCACCGTCATCCCCGGCACCTCCCTCGAAAGCTGCCGCGTGATGAGATCTCGTGCAGTGACACAAATCACAGCAGCCAATGCATAAAGCGACCAGACGTTAAACCCTTCGGCACCCGGTCGAATGATCAACATCACACCCCCTAAGCCCACAACAATCGCAAGCATCCTGCGCCAACCAACAGCCTCGCGGTAGAATAGCGCAGAGCCCAAGGTAACCGTCAGCGGAGCCACCTGCATAATAGCGTTGAGGTTACCCAAGGGCATATTGAACAAAGCATTAAGGAAGAAATACGAAGCGATGATTTCCATCAGCCCGCGCAAGGCAATCAACCCTTTGTCACGGCGCCCAATGGAAAAACGCAAAATTCCGAGTTGGTAGGCCAGAGCAAGGATCAGAACAGTCGCCAAAATACCGCGCACAAAGATAAGCTGGAACAGGGGAACAGCGCCGTCCGTGAGTTTGAGGAACGTATCGTTGATCACAAACGCGGCCATAGAGGCCATCATCAAAACTGCGCCAGTGGTGTTGGGAGACATCTTAAAAATTCCTAGAGCTGGCCACACAATGTGCGATTGTTCGAAGCTGGGCAATCCACTGAAACCGTACGCCGTCAAGAAACTTGAGTTTTCTTAAACTTAAACTGGTCGAAAAGTCTGGCGTCCCCAAACAAAAGCCCCCGCAACCAGATGGCTGCGGGGGCTTTTCGATTTCAAAAGGTCAGCGCGGTATTAATCGCGGCTTTCCTCATCAAAGATTGGTGCTTGGTCAAACACATCGCCACCTACGACATCATCCGCAGGCATTACAGGTGCAGCAAGAGCTGCGGCCTTTTCTGCCTCGATGCGGCGTGCCTCGACAACCACGTTATCGCGGTCCGATGCTACACGGCGCATCTGCTGGGTTGCCCCACCAGTACCCGCAGGGATCAGACGGCCCACGATGACGTTCTCTTTCAGACCGACCAGTTTGTCGCGCTTACCTTGGACAGATGCCTCGGTCAGAACACGTGTGGTCTCCTGGAAGGATGCCGCGGAGATGAAGCTGCGGGTTTGCAGCGACGCCTTGGTGATACCCAAGAGAATAGGCTCGCCTTTGGCTGGACGACCGCCCTTCGAGAGAGATTTCTCGTTGGCCATGTCGAACTCTTGCTTGTCCACATGTTCGCCTTTGAGCAGCGTAGTGTCACCAGATTCCTGGATCTCCCACTTTTGCAGCATCTGACGCACGATGACTTCGATGTGTTTGTCGTTAATCTTCACACCTTGCAGACGGTAAACGTCCTGCACTTCGTCGATCATGTAGTCAGCCAGCGCTTCAACACCCATAATGGCGAGAATGTCATGCGGCGCAGGGTTGCCGTCCATGATGTAATCGCCCTTCTGCACGAAGTCGCCTTCGGCTACGGGGATGTGCTTACCTTTTGGCACCATGTATTCGACCTTGAAGTCCGGATCTTCGGAGCTCTCGATCGCGATGCGGCGCTTGTTCTTATAGTCTTTGCCGTAGCGCACATAACCGTCGATTTCCGCGATGATGGCGTGGTCCTTGGGGCGACGTGCCTCAAAGAGTTCGGCCACACGTGGCAGACCACCGGTAATGTCCTTGGTCTTGGCACCTTCGCGCGGGATACGTGCGATAACATCGCCCGCATGCACTTCGGAGCCATCCTCGATGGACATAACAGCGTCCACAGACATCGGATAGGTAATCGGGTTGCCAGCGGAGTTCCGCAGCGGCTCGCCGTCAGCATCATGCAAAATGATCTCGGGCTTAAGCTCGTTACCCTTCGCAGCAGAGCGCCAGTCGATGACGATCTTCTGGGTCATGCCTGTTGCGTCATCAGTCTCGTCTTTGACAGAGATACCCGAGATAAGATCGACGTGCTTGATCGTACCCGCCGCTTCCGCGATGATCGGCAGTGTGTAGGGGTCCCATTCATACAGCTTGTCGCCGCGGCCGACCATTGCGCCCTCTTTGACAAACAGCTTGGTACCGTAACCAACCTTATGGCTCGCGCGCTCGTCACCGTTCTCGTCGATGATAAGCATCTTCATGTTGCGGCCCATGACCATGGTTTCATCCGACGAGTTTTGCAGCGTGTTGCTGTTCTCGAAGTGGATTTTACCTTCTTGGCCCGCTTCCTGGAACGACTGCTGGCCACCTTGGGCAACGCCACCAATGTGGAACGTCCGCATCGTCAACTGTGTACCCGGTTCACCAATCGATTGCGCCGCGATGATGCCTACGGCCTCACCTTGGTTGACCAATGTACCGCGTGCGAGGTCACGACCGTAACACTGAGCACATACGCCCTCTTCCGCTTCACAAGTCAGCGGTGAGCGGATGCGCGCGGATGCAACGCCAGCCTCGTCAAGGATATCGGCCAGACGTTCGTCGATGATTGTACCGTTTGCAACCAGCACTTCGTCTGTACCCGGACGCATCAAGTCTTCTGCGACAACACGACCCAACAGACGCTCGGCCAGAGACGAAACAACTTCACCATCGTTCACGGCGGCTGTTGCTGTGATCGCAATGTCAGTTCCACAATCATGCTGACGCACGATGCAGTCCTGCGCAACGTCCACCAGACGACGTGTCAGATAACCGGAGTTCGCTGTTTTCAGAGCCGTATCCGACAGACCTTTACGTGCACCGTGCGTTGAGTTGAAGTACTCAAGAACGGTCAGGCCTTCTTTAAAGTTCGAGATGATCGGTGTCTCGATGATATCGCCGTTCGGCTTGGCCATCAGACCGCGCATCCCGCCCAGCTGTTTCATCTGCGTTACAGAACCACGCGCACCAGAGTGCGCCATCATGTACACAGAGTTCGGCTCATTCTCGGAACCATTCTCAGCATATGTGGTGTCGGAAATCGCACCCATCATCGCGTCAGTTACTTTGTCGTTACACTTTGACCATGCATCGACAACTTTGTTGTACTTTTCACCCTGAGTGATCAGGCCGTCCATGTATTGCTGTTCAAAGTCTTTAACTTGATCGCGTGTCTCTTCAACCAGTGGCCATTTGCTTTCTGGGATCAGCATGTCGTCTTTACCAAACGAAATACCGGCTTTGAAAGCTTCGCGGAAACCCATTGTCATGATCTGATCACAGAAGATGACGGATTCCTTTTGGCCACAATAACGGTAAACCGTATCGATGACTTGCTGCACTTCTTTCTTGCGCAGCAGACGGTTGATCAGGTCAAACGGTGCTTTTGCATTCAGCGGCAGCAGCGCGCCAAGCAGGACACGACCAGGCGTGGTGTCAAAGCGCACAAGCACTTCGTTGCCTTCATTGTCGATCTGTTTGATCCGTGACTTGATCTTGGCGTGCAAATGCACTTCGCCAGCGTCCAGCGCGTGCTGAACTTCGTCCACGTTACCAAAGACTTTGCCTTCACCAACCATGCCATCACGGCCCAAGGTCACATAGTAGAGACCCAAGATCATATCCTGCGATGGAACAATGATCGGCGCGCCGTTTGCAGGCGACAGAACGTTGTTGGTGGACATCATCAATACGCGTGCTTCCAGCTGGGCTTCCAGCGAGAGAGGTACGTGCACAGCCATTTGGTCGCCATCAAAGTCAGCGTTGAACGCGGAACAAACCAACGGGTGCAGCTGGATGGCTTTACCCTCAATCAGAACAGGTTCGAACGCCTGAATGCCAAGACGGTGCAATGTAGGCGCACGGTTCAGCATGACGGGGTGTTCGCGGATAACCTCGTCGAGGATGTCCCAGACTTCCGGACGCTCTTTTTCGACCAGCTTTTTGGCTTGCTTCACAGTGGAAGAAAGACCTTTGGCCTCAAGGCGCGAGTAGATGAACGGCTTGAACAGTTCGAGCGCCATCTTTTTCGGCAGGCCGCACTGGTGCAGTTTCAGTTCTGGGCCCGTCACAATCACGGAACGGCCGGAGAAGTCGACGCGCTTACCCAAAAGGTTCTGACGGAAGCGACCTTGCTTACCCTTCAGCATGTCGGACAGTGATTTCAACGGACGCTTGTTGGCACCCGTGATCACGCGGCCACGGCGGCCGTTGTCGAACAATGCGTCAACAGATTCCTGCAACATCCGCTTTTCGTTACGTACGATGATATCGGGCGCACGCAGCTCGATCAGACGCTTGAGACGGTTGTTCCGGTTGATCACGCGGCGGTACAGATCGTTGAGATCGGAAGTCGCAAAGCGTCCACCGTCCAGCGGTACCAGCGGACGCAGTTCTGGCGGGATCACGGGGATCACGGTCAGAACCATCCACTCAGGGCGGTTACCGGATTCGAGGAAGCTCTCAACCACCTTAAGGCGCTTGATGATCTTCTTGGGCTTCAGCTCACCTGTGGCTTCTTTGAGCTCTTCGCGCAGCTGGTCAGCTTCTGCTTCGAGGTCAATCGCGGCCAGCATTTCGCGGATCGCTTCGGCGCCGATGTTGGCGGTGAAGGCGTCCATGCCGTAGGCGTCTTGGGCGTCCATGAACTCTTCTTCGGTCATCATCTGACCGTAGGTGAGGTCCGTCAGGCCCGGCTCAATCACGACGTAGTTCTCGAAATACAGGACCCGCTCAAGATCGCGCAGCGTCATGTCGAGCATGAGGCCGATCCGGCTTGGTAGTGATTTCAGGAACCAGATGTGCGCAACAGGTGAGGCCAACTCGATGTGGCCCATCCGCTCGCGGCGGACCTTTTGCAGCGTTACTTCAACACCACATTTTTCGCAGACAACGCCGCGATATTTCATGCGTTTGTATTTGCCGCACAGGCATTCATAGTCTTTGATTGGTCCAAAGATACGCGCGCAGAA
>RCNE010002261.1_pt1 | contig 10350 bp, 7 predicted proteins | sample 2041361 | NCBI WGS metagenome assembly RCNE01 (sample SAMN09708229, study PRJNA481090) | Marine sediment metagenome, whole genome shotgun sequencing project.
GGTTTATTATTGGCACTATTTATGGCCTCATGTTCAACGGATGATATTTTACCTGCTTTAAAATTAACGACAAATGAAACTATACTAAGCGAAGATAATGGTGTTCTTATATTATCCGTCTCTTTAAATGCTGAAGCTACTGAGCAAATAGTTATCCCTATTACAGTTGCAGGTACAGCTACACCGTCAACAGATTATTCAATCAGTGCAACTGAAATCACTATTAATAAAGGAAGTGACTCTGGAAATGTAACATTTACAGGACTTCAAGACGAAATGGTAGAAGGTGTTGAAACACTTATTGTTAGTATTGGAGACGCACAAAATGTTCTAATTCTATCTAGTACAACAGTTACCATTGAAGTTTTAGATGACGATTCTGATACAGATGGGGATAGTGTATTGGATGCCAATGATAACTGCCCAAATGAAGCTGGTGAAGTTGAAAATAACGGGTGTCCATTCTTAGGATTTTTAATTAACGAAGTCCTTTACGATCCTGCCTCTGGAGATGCTGGAGATGCTAATGGAGATGGAACAAGAGACGCTAATGAAGATGAATTTATAGAATTTTTTAACTCCGGTCCCGAATTAGATATGAGCGGATACAAAATTTATGACGCTACTGCTTTAGGTTCGGGTACACCGAGGCATGTATTTCCTGCCGGAACCATTGTTCCTGTGAATGGCGTTATTATTGTTTTTGGAGGTGGAACTCCTTCAGGTTCTTTCGGAGGAGCCCTAGTACAGACAGCATCAGGTGGTTTATTAAATATGAGTAACTCAGATGATTTTATGACTATTGAGGATGCTAATGGAAACATTATTGCAACATTTGATGTTGAAGCATTATCGAATGGCCCAGATGAATCATATACTAGAAACCCAGACCTTACTGGTGAATTTGAGCAACATGCAGGAATAGACGCGGCAAATGGAGCCTTGTTTTCTCCTGGGACAAAACTAGACGGTTCTTCATTTTAAATTAAGCCCATAAAACGTAATGAGTTATTTCGGTCCGATATTGTCTTTAGTTTTTGTGGTTATTACTGCAAGGCTATTATTGAAGAAATACAATCCGCATGCCGTATTATTAATATCTGGTTTGTTAATGCTCATCATCGCCCAGGTATTAAATTATAACCTGCCTCCACTAAAAGAATCTACTGGATTTCAAGGTTTTGATTTGTTTAGATATATAAAAGAGTCCTTTAGTAAAACCAATGCTGGAGTTGGATTGATGATAATGGCTATAGGTGGTTTTGTTGCGTATATTGACAAAATTGGAGCTTCAGATGCCTTGGTTCATGTGGCAATGAAACCTTTAAAATTACTCAAAAAAAGGCCATATATGGCCGCTTCAATGGTGATACCAATAGGACAATTATTATTTGCAGCTATTCCTTCTGCTGCAGGCTTAGGCTTGCTATTAATGGCCTCCTTATTTCCGATTTTAGTTAATTTAGGAGTGAGTAGATTATCAGCAGTCTCAGTAATTACGGCAACAACCGCATTTGGTATTGGTCCGGCATCAGCAATTACAGCAAGTGCCACAGATATTGCTAATATCGACACCATAGACTTCTTCTTAAATTATCAAATTCCATTGATACTCCCATTGAGCCTTTCTATGATGGTAACCTATTATTTTGTGAATCGCTATTTCGATAAAAAAAATGGACTTGAAGTAAATAGTGAAGACGAAGATAAAAAGGAATTAAAAGCACCTATAATTTACGCGATTATTCCAATTTTACCCATAGTCCTATTAATTGTGTTTTCAGAAATATTTAGTCTTTTTAGTACACCCATTTCTTTGGATACAACAACGGCCATGTTTATAAGTTTATTTGTAGCACTTATCTGTGAGTTAATTAGAACCCGAAGTATTAAAGCGGTGTTTAATTCCTTGCAAACGTTTTGGAATGGTATGGGTAATATTTTCAAAACTGTAGTTACCTTAATTATAACGGCTGATATTTTTGCAAAAGGCCTAATCAGTTTAGGCTTTATTGATGGCCTTTTGGATTTGGCACAAAATCTTGGACTCGGAGCTATCGGAATAGGTATCGTGATGTCCATTATGATATTTTTAGCCTCTATGCTCATGGGCAGTGGCAACGCTTCCTTTTTTGCTTTCGGACCACTAATACCAAAAATAGCAGCAAAATTGGGAGCAGACACCACTTCAATTATATTACCAATGCAACTATCCGCCTCAATGGGAAGAACAGTCTCTCCCGTTGCAGGAGTCCTTATTGCAACGGCAGAAATTGCTAAAGTTTCTACTATTGCCATTGTAAAAAGAAATATTATCCCACTTGTTGTAGCCTTATTAATAATGTTGTTATACCATTTTATATAAATTATGCTAAACTTAATTAAAAACACAGACTTATACGCGCCGAAACATTTAGGGAAAAAGGATATTCTCCTCGCTGGAAAAAAGATTGTTGCGATATCAGATAATTTAGATATATATAGAAGCGATGCTAACGTTTGGGATGCAAAAGGACAGATTGTAACTCCTGGTTTAATTGACCAGCACATCCATGTTATTGGAGCGGGTGGAAAAGACGGTTTTGCATCAATGACCCCTGAAGTCACCTTAAGCGAACTTATCTCATGTGGCACCACAACGGTTTCAAGTTTATTGGGTACCGATGGCACAGCAAGAAACATCAGAACCCTTTACAGCAAAGTTAAAGCACTAGACCAAGAAGGGATTTCAGCCTATATGCTTTGCGGTTATTATGGTTTAGATACGGTTACAATTACTGATAGCATTCAAGGCGATATGCTTTTTGTAGATAAAGTCATTGGCTGTAAAATTGCCATTAGTGATATCAGATCTTCGTATCCTACAGCCTTAGAACTGGTTCGAAAATTACGCGATGTTCGTGTTGGAGGCATGATTGGAAATAAAAAAGGAATTCTCCATGTACATCTCGGTAATTTAGAAACTAAATTAGATGTCTTATTCGAAATCGTTGAAAAGTATAATTTCCCAATAGAGCACATTTCCCCAACACATGTTGGCCGCACAAAAGCATTGTTTGATGAGGCTATTAAGTTTGCCAAACTTGGAGGTATGATAGACATTACAACAGGCGCTTCAAAATATACAGATCCTTATAAATCGGTTTTATATGCGATGGAACAAGGTGTTAGTATTGATAAAATCACATTCAGTTCAGATGGACATGCAGGTCTCACGCGTTTTGATGACGCTGGCAATGCCATTGGAGTGCGCAAGGCACCAATAGATAAGAACCTAGAGGAAGTTGTAGCCTTAGTTCAAAAAGGTAAAGTTCCTATTGAAGAAGCCTTTAAAATTATTACAACCAATCCAGCGAAAAACTTAGGCTTAAAGCACAAAGGGAAAATAGAAATTGGGTATGATGCAGATCTGTGCTGCTTTAACAAAGACCTAGAATTAACAGATGTTTTTGCAAAAGGACAACACATGATGAAAGCTAAAGAAATTATAGTAAAGGGAAATTTTGAATTATAGTATAAAATATAAACATATGAAGGTTTTTAGAATCGGTATGCTTTGCGTGTTCATACTATTGAGTGGTTTGATAAAAGCTCAAAACGTTAAACTCGATAAATACATATTCGGAGAAGGCTTGAATTTTAGTAGCGACGGAGACTATACTATGAGAATTAGTGGTTTTGTACAGCCTTATATGGATACTAAAAAATTTACGGGAGATATAGAAAACAGCACTGTGACTCGTTTTAGAATGCGTCGACTCAGATTGAGGATTGATGGCAGTACTGATAACCAAAGGTTTAAATACCGATTTGCAGTTGACCTCAGTGGGTCCTCAGAAGCAGATACTGGCACATCAGATTTCTTGTTAGATGCTTTTGTTTCCTACAACATTACAAAGCGTATAAAAGCAACTTTCGGACAACGCTCAACACAGACAGATAACCGGGAATTATTTATGTTATCTAGTGCTCTTCAATTGGTTGAACGAAGTCGTGTAACTTCTGCTTTTGCTAGTATTCGTGAATTTGGATTGTTCCTAGACGGCAGCTTTAATTTGGGTAAAGGCTCTTATATAAAACCTTATTTTATTTTAACCAATGGCGATGGAGGTAATGTCTTTAATAAAGATTTTGGCGGCTTAAAAGTTGGTGGTCGTATCGATTATTTACCATTCGGTCTGTTTACAAATAAAGGGCAATTTAGACAGGCAGATGTCATGAGGGAAACGGCTCCAAAATTGGTTATTGGTGCTAATTTAAGTCACAATAATGGTATGAGTAGCAGACGCGGAAGAGAAAGTGGGGCTATTTTATATATAAATGACGAGAACAATAATGATTTATATGATAATGGTGAGGAATCTTTACCAGATTACACAAAATTTGGAATTGATTTTCTGTTTAAGTACAATGGGTTTTCTGCGATAGGTGAATATGTTAATACGAGTGCTAGTGTCCCTGATGATATTACACATCGCATAAGAAATAATGGATCGACGTCTACTAATTTTGACGTCAATGGCATGCAAGATGTTGAGAATTATGTAAAAGGACGCATGATGCTTGGTGAAGCTTATAATATACAAATGGGTTACCTTTTTAAAAGTGGCATCTCAATAGATGGTCGCTATACCCATCTTAAAGCAGATGAAAATTCCTTTTTAAACAATGCCTCTTTTTACAACAGACCGAATTACTACACTTTAGGATTAAGTAAATATCTGAGTCGAAATTATGGAGCAAAGATTCAGGGCTCTATGACTTATGTCGATGGCAGTGATGGAATTAACGATAACTCTGGTAATCCTATTGATGGCAATGAATGGATCGCCAGAGTTATGCTAACAATAGCCTTTTAATTATGATCAAAAACTATATAACATATCTTGTTTTATTTGCTTCGCTAATGGTAGTCGCACAACCCAATCCGCAATCAAAGAAGATTACAGAGAAATTCTTCCCAGAATATGAGGCCTTAGAAAATATCACACCTGCACTTCAAAAGAAACGTGGGTATACGGATTATGAAGAGTTAATGACCTTTATCAATAATTTAGTTGAGAAACATGCTGATAAAATAGCCTTAAGTTTTATAGGGGAAAGTCAAAAAGGAAAGAAAATCCCAAAGGTTGTATTAAGTAACCCTGGCAATAATGAAAAGATTAAAGTTTGGATGCAAGGTGGATTGCATGGCAATGAGCCTGCAAGTACGGAATCGATGCTTTATCTCATGGATAAATTACTAAACGATAGCGCATATACATATTTACTAGACCGTATAGAATTAGTCATTATTCCAATGGCAAATATCGATGGTTATCTCAGACAAAACCGTTATGCCGCAAATGGCTTAGATCTCAATAGAGACCAAACAAAATTAATGGCTCCAGAAAGTGTTGCCTTAAAAACGGCTTTTACCGATTTTAACCCTGAAGTCGGATTAGATTTTCACGAATACAGACCGTATAGAAAAGATTTTGCCCAATTGAGTAATTTCGGAATCACTTCAGCCTATGATGCTATGTTCTTGTATTCTGGCAATCCCAATGTTCCAGAAAATTTAAGGAAGCTCACTAAAACCCTATTCGTTGAAAATGCTAGTAAACAATTAGACAAAAACAATCTAAGACATCACGATTATATCTCTACGGGTAAATTTTCTGGTGATATTCAATTCAATCAAGGTTCTAATAATTCGCGCTCTAGCGCAACTTCATATGCGCTTAATAATACAATTTCGACCTTACTTGAAATTCGAGGTGTTGGTATTGGTCGTACCTCTTTTAAACGTCGCATTCATACAAGTCTATTAATTGCCTTATCCTATTTAGAAACATCCTATAACAATATAGAACGCATTAAAAATGAAATAAATAGTGCCAATCAATTAAAAAACGATGTGGTGGTGACCAATGCAAAAAACATTTATGATGACACAATTAAGGCCATCGATCTCGATACAAGAGAACTCATAGATTTAGATGTCACCATAAGAGATGCTTGGGATTCGAAAGCAAAATTAACAAGACCAAGACCTAAGGGGTATCTAATTGAAGCATCTCAAATAGACCTTATTGAAAAATTGAAAATTCTAGGTGCTACAGTAGAAACTTTAGAAGAAGACACTGAAATCGAGGTTGAATCTTACAAAATAACTGATTATGACCGAGATAATATGAAATACGAAAAGGTGAACCTTCAAACGGTTAAAACTGAGCTGAAGAAAGAAACCATTCTATTTCTAAAAGGGACTTACAGCATAACTATGGATCAGAGAAGGGCAAATATTATAGCAGAAGTGTTAGAACCCGAAGCACCAAATAGTTTTGTGAAATTTGGGGTTCTAAAAACAGAGAATGGACAAAAATTACCAATTTATAGAATATTAAACTAATTATATAAACAGATGAAAAAACTATCATTACTCTTCGTGTTTTTCTGTGTAAGCATCGCGATAAATGCCCAAGAAAAAGATGAAAAAAATATTGCAAGTTTTAAACTTGGTAGTGGGTTAAATTTTTCTTTCAATGAAGGAGATTATCAGTTTAATTTTGGCGGATTCATACAGCCATCTTATATCTACAGTAAGGTAGACGGAATGGATGCTGACAACGAATTTAATGCCAAGCGCACCTATTTAATAATTGGTGGTAAGGCCGTTAAAGAAAAAGTTAGCTTTTTAGTACAAATGGATTACAGTTTAAGCGATCCACTTCTAGATGCTTGGGTAGCTTACCATCCTTTTGAATCTACAACAATAAGCTTTGGCCAAAAGCAAACCTTTGTCAATAATAGAGAAATGTTGTATCGCGAAGATAAACTTCAATTTACAGACCGCAGTTTATTAAGCCAGACGTTGAGTAATACAGGCCGTGAGTTTGGTGTGTTTATTGATACGAAATTTACAATTGGTGAAAAATTTGGTATTGTTCCTATGTTTGCGCTTACCTCAGGTGATGGTAGAAATTCCTTCGGCTCAGACACTAGAGATACGGATCTTGGAGGCTTAAAAGTTGGAGGTCGTTTAGACGTATATCCTTTAGGGTATTTTACAGAGGGTAACGATTTGTATAGTGCCGATATCGCTCACGAAGAAAGTCTAAAATTTGTCCTTGGTGCGGCTGCAAGCCAAAATTCGGGCGCCAGTAATGCCGTTGGAGAAGGGCATGGTGATTTCTTGTTATATGATGCTAACGGAAATATCAGTCTTCCTAATTACTCTCAAGTTTATGCAGATTTCTTATTAAAATATAATGGATTTTCGTTTTTAGGGGAATACGTAAATGCAAGTGCGTGTGGTATAGATGAAGTATATATAGATGACTCAGGAAATGAAATCTTAGCGCCAGGACAAATCAGTGAAATCTTAGCTTTAGGTGATAGCTATAACCTACAATTAGGTTATGTCACAAAATCGGGTTTTAGTTTTGATTTTAGATACGAAAGTGCGTCGCAGGAATTTAATTCTAATATTAATTCAATTTTGCAAGACGCAGACAGTTACACGTTTGGATTAACCAAATATTTTATTAATAACAACTTAAAGATGCAAGCTTCGGTAAGCAGTATAGATGTCAATAACGGCAGCAATCAAACTGTTGGTGAATTTTTAGTTCAAATTGTATTCTAATAAAACAACTAATTAAGTTCATTCTTTTAAAAATTTGAAACAATGAAAAAAATTTACACATTATTTTTATTACTTTCATTAACTAGCTATTCTATTTCAGCACAGTTAATTATTAACGAAGTATTATTTGATCCTCCAAATGATATTGCCGGAGATGCCAATGGAGATGGCACAAGAAGTGCATCTGCAGATGAATTTATAGAGTTTATAAATAATTCTTCAACACCATTAGATATTAGTGGCTATAAAATTTATGACGCAACAAATCTTGCGCTTACAGCCGATACGCCTAATCATACTGTTCCAGCAAGCACTATAATTCCTGCAAATGGTATATATGTGTTATTTGGTGGTGGAACACCAACAGGGATATCAGGAGATATTGTTGAAACGTCAACAACGGGTAATTTAAACTTATCAAATTCAGGAGATGTAATCACGATAACAGATGCATCTGGCACAGTAATTCTCACTTTTGATAGTTCCGCGACAGGGCTTGATTTTGGAGCAAATCAATCTGTGACAAGAAGTCCAGATATTACTGGGAATTTTGTACTGCATACTACTGCTAATGCTACTTTATTATTTTCACCTGGTACAACTACTGGTATTGCTCCGCCACTTACACTTAGTCCAAACACTACAGGTTCATTTATTTTTGACCCTCAAGCACCTTTAAATAGACCGCCAGTTGAAGTATTTTATCACATTCCAGATGGAGATATTACTACAATGCCGATACTCATGGTTTTTCATGGTGCAGATAGAAATGGAGGGCCTCATAGAGATTTTTGGATAGATATGGCCAATGCAAATGATTTTATAGTTATTGCACCAGAGTATTCAACAGCAAACTATCCAGGGTTAGGTGATAATTACTTAATGTCAAATATTTTTGATGATGGAGATAATCCAAGTCCAGAAACTTTTAACGATGAAAACGAATGGACTTTCTCTACTTTAGACCCACTCTTTGATTACGTAAAAGTAGTAGCTTCAAATACTCGCGATACATATAGTGCTTGGGGACATTCTGGCGGAGCACAATTTTTACACCGTTTCGTTACCTATTTGCCAAACAGTAATTTAGATATTGCCGTATGTTCCAATGCAGGCTGGTACACAGTACCAGAAACAGGCGTTAGTTTTCCTTACGGCATTGATAATGGGCAATTGCCAACAGGAAATTTAACAACAGCATTTTCAAGAAAGTTAATTGTGCATATAGGTCAAAATGATAATGACCCTAATTCTGCTGGATTAAGACATAATGCTGTGGTAGATGCACAACAAGGCATACACAGATTAGAACGTGCACAATATTATTTTAATACAAGCCAAGCTACAGCAACCAATATGGCTGTAACCTTTAATTGGGAAAAGCATGAAGTTACAGATGTTGGACATAATCCACAACTTATGGCAAATGATGCTTTACAGTTTTTTTTACCAAATTTCCTTTCTGTTGATACGTTTAAAGAGAATCAACCGATTAAAATATATCCTAATCCAACACAAACAGGTTATGTTACTATTTCTTCCTTAAATAGTGACGTCATAAATGTGCAAGTTTTTGATATCTTAGGTAAACAGGTTAAAAATGAAACATTGGCAACTAACACGTTGAACGTTTCAAATTTATATCCTGGTGTTTACATCTTAAAAATTACTCAAAACAATGCCTCTTCCACTAAAAAATTAGTGATTAATTAAGTATAATTTTTTATTATAAAATACAAGCGTAGCTCACAATTGTAAGTTGCGCTTTTTTATTTTCCTAATTGTTCTGAAATGCACCTGAATCATCCGAGCCCGAATTAATTTTGAAACACATACAAAGGAATAATTGTAAGCATTCTATTTATGCCTGTATGACTTTTCAACTACTACAACTTCATTTTCACAATTGAAGATTTGTTGAGCAAAAACAGCTCAGCTATTTCCAATAATTTCTAAAATATCTCGATTATCATCTACAAATATAATTTAGCGGCTTTAACTTTAAGTAAATTGATAACAATTAGCTAATATGAAATCCTATGTCCCTGCAGACTAAAACCCTCTGAAGTTTAATGTGTTATCTTATTGTAAAAAAACGACTGTTGGTAAACTCTTTTTCTAATATTCACTATTTGTTAGTATATTTATGGTCTAACTTTTAAAAATCAATTATGAAAAAAATTTACTTTTTATTATTTACTTTATTGACTACGACCTTTATTTTTGGTCAAGGTCTAGAAGATTTTGCACTCTCTAATGCAACAGGCAGTTATGCAGATGGCACTTTTTCTGGGAACAATAGTATAGATTGGACTTATGTTCAGTCTAGGGATGGAAACGCTGATGCTAATATGTCAGGAATAAGTTTACCTGCCTTAATGTTAAGACGACAGGATAGTGGTAGTAAGATTACTTCTAGTTCAATATCTGGAGGTATTGGTGATTTTTCTGTAAAACTTTATAAAGGGTTTACCTCACCAGGAGATAGACAAGTTGAGTTGTTTGTGAATGGTATCTCTCAAGGAACTTCTATAGGATTTGACAATAATGACGAACAAATATTTTCGGTTACAGGAATTAATATTCCTGGAAATATAGTTATAGAAATTGTTAATATTGTAGCTTCTAAACAAATAATTATAGACGATATTAACTCCGGCAGGGACGTCTAAATATGAGAAATGAGTAGCGATGAAAACATATGCTTTATCTTTTCTGGG
>RCNE010002262.1_pt1 | contig 10348 bp, 10 predicted proteins | sample 2041361 | NCBI WGS metagenome assembly RCNE01 (sample SAMN09708229, study PRJNA481090) | Marine sediment metagenome, whole genome shotgun sequencing project.
CTTTATACGATTATAAAGGCTTCTATCTTAAATTAAGATAATTTGAAATTATCCTTGAGTTTGTAATTTCAACTTCTTTTTATTAGTAGCTAAAAGATTTTGGTCACTGTACTCTTTATAAGTGGGTTGCTCATCAGCAACATTTACGTCTTCAGATTTCATTCCAGACACAGTTAAAAATAAAACTGCAACTAGCATTAAAGTAATTTTTAAGGTTTTCATATAGTATTAATTTAGGGTTTACAAAATAGTCAACATTAAATCTTGCAATACAAAATATTGCGTTGAGGGAATAAAATGGATTATTAACTATTTTAGGGTTGAACCTAAAACTGTACTAAATTAAAAACGAGGGACGTTTTTCTAGACAACACGTGTCTAATAGTAAAATGGATTAAAATTTTCCTTAATAAGCGATTTGAGGTCTTATGAAGGGAAACGAATATAGAACTATTTACACTGAAATAAAAAATAATATCGATTAAATGTAGTTTTTAAACGATTAAATGCAATATTATTGTCAATAACGTGTTGAAAACTACAGTTAGTCTTATTTAATAGTATTTAATCTTGGTATAGAAAATAAACAGGATTACAATTTATTGCACCATTCTTTAATGGTTAATAGCATAATTTAGGACCCTGAAACATACTTTAATACCAAATAAACATTAAAACAACCTAATTTTCTATACAGAAAAAAGGAACGCCTTTCATTAGTAAATAGTCAACCAAATTAGAAATCTTACAACGACTCCAAGATTTCTCTTGTAACGACACAATATCTTTCTACTAAAAAAAGCTCCACTTTTTTAGTCCATTTTTACTCCCGACGCTTCGGGTTTTAAATCTGAACGGAACTCTAACCTGCCAAATAAATTAACTCCGCTACACAACCTAATAAATGTACCATATTCATATGTAGAGCAAACATATCTTGATTAAGATGTGGGTTACCATTACCCTTTAATATCTAACTAAAATAAGAGGTGTATTTCATTAAGCCTAAAGCTATTTAGCAAGTAGCTTTAGCCTTACTTCAAATTGTAGTTGTTTAGCTTTCATCCTGTATATATTTATCAGAAAAATCTATTAGATTTGTAAGTATGCATTTAAGGTAGATATAATCAATTCCTATATCCAATTGTTGGTAGTAAGGTAGACAAACCAAAACCTAACTTAAAATTAATCAATAAAACTAGGCTGAATGAATATTTCAAAACCAATTAAATTTTTATCTACGATAATATTATTGTTAGTTTTTAATAATTTTAGTTATAGTCAAAAGTTAGAACCAAAAGAAAGAGAAAGAATAATATATGAACCTGACCATACCCTAGTCTCTAAAATAACAGATAATGATTATCAATTGTATATGTCTTTCCCTAGAGGTTATTCAACCAAAGATACTATTTCGTATCCTGTTTTATATGTTTTGGATGGTATACGCGATTTTGAACTTCTAAATACAGAGAATAGATATTTATATGGAAAAATTGAAGAAGTCATCATCATAGGTATTAGTTCTGGAGGTGATTATAAAAATGGTGGCTTTGATAGAACACTTGATTATACGACATCTGTCGATACCTTAAGAGATAGGGAAATGGGAAAAAAACATGATCTTCCAAAAGACACTAAACAAACTGGAGGAGCTTCTAATTTTTTAAAAGCTTTGAAAACAGAAATAACACCATTTATTGACAAACATTATAAAACCAATAAAGATAGAGGCATTTCAGGACATTCACTTGGTGGGCTGTTTACTGCATATGCCCTTTTAAATTCTGATGGGTATTTTACCCGATTTGGTATAAATAGTCCTTCGTTTTGGTGGATGAAAGAAGAATTATTAGACCAAGCTGTTTTACAATTTACTCAAAATAAAACGTGGAACATACCACCGACTAACGTTTATATTTCCGTAGGAGGAAAGGAAGGATTAGATATGGTTCCACAAATGGTTAAGTACAGCCTATATCTTGAAGATTCGGATTATAAAAATATAGATTTAAGTTGGCATATATTTGATAATGAATCACATGGTTCGGTTATTAAACCAAGTTTGAGGCAAACATTAATTGAATTATATGGAAAAGAATAGAACTATCACTGAATAAAATAAGCAAACACTACTGCCAAGACAGTATATAATTTATTGCAAGAAAGTGTTTAATGATTACCACAGAAATTCTGCAGAATTTCCTACACGCAGTCCCTTTTTGCTATCTTAGTGCCTAAGGAACACCTGAGCGAAGCGAACTGGCGAAGCAACTAAATTAGCAAACGTTACAGCCAATTTTGAGAAAGTGCATACTTGATAATTATTACCTTCAATGAATTAAAGAAACACTCCTTAAAAATTATGAAAATTATAAAGAAACTAATTCTGACTATTTTTATATCTATCATATGCATAACCTGTATACAAGCACAACAGAATAAAAATAGTATACGCGGCCACCAAAAAAAAATCCTTTCTTGGTTAACGGAATATAATGTACCAGCAGTTGGGATTGGCATAATAAAGGATGGCAAATTATCTGAATTTAAAGTCTATGGAGAACTTCGAAAAGGTATTCCTGCAAATGATAGTGCTATCTTTTCAATGGCTTCTGTTACTAAAACCATAGTTTCAATGGTAACGTTAAAATTAGTAGAAGCTGGGCAATGGGATTTAGACGAACCTCTTTATACGTATTGGATTGATCCCGATGTTGCAAGTGATGAGCGAACTAAAAAATTAACCACCCGATATATTTTAAGCCACCAATCTGGTTTACCTAATTGGCGCACTGATCTGAAATCAAAAAAATTGGATTTTCTTTTTATCCCAGGAGAAAAATATTCTTACTCTGGCGAAGGATTCGAATATTTAAAAAAAGCATTAGAACACAAGTTCAACAAATCATTAGAAGAACTATCTGATTCAATATTATTTACGCCGCTTGGTATGAAAAGTACAAAATACTATTGGGGAGATAGAATTGATGAATCAAGGCACGCATATAAGCATGACGGCGAAGGTAAAGTCTATCAGGAGGATATACAAAAATATGCCAATGCCGCATATGGACTTCTAACCACCGTTGAAGACTATTCTAAATTTGGAATTGACGTTATAAATCAAGCGGGGTTATCTAATAACTTATTTAATGAAATGGTTAGCACTCAAACAAATATTAAAGAAAATATTGATCAGGGATTGGGCTGGCAAATCATCAGGAACTTACCAAATGGAGAATATGGATTACTACATGAAGGCGGATCAAATGGAGTTTCAACCTTGGTTGTTTTATTACCGGTTTCAAAACGTGGAATAGTGATATTCACAAATGGCGATGAAGGTGACAAGGTATATTCAAAAGTATTAGAAACATTTATGGATGTTGGGCAAACAATTAATAGCAACATGTTACAAATGTCGTATGACCCAGACGCGATTAAGACTGTTGAAATATCAAATGATATATTAACGAGTTATGTTGGTTCATACTTTGTCCCATCATTCAAGATGACTGTTAAAATTATATCTGAAGACAACTTATTGAAATTAGAATCACCATATACCAAAATGATATTGTATGCAGAATCTGAAACAAAATTCTTCTTAAAGGATGATGATTTAAGAATAGAATTTATTAAAGATGAACAAAAAACAATTAGCGGATTTATGATGACATTCCAAGGCGCCGAACCAGAATTTTCAAAGAAGATGGAATAAAATAAAAACCGGCGTTAACACTGTGAATGGTTCATTGTTTCGAATTTTCTATCGGCAAAATCACTTGCAAAAGAACTATCGGCAATTTTTATTTATTAAATTAGTTGCTTAAACAAAGCAACTAACCATACACAAAACGTTCGTGGCAAGCTAATAGGAAAACTGTAACAATTACTAAATTACCGCATCTATCAAAATGAACACAAATACCAAAATAATGCAACGAACAGTTGTAGCTGCCTTCATGCTTATTCAAGGATATTCAATACATGGACAAACTTCTTTAAAGGAAATAAACCTAAATAACGGAAAATATAGCGTAGGCTTTCAACACTACACAATTATTGATAGTACAAGAACGTATCAAATCAAAAATGAGTTTAATAATCAATTTATCTACAGACCAATACCCATTAGTATATGGTACCCGACTAAAATTAATGATGAAAATTCCAAGCGATTAACTGTTTTAAATTATTTAGAAATTTTAAAAGGAGAGGAAGAATGGAAAAACTTACCAGATGAGTTTTTATTAGATTGGTTTCCTTACCTATGGAATACACCACAAAACAGAGCGCATCTTCCTGAAAAAACCAACGCATATTCTAATACTACTATTTTAGAAGGAAAATATCCTGTAATTATTTATGCTCCCAGTTATCAGGCCTCATCAATTGAAAATTTTGCATTATTTGAGTATTTAGTTAGTCATGGTTTTATAGTTATATCAAGTCCTTCCAGAGGAACAAATACAAGATGGCTAGACGGAGGAACGACAAAAGATATGGAGACTCAATCCAGAGATATAGAACTCCTTTTGAAGGAAATTCTTAGTTATGAACATATAAATTCGAATAAAATAGCGCTTATGGGATTTAGTTTTGGCGGGATTTCAAATGCTATTACTGTTATGAAAAATCCAAACATAAAAGCTTTGGTAAGTTTAGATGGAACTGAAAGGTATAACTATCCGGTTTTAGAAAAATCGCCTTATTTCAATTTGCAGAAAATTGATATTCCTTATATCCATTTTGCCCAGAAAAAAATCCCTGACGAGGTATTAATTTCGGAAAAAATTCCTGAGGAATTAAACTATAATTTTCAATTGTATGATTCTTTAAAATATAGTAATGCCTATAGTTATAAATTTAAGGACTTAACACATTCCTATTTTAGTTCTTTTGGAGTTTTATTTGCAAATAGAGATAAGAGGCAAGATAAAAGTGATGCTGCAATCATGCAATCTTACAGATTAGTTTCTGAACACACCTTAAAATTCTTAGAAGCCTTTTTAAAAGATGATGAAAAAGCAAAAGAGTTTATAGAAAACAATCCTAAAGAAAACGGTTTTTCTGAAAACCTGATTTCAAAAAAAATGAAAAAGTCTCTTGAGAAAGAATTTGATTATAAAGATTTTAATGATTTAGCACTCCATCAGAACTATCAAAATGTAATTCCACTATACAAAAAAATAAAGAAAAAACATCCAAAACTTCATCTACAAGAAGGAATGTTAAATACATTAGGTTTACGATTATCTTTTAATCATAGAAGGATAGAACAAGGTATAAATGTTTTTTTATTGGCATTACATATATATCCAAAATCAGCAAACTTATATGACAGTTTAGCTGAAGCTTATTTGTATAATAAAGATTTTAAGAATGCAATATTCAATTTTAAAAAATCTTTGGAACTGAATCCTCAAAATCAAAACGCGATCAACAGACTCAAACAACTTAAAGAATAAAGCAAGCCACTAACACCGTGTTTAATTCATTGTTAAAAGTGTTTAATGATTACTATAGTTATTCTACCAAATTTCTTCTACGCTGTTCCTTTTTGTTATCTTAGTGCTTACGCAACACGCGAGCATAGCTAACTGGTGAAGACAACTATTAAAACAAGCTTGCGAAAATAATCAGGGTAGCTAAACCATAGTCCAACCGTTATATGCAAGCAACAAAACACACAATTCATGATAAGAAAGCATATTGAAAACGATCTTGAGCAGATAATGAATGTATGGATTGACTCATCAAACTTGGCACATCCTTTTTTGCATTCAGCGTTTGTTGAAAAGGTGAAAACCGATATGAGAAAAATTTATATTCCTAATTCTGAAACTTGGGTGTATGAAAATGACTTAAGAATAGTTGGATTTATAAGTATGATAGGCAATGAAATTGGAGGGTTATTTGTTTTACCACAAAATCACGCTTCAGGTATTGGAACAAAACTGGTGAATTATGTGAGTGAATTTCATAAAGAACTCGAAGTTGAAGTATTTGAAAAAAATGAAATAGGTAGAGCCTTTTATAACAAATATGGATTCAGCTTAATTAAAGAGTTTACGCATGAAGAGAGTGGGGAAAAGATTTTAAGATTAAGGAAATGAAAAGCCAGCATACAACACCGGGCATGACCCATAGCTCTGATAATTCTCCGCAATGAAAATTAAACCGAATAAATAAAATCAAGTAACTGATTAAAACGTAAAAGATCATGAAAACAAAAATAGTAATGATTACCAGCGCATTTTTTTTAGGTGCGTCAGGAACCATCCTAACCTTTTTACCCAACGAAATTAGTTCCAGTATAAACATAGCAGCAGACCCTATATCAACCCTCTCTTTCCAATTATTGGGCGCACTTTATCTTGGATTCGCCATGATAAATTGGATGACCAAAGACGCAGTAATAGGTGGAATATACAACAAGCCGATAGCCGTTGGAAATTTTATGCATTTTGCAGTTGGAGCACTAGCATTGATTAAAGTTGTTTCTAAAATTCAAATACATTTAGAAATTGTTATTTCACTCACCGTAGTTTATGTGATTTTTGCAATACTTTTTGGTTATCTTTTTCGAACTAGCCCAATTAAAACGTAAAAGAAGAAATAAAAAACTATTGCCATAATGTATATGAAACTATAGTTCGTACCTTTCTACACTTCATATACAAATCGTTGTAACCAATTAAAACAAAACTAAATGTTCATACCAAATTCTTATAAAAATGAGAATATTGAAGAAGTTAAGAATTTTCTTAATGAAAACAGTTTTGGAATTTTAATAAGTCAAGATAACGGAAAGGTTTCTGGAACTCATATTCCAATGGAACTCGATACGGATGAAAATGGAGAAGACGTTTTGGTTGGTCATATTGCAAAAGCAAATCCTCAATCAAAAAACTTAAAAAACAACGAAGAGATATTAGCTATTTTTAACGGTCCACACAGCTATATTTCGTCTTCTTGGTATCAAAAAGAGAATGTTCCTACTTGGAATTATATAGCTGTTCACATTTATGGAAAAGTAAAAATAATAGCCGGAGAAGAACTACTTGCGTCTTTAAAAAAATTGGTTGATAAACACGAACAGTATTCAGAAAACCCTGTTTCTGTAGAAAAAATGTCAAGTAGAACACTTAAACAGGTAAACGGAATTGTTGGTTTTTCTATTAAAATAACTGAAATACAAGCAGCATACAAGCTTTCTCAAAATAGAGAAGATACAGATTATCATAATATTACAAGTGAATTAGAAAAAATTGGAGATTCAAATTCAATAGGGATTGCCGAAAAAATGAAAAAAATGAAAAAATAACTGGTTCTCATGAAGGTGTCGTTTCAATTAAAATTGGACACTTTAATTTTGACAAAGAAAAATAACAGGATTAGCGCAAGCCATTTGGTTTGCGCTTTTTTATTACCTTTCGTATATATAAAAAAATATAAATGATCTCGGCAAAAAGCAAAAGGCAGCTCGTACAGGTTATCCCTTTTGGGCTAATAACGATGCTTTTTGGCATCGTCTATTCACTCATAGAACAAGGAATACTTGGTGAACATGCAACCTATCCTTCTACCGGGAATATGTATTTTTTTAACCCTATTTCTTCAGCCTTGCTCTCACTTATTTCGGGACTTATTATAGGTAGCATTGAAGTAGTTTTTCTGAACAAAAGGTTCCAAAAAAACAGTTTTCTAGAAAAAATCGTCTACAAAACGGTTATTTACATGTTCTTGATAACTGCCTGCACCTTGATTATTTCAATGTTCAGCATTGCAATTGAATTGGGGTCCACCCCCTTTGATAAACGAGTATTGATAAATACCACCAAATTCATTAGCAATTTCGCCTTTTTGACCATCGAACTTTACATCGCATTGGCGATCAGTTTTAGTTTATTCTACACTGAGGTAAGTGATAATATTGGTCAAGGCGTCCTCATTAATTTTTTTACTGGAAAATACCATCAACCAATAGAAGAAGAACGAATTTTTATGTTTCTAGATATGAAAGATTCTACTGCAATTGCGGAAAAGTTGGGGCATGTAAAATATTTTAAAATGCTTAAAGAATATTACGCAGACCTAACTGACCCTATTATAGCATTTGGCGGAGAAATATATCAATATGTAGGTGATGAAGTTGTTATAACCTGGAAACAAAAAAAAGATAAAATAAATAATAATTGTATCCACTGTTTTTTTGCAATGAAATCGGCTCTAAGTAATCAGGCCAATAAGTACAATTTAGAATTTGGTATTGTACCGACTTTCAAAGCGGGCATTCACTTAGGGAGCGTAACTACTGGGGAAATTGGAGTGATAAAGAAGGAGATTATTTTCTCAGGAGATGTTTTAAATACAACAGCACGAATTCAAGGCCTGTGTAATAAGTATGCCGTTGACTTACTCACCTCCGAACAAGCGATTCGAATAATGGATCTCGAAAACGAGTTTCAACCCCGTTCAATAGAAGAGGTAGCGTTAAGAGGTAGAAATGAAAAAATACAGTTATTTACAATTCAAAAAAAATGAATACAACAAAATATAAAGTCATGAAAAAAATAATTGTATTACTCGTTTGTACTTTAATATCATTTGGAATTAAAGCTCAAAGTGTTATTGGTGCTTGGGAAAGCTATGCAACTTCTAAAAATGGAGACAAATTAAGAAGCGTAGTTATTTTTGCTGATGGCTATCAAGTGATATCAACATATAATGCAACTACTGGAGAATTTATTAACTCTAATGGCGGTACATGGAAATTAGAAGGTGATACCATGACAGAAAAAGTAGAATTTCACACAGATAATTCTGAACGGGTTGGTACTGAGGTAAATTTTAAGGTGAGTATTACCGATAATGTAATTGAAATTATTGATAGTAAATTAAAATTGAACAGAATAGATACTGGTATCCCAGGAAAATTACAAGGTGCTTGGTTAATGTCGGGCAGAATAAGAGAAGGCAAAACTCAATTACGTGATACAAGTAGACCAAGAAAAACTATGAAAATATTATCTGGAACTCGATTTCAATGGATCGCTTATAATACAGAAACAAAACAATTTATGGGAACAGGCGGAGGAACTTACACAACCCTAAATGGTGAATATACTGAGAACATCGAATTCTTTTCAAAAGACGATTCTAAAGTTGGACTTACCTTAAAATTTAATTATCAACTGACTGATGGAAAATGGAATCACAAGGGATTCTCAAGTAAAGGAGATCCTATACACGAAATTTGGAATGTAAGGGAATAATTTTGTAGATGAGGAGCAACATATGAAGAATAACGAAAGGTTAAAAACGTATATAATGCATAGCTAGTCGCTTCATCATCATTCGTAATATCGGTAGATTTTTTTTCTCACTCCTACTTTTTTGCTAAATTCGTTTCTTAAACACGCAACAAATCATATACCAAACATTCTAAGTAATTATATGGAATCTAACGAAATAATAAAACAACTTGAGGTACTCATTGAAGCTGAAAAATCGCGGTTAATAGAAAAAGAAGCTAACAAAAGTGCTGAAAAAGAAAAGAACGACGCTGAAATTAAAAATTCTACTAAAGATAAAAGCTCAGAAGTAAAAGAAGAAGTCCCCTCATTTTGGCATTACCTGCTAGATATTTTAAAAGCTCCTTTCGTTTACTTCGCCGAATATTTAAAAAGTGAAATAACTGAAGCTATAAAAAATGATATCAAGAAAGTTTACAAAATACTAATCCTTTCAATGTTATTATTCAGTCTAATTGTTACCCTATGGATTACGATTCAATTCTGTATTTATTGGTATTTAATATTGGCTGGTTTTACAGTGATTAAGGCTGTTTTGATCTCTGTCATTATTCAATTCTCTAGCTTAACTATTCTTATGATCACCATTCGTAAAACCTCACATAATATGGATACGCTTAAATTGATCAGGCGGATAAAAGAGAAGCACTAAATTGCTACACCAAAAGAAGAGTATTGATAACATCGGCTATAGTTCATGCCGAAAAGCTAATAGTCGAGAAGTCGGCACGAAAGTATAGCCTTGAACGTTGGACCTTATTAAAACAAATGAATCATAAATGACTTTTAAAGAAGCACAAGAAGATATGCGCACGTCCTACTTTGGAGGTGGCCCTGGAGCGTTTGCATCGGGAATTGTATGGTTAACAGCTGGAATTACTGCATTAGTTAGTACAAAACAAATGAGTGTGCTAGTCTTCTTTTTTGGCGGAATGTTAATTCATCCCATAGGAATAATGCTATCAAAGGTCTTAAATCGCTCTGGAAAGCATAAAAATGGAAATCCCTTGTCGTCTCTGGCATTA
>RCNE010002263.1_pt1 | contig 10348 bp, 11 predicted proteins | sample 2041361 | NCBI WGS metagenome assembly RCNE01 (sample SAMN09708229, study PRJNA481090) | Marine sediment metagenome, whole genome shotgun sequencing project.
ACAATCCACGCAACAGTGACATCCGGATCGGAGCAAGTGGTGAAAAACTTGATATGGACTGGTCGATCTGTCCTTCACAGCTTCAGATGTTTGAAAAATCCCATGCGTCAGGCCAAAGCGGTGTTACCGGTATCGGTGCTCCATTGGAAGACGGACAAATCATTTTGCCTAAAGAAGCTGCGCGTGTTCTCGCAAGCTACCTACTCTCATTGAAACGTGACGATGTGCTGCCCGCCAGCCTTGATCACGGTCCAAAGGAGGAGGAAGAGTAAGGATTTTGACTCTCAGAATCTGCTAACTGCTAACTAATTTTATTCATTAATCCAGTTTTCTAATATTTTCTTTCCATTTGGAGTCAAAACCGATTCGGGATGATATTGTACTCCTTTAACATCATAAATTTTATGTCTCAAAGACATGATTTGTCCGTTTTCATCAAATGAAGTGGCTTCTAAACTATCTGGCAAGTTTGTGTTAACGACCCAAGAATGATAGCGACCAACTTCAAACGTTTTACCAAGTCCTTTAAATAAAGGCTCATCATCAACAGAAAGGGTAACATTAGTAGCAACACCATGATAAACAGTTTCTAAGTTTTCTAACGAACCACCAAAAACTTCACCTATAGCTTGTTGACCTAAGCAGACACCTAAAATACTTTTAGTGGGCGCGTAAGTTTCTATGATTTGCTTTAGTAAACCTGCTTCATCGGGTATTCCAGGTCCTGGTGATAAGACAATTTTATCGAATGCATCGACTTCTTCAATCGTTAGTTTATCGTTTCTTTTTACTGTAACATCACAACCTAAGTCCTCTAAATAGTGTACTAAGTTGTATGTGAAACTGTCGTAATTATCTATTACTAATACCTTTTTCATATTAAATATCTTTAGCTTGTTCAATGGCTTTAGTCAACGCACCAAGCTTATTATATACTTCTTGTAATTCACTTTCTGGATTAGATTTGGCTACCAATCCTGCTCCTGCTTGCCAGAATAATTTATGATTTTTACTTAAAAATGTTCTAATCATTATAGCATGATTAAAATTGCCTTCAAAATCCATGAATCCAATGGCACCACCATAAAAGCCTCTACTGGTTTTTTCGTATTTTTCAATCAGTTGCATCGCCATGTGTTTTGGTGCTCCACTTAAAGTTCCTGCGGGAAAAGTGTCTGCAACCACTTGCATGGTATCGGTGTTTTTGTTGATTGTACCTGTAACTTTACTTACCAAATGAATAACATGCGAGAAAAATTGTACTTCTCTGTAATTTTCTACAGTGACATTGCTTCCATGTCTGCTTAAGTCATTTCTCGCTAAATCGACAAGCATAACATGTTCACTATTTTCCTTATCGTCATGGATTAGTTTTTCAGCAAGTTCTGCATCTTTTAAGTCATTGCCGGAACGTTTAAAAGTACCAGCAATTGGATGAATTTCTGCTTTATCTCCACTAACAACGAGTTGAGCTTCTGGTGAGCTACCAAATATTTTAAAGTTACCGTAATCGAAATAGAATAAGTATGGTGAAGGATTGATGCTTCTTAATGCGCGATACACATTAAATTCATCTCCACTATAGTCTTGAGAAAATTGTTTTGATAATACGAGCTGAAACACATCGCCTCTTCCACAATGTCTTTTTGCCAGCTCTACATGGTTCTTATACTCTTCGTCTGTAAGGTTAGATTCAATATCTCCTTTAGTGTTAAAATCGTACGATGCGTATTGTCTGGTCTGGATTAATTGAAGAATTTCATCGATATTATTTTCTGTATCAAAGCAATGTGCAAAAATATAAGCTTCGTTTTTAAAGTGATTTATGGCAATAATGTTTTGATAAACAGCGTAATAAATTTCAGGAATATTTACTGAATTTTCTTTTTTAGAAATTTCAATATCTTCAAAATACTTTACAGCATCATAAGCCGTGTAACCAAAAATGCCATTGTTTATAAACTTAAACTCATCGTTTGTATCTACTTTAAAACGTTGTGTAAATTTGTGAATCTCATCTACAACACCAACCGTATCTACGAAATTATTTTTTGAGCTTCCATCTGGATAGGTTTGAGAAATGATTCCATCTTCAACTTTAATAGATGCAATTGGATTGCAACAGATATATGAAAAACTATTGTCGTTAGCATGATAATCACTACTTTCCAATAGTATGCTATTAGGGAACTTATCTCTAATTTTTAGATAAATACTAACAGGTGTAATGGTATCTGCCAATATTTTTTTATAATGTGTGTATAAACTAAATGTTTTCATCTATTCTAAATTAAAAAAGGCTTGTCGTGAATGACAAGCCTTTTTTTATATTATTACATACCAAGGATTATTTCACGAACGTAAGATTGAGAAATTCCACCACCAAGTATGATTTGTATTTGTTTTCATTTGAATGTCAAATATAGAGATGAAATTTTTTATTTCAAACTATATTATAAAAAAGATTCCTGTTTTAATAAAATAATTATCATTACAGGAACCAAAATCTAAACGTTGCTATTAACCAGAGTTCTTAGGAAACTAAAAAGTTAGGGTTACATTTAGATCAAAATTATCATATATAGCTTTGTCTTTTAGGCCATCAAAAAAGCTAGAAGAACCATATTTAATATCGTATTCAGTTCTATCAATTTCTAAATTTGCAGTTGCTACATTTTCTTTAACTGTTATTGAAAACTCTACGACTTTAGTAGTTTCTTTAATCGTTAGATTGGCTTTTACCTTATAAGACCCTTCTTTTCCAGAAACATTTATGAATTCTAAAGTGGCAGTAGGGAATTTTTCTACACCAAAAAAGTCTGCTGACTTTAAATGTCCATCTAGTTTACCTTTATACTCTCCTTCTAAATCTGTAGTGTTTATCGAAGTCATATCCATTAAAAACGACCCACCTGTTAAAGTTTCTCCATCAAAGATTAAAGTCCCACTTGTTAAGTTGATAGTACCTTCATGCTGACCTGTGACTTTATAGCCTTTCCAATTAACTTGACTTTTTTCAACAATAACTTCTTTTTCAGTTAACGCTGTAAATGACATAAGTGATAATGCTAATACAAATAGTAAAGTAATTTTTGAATTTCTGTTTTTCATAATTATTGATTTTTAAGTTTTATTAAAAGTGTATTTAATTGAGTTAACTCTTTTTGAGTTAAATTTTTAGTTATGTATTTTTCAGTTGTATCAATTAATGGATCAACTATTTCTAGCGCTTCTAGACCTAAAGCCGTAATTGATATTTCTACTTTTCTCCTATTCGTTTTACAAATTGTGCGTTTTACAAATTTTTTCTTAATCAGTTTATCTACTAAACGAGTCGTATTACTCATTTTACTAATCATTCGTTCTTGTATGTCTTGCAAGTTGATAGCTTTCCCTTTTTGACCTCTTAGAATCCTTAAAACGTTGAATTGTTCTAATGATAAATCGAATGGCTTTAGCTGAAGTATTAAATCATCTTTCATCCAATTACTAGTATAAAAAATGTTTATTACAGAAGCCTGCGATAAAGGCATTTTAGCATCAGTTTTTAATATTTCGTTTAACTCTTTCATGTACAACAATTGTATATACAAATGTATAGATTTAATTAAGATTTAGAATTAATATTTTGTTAAAAATTAAAAGTTGTACAAATTGATTAATAAATTTATCACATGAAGCACATAACACTTTTGATTTTAGTGATTTTTATGTCATGTAAAAATGAAAATACTCCTAATGAGATTGTGGAATCCGTAGATAAGACTGAGGTTGAGCAAGTGGAATCAAATCGTCAATTTGAGATCTATGATTATGATGGTTTAAAACCTCTCATTAATAAAGAAGATGATAATGTACATGTTGTTAACTTTTGGGCAACTTGGTGTGCTCCATGTGTAAAAGAGCTACCTTATTTTGAAGCCATAAATGAAAAGTATAAAGCGGAAGGAGTTGAGGTATTACTTGTAAGTTTAGATTTCCCAAAGAATTATGACACTAAACTGACACCATTTATTGAGAAACATAAATTGCAATCGAAAGTTGTGGCTTTTGACGATACAGATCAAAACCGATGGATTCCTGCAATAAACAAAGATTGGTCTGGAGCGATTCCAGCAACTATTATATACAATGATGATAAACGGCAGTTTTACGAAAAATCATTTACACAAGAAGAATTAGAAACCGAACTTAAACAATTTTTAAAAAAATAAACAAATGAAAACTTTAAAATTTCTTTCAGTAATGGTGTTAGTGTTAACACTATCTGCTTTTACAACTAACACAGGGGATAATGGTTATAAGGTCGGTGATATCGCCACCGATTTTAGTCTAGAAAACATAGATGGAAATAAAGTTTCCTTATCAGATTACAAAGATGCAAAAGGCTTTATAGTGATATTTACATGTAATACATGTCCTTATGCTGTTGCGTATGAAGATAGAGTAGAGGCATTAAATAAAAAATATGTAGCAAAAGGTTATCCTGTAATTGCAATTATGCCTAATAATACAGATGTAAAACCAGGTGATAATATGGAGGCTATGAAAGCTAGAGCTAAAGCAAAAGGCTTTACTTTTCCATATTTAATGGATAAGGGTCAGAAAATCTATCCACAATACGGAGCTACAAAAACACCACACGTGTACATCTTACAGAAGACTAAAAAAGGTAATGAAGTAAAGTATATTGGTGCTATTGATGATAATTATAAAGATGCTGAGGCTGTTACTACAACATACGCAGAAGATGCAGTTAATGCTTTACTAAATAAGCAGCAGATTGAAATTAAAGAGACAAGAGCTATAGGCTGTTCTATTAAAGTTTAGAGTTAAATTTATTTTAATGAGTTCCCAAATCTTGGTTGGGATAAAATGTTAAATATTGGATCCGGAGTGTAACACTTCGGATTTTTTTTCGTCTATTTTATAAAGAAATGTTAATTTTGCTCAATATTTAGAACTCATTATGGCGAATTTAACGCAAGAAAATTGGACAAAACAACGGGATGAAGACAATAATTCGGTTGTTTTAGATGTTAGAACACAAGAAGAAGTTGATTTAGGCATAATACCTAACTCCATTCATTTAGACATTTATAAAGGCCAAGGTTTTATTTATGAGCTAGAGGAGTTAGATAAAACCAAGAACTATTATGTGTATTGCAGATCAGGAGCTAGAAGTGGTCAGGCCTGTACAATAATGAACCAATTAGGTTTTGAAAACGCCTATAATTTATTAGGAGGTATTATCGAGTGGAAAGGCGAAATAGCCAACCAATAAGAATTTATTAATAGAAATTATGAAAAAAATACATATAATATTTTGTCTTTTTTTAGCAATGAGCTTCGGTATAAGCTGTGTAGATGCTAAAATTGATGATACAGAGGTAAAGCTAGTTACAGCTGAAGAAATGCAGTCTATTTTAGAATTAGAAGATGTACAATTGGTTGATGTTAGAACACCTTTTGAACATGATGAAATCCGTATTGCTAATTCTCAAAATATCGATTTTATGTCTCCAACATTTGATGAGGATATTACCAAGTTAGATAAAAGTAAGCCTGTTATTTTATATTGTAAATCTGGCAGAAGAAGTGCTAAATGTGCTAAAAAATTAAAAGAGGCTGGATTTAATAAAATATACGATTTAGAGGGAGGAATTTCAAAATGGAAACATTCCGATAAAATAAAGATTGAAGTAAAATCTTAAAACATGTAAACCGAACATCTAGTTCGGTTTTTTTATACCCTTAAATTATTTTCTTAAATCCTTAAGGTTTTTATAAATTAGACGACTATTAATAATTAATAAAAGCACATCAGTTACATTTGTGTTTTAATGCCTTATTTATGACTTTTAAAAAAGCGCTGCTATTTTGCCTCTTGGCATTTTGTTTTTCATTTAATTCATATTCCCAAATTCTCGAGCCTGTTAAATGGGCATCTTCGGTTGAAAAAATTTCTGATACAGAATACGATTTAATCTTTAAGGTCCAAATCGATAAGGGTTGGTATATTTATTCTCAAGAATCTGCTGGTGATTTTGGTCCTGTCCCAACAAGTTTTGAATATAATAATCAAGAAGGAAACTATAGTTTATTAGGAAAAACATCTGAACCAGATGTAGAACCTGAATTCGATAAAGTTTTTGAGCTTAATGTGAAACATTTTGCAAACGAAGCAGTATTTAAACAGCGTATTAAACTTTTAAATTCAGATTTAACGCAGATTGAGGTATTCTTAGGGCATCAGGTATGTGACGATGAAAAGTGCATATTACAAGATTTTACATTCAATATGTCTTTAGATGGTACTAAAGCAGAAAAAAAAGAAGTTTTCATAGATGAGCGAAGTAAAGAATTATCACAAGAGCTTAATCTAAATGTTACAGGTTGGGACAAATACGAAAAACAAACAATAGAAGAACAGAGTAATTTGTCTATATTTTTACTAGGCTTTTTAGGTGGGTTAATCGCATTATTAACACCATGTGTATTTCCTATGATTCCGCTTACGGTGTCATTTTTCACAAAGAGTGCAGGTGATTCTAAAAAGGGCTTATTTAATTCCATATTATATGGATTTTTCATCTTCTTAATCTACGTGTTATTAAGTATTCCTTTCCATTTATTAGATTCTTTAGATCCAGGAATTTTAAATAATATCTCTACCAATGTGACGCTTAATATCATATTCTTTGTCATTTTCGTAGCGTTTGCATTTTCATTCTTTGGTTATTTTGAGCTGACTTTACCGCAATCTTGGAGTGCCGCTATGGACAGTAAAGCGAATAAAATAGGAGGCTTTATTGGCATATTTTTTATGGCGTTAACCTTAGCGATTGTTTCGTTTTCTTGTACAGGACCTATTTTAGGAACGCTTCTAGGAAGCTCATTAACTGCAGATGGTGGAGCAATGCAATTAACTATGGGCATGAGTGGTTTTGGTTTAGCCTTGGCTTTACCTTTTACATTATTTGCGATGTTCCCAAAATGGTTAAACTCATTACCGAAATCTGGTGGTTGGTTAAATACAGTAAAGGTTGTACTAGGGTTTATAGAATTAGCACTAGCACTTAAATTCTTGTCTAATGCAGATTTGGTTGAGCATTGGGGCCTTTTAAAGCGTGAAGTATTTATTGGTCTATGGATTATAATCGGTATAGGTTTAGCATTATATCTATTTGGAAAAATTAAGTTTCCTCACGATGGATTACTTCAAAAATTAAGCAAAGGAAGAATCACCACTGGTATTTTAGTGATTGCATTTATAATTTATTTAATTCCTGGATTAACAAATACTAAATATGCTAATCTGAAACTATTGAGTGGGTTTCCTCCACCAATGTTTTATAGTTTATATGATAAAGCATCAGAATGTCCTTTAGATCTTAATTGTCATAAAGATTTAGAAGAAGGTATCGCAGCTGCAAAACTAGAGAATAAGCCTATTTTATTAGATTTTACAGGTTGGGCTTGTGTGAATTGCAGAAAGATGGAAGAGCAGGTTTGGAGTACCTCTGAAGTATATGATATGTTGCAAGAGCAATATGTCATTATTTCACTCTATGTCGATGATAAAAAGGAATTACAAGAGAATGAACAATTTCAATATTTAAGAGCTAATGGGACTATAAAGAATATTGAGACTATTGGCGATAAATGGGGAACACTGCAAACCATAAATTTCCATAATAACTCACAGCCATATTATGTTCTTTTGGATCATAATATGGAATTATTAAATGTCACGAATGCGTACGAATCTGACGCAGATGCCTATCTCGAATGGTTGAAAACGGGCTTAGAGAATTTTAAGAAATAACCTAAACCTTAGAGTAAACCTCCTCAAAGGGGATTCTAAAACGTGGCCCATAAATCCCTTTGTCATCTCTAATGCCACAGCTAATTACCATATTTATTTCAGAACCTCTAGGTAATTTTAAGATTTGCTTTACTCTTAAGGTATCGCTACCTTCCATAGGGCAAGTATCATAGCCAATAGCTGCCATACTGGTCATAAAATTTTGTGCAGCCAAACCAGCACTTTTATGTGCAACAATGCGCATATCACTTAAGCGTGTTTGCCTATAAATAGGTTTAAATAAACCAACAATTTGAAAAATAAAGAATTTGATATATCCTAAAATACCTAAGAAGTCTACGTAAATAGTTGGAATTAGTTTTTTATAATAGTTAGTCGCCATTTTTTTGCGCTTCAAATTACGCTCACTTAAATCAGGTTTGTTATACACTTTGTTAAGAAATTCAATATTGGCTTTGGCACGTTTACGCCATAAATCTTTTCGAGCAACAATAACAATCAATTGCTGAGCAGTTTTGGCGGCACTTTGGTTAAAACATGCTTCAGCCAATTTACTTAAGGTTCCCTCATCCGTTATGTGATAAAATTCCCAAAGTTGAAGATTACTACTTGTTGGAGCTAAGGAGGCATTAACTAAACATTGTTTTACCTTTTCACTATCAATGGGTTCGTTTTTATAAACTCTTGTAGAGCGTCTATAATTAATTGCTTCTGAAACTGTTTTTTCCATTTGTAATAAATATTTAAAGGCGTTTTAAAGATAAAACCTAGATGAATTATAATTCATAAAAAGCGTTTATTTATAGACGGAGATTTCAAGAGAAACTTTGTATTTAAGTTTAATGTCTTTTAGATATTAGGAAAATTATTGATAAGCCAACTAAGCTTCGTCAAGACAAAGTTCAATAAAGTTGACATAGGTGTCTTTTCCTTTGTCTAAAATATTTGATGGAATACGTTCATTAAGATTATGAATACATTCTAGATATTTTCGGTCTATTTGCACTGGTATTGATGAATAACCTGGGATACCATATTGGCGAAATAAAGAAATATCATTAGAACTTGGTAGCAATACTGTTGCGGTTTTGCTGTGTTTGTAATTTGTTAATATCGCGGATTCTAAATGCTTATAGAAATTAGTTGAATTACTAGAAATAGGCCCATCTTTCATTTCTTTGAGGATTTCAATCGTAATGTTTTTATTGCTAAGAGAGCGTTGTAATATTTTAAGAAATTTATCAGTGGATTCACCAGGGAGAAGTCTACAGTCTAAAACTGCTGTGACTATATTGGGTATAGCATTAATTCTATTATTATCGTCACTAAGGCTAGTTAAGGTGATAGTATTTGAGAAGAGTGCTAATAACAAAGGGTCTTCTCGTAACTTAGGTGTAATTAACCCTTTAAATAATTTAGGGTGCTTTAAGAAAAAGCCACTAAAGCCCTTGTTAAGTGTTCCAAATTGTTTTAATAAATCGATATTAAGATCATTAAAAATTATTTTCGTCTTTTTTTCGAAAAGGTTATTTAAAGCAACTACCATTTCCTTGTTAGCATAGGTTAATGGGGTCACAGAGCTATGTCCATTTGTTTTTAATTCTAGCTTTAAGCGAAGCCAAAGTGCTCTTTTCTGAGCAACGGAAATTCCAAATAATGATAATTCGGGTTTATTTTTAATGATGCCTTTTAATGCAGGTGGCCCTTCACCAATAACGACAGCCGGATTTAAGGTTTCAAGAAAATTATCGAGAACATATTTAATACCACCGTCGCATTGCGTTTCTTCACAAGACACTGATAAAATACTGACATTATATTTTAGTGATTTGTTTTTATAACGTTTGGCAATTTCTATTACTGTAAAGATTTGCATAATTGCAGCACCTTTGTTGTCCCAAGCTCCACGTCCCCAAATTTCGGAGTCAATTATTTCTCCAGAAAATGGCGGAAAATCCCACTGCGTAATATCACCTGCAGGAACAACATCAAGATGATTCAGAAAAATAATATTGGGAATATTTTTGTCTAATGGTAAAATGGATGCGGTAAAATTATAATTTCCATCAGTGTCTCCCATTTGGGTGATATATAAACCGTTTTCAGCACATAGGGTTTTTATGAATTTTCCCGCTTCAGATTCTGAACCGCTAAGCGATTGTATCTTTATGTATTTGCTTAATATTTCTTGTATGCCATAAGGCTTTTTTTCAAAATATACAATGGATACTAGATTTGGGTCTGTAGATGCTGGTGTAACGTCTGTAAAAATAAACAGAACTACTATGAATAGTAAGATTTTAGGGTGCATAATTACGTAACATTCGTTCGGTAGGGGTGGAATATACAAAAATTAAGACCTGAAAATTGATAATTGTTAATTTTTGATTTAAGTGGAGGTTTTAGAGGCTGTGAAACAGGTGGTTATCTTTTTTTATATTTAATTCTTGGACTACAATAGTGCTGGGTTTTAAAATACAAGGCTAAAAACAGAACCTTCGTCTTCAATACTCTTTACAA
>RCNE010002264.1_pt1 | contig 10347 bp, 1 predicted proteins | sample 2041361 | NCBI WGS metagenome assembly RCNE01 (sample SAMN09708229, study PRJNA481090) | Marine sediment metagenome, whole genome shotgun sequencing project.
CAACTTCAAACTCAATCGTGGTTGAACCCGAAAAAGGATTCGGATAGTTGCCGTTCAGGGTTATGCCGGTTAGCCGCTCGTTTGCAGGCGTCTCACCCTCGACACCCACACTCGTGCCACCCAGGAGCGACGGACTCACCACTTGCGCCACCGTTGGATACGTAAAGCCTCTTGCATCTGCCACGCCATCGGCAATCAGCGTGACCATTCCATTTTCCGCGTCACCGGTGTTTGGAGCCGTCTGTCGCGGCGCTTGGTTCAGACCAACTCCTGGCTCTTCGTTAACCTCGGTCCCCGCATCCCAGAGATGGGTCTGGGCGAGGAGGTTAAGATCCATCGGTTGACCCTCGTCATTGAACAGGGCGATCCCTTCAGGATTCGGCGCGTAAAACAAGTCGTTGGACTGTACAAACATAGTTGCAAACGAAAGCCGATCACCCGGTGTCGCGTAGACCGTGAACTGGTACATACCACCTGGCAAGATCACGTCCGGAGAATCTGAACCCATCGGCGTAGTAAATACACCCGCAGCTCGAACGTCTGCGCTTTTTCGAAGCGAACCTAGTAGTTCATTCGGACTTCCATCTTCTGCCAGGCGTTCAAGTCCTTCGCCACGATCTCCCACCCCCTGTTCGAAAAGAGGCATGCCTTCGCGGTGCAGCGCCCATGCCCCTGGAGAAAGCGGCACGTCTGTCGACACGTTTTCAATGACGATCGTAAACGGCGTTGACGGAGCGTCCGAGATTGTCACACTGATGACATCCGCGACGTTCGGATAACCGTATCCCGCAACATCAAACGTGCCATCCGCTATCGAAACAACCGAACCGTTTTCGCCTTCACCTACGTTCGGGCCAGCCTGTCGCGGGGCCTGATCACCGCCGGCACCAGGCTCCTGATTGACTTCAGTCCCGGCGTCCCAAAGCTGCAGCTCAGTCGTCACGTTGACGAAACGTGGCGAACCAGATCCATCAAACAAGGCGATTCCCGTGCCGTCCGGCGAATAGAATAAGTCGTTTGACTGAACGAACATCGTAGCAAAGTTCAGATGGTCTCCCGGCACGGCGGTGACAATAAACTCATACGAACCGCCCGGTACCAGAGCGCCGGGAGCGGCTGAGCCCAACGGAGTGTTAAAGACACCCGACGAAATGATTCCATCCTGAGTCATCAACGCTTCAGCGATTGGGCCGGGATTGCCATCTTCAGCTACTGCTTCCAGTCCGTCACCACGGTCCGCTTCACCTGCAGTAAACAGCGGATTTGCATCACGATGAATCGCCCAAGGACCCGGAGCAAACGGCGTTGGCAACGACGAAGCTCCGGAAACGTTATCGATGCGCACGTAGAACTGCACAGGTTCAGGCATTGAAGGCGTCTCGCTAATCGTGACCTTGATTACGTCGGCAGCGTTCGGATACGTGTACCCACCAGCATCTTCTGCACCGTCAGCAATCGCGACGACCGTTCCGGTTTCGTCGTCGCCAACATTGGGCCCCGATTGTCGCGGCGCTTGATTGGCACCAAGGCCGGGCTCCTCGTTGACCTCTGTACCTGCATCCCAGAGTTGTATATCGACAGTGACGTCAGCGAATCGCGGTGATCCGTCCTCATTGAACAATGCGATCCCCATGCCATTCGGTGAATAGAACAAGTCATTTGACTGAACAAACATCGTGGCAAAGTTCAGGTAGTCGCCCGGAACAGCCGTGACGGCAAACTCATACGCCCTGCCTGGAAGCAACGGTCCAGGCCCCGAGGCGCCAAATGGTGTATTGAAAACGCCACTTGAAAGAATACCGGCCTGGGTCATCAATGCTTCGGCAAGTGGACCAGGGTTTCCGTCTTCTGCCACGGCTTCCAGTCCAAGTCCGCGATCCGCTTCACCTGCAGTGAACAGCGGATTGGCGTCGCGGTGGATGACCCACGGCCCGGGCGCAAACGGGGTTGCGAGCGAAGAGCCACCCGAAACGTTTTCGATCTTAACGAACAGCTCAACGGGTTCGGGTGGGGCTACCTCTTCCAGCGTCACTTTAATGACAGAGGCCGGGCTCGGATACGAATACCCGTCATTCATTCCGTTGACAAATACTAGAATCCGACCTTCCGTTTCGCCAGTGTTTGGTCCAGCCTGGCGGGGTGCCTGATTCGGTCCCACTCCAGGCTCTTCGTCGTGCTCAACGCCTGCATCCCATTGAGAAACGTAGTCGGTGATATCGCCAAGTTTTGCCATACCCTGATCGTCAAACAGTGGAATCGAAGCATGATCGTTTCCAAAGGCATAGATCATATCATTTGATTGCACATACATCGTGGCGAACGAGAAGTAGTCGCCCGGCTGCGCATCAAATTCAAACGAGTAAGCGCCACCCGGAAAAAGTGGCCCCGGACCGCTTGCTCCATTCGGCGTATTGAACACACCATACGCAGACACGCCGGCCAGCCCCGACAAGGCAGCTGGATACTCGCCAGGGTTGCCGTCCTCTGCCAGCGGCTCAAGTGGTGCGGGCGCCGGATCCCACCCGTTGAACAAAGTCACGTCCTGGTCGTGCACCGCAAAGATGCCGGGTGACAATGGGACGGTGACACCGGTCAACGGCTCCAACTCCTCAGCCGCAATCGACGGATTTCCGTCTTCAGCAATTGCTTCGAGGCCAGGTGTTGCAGCGAGACCCGGTTCAAAATTTAGAACGTCCGGCCCGTGAACGGCAAACGTGCCGGGTGCCATTGGAATCGGGACAACGCCGCTAGCTGTGATGAGTCCGCTTGACACGTTCTTGACCGCGACACGGAAACCCATCATGTTGTGAGAGATCTCAACGCGAATCACATCAGCGACGTTCGGATAGGTGTAACCGTTGACATCCTCCAAACCGTCGTCAATCCTGACGATCGAACCGTTTTCATCGATGCCAGTGTTGGGGCCCGACTGTCGTGGCGCCTGATTTGCCCCCACACCGGGCTCTTCATTGAATTCAGTACCGGCGTCCCACAAAAAGACGTATTCGGTAACATCACCTGTGTTAGGGTTTCCTTCCGCGTCATAGAGCGGTATGCCGCTTGGCTCGGGCGCAAAGAACAAATCGTTTGACTGAACAAACATCGTCGCAAACGAAACGTGCGTACCAACGGGTGCTGTAAATCGGAATTCGTACGTCTGTCCGGGAAGGATCGGTCCGGGCGAATCAGTACCGGCCGGCGTGTTAAAAACGCCGCTCTTGAGAACGGGATAAACCGTACCAACATTCTCTACGGTTGCCTTGAACCGTTGTACCTGTGCCATCGCGGGCTGTACAAACAGCAACAGCGTAGCGGCTAGTAATAATCTTTTCATCAAAATTGCCTGCAGATTGGTTGTCATTCATGACTCTGCAAACAATTACGGGCGAACCCTGACATCAGCTATCACAAAAGTGTAACGAGACAATCAAGATTGGATAACGCTCGTCATGGAGTGCTCGTGTGGTCTTGCACAACTTTCCATCCGTCTCGCTGTCTCTCAAAGACTAGCGTAAATAGGCCCGTGAGGTCCCCCCCACCCTCTGCTGACCTCACCAGCGTGAATCGTCCAAAAACAGTAGCCCATTTTTGCGTTAGCGAGCGGACTACCAACTCTGAAAATGTCAGCGTCCCCATTGATTCGCGAGTCGGATAGCGGCGGTGATAGTTGTCTAGCGTTGCCTGCCAACCATAATTGACGGTCCCGTTAGAGACAAAACGAAGCGAATCGCTACGCCAGTAAGCCTCCATAAACGCTTCAACATCACCGGAATTCCAGTCATCGACCTGTTCCATCAGTACATCAGTGATCTCAGCAGAGGCCTGCGCCTCCGAAAACATCTCCGAATTCTGCTCTGGAGTGTCGTATCGACACGCTGAAGCCAAGAGCATCAATGAAGTCAGCAGCAAGAGCGCTGGAAACCATAGAAACCGCGCTTTGCGGAACTGGCCGCTGGCCGGATTGCCGTTGATGGTCTGGCCAGTAGCCAATAGGATGATTCGTAACATGAACATGACCGACAGATTATTGCAGACCGATTGGTGCGCACTGATTATTGCGCACCGATTATTGCACCGTGTTAGATGGCAATTTCGAACAAAAAGGCAGAACAAACAGGATATTGACCTGTATTAGCAAACCGAATGATCGGGCTGGTGCGTCCGGGTCACAAGATCGACCTGCCAGGCCTGTTTATCCCGGGTGTTATCAAACTGTAAGCGTATCCGTTTTGGGCTTGAATTGGCACTTTGCTGACGGTACATTCGACCGATAACCTATCGTATGGCTATGTCAGCCGACCGTGCCCCACAACCGAAAAAAACCCCTCTCGCGTATCGAGCTTCTGTTACCACCAATAAGTCGTAAGTAAATTGACAGCCTGATCAAACTGCCGGCTTATCAACGCTTACAAAAAACAGAACCTGACGCTCGTGCGTAATCCGTCTTTGACGTGTAATCCGCATTGTAAGTTCGGCCGAAACCCTGCCGCAAGGAAGCTCTTTACGCTTTCGACATTTGCGTTTGCGCTTGCGGCGGCGATCGTGTTCGTCGGAGCAACGCCACAACAGTCCCGCCCGTCCGGTGTGTCTCGTCTCTCGCTTGTTGCGCGTGCCGATACGGACTCGGTGATGGTAAACGGCGTGATGATTCCGGTTACGGATTCCATTGCCATCCTCGCCCTTCTCGAAGACTCACTATCCACGGGCGTCGATTCGTTGTCTTCCGACTCGAACCGCGCATCAATCTACATTCCGCTTTTTCGCCGCCCTGACCGAAACGCGACGGTAAGCGATCGCACGATTTCAGCAATCGGCGGGCGACTGCCGCAAAAGTGGACAACTGTCGTTGAGCTTGATTCGACCACTGGCAATTACGTCGCCCGTGAACGGGTTGGTGAGATCGACGTCCGGGATCCGCTTACACTCGATCGTTCAAGCTATCGCTCGTTGATTCTACGTCGCAACCTGGATGAGAATTGGCAGGAGTTGGTCAAGCAACGCGAGCTCCAACGAACCAGAGGTGGTCGTGGAGGGCTCGGATTCAACATCGTCGTACCGGGTGGCCGGCAAAGTGCGTTTACCACCATCTTTGGTAAGCCTGACGTGTCCTTACGCGTAACCGGAAATGCAGATATCAAGGCTGGGTTCAACTATCAGCAAAGTGACCAGCAGAGTATCCTTGGTCGTCGAAGTCAGATCGATCCAGAGTTTAAGCAGGATCTACAGCTTGGTATCAATGGCAACATCGGCGACAAGATGCAGATCAATGTCAACTACGATACTCAGAACAAGTTTGACTTTGAAAACAAACTTGAGCTGAAGTACACCGGCTACGAAGATGAAATCATACAGAGTATCGAAGCTGGCAACGTACTTCTGTCAACACCATCCAAGCTGATCCGGGGAGGGCAAAGTCTTTTCGGAATCAAGAGCGAATTGCAGATCGGCGGCGTACACCTGACGACTGTGATGAGTCAGCAGGAAGGTAAAGCGAGTTCGAAGCAAATCTCGGGTGGATCGGAGTCGACCGAGTTTACGGTGAAACCAATTGAATACGACGACGGCCGGCACTTCTTCCTTGGCTACTACTTCCGAAACCGTTGGGAGGATGCATTATCAGATCCACCGCGAATTATTCTGGCAAACGGATTTGATCGGATTACAGAAATCGAAGTCTGGCGGTTTGAACTGACCAGCCCCGACGACGACGATGTGCGCGAGGTTGTTGCGATGGTGGATGTTGGTGAAGACTCCAACATTCTGGACCTCGCCAACGATTTCACTCAAGCGGGTCTCGGCGACCTCCCGGATGCAGCCATCGACCAGTACTCGGATGCAGACATCAGCTTGCTGCGAGATCGGAATACGAGTGCAGACAATTTCCTGGGAACCGGAGGCAAGGGATTGGATGAACGATCTGATTTCCAAACCGGTCCGTTCAAAAAGTTGGAGCGAGGCCGGGACTATACTATTGACGATCAGCTCGGATACGTTTCGCTCAACCAAAGGCTTCAAGACAGTGAGGCGATTGCGGTCGCATATCGTTACATCGCTAACGGCCAGGTCAAGCAGGTTGGCGAGCTTTCAACCGGCAGTGGTGGCGCTGATGATGACACCCGACTGGTACTGAAACTCATTCGCCCAAGGAATCCCGAACAACCCAGTACCGGCAACAACCCCACTGCGTGGTACCTGGAACTGCGCAACATTTATTCGCTTGGGGGTCGGCAGCTCAACCCGACCGGCTTTGAACTAAACGTGGAATATGCGCGCCCGGGACAAACGTCAGCCACAAAAATTCCCGCGCTTGGGGGACAGCGAACCCTTCTGGACCTACTCGGGCTCGACCGGCTGACACAGGATGGCGCACCGCAATCAGATGAAATATTTGATTACCGGCCAGGCTTTAACATCGTGCCGTCAAAGGGGCTGTTGATCTTCCCTTACCTCGAGCCGTTCGGTTCTCGCATCGAACAAATTGCTGCCGAAAATCAAACAGACGCTTCGTCTTTTGCATTTTCCGAATTGTATCGCCAGAAGAAAGAAAATGCCCGCACAATCACCAAGTTCAATGTTTATCAAATAACGGGCGAATACAGCGGTGGCGTGGAGAGCTCGTACGATCTTAACAGTTTTTCCGGAATTGTGCAGGGATCGGTTCGTGTTACTTCAGCTGGAGCCGAGTTAACCGAGAGCGTGGACTACATCGTCGACTACACGACGGGTTCGCTGACGATAACCAACGACGCCTACCTGATCGAAGGTCGGGACATTGATATTTCGTTCGAAGAAAACACCTTCTTACAGATCCAGAAGAAGACGCTGCTCGGCCTCCGAGCTGATTACGATCTGGATGACAAGCTTTCGCTCGGCGCGACGGGCATGCGTTTGAGCGAAAAATCTCCTACCGACAAGTTCCGAATTGGTGAGGAGCCTATATCAAACTTCATTTGGGGTGTGGATGGGTCGTACGATACGGAAGTCAACTGGCTGACGCGAGCTATCGATAAAGTGCCGCTACTGCAAACGCGGCAGCCCAGTCGCATCACGTTGTCGGGCGAGTTTGCGCAGTTGAGGCCAGGCCACACACAAACGCAGGCGTTCTCTAGAAGCCGACGCGACTTACGGAGTGATGGACGCGATTTTAACGCTGACGAACTCGCTGGTATTTCTTACCTCGATGACTTTGAGGGGTTTGAAAACACACTGCCGCTAATGCAACCGGGCTCCTGGCGCGTCCCCGCTGCACCCGACTCAATTGGAGCGGTCGACAGCAACGATCCGGACGCCGATTCACTCCGCACTAACTGGCGTGGTTCGTTTGCCTGGTATCGAATTAACAACAACACACTTTCCGAAATCGATGCTATTGCCTACGACCCTAACGCGGTTCGCACGATCGAAATTGATGAGGTGTTTCCAGACCGTGAGTTAAGTGGTCAAACCGACCGCACACTTAGCACACTTGATATCTATTTGAATCCGCATGAGCGTGGCCCATACAACTACACCCAGGATTTGGCCGGATTCATTGCCAATCCGACAGATGTCTGGGGCGGAATGGTGCAACGAATTCCCCAGGGTTACAACGACTTTGCGCTGAAGAACACCGAGTTCGTGGAGTTCGTTTTCAAGCCGTTTTCAGAAAACCCGGCCAACCTTGCTGACGCGGACGCAAAGCTGTTTGTTGACCTCGGCTTCATCTCTGAAGACGTGCTTCCGGATGAACGGCTCAACGAAGAAGACGGATTATCCACGTCAAGTATAGACGAAACGGCCCTTTCCACCTGGGGCCGCCTCCCGACGACCCTACGCGATAAGGTTGTGAAGCTAGACGACGTGAACCAGCGCACGGAGGACCTGGGGATTGACGGCCTCGCTTCGTACGGTGGCGACTATCCAGATTTCGCTACCGAAGCGACCCACTTTGCCGACTTTATTAACGCGCTCGATCCATCCAATTCAGATCCGCGATACGCCACAGAGCGAGCACGTGCGCTACTTGACCCATCAGCCGACGATTATCATTATTTCGGGGATGACAATTATTTCAAGAACGAAGCGCTCTTTCCCGGCGGGGCAACAGTTCAGCAGCGCTTCTCCCGATTCTTTCCAGGTATCGAGCTGAATGCATTCGAATCCCAACGAGACCTGGCAGAGCGGGTAGATATCGCGGCTCGACGCGGAAATTCGAAATTTCCTGATTCCGAAGACCTGAACAACAACTCCGCGCCGGATCTCCTGAACAGTTATTACCAATACGAGGTCCCCCTCAACCGCGACGAGCTAGATCGACAGGCTGTCCCGACCGAGGTAAATGACTTCGTGGTAACAGAAATCACAAGCCAGGCGGGCGAAAAAACGGGCTGGTACCAAGTACGAATACCCGTTCGCAACTTTACGCGAAAGGCCGGGCGGATAGAAGATTTCAGCCGCATCGAGTCAATCCGCCTCTGGATGACCGGTGTCTCAGATCCGGTCACGGTTCGTTTTGCTTCCTTGGAATTGGTTGGGAGCCAGTGGCGAAAAGGCGTCACGTTGCCATTGTTCAATGAGGACCCGTTACGTACTTCGAACGGCGAACCGAACATCAGCATCTCAAGTGTCAACAACGAAGAGAACAGCAGCGTTTACTTGCCACCCCGCGGAACGGTTATCGCTGAAACGCGACTGGCCAATGGGCAGCGGCAGGCCTCGCGAGAACAGGCAATGGTTTTGCGTGTTGAGGATCTTGAACCCGGGCAGCAGTTGGCGATTTTCAAACCGTTTACACAGGGAATCGACCTGCTAAAGTATTCGAATCTTCGAATGTTTGCCCACGCGCATGGACTGATGGCGGATGGCGCGATTCTAGAGAACCTCCCCAAAGAGTTGGGTCGGACAAAAGCGCGCTTCTTTATTCGCCTTGGTGCGAACGAGACGGACGATTACTACGAATACGAGCAACCGCTAACCCCGAGCTCCGAGACATCGGGTGACTCCGACGAACTATGGCAAACGGCGCAGTTGTTTGACGGAGAGACGTTTGACCTGAACTCTATTAACATCAGCATGAGTGCGCTCAACCAGCTCAAGGTTGAGCGTGACCAGAGAGGCGCAGCCCGCGACTCTGTTTTCTGGAATGAGGTGGACGGCGTTATACGGGGCCCGAACGCAGAAGACTTTGCGCCGCCGGGTACTCGCCTTGGCATAAAAGGAACACCATCACTTGGGCGTATAAACACAATTGTGATGGGGATCCGCAACCCATCTTCCGACACCCTAGGTGTTGACCCTTCAAATGTGATTGAAGACCTGACGGTTTGGATCAATGAAATGCGAGTGGCCGGATACGACGAACGAAACGGGTCATCCGCCATTGCATCCGCAAAGGTAAACTTCGCTGACCTCGGCACGATTGACGCGCGGTTTTCAACTCAGACCGATGGCTTTGGCGGCTTGTCGAGTTCGCTGGACGATCGGGAGCAGAACAATCTCCGAAACTGGAGTGTCACGGGCACACTGAACCTTGACCAGCCTATCCCCGAACGGTTTGGCTGGAACCTGCCGGTCACCGTTCAGACCTCATCGAACCGATCTGAGCCACGATTCTCACCAAGTACTGGTGACATCCGCATTGATGACATCGTGCAGCAGATCGAATCCCGAGATGACTTGACTCCTGCTGAACGGAAAGAGCAGCAGGCGTACGTTCGCGACGCTTCCGCAACAAAACGAGCCAGCAGATCCATCTCTGCACGTATAAGCAAGAGCGGATCCAAGTCGCGCGTGCTTCGCAATACATTGGACGGCATCTCCGCGAGTTACTCCTATTCGACATCCGAGGCAAGCAATCCTTCCCAGGCCAGTCAGGATGATTGGAAATGGTCTTCAGCCCTGGGCTATCGATTTGCGACACGAAAGCCAAGGACCGTTCGTCCGTTTGCGGTGATCGAAAACATTCCAATTATCGGTATCCTGGGTCGACTGCGCTTCAACTACTTGCCGCAGTCAATCAACCTCAACGCCAGCGCAAACCGAAGCTATGGAGTTGCACAGGACCGGACGCAATCGCTGACGTTTGAGCGTGACGAATCAATTTTGAACTTTCTCGAGAACCCGCTGCGGCAGCGCCACACGTTCTCGATTAGCAAGACAACGTCTTGGCAGTACAACCCGTTCAACTTTCTGAACCTCGGGCTCGATACGAATACGGGGCAAAGCATGAATGCGCTTGGTGTACGTACCATTGTCTATGAATACGACGAGGCCACAGGAACGAGGCGCCTTGTGCCGGCAGTAATCGATGATAGCACGAGCACCCTGGTTTACCAGGAAGAAATCGTGATTGAACTTGTTGTACCTGGT
>RCNE010002266.1_pt1 | contig 10345 bp, 8 predicted proteins | sample 2041361 | NCBI WGS metagenome assembly RCNE01 (sample SAMN09708229, study PRJNA481090) | Marine sediment metagenome, whole genome shotgun sequencing project.
CTGCCACATTGGTGCCGGCGAGGTTTCGGGCTGGGTTGTTCTAATCCAAGTGGTTCTAACCCAAGTGGTTCTAACCCAAGTGATTTCGAACCATGTGGTTGCAGTCTACGACCCAGAGCAGGAGATGTCGCGACGGGAGTGGTGAGCTCTTTTTTCACTTCCCTGCCCGGGGCGGACTAATCCCACTAACCCCGCTGAAAGCTAACACATGAACAAAACACAAACCAAAGGCATCTTTGCACCCAGAACCGGACAGCCAGCTCTTACTACGCAACCGCAAGCTCAGTCTCCGAATCAAAAAACTGCACCTTGCTCGTGTCGATTCCCAACCGAATAGTCTGCCCTGGTTCCGGAATCGATTGTGGCTCCACTCTCGCAACCACCGAATGCTCAAGTGATCGAGCGTAGAGAACAATCTCGTTGCCCATCGGCTCAACGACATCCAATAGCATATCCACGCCTACGACACCCGGACGAACATCCGCCCCGACGACCTCCAGATTCTCAGGCCGGATGCCAAGAATCACTTCCTGATCAACCTCAACGCCCGAGAAGCTTTCTGCAACGGGATAGGAAAATACATTGCCCTCAGCTCTAAATAAGGTCTGGCCGTCATTGACAATCCGCCCCGGTATGAAGTTCATTGACGGGCTGCCGATGAACCCCGCCACAAATCGGTTTACCGGGTGGTTGTACAAATTCAACGGCGAGTCAATTTGCTGCACTTCGCCATCTTTCATCACAACAATCCGGTCACCCATCGTCATAGCTTCGACCTGGTCGTGCGTCACATAGATCATCGTTGCACCCAGGCGGCGATGCAATTTTGAGATTTCCGTACGCATCTGAACCCTTAGCTTCGCATCCAAATTCGAAAGCGGTTCGTCAAAAAGAAAAACCTGTGGCTTTTGAAAGATTGGGCGACCAACAGCAACACGCTGACGCTGACCACCCGAAAGCTGCTTTGGCTTGCGGTCCAAAATGGGCGTGATCCCCAGTATCTCCGCTGCATGCTCAACACGAGATTTAATCTCGGCCTTGTCATACTTGCGAAGCTTCAATCCGAAAGCCATGTTGTCAAACACAGTCATATGCGGATACAATGCATAATTCTGAAAGACCATCGCGATGTCACGGTCTTTTGGTGGTACATCGTTAACAACCTTGTCGCCAATCTGAAGCGTGCCATCCGTAATACCTTCCAGTCCAGCGATCATTCGCAACGTGGTGCTCTTTCCACACCCGGACGGACCAACCAGGACCACGAATTCTCCGTTCTGAACCGATATATCTGCACCCTCGACGGCGACAAAATCGTTATCGTAGACTTTCCGAACCTTCTCAAGCGTTACACTAGCCATCTGGATTGCTGATTTATCGTTGTCCACCGTCTCGTATTCTGTAAGAATACGCCACAAGCGTTAAGTAATCGAACCCGATTCAGCCACCAACAAAGGGTTGCGGTAGACCAACTGCACCGAGTGCGGGTACTATTCGATCCCCGTCGGCCTTAACTACAAGGGTTAGTTAATTGCGCGTGGATCCGCCGTGGAACGAATTGTCGCTACCAAATCCGTGTTGCCATTCCGCTAAAAATTCTCGAGAACTGTCGAAAGCCGTTCCGGAAACGGTTCGGACGGCGTTCATTTCGTACTTTCCATAGTCTTGATTTGCCGTGAGGTTTCCCCCTGACCAACTGTGCTCGCCACGATGCCAGACGATAAAACCAAGGTTACTATCTACGACGTAGCGAGCAAGGCGGGCGTGGCGATCTCGACGGTCTCCCGTGTCTTGAACGCTTCGCCTGACGTCTCAGACGAAACGCGCGCCAGAGTCAAGCGCGCCATCGAAGCGTTGAATTTTAGTCCGGACCGGATGGCTCGTGCACTCGCACAGCAAAAGGTTCAGACAATTGCGCTCGCGATCCCGACATTCACGACACCGTTTCACAACGAGTTGCTGAAGGGCATTCGCAATTGCATTCATGATGACGACGTCGACCTGCTTCTCTGTGATCTCGGCTCAACTGATCGCCACATCAAACTCGTCAGCTTTCTCAATCGTGGCGCAGTCTCGGGTCTCCTGTTGGCTGGCGTAAAAGTAACAGAGCGAATCGCGACAGAGTTGAAGACGATGAACGCGCCCGTAGTCGTAATTGGATACCACCATCCCAACTTCGATTCCTATTCGTGGGATGACGCCCACGGTTCACACCTCGCCGTTCATCACCTTATCGAAACCGGTCATACGCGAATCGGACTTATTCGCTCGGCATCTCAAAGTAACACCCAGAATGCTCGCCTCGAGGGCTATCGTTTGGCGTTGACCGAGAACAATATCAGCGTTGACGAATCAATAATTGTTGCGGGGCTTACTCCGAAACATGCAGGATATAGTGAAGAGTCTGGATACGAAGCGATGAAACAACTGCTGCTAGTGACCCCCCGAATAACAGCCGTCTTTGCCAGTTCTGATGCACAGGCGCTCGGAGCGCTTCAGGCAATTCGAGAAGAAGGACTGCGTGTACCCCATGACATTGCTGTCGTCGGCTACGACGATGTAAAAACGAGTCGCTTCGTTGGCCTTAGTTCGGTTGACCAGCACATGCTCGCAGTCGGGGAAAAAGCGGCCGCCCGATTGATGAAGCGCGTGGCTGGCACACTGAGCGAACCTCCGACAAGCTTTCTCGAAAAACCCGACTTGAAGATCCGGATGTCAAGTTCGATCGGCTGATCCTCAAAATCCGAGGCAGGCCCGTATCCGTAGGTACTGCGACCGTCCTGGAAAGCTTGTACGGCACCACTACGACCCGGAATCGGCAGATTCTATGGGAATCAGTCCGGGCGCTGCAGTATATTTCACTCGGGACAGTGCGACCGATGTAGCGAATGACGCGCTACAAATTTGCTCCCCAGAATCCGCATCGCAACTTCGCCAATAGCTCTACATCCATGCTTCAAACTGCCGTTACTGAACAGCTCAAATACACCCTCGACTCGACCGACTTTGAGGGTCTGGGAGAACGATACCGTGGAAAAGTTCGAGATACCTATGCATCGGGGGACCGACTGATTCTGGTGACGACAGATCGGATTTCGGCTTTTGATCACGTCCTCAGTCAGAAGATTCCGTTCAAGGGGCAGGTCCTGAATCGACTGGCGGCCTACTTCTTTGAGAAGACCAGTGACATCGTGCCCAATCATGTCGTATCCGTTCCCGACCCGAACGTATTGATCGCTGTAAGGTGCGATACGGTTCCAGTTGAGTTTGTTATGCGTGGTTACCTCGCTGGCCATGCGTGGCGGACGTATAAGACGGGCGAACGCATGCTTTGTGGTGAAAGAATGCAAGATGGACTTCGCCAGAACAGTCGATTCGACAAACCCCTTCTCACCCCAACTACCAAAGAGAATGAAGGGCACGACGAAGACATAAGCCGAGCTGAAATACTAAAGTCAGGTGTCCTCGATGAAACAACATTCGATCACCTGGAGCACCTGTCACGATTACTTTTTGAGCGCGGCACCAAGATGGCAGCGGAGCACGGCCTTATTCTCGTCGACACCAAGTATGAGTTTGGCAAAACGCCAGACGGGACGTACGTCGTCATCGACGAAGTTCACACACCAGACTCATCCCGGTACTTCTACGCGGATACGTACGATCAACTGCTTGAGACGGATCAACCGCAACGCCAACTCTCCAAAGAGTTTGTGCGTGAATGGCTGATGGAGCATGGTTTTATGGGAAAAGAAGGACAAGCATTGCCCGACCTTCCGGACTCATTCCGGGAAAAAGTCGCCCTTCGCTACATCGAGCTGTACGAAACCGTGACTGGGACTTCTTTTGTCCCGGACACTTCTAATGATCCTGTCAAGCGGATAGCGGCAAACCTTGCAGCGGCTCGGGTTACCGAAGCCTAGTCTAGCCGGTAAAGGTCCGTGCGGCGATCCGTAAATAGATTGTTCATCGACGTGATGTCACGGTCGCGACTGCTGGTCGGGTCGATTTCGAATTCGGCATAACCGTTCTCTTCGCTACCGAACTTCTGCAGTTCGTCCCCAGCCGGCGAACAGGCGACGCTCTGGCCGATAAACGTAAGTGCTTCATCGCCAACGTATTCTGTCCCAGTCCGGTTCGACGTAATCGTATAGACGTGATTCTCGAGGGCCCGAATCGGCATCGCCCGCGGACAGTCCTTCCGGACAAGGTTGGAGGGGTGCGCAATCACGTCCGCACCACTTAACGAAAGCGATCGCGCCGCCTCCGGGAAGTACCAATCAAAGCAGATCATGACGCCCAGCCGATACGAGGCTCCACTCCGATCAGCAACGTCGAAAACCGGAAATCCGAGATCGCCCGGAGCAAAGAGTGTTTTTTCTTTGTAAAAGAGATGGACCTTACGGTAAACTCCCACGAGGCCATCGGGTGATGTGATCGCAGCGCTGTTGAAAATCCGACCGCTCTCATCACGTTCGGGAAAACCTCCAACAATGACCGCCCCACTGTCTCGGGACCACTGAATCATTCTTGTAATGGTCGGGCCACCGGAGGCTGCTTCGGCGACAAGATCGAGGTCATCAGCACTCTTGAAAGAATACCCGGTCGCGAACAACTCAGGCAATACGATAAGGTCTGCACGAGAATCTGATAGAAACTCCCCGACAGCACCCAGATTTTTCTCGACCTCGAGATAGGTCGGATCGTATTGAAGCAAGCCGACGATCATAGTGTCTTCTCTAATGCGGTTAATGGCAAAACGTCGCGGCGTAGTACGACTAAGGCTTCTCTGTTGTGATGATTCAGAATCGAAACGCACGCCCAACATTCCTACCAGTCGGTTTGTTCGTGTTCGACCGTCGCTACGCCGCGCGCTGGGGACCACCAGGTTCAATCAATCATCCGAGGGTGGTATCGGGAAGCGGATCGTTAACCCAAATTGATTCGCCGCTTATGAACGTCTCTTTCTTCCAGATCGGGACTGATTCCTTCAGGGCATCAATTAGAAATCGACAGGCGTCAAAAGCGTCTGATCGGTGAGCAGTAGATACACCAATAATCACACTTGCCTCTTCAACGTCGACGACACCAAGCCGATGTAGGACGCACACCTTTTCAATCCGCCACTTCCCTATTGCCTCATCAATCAAGCGGTGCATCTCCGTAAGTGCCATCGATTGATACGATTCATACGACAGCGACTCTGTCTGGACTCCCGAAGTAAACTCACGCGTGGTACCCAGGAATACCGTGACCGCTCCGGCATTCCTATCGCGCAAGAACTTGTCCACACCGGCGGCCGGGAGCTCTTCGTCCATGAGCGCAACCCAACGCTGGTGATCGTCGCCATTTCTTTCGGACTCCGAAACCACTGGGCCCTCCTCGTCAGCCATGTAATTACCCTCCGCTTACGGGCGTAATAAGGGCGATCTCGTCACCATCTCTTACTGCGGATGACCAGTCTGAATAAACGCCGTTGACGGCAACCCGCACATAGTCACGGTAGCCGGCCACTTCTGGATACGCAGAGGTAACGCCGTCAAACACGTGCATTGCGGTCGGATCTTCTGCCGCCACTTCGATCTCAAGACGTTTGGAACCCGTCCGCTCTCTAAGTGAACTAAAAAGCAGAACACTAACTCGAGTATTCCCCACTATTTGGATGCCAGTTTGGACTTGATCGCATCCAGGTCGGGCATCTCGCCAGCGTTCTCAAGAACTTCCGCGTACTGAACAACTCCCTCCTTATCGATGAGGAAAGCGCTTCGCTTTGAAATTCGATCGAGTTTCATCGGTGTAAAGTCGTGATCGTATTTCGTACCGTAATTCGTTGCAACGGTAGCGTCATGATCCGACAACAAACGAAATTTAAGGGCATTTACTTTCGCAAACTCTGCAAGACAAAATGGAGAGTCAGTAGAAATACCGACCACCTTAGTATTGGCATACGAATCGAGGTCGTTCGAAACTGCATTGAGCTCGGTCGTGCAAACTCCGGTAAACGCTGCTGGGAAAAAGAGCAATAATACGTTGCTGTGCCCGACAAATTCACTCAGCGCAAACTGATCCTTTTCATTGTCAAAGAGAGAGAAATTAGGGGCCTTTGTGCCGACTGTAACTTTCATAACGGTTGCTATCTCGTGGTTATATGAGAATCAAATATACCGACTACAGCGCCTTCCGTTCTACCGAAACCGGATCACTTTTACCGGATCCGTTGCTGCCGCAATTCGTGCAGGAACGTATGCAGCCAACGTACAAAGCGCAATGGTCAACACACTTACCAGGAAGAAATCTAAAGAGCTGATCTCTACGGGAGCGGTTGAAAGGTAGTAGGACTCGGCTGGTAAAGGGATTAATCCGAATCGATCCTGAATGAGCTCAAGAATAAGAGCGACTGAAGCCCCGATGGCCGTCCCAACGACCCCAATTACAAAACCAAGTGTCATGAACAGTCTCTTGATCATACGGCCTGATGCACCCATACCCGCCAGAATGCCGAGCTCGGAGGACTTCTCGAGAATAATCATCAGAAGCGTGGCCAGAATATTGAAGGCAGCCACTAGTATGATCACTCCAATGACAAACGGGATAATTCCCTCCTGTAGATTTACCCAAGCGAAGAGGCTTCGAAACACCTGGAAAATCGTTCTGGCCAGAATCGTGTAGCCAAGCGTTTCTACAATTTGGTCAGTCAGGGCATCAACTTTCGTGAGGTCGTCTACAGCAACGTCAAGCCTCGAGACTTCAAATGGACCGTAGTCTAGCAGTTCTCGAGTAGAAGCGATGTTCGCATATACCAACAGATCGTCGTAATGTGCAAGCGCTGTCTCAAACACACCAGCAACAACAAATTGTTTTATCCGTGGCTTCCGGCCTCCGGATGCATCTACGCCAGACCTGATGGAGAAAACGGTAACGACGTCTCCAATCTCCACTCCGAGTCGATCAGAAAGGCTTTTCCCAACCACGATTTCCGGATGAGCGCCAGCCATTAACAGCTCCGCGCTTCCCGAGACAAGGTGCTCTTTTAGATACGGCGGAAACGATTCGACGCCGGTAACCTGAACGCCGTCGATTTCTGTGTTGGATCTGCGGAGCAGAGCGTACTCCTGCACGACTGGAGAAACGCTTACGACGTTGTCGAGCGAACGAATTTTCTCGATAAGTACGTCGGATCGCTGGAGCGGAGCATCTTCGAGATTCTCGACCTGCACGTGGGCGCCAATCCCGACGATCTTCGCTTCTATCTCTGCAGAGAATCCCCGAACAATTGCCAGTGCGAGTAGCAGAGCGGTAACCGCAACAGCAACTCCGCCGATTGCGGTACGGATGATAAACCGCAAGAAGTTCTTACCCTCGCTTTGTCCCTGCGCCCCGCGCAAGTAGCGTATGGTGAGAAAGCGTTCGAGTGTATACGGCAAGCGAGCGTCGTTTTGGAAAAGCGCAGAAATCCACTTTGCCAAAACGACGCTCGCTCAACCGTGTTCCTATCGGTCTACCTTACGATTCTTATGCGACCAGATTCTCGACAGCACTTGATGGCCCATCTTTGGCAAACTCCTGTCCAGAGAAGGGGCCATCCAAAACTAGAGAGAAACCAAGGTCCTCAAATTCGGCAGATAAGCGACTCACTTCATCCTGTACCGTCTGTCCCTCACCTGAAGGAACGAGGTACGAGGCCACGAAGATCACGTCTGCATCTTCAACCGGTGACGAGGCAACTTCTTTACGGCGATTCTCCAAAGTACGATCAGAGAGTGCTGTGTGAGTGCGCTGTACACAGTGCTCGCACATCAACTCTGCCGCTTCGCTCGAACCAAGTCCATCGAGGCGATGCATCTCCTCTTTTACGAATGTCACGACGCCCTGTGAGATCTGGCCCAAAGAGTCTTCGATAACCTTGTCACTCTCGCGGACCCTACTAGCGAGTTTGCCCGAGTCGCGCAAGATGGAAACCGTCCAAGATTCTTTGTTCGCGTACTCGTCGGAAAATGCAACGGGTTCCCGGTCAGTTGTCGCGGGGTTATCCGCACCAGCAGATTCCGAGCCAGCACCAGGTCGACTCGTATGCACGTCAACAGCGTCTCCACTGCTCATGACCGAAGACTCAATTGGCGAGTCTTCGGTCTTTGACTCAATAGCAGGCGTGGGGGTGCTGAAGTCAACCTCATCAACCTTCCAGGTCTTGCGTTTCCGCCTCCACCCAGCGAGTAAACCAAGCGCTTCCGCGGGCTTCGGTTGCTCGGATTCCAATGCCTTAATAGCTTCTTCGTCCAATTCCGGACCTGAGCCCGCAGCGCTTGCGGTATCATTCGTTTTCGCTGACGGGATCGATGATTCAGATCCAGCATTTTCGTCTTCCGGGCTCTCCTGAACCTGTATCGAATACCACGTGGCGTCATCGATGAAACCATCGACTGAGGTCGTGGAAGGGATGACATCAGTAGCACGTGGTTCCGAAGCCTCCAACAACTCGCCAACGTCAAACGAATCAGTTGAAGTTGTGAACTCGGCTCCAGTATTTTTATTGGACGCCTCAACACCGCTCTGATCAGTCGCACTTTCTGGCCACGATTTGGCCAACTCACGAATTCCCTCGGAGTCATCACCGGCAACAGCCTTTGGTGTATCGCCTGCGGCAATTTCAGCTATCGACTCGTTCTTTAGCTCCGTCGACGTCGGATCGGCTTCGCTCACATCGTGGGCGAGATCAGCAGTTCCATCAGCCTGCGATTCGATGTTGTCTGTCAGCTTACCACTTGGGCCTGAATCTTCTGCAATGTCTGCAGTTCCCAATGATTCAACCATCGCATCATCTTGATGGTCGGCGTTACTGCTTGCGGTTGATTCGGCAGCTTCCGAAACAGCAGCCAACGATTGCCATCCGGTTTCAACCGTCATCGGCACGATTGAATTTGATGGCGTAGAATCCGCACGTTCGCTTGCGTCAGAACTGACTTGCTCAGCTTCCTTCTCCGACACGATCACTGACGCTTCTTGATCGGTCGGGGCGAGCTCCCCCAGCGGTACTCCAGGTCGGTCTTGGGGCTGCTGGTCAATCGTCCGGCTTATATTGGCCGAAGCCTCCGCCGCAGCGTTTCCTTCTACAAGCCAAAGATCAGCTGCTGTTGCTGAGACTTCTTCGTTAATCTCTTTGATTGCTCTCGCCAGGACATCCGAAAGGATCTTCGACTTGAGGCCTTCCTGAATTTTTGCGAGATCCTCTTTCGAAGGCCGAATCTCTTCAAGTGCCAGTTTGACTGCACTCGTTGTGTCTGACAATGCGCGCTCGCCGGACTTCACTATTTCTCGAATCAGAATCTCTTCGAGACGCTTGCTGGCGCTGATCACGCCTTCAGCATTTTCGCCGATAAGATTCCGCGCAATGTCTGCCGTCCCTTCCACATCCGACAATGTTTGTCGCGATCGGCTTGCAATGTCGCCAATCAGTTGGTCGTGTACCTTGTCGACAACGGCGCGAACGGCATCATTGTCTGAACCGATACGCTGCCATACCTTGGCGGCTGATTCGGTCCGATCTTCAATCGAAGCATTTGCGCGTCGCTCAACCTCGTTCAGTATCAACTCGCGGACACGTCCGCTCAAGTCAACAATCGCTTCCGGGTCTTCGCCCATACTTGCGAGGACTTCCCGTGCAGCGCTGTCGACATCCGACAACGAGCCATTTGATCGGTCAGCGGCTTCACTCAGCATCTTCGACCGCAAGGAATCTTTGATGCCTTCGATCAATGATGGGTCGATCAGGTCTCCTTGTAGAAGCTCGTTGGCCACCGCGCCTGCGTCACCCACCGAGGACTGTGCGCTTCGTGACGCCGTCGCCAGAATCATGGCGCGCAGCTCGTTTGAGATCGACTCGACCACCTGGCCCTCATCGGACACGGATCGAAACAATTCTGTTGCCACGACGACGGGATCTGTGAAGTTCTGCCGAGCACGACTCTCAATCTCTGCGATGACCAGTTCTTTCAGAACCTTGGACGCAGCGACGATGGAACCCAGATCTCCACCACGGTTGCCCATGATGCTGCGGGCAATCGTTGCTGGCTCACCTAGTTCATTGATGGCTTGTTGGAGGACAGCACCAAGGAGTTTCTCTTTTAGGAGCTCTTTTGCCCCTACCAGTTTAGAGTTTCCACTGTCCTGCACGGCTTTAGCTACTGGATCCTTAGCCGGGCTATTGGGATTGTTCATTGAATTCATAGAGTCAAACGACGTTAGCTGCTTACGTGACAGATCGTGGACAAAGCCAATCAGGCCTCGTACTACGCCGGTGAAGACGGACGAGCGGACGTGACGATGACGATCACGGACAGCGGCGGCG
>RCNE010003925.1_pt1 | contig 10338 bp, 9 predicted proteins | sample 2041361 | NCBI WGS metagenome assembly RCNE01 (sample SAMN09708229, study PRJNA481090) | Marine sediment metagenome, whole genome shotgun sequencing project.
ATAATAGTATCTGGTATAAATGATTTTTGTAAAACAGGAGCTATAACCTGTACACTATTAATAGAAATATTTGTTTCGGGAGTCAACTCTTCATTATCTGCTGCGCTAGGTATCGCTTCAGCAATATTATTAAAAGCTCCACCAAAATTTGGAGCAATTACAGGGATAGTTATAGTCACTGTAGAGCCTGCTGCCATAGCCGGAATTACTCCCGATATAAAATTACCAGTAATATCAAAACTTGTAATGCAAGAGGCATTACCAGAAGTGATAGTGCAAATAGGTGAACTAGCAATTGTAAAAACGGGATTAATTGTGTTTTCAAAAAGAACATCTGTGGCATTAGAGCTTGCGGTACTATTACTTATATCTATAATCCAATTAAATGTTTGGTTGGTGTTAACTTGGGTAAATTCTGGATAGGTTTGTACTATCAAATCTATACAAGGAGCAAAATAGGTAGAAACATTTACCTCAGTAAATAAACCAATTTCATTTGAAATACCATTTGCATAACCAGCTCTTGCAAAATTTGAGCCCACAATAGCCATATCAAAAGAGCATTCGGGTTGCCAATCTAGAGTGATATTAAAAGTAACAGAACTATTTGCTGGGAGTATCCAGTCATCTTCTGGTAGAATTTGCCAAAAAATATCAGGTTCTCCATCTTCAAATACACCATCATAGTAAACACCCAAATTTGTGTTTTCAATATCAAAGCAAGTAGCAGTCCCTGTGGTTCCTGTGCAGGTTACCGATGTTAATGAAGCTAATATAGGTGCACTATTATTAGGATTCACAATTGCCATAAAATCTTGTAATACCAATATGCCTTCAAAGTCACTAGTGTTTGCTACGGTTACTTCGTAAGTTATTAAACCCCATTGAGCTGTATTATCTTCAGAACTTCCAATAGGTAATTCTGGGCTTATTTGAGTTTTGATAACTTCTAATCCTGATAAACTTGGACCATTACAATTCTCTAAGCTAGCTGGCGGAAGTTGCACCATATTGGCAAAAAAGTTATTATCTAAATTAATATCAGTTATCTGGCTATCTAAAATATTGGTAGCACTTCTTATTATTGCCTGAATTGGATTGGGGTTTGAACTACATTCTGGTTCAACATATTTTAAAACTGTTTCTGTAGTTATAGTAGTGTTAGGTTGTAAAACAAAATCATCACTTGTCCATAATTGCCCATTATCAGAGATAGAAATTAAAAAATCATTACAAGTCACAGCGCCAGTAGTTGCAATACAATTAATTGAAACAATTTCCCATAATACACTAGTAATTGATAAATTTTGAAGAAAAAATCGAATTGGTGCTTCTGATGGACCGTTATTACAAATTGTAGTTATGAAGGTAATGTCTTGGTTATAAATTAAAGCAACACTTGTATCTGGGTTTGTTTGTACAGTCTCAATACATATGTCTGTTTCAGAACAAAATTCAGCATTGAGCAAGTTAGTTGTTACACTATTTGAATAATTAGAAGAAGTGTTTTCATGATCTAAAGAAATTTCAATTAAACTATTAAGATCTATCGGCATTGGATCTTCAGAACAAGATAAATTTGAATATTGATAAACCATTTCAAAAGTTATACTTCCACCTGCTGTGATTTCTGAGTATTCACTAAAAACAAATATATTATTACCAGACTCTATACTAATAGAAGAAACATTAGTAGAGTTTCCAATTAAATTAGTCACATCAGGACATAAAGTACCATTAGTTATATCAATACATTCTAATGAAATAAATTCTGCAAAAGGTTGACCATTTTCACTTGGAGAAGCTAGAGATAATTTTCCTTCAATAGTAGCTACAGGAAAATCAATAGCACTATTATTAGTAATGGTAAATTGATAGGTTACTGTATCTCCCCATGCATTAATAGCTGTCCCTTCTATAGGTTGAATTTGCGCATGTGTTACCGAAAAATCAATAATTATATCAATAACGTCAATAGATATAATAGACTGATTATTACTGGTATTAGTGTCTGTTGTATTCTCAGGAGGGCTCACTGTTCCGCTGGCTGCAATACCACCAAGGTTGGTTGGTGCAGTAACCAAAACAAGTAATTCTACACTCGAGTTATTGGGCATCGTAGCAATTGATGCTGTTAAAACATTGCTATTTACATTGCTGTTAGAAATATCCGAAGCTCCAGCATTATTATTTTGTGAGGTATAAGATATAATAGTAAGGTCTGAATCGAAATTCACAGAAATTGTAGCATTATCAACTGAATTTCCAGAATTTAAAACGGTAATAACGTATTGAAAGTCTTCATAAATATCGACCTGAGATATAGCACTTCCACTTAGGTTTTGAGCTTCGATGGCAATGGATAAATCCGTTGTTTGACTAGATAAAAAGTAAACATTAGATAGTACGAATAATAAAAGGTAAAGCGGTTTTAACACAGATAGGTTTTTATATACTAGATGTAGATTCTTACAAATGGTTGCGTTAAGATATAGAAAAGATTGTAAATTTGATGTTTAGATAGTCTATATATGAAGTTATACTTAGTCCCAACACCAATAGGAAATTTAAAGGACATGACGTTTAGAGCGGTTGACGTTTTAAAGGAAGTCGATTTAATTTTGGCTGAAGAACTTCTGGAAAGCTATTAAAGCATTTTGAAATCACTACTCAAATGCAAAGCCACCATATGCACAATGAGCATAAAACGGTGAATAATTTAGTGGAAAAACTAAAATCTGGATTATCCATTGCAGTCATTAGTGATGCTGGTACTCCAGCAATTTCCGATCCTGGATTTTTATTAGTGCGCGCATGTGTTGAGAATAATATTGAAGTAGATTGTTTGCCAGGCGCAACAGCATTTGTTCCTGCTTTGGTAAATAGCGGTTTACCAAACGATAAGTTTGTGTTCGAAGGCTTTTTACCTGTAAAAAAAGGGCGCCAAACTAGATTATTACTGCTTGCCGAAGAAACCAGAACCATTATTTTCTACGAAAGCCCACATAAGTTAATAAAGACTTTAGGGCATTTTTGTGAGTATTTTGGAGAGGATAGACCAGTTTCGGTATCTAGAGAAATAACTAAACTCTACGAAGAAACTATTAGAGGAACCGCAAAAGAAGTTTTAGAACATTACACTAACAAACCACCAAAAGGCGAGATTGTGATTGTGGTTGGTGGAAAAAAGTAAACCCATAATGGGTGTTTAATTAGTTCTATTTCAGTTCGAGTGTTATACTATTTCTTGATGTATTGAGAACAATTTTAATATGGATTCATTATTACACGACATCACTCAATGTACCATCTGTAAAGCACAGCTTCCATTAGGTCCACGGCCAGTAGCTACAGCACATAAAAACTCTAAAATTGTAATTATTGGACAAGCACCAGGAACTAAAGTCCACGAATCTGGAATTCCTTGGGACGATCAAAGCGGAAAGAAACTAAGACAATGGCTTAATGTCACTGACGAGCAATTTTACAATACCGAAAATTTTGCGATTATACCCATGGGATTTTGTTATCCTGGAAAAGGAAAAACAGGTGATTTACCACCAAGACCAGAATGTGCTCCACAATGGCATGAACAATTATTAAATAAAATGCCGAATGTAGAGTTGATTATTTTAATTGGTGCTTATGCACAGAAATATTATTTAAAAGATAAGGCAAAAAGAACATTGACTGAAACCGTTGGAGAGTACAAGTCTTATTTGCCAAAGTATTTTCCGATTCCGCATCCATCACCAACCAATCGCTTTTGGAGAAGTAAGAATCCTTGGTTTGAGGAGTTGGTTGTGTCAGAACTCCAAATGAAGATTAAAGAGATTTTATAAAAAAACCTTACCATTTCTGGTAAGGTTATCTATATATTTAAATGCATTATTAATTAAATAAACTAAAGTATTTCATAGCTTCTTGTGGATTTGCTTTAACATCTACTCGTTTTATTTCGTTACTGTTTTCATCTAATTCTAGAATGTACATGGTATCATTTTCTTCAATTCTTTGCAAATACATTTTAGTGCTTCCATCTTCATTAAAAAACTTCATAGTTTCATAACTGTCATAATTTGACGATACCATTTCAGAGTATATCTTTCCTTCAACAATTTTTTGGGTTATCGTTCTACTGTCTTTTATAAAGCTTTGAGCGACTATATTTCCTAATAAATTAAAATTTTGTGTTTCTATAGATTTTCCGTCTTCAATTTTTGACTCTGATTGTATTTTTCCATTTTCAAAATAAGAATATTGACTACCAACTAAAACGTCATGTTTGTAAGTATTTTTTTTAGTTAAAACACCAGTATTAGTATACATAAGTTCGTCGCCGTATTTTTTACCATTGGAGTATTTTGTATTTGAAAAAATTTCACCATTGGTGTGAAAGATGATATAATCACCATTAAGGATGCCTTCTTTTAATTCAAATTCCTCCCATTTAGTGATCTCATTACCTACCACATAATAACCATCCATGAATTCTTTGCTTTTATTGAGGCGATAGTATTCTAAACCATCATAATTATTAGTGGTGTAGGCATTTCTTCCAATAAAAGTAAAAGCATCATCTTTTTTAGTTTTATCTGCAAAATTACAGCTACAACATAGTGTAAGCGCAATTATTAAAATAATATTAGTACCTAATTTCATTTACTAAAGAATTAAACCTTAATACTGCGATCCATCATGCTTCCCAACCTCATAACCATGCTTCCCTAAATATTTATTTCCACTTTCAACAGCCCCTTCTTCAATTGAAGTTCCCATAGAATCATTCCAACGGTTGAGGTATCCGAATAACGAAATCACACCTAGCATCTCTACAATTTCTCCTTCATCCCAATGGTCATATAAGCGTTTTTTAATATCTGCATTAACAGCATTTGGTACCATTGAAGCCGCTAAACTAAAATCTAAAGCCGCACGTTCTGCATCAGAAAACGCAGAATGTGTTCTGTATTCCCAAATATTATCTAGTTGTTCTTGTTCCGCACCATAACGTTCGGCAGCTCTAATGGCGTGGGCTTGACAATATCTACAACCTGTTGAATTACTACTCACCCAAGCAATCATACGTTTTAATGCAGAGGTCACTCGACCTTCATTAGCCATTACCGCTTTATTTAAGTTGATAAACGCTTTAGATATTGCTGGTCTGCGCTGCATGGTTAATACAGAATTTGGACAAAACCCAAGAGTTTCGTTAAAGAATTCAGCTAATTCTTTGGTTTCTAAATCGTGGTCCGCAGACAATGGTGTTACTAATGCCATAGTTATTTTTTTAGTAGTATTTTTGAAAGTACAAGATAGCAGTTCTAATTATTTAAACTAAAAAATATGTCACATAAAATCATAACGCATTGGCAAGGAGGCTTAACCTTTGAATCCGATAATCCAAGTGGGAAATCCGTAATTATGGATACTAATGTTGAGGGTCAAGACGAACGATTTGGGTTAAACCCTAAAGCTATGATGTTGTCTTCTTTAGCTGGTTGCACAGCCTTAGATGTAATTTCTACTTTAGATAAAATGAAAGAAGAAATTGACGACTTTAAAGTTGAGGTTTCTGGTGAACTAACAGATGAGCATCCTAAATATTATCACTCGGTAATTGTAGACTATCACTTTTATGGCTCAGATTTAAATAAGAAAAAGTGCGAACGTGCTGTAAATTTATCTGTTGATACATACTGTGGTGTGATGGAAATGTTTAAACGGTTTTCAGATGTAAAAACGAATATTATCTATCATATAGCCACCAAACACCATATTTAATATTTTTTAAAACCGCTATGCGTTGGACTCTTAAACCAAAACCAGAACCTTCAAAAGTTGAACAATTAAGCAAAGCTCTTCAAGTCGATGATTTAGTTGCTACTTTATTATTGCAACGTGGAATTGATACTTACGACGTCGCTAAAACCTTCTTTAGACCAAGTTTTGAGGACTTGCATGATCCATTTTTAATGAAAGATATGGATATAGCTGTTGCACGAATTGAGCAAGCAATCGCTACAGGTGAAAATATTTTGGTTTATGGTGATTATGATGTGGATGGGACAACCTCAGTAGCCTTAGTCTCTTCCTATTTAAAAACAAGAATTGAGTCTGTTGCTACCTACATTCCAGATCGCTATGACGAAGGTTATGGCATATCTTACAAAGGCATTGATTTTGCTCACGATAATGATTTTTCATTAATCATCGCATTAGATTGTGGTGTAAAAGCAATAGATAAGGTTAAATATGCAAATAAAAAAAGCATAGATTTTATCATCTGCGACCATCATAGACCAGGAGATCAACTACCAGAAGCGATAGCAGTTCTAGATCCAAAACGTGATGATTGTGAGTATCCTTTTAAAGAATTATGTGGTTGTGGAGTCGGCTTTAAATTGATAACGGCTTTAGCATCCAACCAAGGACAAACAGTTGAAGATTTAACTGAGTATCTCGATTTAGTGGCAACTGCTATTGGAGCGGATATCGTGCCTATTGTAGATGAAAATAGAGCATTAGCTTATTTTGGTTTACAGGTTATTAATACCCACCCAAGACCAGGAATGAAAGCCATAATTGCTGAAGTCAAAAAAGATATTTTGACTATTACCGATGTGGTGTTTATTATCGCGCCTAGAATTAATGCAGCTGGACGAATGAAACATGGTAATCATGCTGTGACCTTATTAACTGAAATGGATTTTAACTTAGCCGCTGAGTATGCTGTGGATATCGATCAGTTTAATACAGATCGTCGTGAAACTGATAAACGTATTACCGAAGAAGCTTTAATCCAAATAAAAGATAACAACGAACAAGAAGGCTTTACTACAGTGGTTCACCGTGATGATTGGCATAAAGGAGTGATTGGGATTGTGGCTTCGCGCTTAATAGAAACCTATTACAGACCCACTTTAGTATTTACAAAAAGTGGTGATAAACTAGCCGCTTCTGCTCGCTCAGTTTCTGGGTTCGATGTTTATAATGCTTTAGAAGCATGTAGTGAACATATCGAACAATTTGGTGGTCATAAATATGCAGCTGGCTTAACTTTGTTGCCAGAAAACTACGAAGCTTTTAAAGCAAAATTTGAAAGTGTAGTTAAGGACACCATAGACCCAAAATTATTGACTCCAGAACTAAAGATTGATCAAGAAATAGATTTAGGCCAGATTGATGCTAAACTAATGCGAATTCTAAAACAGTTTGCACCATTTGGACCAGGTAATTTATCACCTACCTTTATGACACAGGGCATAAAAGATACAGGTTGGGGGAAATGTGTAGGTGAAGATGATAAACATATAAGACTTACTGCAACACAATCCTTTAATGATAAGATAGTTTGTATTGGTTTTGGATTGGGAGATAAAATAGATGTCATTAAAAACAAAAAATCGTTTAGTGCGGCCTATTCTATTGACGAAAATCATTGGAATGGGAATGTGAGTTTGCAGTTGAAACTAAAAGATATTAAACCTTAACTCTTGGCAAAAAACGATCCATACGCAGCACTTAGAATCAAGGAATTCAACATTTTTTTATTAGTGCGTTTTGCCTTAATTTTTGGTTGGTCTATGCAATTTGTAGTCATAGAATGGCAAGTTTATGCGCTTACAAAAGACCCATTATCACTTGGTATTATCGGGTTGATGGAGATTATTCCAGCCTTTGGCATGGCATTGTTTGCTGGCCATATTGTAGACCAGCGCGAAAAACGAAACCTTTTAGCGCTTTGCATTGCAGCCTTTTCATTGATTAGTTTTGGTTTGTTTTGGCTCACTTCGCAAAATGTAGAGTTATCATGGTCTAAGAAAAGTATATTGTATTCTATTTATGCCTTGGTGTTTTTTGGCGGCTTCTTGCGCTCATTTTTTGGACCTACCATATTTTCACTTGTCGCTTTAATTGTGCCTAAAAAGATTTATCCAAATGCAGCGACTTGGAATAGCTCTACTTGGCAAATGGCTCGTGTTTTAGGAGTTGGTTTTGCTGGTTTTTCAATTAGTTGGATTGGAGTACACTGGTCCTTATGCATCGTTTTTGGCTTAGTATTATTTTCATTATTCGTATTATTTCAAATTAAAAAGAAACCGATTCTTAATCCAAATATTGGAGAGCCAATGGTTCAGAGTTTAAAAGAAGGAGTGAATTTTGTTTTTAAAACTAAAGCTATTTTGGGAGCTTTAACTTTAGATATGGTATCTGTATTATTTGGTGGAGCAGTGGCTTTATTAGCTGTGTTTGCCGAAGATATTTTAAAAGTAGGTCCAAGAGGTTTTGGTATTTTAGTTGCGGCACCATCTGTCGGTGCATTCTTAACGATGCTGGTGACTGCTTATATTCCTATCAGTAAAAAGGCTGGTATGAAATTGCTAGGAGCAATATTTGGCTTTGGAGTATGTATCATCATATTTGGACTGTCTTCTACATTTTGGATATCTGTTGTAGCATTATTCTTCAGTGGAGTAACAGATGGAGTCTCAATGGTCATTAGACAAACTATTCTTCAACTGAAGACACCAGATCATATGCGTGGTCGTGTATCTTCAGTAAATTCTATGTTTGTAGGTTCATCTAATGAGTTAGGTGCTTTTGAAAGTGGGTTAACCGCAAAAATTATGGGAACAGCAACTGCCGTCGTTTTTGGTGGAACGATGACATTAATTACTGTTATTACAACAGCAGCAGTTTCGCCTTCATTTAGGCAACTAGATTTGAGAAAAGATATAGAGGAACATGAAAAGGAAGATTAATAGGTCTTCAATTCAAAATTTTCACCATCAAAAACACCATAGGTATAGTACTGAATCCAGTCACCCAAGTTGATGTACTTAGATGTTTCATTCAATTGAATTTCTAAAGGTAAATGTCTGTGACCAAAGACAAAGAAGTCACGATGTTTTTCTTCAAGCTTTCGCTTACTGTAAACAGCTAACCATTCGTTATCTTCGCCTAAGAACTTGGCATCGTCATCACCTGAAATCAGTTTGTTTTTTACAGATAAATATTGGGCAATCCGCATTCCAATATCTGGATGTCCCCATTGGAATAGCCATTTAAAAAAAGGACTTACAAAGACCTTCTTCATGCGTTTATAACCTTTGTCACCTGGCCCAAGTCCATCTCCGTGTCCAATAAAAAAAGAACTATTATTAAAAGTGAATTCTTGAGGTTTATGATATACGGGAATACCCAACTCCTCTTCAAAATAACCGTTCATCCACAAATCGTGATTACCAACAAAGTAATGAATAGGAATACCAGAATCACTAATTTCAGCTAATTTACCAAGTGTTCTTGTGAAGCCTTTAGGCACGACGGTTTTATATTCGAACCAAAAATCAAATAAATCACCTAATAAAAATATAGCAGCAGCATCGTGTTTTATTTCATCTAACCATGCAACGAATTTTTTCTCACGAGGTCGAGATGCTCCCATAGTTGGTGCTCCCAAATGATTATCTGATGCGAAGTAGATTTTTTTTCCTTTAGAAATAATTATGTGGTCAGTTTTACTCATTATCTGAAGCGAACCATTCTGCAAAGCTAGTTGCTGTTTCTTGAAGTTTTAAAGAATACAATTTTATGTTTTCTGGCAAACGTTGTTTTATTTTTTGAGCAAAATCAATAACCATCATTTCACTTGTTGGTTGATAATTTACCAACAACACATTATGGTCTCTATCTGATAATTCTTTTGCTAATTCTACGTGTGGAGTATTTTTATTAAATACAGTCGCATGGTCAAAGACATCAACAATTTCTTCTTTCACAATTTTTTTTAAATCAGTAAAATCTATCACCATCCCAAATTTCACATTATTATTATCAGATATGGGTGTGCCAATTACGGTTACGTCTAGGCGATAGCTATGTCCATGCACATTTTTGCACTTACCATCATAGCCATAAAGGGCATGACCTGTTTCAAAAGAGAATTGTTTTGTAATACGTATGTTGCTCATTAACGTCTTTTATTTCGGTTATAAAAGTACACAACGATTAGTACGATACCAAGGATTAGGAATAATCCATTACCACCTAAAAAATTGAGAAAATCCATAAACTATTTTTTTAATTTGTTTTTGAAATATCTATAGATAAAATAACCAATACTGCGACCAGCATCGTAAGCACTCGAGTTTTGTATTAGGTTAAGTATAAGCAAACTATTGATCTTTTATTCTATTCTTGTTATATCTGTAAATGGTATAAGCTATTACCACTAAAATAACAAAAGGTAACATTGTACCAATAAAAATACCGATACCATAGTCGTCATTTGGTGCTTCTTTTAATTTCTCATCAATGTTAGTCTGTTGT
>RCNE010002269.1_pt1 | contig 10336 bp, 10 predicted proteins | sample 2041361 | NCBI WGS metagenome assembly RCNE01 (sample SAMN09708229, study PRJNA481090) | Marine sediment metagenome, whole genome shotgun sequencing project.
ACAGCTCGGATCTTGGGGCGATCAATCTCTTTGAGCGCCAACACATGAGACCTGGTGAACACACCATCTGTCAGAGCCTCGTGAATGACCGGGAAATCACGTAACCACACGGCCAATGTCCGCTCGGCACCCAACGCTTTGGCAGGAGCATTCGTTGCTTTCGCCAAATGGGTGGTGAGGATCCTGGACCCGAACCGAGCAGACAACCCGGCGGCTTCGGCTTCTTGCATCGCCGATATCTGCAACCCCTGCGCCTGCGACACCAGACGCACCATGGCAATCAACCACATGTTCAACTGCTCGACGTTCAAACAGGTCAACGACAGCTCAGCTGCGTCCGTGAGATCGGCCTGGAGGCGGCCCAACACATCAGACACATGATCATCGTGATCAACAAGTGACATCCGGGTTTCGCCTCCTTCCACAGAGCTCAAACACAATTCTCCATTTAGAGAGAGTGAAGAGTTATCTCTTGTGGGGGGGCGAGCAGGTATTGCGAATGTACTACGAACACCTGTTCGATCCCAACATTCAGGGAAAGAAACCCGAGAAATTGGCTGGACGCGCTCGGCTCAGTCTCTGGATTCCGAGACCCACTTACCAACCAGGGTGAAGAGCGCCAGACCACCGAGCCCCAGACCGGCATAAAGCAGGGCTGTGGCTCCGAAGAGGTTGCTGATTCCGAGCCCATCAGGGCGTGGCAGCTCGACCTCGCGCGTCGGTGTCACACCCTCGCCGAATATGTCGATCATCTGTTGCTCGAACCCTGTTCTCGATGCAAAGGGGCGAACAACACCCTCTTCATCGAGCCGTCCGAACACCGTGGTCTCGATGTCGAGCTCGAACGGGTTCACACCACAGTCGCTGGAATCGATCTCGACGAGCACCTCAGTCGCGAGCTCACCCTTGTAGATCGTGCTGACCTCAAAGACATAGCGGGTTCGCAGGCCCAGCAGCGAATCATCTTCGTGCACGGGTGTACCGACAAAGACCACGTCGGCGTCCTCTGCCAGCTCTTCGACCGAGACGTTGTTGGAAGTGCTGGTGTCGCAGTCGGTGCTACATCCAGAGAGCTGCGACATACCGACGACTGCCAGCAAAAGAACCGGAAGCACCCGTCGCCACGCCATCGAACTGGCCCTACACATCTGTGCGCTTGGTACGCCGTGCGACGAACACAACAGCAGCCACAGGTCCAGCGACCGAAGCGAGGATTATCCACAACCAGGGCGGCGACTCTTCTTCGTAGTACGCCTGCCCCCCAACGTCGTCAAGCCGAAGCACTCTGTCTTCAACCGGAACCGCTCCTACACCGAACACCGCTTTCATCTGTGCTTCGCTCGTGTCCATCAGCTGACTACAGAGACCGGCAAGCGGCTTCCCTTCGTATGTGTGGGCGACGACTCCCGTTTGGGCGTTGTCTCCAAAGCTGACACCACATGCCGAGGACTGGGCGGACGTGAACACCTCGAACGGAGTCGCGATGTCACCCTTGTAGACACTGTCAACCTCAAAGACCAAGCGCACGCCATTGTCGGACATCTCATCGATCTGTTCACGCCCGATCTGATGACCGACAAACGCGAAGTCGAGCTCGTCGGCTTGTTCCTCAAGCGTCGTTTCGATGCAGCTGCACGCGTACGCGGGGCGCGGAAACAGCGTGAGCGTCGACGCCAGAATCGCCAGGGCAAGAGCCACCTTCAGCAGGCGCCCGGTGCGTCTACCCATCGATTTCTCGGCTTCTCTTCGCCACTACGACCACAGCCGCCGCTGAACCAAGGAACGCTGGCACGAGCAACCAAAACCACGGCGGCGACTCGTCAGCTTCGGGCTCCTCCAGCGGGACCGGCGTCGGCGCGACCCGGGTACCGAACGCCGCTGTCAACGCCTCGTCACTCGATTCGAGCAATTGATCACATTGGTTGACGTTGGCCTTTCCTTGCCACTCAGACCCGACGACGGCGGTCACGACGTCCTTTTCAAAGGTGACTCCGCATCCTTGCGCATCTGTGAACACCTCGAACGGTGTCGTTACGTTCCCCTTGTAGACACGGTTGACCTCGAAGACGAGCCGCACGCCGTTGTCCTCAAACTCATCGAGCAACTCTCGCTCGATCTGTGTGCCGACGAACGCGAAGTCGAGCTCGTCGGCCCGCTCGGCCAGGGTGCTCACGTCACAACTACAGGCGTAAGCGGGCGCAGGAAAGAGCGTGAGGGTCGACCCCAGAATGACCAGCACCAAAACAACCCTCATCGACCATCGCGCCCGCTTCGCCATACATCGAGTGAACCACACCAGCAGGCAGCTGACGGATTACTACTGCGTTTGGAACACCGGTTCGTAGTGGACGGGAAAGTTCACGGACTGCGCAATGAAACAGACTGCGTGGATCTCGTGATGAATCTTCTCGGCTCGAGCGAGGTCTGCTCCCTCGAGCACGTGGATGTGCGGGTGCAATGTTGCGGAGACGAAGCGCCCTGCACCACTTCGCTGCACCTCGCCGACTCCCACCGGCGTGTCGCGGTAGTCGGTCACGACGATTCCGGCATCGGATGCGAGATGCAGATACCAGAGCATGTGGCACGACGAGAGCGCCGTGAGAAGAAGGTCCTCGGGGTTCATCTTCGTGGGGTCGCCGCCGAGCAGCGGATCGTTCGAACAATGGACGACAGGCTTGCCAGGGACGGCCACGTCCCACGTGCGGTCATAGTTGCGATAGTCGACCGTGCCTTCGCCTCGATTGCCCGTCCAGATCACATGCGACGTGTACTCGTGAGTCATGGCACAAGTGTACGAACGACGTCGAGCCATGGTCGTGAGCGATGACACATCTATGTCATGTCGAGGGGTGCGAGAGTCGCCACAATTCAGGTACCAGATGTACTGGCACAGAAAGGCAAGATCTTCGATGTCCGTCATCGAGTCCCCACACCACGACTCTTCGACTCCCAGCAAAGACGTGACCAGCAGGAGCGTTATCAAAGGCCTTGTGATTGTCGGGGGGATCCTCGCACTCGCGATGATGTTGCTCACGCCGATCGCTGGGATATTCCTACTTCGCAGCTCGGACAGCACCACCACGAGCAGTACGAATGAAGTCGTCGAAACCGGCAGTGAGACTCTCCCCGTCTCGAACGACGCTGGCGACAAGTACTTCGGCGAAGTGAATATCGGTCAAGGCAGCACCGTCAACTTTGCCGTGACCGGAGGATCCATCCGATCAGCGAAAGATGTCGAGGTTGTGGCCATGCCCGACTCGAAGGGTTTGATTGCATCGGTTCTCGACGGTGATGGTGCCTCAGCCCAGTTCGAACTCGAAGTGTCGAATGATTTCCCTGTGGGTCCGCACACGATGAACTTCCGAATCACCGGTGAACCCGAAGTTGTGGTCTGGGTATTCACCGTTCTGCCTCGTTAGGGAAGCAAGGCGTCTACCAGGCCAGACCGACTCCCACGGAAGGTAGAGTTTCGGCGTGAGTACCGACAAAAAAACACTCAGTCAGAAGGTTTGGGACGACCATGTCGTCACCCGTGAAGAGGGCGAACCAGATCTTCTTTATGTCGACCTTCATCTCGTACATGAGGTCACCTCGCCTCAAGCGTTTGATGGCATCCGTCAAAGCGGCCGCACGGTCCGCCGCCCAGACCTGACCATCAGTACCGAAGATCACAATGTGCCGACCGAAGACATCCACAAACCAATCGCCGACGAGGTGTCGGCCAAGCAGGTCGACACGCTTCGTGCGAACACTGCCGAGTTCGGAATCACGCACTATCCAATGGGCGACCCGAACCAAGGAATCGTGCATGTCATCGGCCCCGAACAGGGCCTTACACAGCCCGGCATGACCATCGTCTGCGGCGACAGCCACACCAGCACACACGGTGCGTTTGGTGCGTTGGCATTTGGCATCGGCACGAGCGAGGTCGAGCATGTGCTCGCGACGCAGACGTTGCTCCAGCCAGCACAAGAAACGATGTCGATCACCGTCGACGGAGAACTTCCTGCGGGCTCGACGGCCAAAGATGTCGTGCTCGCGATTCTGGGCGAGTGCGACACCGGCGGTGGCATCGGCGCAATTGCCGAATTTCGGGGTCCAGTCATCGAGGCGCTCTCGATGGAGGGCCGCATGACCATCTGCAACATGTCGATCGAGTTCGGTGCAAAGGCCGGCATGATCGCACCCGACGACAAGACGTTCGCCTATCTCGAGGGACGCCCGCAGGCGCCCAAGGGTGCCGAATGGGAGAAGGCGCTCGACAATTGGCGTGGGCTGCACACCGATGCCAACGCCATCTTCGACCGTGAAGTCCTCCTGCACGGAGCAGACATCACTCCGCATGTCACGTGGGGCACGAACCCCGGCCAGGTCATTCGCCTCGCCGACAACGTTCCATCCCCCGACCAGTACGAAGAGGGCGTTGCTCGCGATGCTGCCGTACGTGCGCTCGACTACATGGGCCTGACCGCAGGAACACCGATGCGTGAAGTTCCCGTCGACACGGTGTTCATTGGCAGCTGCACGAACAGTCGCATCGAAGACCTCCGTGCCGCCGCAGCCGTTGCGCAGGGTCGCACCGTTGCGAAGGGCATGCGCACTCTCGTGGTGCCTGGGTCGGGGTTAGTCAAGGCGCAGGCCGAGGCCGAGGGACTCCACACGATCTTCACCGATGCCGGATTCGATTGGCGTGAACCGGGCTGTTCGATGTGCCTGGCCATGAACCCCGACAAGTTGAAGGAAGGCGAACGCTCAGCGTCGACCTCGAACCGAAACTTCGAGGGCCGCCAGGGTCGGGGCGGGCGAACACACCTCGTCTCCCCCGCTGTTGCTGCTGCGACGGCGATTGCCGGCACCTTCGCCACACCCGACGACCTCTAATCCGCCGAGACTTCCGCTCGGATCCCCACAAGACACACTGAAAGAAGGCGATCCATGGATCCCGTACACATTGTGCAAGGCACCGCCGTCCCGCTCGACCGTTCCGACGTCGACACCGATCAGATCATCCCAAGCGATTGGCTCAAGCGCGTCGAGCGCACCGGCTTCGACAAGGGTCTCTTCGCCGAGTGGCGCGATGATCCCGAGTTCGTCATGAACCAAGAGCAGTACCTGGGCGCCAACGTTCTCCTCGGCGGACCCAACTTCGGCACCGGCTCGAGTCGCGAACATGCGGTGTGGGCAATCCAGCAATATGGCTTTGCCGCTGTCGTCTCGTCACGTTTCGGACCAATCTTTCGCAACAACTGCACGAAGAACGGTTTGGTCGCCGTGCAGGTGACCCCCGAGATCAGCGATCGACTTATGGCTGCTGTTCAGGCTGACCCCACCCTCGAGATCACGATCGATGTCGAACGTCGCACGCTCGAGGCCCCGGCTCTCGACATCGAGGTCGACTTCGAGCTGAGCGATTCGGTCCGCCATCGTTTCCTCAATGGCCTCGACGACATCGGCCTCACCATGCAGCAGGGTGATTCGATCGATGCCTTCGAAGCGACCCGTCCGGGGTTCAAGCCAGTCACCCGATAACGACGGGTGTTCAGTCGAGGTGGTACGTCAGTGCCATCGCGACACATTCCCGGAGTTCGTCCTGTGCAATGTCGTCTCCCATGTCGAAGAGCAACGCTCGGTTTCCTTCGTAGGTGAACGTGTCGCCGAACATCGTCTCGAATGAGTCGACCAGGTTGGTGTGGCAGATGAAATACATGGCGTAGTCGCCTGCCGAATTGGGTCCTACCGGTGCGATTCTGACGGTGCTGCCACTCTTCGTTTCACTCGTGAGATAACTGGGCTGTCCCCACTTGAGCGTCTCTTCGATAGGACCGACGCCGGCGGTGGCATCGGCGGTGTCGAGAATCAGTTGCCGCAGGACGAACAATTCGTCGCGCACGCTCTTGTCGTACGATTCGAATACTCCTGCCACGTGTGTTGCTGGTTCCCGGGTCAACTCGCTCATGCTGCCATTGTAAGTTCTGGTTAACTGACCCTTGGGTAACCGTGAATGTCACGTCGTAGCTGGCATCCTTTCTTGGTGCAGACGATCGATCGCATCCCTCAGGCCATCCCGACCACCGCCGAAGTGAAGGCTGCGATCCCTCCTGAGTGTTTCGAACGAAAGCTGTCGCGGTCGGTCCCTTATGCCGTCATTTCGGTGGCGCTCACTATCGCAACGGGGCTGTTGGCCTGGCAGTTCATCCCCCTCACGTGGGCGTGGACTCCCGCCTGGTTGCTTTATGCATACGTGAACGGAACCATCGCGGTCGGCGTGTGGGTCGTCGCACATGAATGTGGTCATCGTGCGTTCGCGAAAACCACCAAGATTCAAGATGTGATCGGGTACGTCCTGCACTCCTCGCTGCTCGTGCCCTACTTCTCGTGGCAGCGCAGTCATGCCATTCATCACGGCAAGACCAACCACGTGATCGAAGGCGAAACGCACGTTCCCAAGCGCAACGACACCCCTCGCGGGGTTGGGACGCTGGCGACTCGCCGCAAGCTGGGCGCAAACACACATGGCGTGTTCACGGTCGCAGCACGACTCAGCCTCGGATGGCCCTTGTATATCCTCTTCGGACTCACCGGTGGAGCCGAACGTGGAGTGACAAATCACTTCTGGCCATCTCGTCCGTTTAGCCAAGCATTGTTTCCCGGTCGATGGAAGCGCAAGGTGCTCTGGTCGTCGGTCGGTGTGTTGGTGACGCTGGCTGTCCTCATCTGGTGGGCGATTGCCGGTAGCGCCATGCAGATGCTCGCTCTTTATGTCGGCCCCTATCTAGTCGTGAACGCCTGGCTCGTCACCTACACGTGGCTGCAGCACACCGACGCGGATGTACCGCACTATGGCGACGACGAGTGGTCGTTCATTCGTGGCGCGTTCTGTTCGGTCGACCGGCCGTATGGCCCGATTGCCGATTTCTTGCATCACCGCATCGGCACGACCCACGTAGCCCATCACCTCGATGCCAAGATCCCTCACTACAACGCTCGGCTGGCCACCGTGGCCGTGCGCGAAGCTTTCCCGCATCTCTATCGCTACAACCCAACGCCGATCCGGCGAGCACTTTGGTCCGTGGCGAAGAACTGCCATGTCGTTGGCCAAACCGATGACGGTTGGCAGTTCACCGAGGTAGCCGCACCGCCCAAGGAACTGCAACAAACGGCACAGCAGATTGCACAAAACAGCGGCGTAGCCGCGTAGCGGGTTAGCCGCGTAACGGGTTGGTTACCTGCCCAGCGAAGAGCACGACGCCAGTCTCGTTGTGGCGAATCAGGTAGAAGAACGGTTTGTCGGCGGCGATGGTGAACTCTGGTTCCGGCGGCCCCGACTCTAGGAAACTAAGACCGGTTGCGGCGGCAGCGACCGTGCCCATTTCGTCGACGGCGATGTCAGCTGCATGCACGCCACCACTCAGGAACGTGCCCGGAGTGATGGCGGGATAGTTGCCGGGGGCTGCACCAATTTCGGTGAGCCATGGCAACAGATCGATGTTGGCGTCGTCTTCCCACTTGGGCAGGAGCAGTTCGTAGGGGCCCGGCTCGATCACGCCGTCGATTTCTGATAGCAACGTGTCGCTCAGGTTCGTTCGGACCTCGTCGAATCTGCCCGAGTCGGGAACGACGACGAGCATCGAGAAGGTGTTGCCCCGATATGGCAGCTCGGCGGCGGCCCAGCCGTCACCGGTCCCCCGGGCGCCGCTGTTTTCGAGATCTCGCATGAACGTTGTGGGCTCGGCTGTCCCGTCGAGTGTCGTGAAGTCACCATCGATCGTTCCGTACTTGCCGAAGATCGACTGCCATTGCGCCTTGAAGTAGATGGCGTCGGTGAGCACGAGTGTGGTGTTGGGTTTGATGAACCCGGCCGGCAGAAGTTCGGGGATCAACTGTTCGGTGGCATTGCTCACCCACGTGTTGATTTCCTCTCGACTCGCTTCGGGTTGTGTCACGTCAATCGTCGACACGTCGGAGCCGTGGTGCGTCGCAAGTAGATCGACCCAATCCTGATCAGGAGTGATGCCACTGGCGGGCCAGATGCGATCGGCGATGGTGATGATGGGGCTTGGTTCTTGGTTGATGTCGGTGGTGGCGCCGTTGGCCTCCGCGATCATCTGGTCGATGGCATTCCAGGCGTCGTGTGCGGCCATCCCAGCAGGCAAGTTCAGAGCCGCATCGATTGCAGCGCCAGTCGGTTCGTCAGCTGCCGCCCGAGCCATGAGCACCGCATGCCCGATACTCACCGGACTGAGCACCACGTTGTCGGTTGCGGGCTGTGACCGAAGGATGTCGAAGCCCGCATCGTTGAAGCCCGCAGCGAGCTTGGTTATTGGCGGATCGGCGGTGACTTCGGCGCGAGTGTTGGTGGTCGGTTCGATCGCAGTAACACCATCGCCCGACGAACCACAGGCTGCCGCGACCAGTGCGAGGCAGAACAAGAGGGCGAACGTTGAGTGGCCGACACGATTCGATTCCATATCTCTTCTACGCCTGACGAGCTGCATTAGTTCCCTCAGGCTCACACTCGTCCGTCGGCGCGACATTGCACTCTCGCTGCGTACGAGCGTAAAGTGTATGAAAGATACTGAAATGTACTAAGCGGTTGGGGCGAGGTATGGAACGGAGCGGTCCGGAGCGAGCGGGTGGTCGTGTCGCTGCGCCTCTCGTGCGTATCGACACGGACGCTGCGCGAGCGCTGGCTCGCACGTACCGCACTGCTGGGGCGACCCTTTGGGATGCCCACCTGTCGATCGGCGTTCTGCTGCGTGAGGCCGCCGACCTGCTCGATCAACCCGTTGTCGTGCCACCATTCGCCGAGATTGGGTTGTTGTTGGGGCGTGATGGCGACGACCTCCAGTGGAGAGTTGACTTTCTCGAAGCGACGGACGGTTTCGACCTCGTCGCGGCCGGACTCACTGGCAGACGTCCCGTTCATGATTGGGCGTCTCGAGAGTCCAACGAGCTGTCGTTCGAGCAACTCGCCGTGTTGATTGCTCGCACCGAGAGCAAGAGCGAATTGGACCGCTTGATGACCTGGATGTTGCACCGTGGGTCTGACCCCGGGAGTGCGTTCGAGCGCGATGACATTCTCGACGATCAGCCAACGATTCCCGCCGAGTATCGAGCGCTCTTCGCCGGTGCGTTGATCACTGCGTATGAGGGCGGCTGGCGAGGTGAGGATGGACGGCTCCCTGCCTGGTTGACAGCAGGAATGGCCACCTACGGCGAGCTGTCAGACGACGCACTCGTCGAGCTCGGCCGGGTGGCGTTCGATGACGATAGGGCTCTCCGAAACTCGGCGATACCAAACCCCTTCGTGATCGATCGCGAGGCCGGACCATTTACGTCGTTCGCCGATCGTTTCGTGGCGCAACCTGCCGCCGGCCGTCGATTCATCGACTCGCTGCTGCTCGACTTTGCGCACACGGGAGACACCCGACTCAACATGCACGAAGACGGCTCGTTTCGTGCGATGCAACTGGCCGACATCGTCGTTGCTGCCGGCACGTACGGGCCGATCGCTGAGCGCACACAGTTCGTCGACCGCCTAGTGCGCGTCATGAACGCCGACCGCGATACGAGCGGCCCCGTGTTCTGGGCCACGTGGGCCGTCCACGCCGACCTGACGCTCGAACACGACATTACGACCACCGAGCCAACGTTCGACCAACACCACCTGATGCCCGACTTCATTCGGCCATCATGGGAACAGAATTGGCACGAACACGTAAGCCCATTTGTGCTTCGCAGCGCCTTCGAATTTGTCCAGCTGGAGAAAACCAAGGCCAATGCCTGGAGTCAGGTGCTGAACCCCGAACGCACGATCAGCGAATGGGTACTCGATCGGTTCACTCCAACTGTTGTCGACCCGTACAACGACGCCGGCGGCACGTACACGGCCCGGCCGAAGGACAACTTTCACGGCAGACGTTTCGACTTCAGCGACGCTGACCGCGGTCGGCACGTCGTCATCCACGCCCTTGAAGATGGTTCGGAGCGGGGCGACATTGGCCAGGACGAGTTCGCGATCATCGACCACGGCACCGGCGCCGGGGGGCGACCGACGTACACCGTGAACCTTCCCGGCGTGATCGACCTGAGTAACCCGGTGCCCGGATGGGACCCCCAACACATGTCGGTGCGAGACATGGACATGGCCGCACTCCTGTCGGCCACGAGCATCAACGTCGAGGACAACCTCTACGCCCAGATGGTTGTGAGAGGCCTCTCGGAGAACGGGGTTCCCTTGGGATCCAACCTCTTGCTCATCGGGCACAGCTTCGGGGCTGACACGGTTGCAGACCTAGCAGCCCACCAACAGTTCACCGAGCAATACAACATCACG
>RCNE010002270.1_pt1 | contig 10328 bp, 7 predicted proteins | sample 2041361 | NCBI WGS metagenome assembly RCNE01 (sample SAMN09708229, study PRJNA481090) | Marine sediment metagenome, whole genome shotgun sequencing project.
TCCTTTTCTATAGCCGCTAATAATTCGAGTTTTTCCTCACCTCTTTTTGAAAGTCCTTTTTCAATTCCAAATTGATAGACAACTCCTGCCGCATGCTGTAAATGGTTGGTTGCCCCATTCTCACTTCCCATAGACCATTTTCCACTTGAGCTAAAATCCAAGCCCCATCTATCCGAAAACCAAGTTCTAAAGCCAACAACAGCATTATAGGTTCCCCTACCAAGATTATTTGCATCCGTGTATCCTAAACCAATACCTACATAAGGATCAAACCATCCCGTCTGTCCAACAATCTTGTTTAAATCATAGGTAAGTCTAGCATCCAATCCAAGATAATCGATATTTTCTGGATTACGTGAACCATCAATAATGTTACCTGCCTTATATTGATTATAGGTACCTATGGCTTCAATACCTAAACCACTCTTAAAATACCTGCCTATACTAATTCTGGAAGGAAAAGGCACCATGTTCCATGTATCCGAAACATTGAATAATCCGCTAAATACGTCTCCGGAATCATTTACGACATTTATACCTACGCCGAAAATCCAAGAGCTTTGGACGATACTGTCTTTTGCTGTAATTTGTAAATCCTCTTGTGCGCTCATTGTTGAACAAATGAGTGCCGAAGCAATGACAAAGGAAAGAATTGGAGCTTTCATACTATTATGTTATTTATTTCAACAAAATTAATTGAATTCTCAAGGGCTATCAAAAATTAACTACATAATGTAAGAATATTCGTTAGAAAGATAAACCAGCCCATTTATCAGACGTAGGACTATTCAACAATAATCTTTTTATCATTTAATGGAAGTTTATAAAGCATAAAAGGGCTTAGTATGGCTGTACTTTTTGTTTTATTATGGGCATTCAGTTTCCTTAGCTTATATTCGATTTCTGTTTCTTTTTCCAATATAAGACCGGGGTTAGAATTGGTGGTCTCACCCACACACCAAACCAGTATCATATGCTTATTGAAATCAATTTCAGGAACAAGTAAACCTGGCTTTCTGGTCCTATTTACCTTAGTAAAAAACTGAAGTAAAGATTTCTGATTCTTAATAAGAATCTGCTCCTCTTCTTCTGTACCGCTGTAATTATCTTGGAGCACAAGTTCCATAACCGAAGCGTTGTTTTGCTGATCAGTTATTGCCTTTTGGCTTTCGCATGACGTATTTAAGATTAATAATATGAAAGTACATACCAATAGCACCCTATACATTCTTAAACCTACCTTCGTACGCTCGTTCGTATACTTCTTCATATATGGGTAGTACTTTAAGAATATCGAACTTATGCGCCTCGCGTACTGCATTTAACTTAAATATCTCTAGGGTATCATCGTTTTCAAGAATGGTAAGAGCATTTTTGGCCATATCTTCAATATCACCTACAGGACTTAAAAAACCGGTAATACCATGATTGTTGACTTCTGGAATACCTCCTGCATTACTTGAGATAACAGGAACCCTATTGACCATGGCCTCTAACGCTGCTAGACCAAAACTTTCTGTTTCAGAAGGCAAAAGAAACAAGTCCGAAAAACAAAGAATCTTATCTATTTCATTACTATTTCCTAAAAAGACAACACGATTAGATATTCCCAAAGTTTCACACAACTGCTCAGCTGCCTCCTTTTCTGGCCCCTCCCCTACCATTATTAATTTAGCAGGAATCTTATCTTGTATTTTGTGGAATACACGTATTACATCCGGTATCCGTTTTACTTTCCTAAAATTACTAATATGTGTAATGATACGTTCATCATCTTGGGCCATATTAGAACGCTGGCAATCCGTAAAAGTAGTACTGTATTTATTGGTATCTATGAAATTTGGAATTACTTCAATTTCGCCCTTTATATCAAATATTTCCAAGGTACGCTGCTTTAGACTTTCAGAAACCGAAGTTACCACATCAGACTGATCTATACTGAACGTAACGGCTGGCTTATAGAATGGATGCTTTCCTACCAAAGTAATATCAGTACCGTGCAACGTAGTTATCATAGGAACAAAAATCCCTTCTTCCTCTAGCATTTTTTTTGCCATATACCCTGCATAGGCATGAGGAATAGCATAATGCACGTGTAATAAATCTATTTTATGCAGCTTAATGGTATCTACCAACTTGCTAGAAAGTGCAAGCTCATACGGTTGATAGTGAAAAAGAGGATACTCAGGCACGTGTACCTCATGGAAGAAAATATTATTGTTTAACAAATCTAGCCTAACCGGCTGTCTGTACGTAACAAAGTGTACTTCATGGCCTCTATTTGCTAAGGCTATGCCAAGTTCCGTTGCTACGACACCACTACCTCCAAAAGTTGGGTAACATACAATTGCTATCTTCATAAGTACAAAACTACTTTTTAATTTAAAATAGCATCGTAAATAACCTGCTGAATCCTTGTTCTTAACGCAGATTTAACTAATAGGGTATTAGAAGCTGTTGGATAGGTTCTATTTGACAAAAACACATAAACAATTTCCTCTTCCGGATCTGCCCAGGTGTACGTACCTGTGAAGCCACTATGGCCAAAACTCTTTCTGGATACACAACCACAGGTAGGGCCGCTATTTTCCAGCTGTGGTTTATCAAAACCCACTCCGCGTCTCACGTTCTTATCGCAAAAATAACAGGTATTGAACTTTTTTACAGTTCTGGAATTGAAAAAGTTAGCACCTCCATAGTAACCATTCTGAAGGTACATTTGCATTATTTTGGCGATATCGTTGGCATTACTAAAAAGACCAGCGTGTCCCCCAACTCCGCCTTGCATTGCAGCACCCATATCATGCACATACCCTTGTACGGTTTGATACCTATAATATTTATCCTCTTCAGATGGTACGATCTGATTTTTTGAAAATCTGTCCAATGGATTATATCCCGTGTAGTTGGCACCTATTCGTGCGTATAAAAAATCATTCGAAAGTTTATCTAGTCGTTTCCCATAGGTGTCCTCCACGTACTTTTTCATCACGTAATAAGGAACATCACTATATCGGTATCGGTTAGATTTTAGGTCCTGCCGCCCAATACGATCATAAATGGAATCCTTGTATGAATCTATGATATATAAATTGTCCGATACTCTATTGGAGAAACCTAGCGTAGGTTTAGTTCGATACAGAATTTTCGAAGGTTTTCTATCTTTATCCAAGGTATTGATGTAAAAAGGAATCCAAGCTGGTAACCTACCATAATGTGATAATGCCTTTAGAACAGTAACATTCTTTATTTCGGTATCAGAATACCGGGGCTCCAACTCCTCAAAAGTATCATTTAGGGCTATTTTCCCTTCCTCCTCCATTTTCATAACCATGGGAAGGGTGGCTAGTATTTTAGTCAGAGAAGCCAAGTCATAAATAGACTCATTTGTGATACTATCCTTGCTTTTGTACGTAGGTTTACCAAAACTTTTATTATAAATTACCTTTCCTTTTCTTGAGATAAGGACTTGAGCACCTGGAAACATAAGACTGTCCAATCCATTTTGAACCAACCTGTCTACCCCGGATAATTTTTTTGAGCTCATTCCAACGCGTTCAGGAATTGTGTATCCTAGCCTTTTAAGAGATTTGAGCTGAATTCCTGAACCTAAAGGAAACTCAGAATTTGCAGAAACGGGAATTGCTCCATAAGTTGGGATGGCACCAAAGAGCACTTCAGCAGTTTTACGCTGCGCAATAGCACTATTTTGATAAGACATCACTACCGCATCTATATTTTGAAACGTTGCAATCTTAGATATTGCGTATGGTTTGGCAAAAACACATAAAATTAGGTTAGAAGTCCTCTGATTAGCAATTTCCTGTAACCATGCAAGTTCGGTTTTGGAGAACTCATATGATTTCCAGGGACTTTCATTGCTTTTATGATGCCCTATAATCACCAAATTATAATCAGATAGTTTGTCCTTTAGTATGGCAATATCACTACCATTTATCTGTGTAACCTTGGTGTATTTGTTCAGTGCTTCCAAAAAATCACCGCTGGGGGAATCTCCAAATTTAACATAGGCTATTTTTTTATTCTGTAGATTCTTTATCCCTAATACATTAAATTTATTCTTTAGGACGGTAATGGCATGCTCTATGGCCTCTTCATAAATAAGATCATCTTCTAAGGAGTTCAAATCTTCATAGAGATTTTGAAGTGTAATAGGCTCATAATTATGCAAGCCGACTTTGTATTTAGCCATTAGAATTTTCTTTACAGAATACGCCAAACGTTCCTCCGTAATTTTACCTATTTCATAAGCTTTTAATAATTTAGTATGTGCTTCCGCAACATTTTTAGGCATTAAAAGAATATCATTACCTGCTATAAAAGCGGTTAGTTCTACTTCTCCTTGACTCCCATAATTAGCCGCCGCTTTCATATTCAAGGCATCCGTAAAAACCAAACCTTCAAAACCCATTTCCTCCTTTAAAATACCGGAAATAATCTGTTCAGAAAGAGAAGAAGGAAGACCTTCTTTTAGCTCTAGAGCTGGCACTTCCAAATGTGCAACCATCACACTACTCAACCCATTTTTTATTAATTTTCTAAAGGGATAGAGTTCTAAACTGTCCAAGCGTTCCCTGGAGAAGGTTAGCGCTGGAAGTGCAAGATGCGAATCCACGGCTGTATCTCCATGACCTGGAAAATGTTTCCCGCTAGATAACACCCCAACACTTTCCATCCCCTTCATAAAAGCAATACCTTTCTCCGCAACATTCTCTCTATTTTCTCCAAAAGAACGATTTCCAATTATAGGGTTATTGGGATTGGTGTTGATGTCAATATCAGGAGCAAAGTTGATATGCACGCCTAATCTTTTTGCGTGCCTTCCTATCTGGCGGCCTACTTTTTCAACAACCTTATTATCAGATATAGCACCCAGGGTCATATTCCAAGGAAATGCATAGGTAGAATCTAATCTCATGGAAAGACCCCATTCCGCATCCATACCTATGAGTAAAGGTACTTTAGACAAAGATTGATATTCATTACATAAATTAGCTTGTCTCACGGGACCTCCTTTTGAAAAAATAACCCCACCTATATGATGTCTGGCAATCAAATCCTTAATGTTGTCGGTGGAAGTTTTATTTTGTTCGGAGGCTATACTGACCATAAACAATTGGCCAATCTTTTGTTCCAAGGTCATGCTGCTATACTCAAAATCTACCCATTTTTCTTGGGATAGACTATCAACGACTACTAGCGGATTTTGTCCAGTAACCAAATAAAAGCTAAAAAGTAGAAGAAGTGACGTAAAAAACGAACGCATGAGTTTCAAATGTATGGAGATAACTTTAAACAATGAAAAATATTGCATTTCATCGATATAACCTAGTAAAATAGGGTATTTAAAGAGATAATACCTTAAACAAAACGCGCGTGCCAGCTTTCCGAAGCTGGAACTTCCCAATGCTCTTTATACTCACCTTTAGTAGCCACGAGATTGTTAAAAACTATGGTGTTTTTAGAAATCGCTTTTTGCCTTGCCATCGCTTTAAATTCCAGCAAGGTTTTGTACGCTACAAATTCACCTTGCTTGTAAGAAACATTCATTTTATCTAGCAACTCCACATTATACTTCTTCTCTAAATTCTGTATAAAATGCACCGAAGCATCAATAGAACAACCTGTTGCGGATTGGCCGCTTTGATCAAGACCAATAATTATAAAACGCTTATACCGCATTTCGTATCCTGACTTTAAATCCTGCCCATGTGCTGTCCATTGACTAATAAACTCGTCTGTCTGCGTGGCTATGGCTTCTAATTCATCAACCGTAAAACTTCTGTTGGATTGATATATCCATATACGGGCCGTATCCGGCAATGTGCTAAAATCTACTAACATTTTTTTTTAGTTTGGGTTAAAGTTCTTCTGCTGTGGCAATCAACTCAGCAATATCCATTACAGCTATCGAGCTCTCTTTCTCTTTATTCTTTACACCATCAGTCATCATAGTATTACAAAAAGGGCAGCCTGCTGCTATAATTTCTGGTTGTGTCTCTAAAGCTTGTTCGGTACGTTCGATATTTACATCCTTATCCCCTTTTTCCGGTTCCTTGAACATTTGGGCACCTCCTGCGCCACAGCAAAGTCCTCTTGATTTGCAGCTTTTCATCTCTACCAGTTCTGCATCCAGTTTTCGTATAAGGTCACGGGGTGCTTCGTATACCCCGTTTGCCCTGCCCAAGTAACAGGGGTCATGGAACGTAATTCTTTTTCCTTTAAATGCACCACCTTCCATAGTAATGCGACCTTCTTCTAATAATTGCTTTAAAAATTGGGTATGGTGCACAACGTCATAAGTTCCTCCTAGTCCTGGATACTCGTTCTTAAGCGTGTTAAAGCAGTGTGGACAAGCCGTAACCACTTTCTTTATACCATAAGCATTCATTACCTCGATATTCGTAACAGCCTGCATTTGGAATAAAAACTCGTTCCCTGACCTTTTAGCGGGATCTCCAGTACAACTCTCCTCCGTACCCAGTACGGCAAACGAAACTTGCGCCTTGTTCAATATCTTAACAAAAGCTTTTGTTATTTTCTTCGCCCTATCGTCAAAACTACCGGCACAGCCTACCCAGAACAAGACTTCGGGTTGTTGACCAGCGGCAAATAGTTCTGCCATAGTGGGCACTTTCAATTCAGTTGACATAGCTAATTTTTTTATGATTCCTTGCTCCAATTTAATCGGTCCATCTGGTTAAAAGGCCAAGGAGCTCCATTATTTTCTATATTTCCCATCATATTATTCAAATCGGTTGGTGCAGCAGATTGCTCCATAACAAGGTACTGACGCATATCCATAATAATAGACAATGGGTCAATGCTTATTGGGCATGCCTCTACGCAAGCATTACAGGACGTACAGGCCCATAATTCCTCACGCGTAATATAATCATCTAGTAGCTGCTTTCCGTCCTCTTTAAATGTTCCCTTATTCGCATCTATATTCTTGCCTACTTCCTGTAAACGGTCCCGGGTATCCATCATTATTTTCCGTGGAGACAGTTTTTTACCGGTTTGGTTCGCTGGACATTCACTAGTACAACGTCCACATTCCGTGCAGGTATATGCATTTAGTAATTGTACCCAGTCCAAGTCTTGTACGTCCGATGCTCCAAATTTTTCAGGTACCGGAGCATCTTCGGCTGGCGCTGCAAATGGGTCAGCTGAAGGGTCCATCATTAGCTTTACCTCATTGGTTACCGATTCCAAGTTGGGCAATTGACCTTTAGGTGTAAGCTTACCGAAATACGTATTAGGAAAGGCTAATAGAATATGTAAGTGCTTGGAGTAGTATAAATAATTTAAAAAGCATAGAATACCAACGATGTGTATCCACCATGCCGTTCTTTCAATTAAAATTAAGGTAGCTTCCGACAAACCCTGAAACCAAACAGAAATAAACTGGCTTATGGGAAAGGAACCTGCTTGTGGATAATCAACAGCACCAATTTGTTGTAATTGAAAATCTGCCGCGTTCATCGTTAAAAAAAGGAACATCAACACTAATTCGATATAAAGAATAAGGTTTCCATCCTTTTTAGGCCATCCTTCCATTTCAGGTTTCATGAAGCGTTTAAGCCTGATCACATTTCTTCGTATCCAAAACAGGACTACAGCCACGATTACCAAAAAGGCCAAAATTTCAAAAGAAGCTATCAATACATCATAAACAATTCCTAGTCCAGCAAAAATTCTGTGCGTACCTAAAAGTCCATCAATAATAATTTCGAGTACTTCTATGTTTATAATCACAAAGCCAACATAAACAATAATATGAAGGATTCCAGCTATGGGCCTTACCACCATTTTTGACTGCCCTAAGGCAATTTTGGCCATATTTTTCCAGCGCTGGGATTTGTCATCACTTACATCTTTATCCTTTCCTAGGAAAATATTTCGCTTCAAACGACCCACATTTCTTGCAAAAAAACCTATCCCCAAAATCAGAATAAGGGCAAATAAAATATTAGATATGTATTGCATAAATTAGTTTTCTATGGTTTCGGCCGGGTCAACTTCCGGAACCGCATACTCTTTTTGCTTTTTTCCAAAGACGGAAACGTTTACATAACGTTTAGGATTTAAACGAAAGTCCTGCAAAAGTAAATCAAGCTCCATAGAGGCGTTGTTTAGGTTGGAATAGAGCTCTTTATCGTTCATGAGCTTACCTAGCGTACCATCGCCTTTTTCTAATTTCGACATGATATTATCCAAACTTGCTACGGTTGATTGTAAACTAGCCAAGGTTCTTCCTAATCCCGCATTGTTAAGAGAATCGGATAACTTGGCAAAATTAGAAGTAAGCACATCAAAATTATCCAACGAACTACCCAACTTACCTTGGTTATCCTTAAGCATTTGATCTAGGGTACCGGCACTGCCATTAAGACTTACCATAAGCTTGCTTAAACCGCTGATAGCTTTTCTTAAATCATTCTTTGTTTTGGTATCCAATACATCGTTAACATTCATCATTACAGAATCGGCATCGGTGACCGCAGATTCAAACTTTTTAAATAAAGGCGTTAACTTTTGTTGTGCCAATTCTGTAAGACCAGGTCTGGTATCAGTGGCGAGAGTATCCCCAGATTGCACTTCTGGAGCACCATCAAAAATAGGCATAATCTGTAATCCCTTACCTCCTATAATACCTGTATCATAAAGCTCAACCCTACTATTTTCAGAAAATTGAAACTCACTACTAACCGTAAATGTAACCACCAAGTTTCCCTTGGTGTCTATAAAACGGATATCGTTTACCTTACCTACGCCATATCCATTAATAGATACAACCGTTCCAGATTGCAACCCACCAACATTGGGATAAACGGCATACAACGTTTTACTATTATCAAAAAGAGGTGTGGACTTTAGATAACTAAACCCCATAACAAAGAGTAAGATTCCTCCAATAACTATTATTCCTGTTTTAAGCTCCCTGGATAGTTTCAAAAAAATGGATTTAAGGTTATTAACAAAATTAGAAATAATTATTAAACGAACGGCGTTTATTCCGAAACCTCCTTCAGAGCCTCTCCAATTGGTATTCGAATTCCTTCTTTATAAGCAACAAGGTAAGCCGTTTTGTATCCTTTTGCTGCTGCATTGGATTTCATCATTTCGGCTTCTCGGTGAGAACGCGTCTCCCCGTACATATATCTAAATAAATTCTTGTAAGGTTCTTTTGAAATACGGCTTAAACCGTTAAAATTTTCCGAAGTTAATGGTAAATCTTTCCCGCTTGCCATGAGCTGTATTTTAAAAGTTACCAAAGAATCTTTGTTCAAGGTTTCCTTTTTTTCCGCCACAGGAATGCTAGTAGCAGTAATGACTTCTTCACTTTTGGTTTCCAGTTCTTTTTTATCAGCGATTGGGGGAGTTTCCACAACTTTCTCGACAATCACTGCTGCTTCTATCTCCTTTACAAGGGGTTCTTTTGCTTTTTCTATAGGCTTCCCAGAAGACTTTTCTTCCTCAACAAGTACCTCTTCCATAGCAATATTTGTAGTACTAATTTTCGTGGCTCCCTTATATTTTAAAATAGCTTCGGCTATAGCCGTTCCCATTTCTACTTGTCCTTTTTTTGAATTCAAGTAAGAACCTTCATTCTTATTCGTCAAAAAACCGGTTTCTACTAAGACACTAGGCATAAAAGTCTGATGTAAGACAATGAATCCTGCTTGTTTTACCTTTCTATTGTTGCGCTTTAATTTTCCTGAAAAATTATCCTGAATCATTTTCGCCAATGCAATACTCTGATCCAAAAATTCTTCTTGCATAATGGTAAGGCCTATGACAGACTCCGGGGAGTTTATATCATAATTTGCATAACGTGTTTCATAATTATCCTCTAAATAAATTACTGAGTTCTCCTTTTTTGCGATTTCAAAATTCTGTTTATTGGCATGCAATCCTAAAACAAAAGTGCCGGCCCCATGGGCGTCTGAAGTATGTGAGTCGCAATGCACTGAAACAAAAAGGTCTGCATTGGCTTTGTTGGCAATCTCCCCTCTCACAAAAAGATCAATAAATGTATCGTCTTTACGTGTGTATATAATTTTAAAGTCTTTATTTTTCTCCAAAAGTGCTCCCACTTTTAACACAATATTTAAAGCAATATTCTTTTCCAAATATCCATTACCTAGATTTCCAGGATCATGGCCACCATGCCCTGCATCCAGTACCACTACAAAAGGCTCTGTGGTCTCTGCTTGGCTGTAAAAAGGTTTAAATGAAAATAAAAGCAAAGAAAACGCTAAAAACAAAATAGACAAAAGAGATTTAATTTTCATGTTCATATG
>RCNE010002271.1_pt1 | contig 10328 bp, 9 predicted proteins | sample 2041361 | NCBI WGS metagenome assembly RCNE01 (sample SAMN09708229, study PRJNA481090) | Marine sediment metagenome, whole genome shotgun sequencing project.
CAATCCCGATCAAACCTGCTTAGATGGCATCTGATGAAGCCTGATCAGGTCACTGAAGGCGAATACCGAGTTATCACACACCCTCGGCCAGAAGCAGCACTTTCACCAAAGGGAGATTAAGTGTGGTTTTATGGAAAGGCACTTTTACCAGGCGTATAGTAGTAATGTAGTTGAATATATGGAGTTTTCATTATGAAACTTGTGATGTCGGTGGCACTTTTTCCGAGGTATGACAATGAATAGATTTTCAGGAATCTCCTCACTGTTAATAAGTTTCGCTTTGTTAACAGCCTGTGCATCCAATCCAAGAGTCCAATCACACTATGACACCAGTGTGGATTTCAGTGAGTACCGGACTTATAACTTCAGTGAGCAGGTTGAACCTGAAAACCCTGATTTCCCTGAGCTTCTGGAGTTCCAGTTTATTGAAGCAGTCGAACGGCAAATGCTGTTGAGAGGCTACACCAAGGCCGATAACCCGGATGTTCTGATTCATGTAACGATAGATGTGGAGAATAAAAGCAGGGCACCCAAAGCACGCAACTGCCCGAGATACGGAGATTACCTTAATAGGGGTTACGTTCAGTACCAGCCCTATAGATTGGGTTCTTCAAATTACCAGCCGGTTGGTGGCAGACGCACAATGTGCAACTACACCGAAGGATCGATCACAGTCGATATGATTGATGTGGAACAAAAGCGAACGATATGGACAGGCGTTTCGCTTGTACGTATTGACGAAAATGAAAGAAACCTTATTTTGGCTCGATATATTATCCATGACTCAAGCATAATGTTTGAGAACTATCCATCCCGCATCCATCAACAAATTGCCGGGATTGAGTAACGAAAACAGAAGGGGTCAGAGTCAAGTGCCAGAGTGACCACTCTGGCACTTGACTCTGACCCCAGCCATTTTACCCCAGCCATTTTGACCCCAGCCATTTTCCGACTCGCCTCTCCAGTCCCTGACCCAAAATGTCGGGCAGTCTCTTCCAGAGTAGCTAAACCGCATATTCCATCAGTACCCCGACTGGCAAAAAATGCGGGTTAAATTCACATACCTTCAATGAAGCAGGTTTTTAAGTCTGAATATTTACTATGCGGGTAACCTTTTTGCGGTTCAAACCATCTTATAAGGAGAACAATCAAATCCAACGACGGGAAATTCCATGCTCCAGATGACTCATATCAAGAAGATATACCGCACTGAACTGGTTGAAACTCATGCCCTGCGCGAGCTGACAATGTCAGTGAATACGGGAGAGTTCGTCGCTTTAACCGGCTCATCAGGCTCCGGTAAAACGACATTTCTGAATATTGCCGGTTTGCTTGAATCCTTTGATTCAGGTGCTTATATGCTCGATGGTGAAGATGTCAGTCGTCTGAACGATGATGAGAGATCAAATTTTCGCAATCAGAAAATTGGATTTATCTTCCAGAGCTTCAACCTGATTCCGGACCTCAATCTGTTTGAGAATATCGATGTACCACTGCGCTACCGGAGGCTGCCTAAAGCCGATCGCAAACAACGAATCGAGCATGCGCTTGAGACTGTTGGCCTGGCTTCCCGTATGAAACATATCCCGGCGCAGCTATCGGGTGGTCAACAACAACGCGTAGCCATTGCGCGGGCTATAGCTGGCGAACCGAAGTTGCTGTTGGCAGATGAACCCACGGGAAATCTTGATACCGTCATGGCGCACCAGGTGATGGAACTGCTTGAAGAAATCCATGCCAGTGGCACCACCATCGTGATGGTGACCCACGACCCGGAACTTGCCGCGCGCGCCCAAAGAAATATCCACCTGATGGATGGGCGGGTACTGAACAGTGAGTTGCAGGATACGCAGGAGGAATTACCACAAGCGCAACAGCTCAACGGCACTGAACCGTTGTCGGCCCAACTCTGAAACGGGCGATCTGAATGTTCAAATACAATCTAAAACTCGCCCTTAAAAGCATGAAGCGCAACCCGATCATGACGGTATTGATGGTCGCGGCGATCGCTGTTGGTATCGGTGTCAGTATGACCACGCTGACGGTGTATTACATGATGAGTAGTAATCCGATCCCTGAGAAAAGTGATGTGTTATTCGCGATCACGATGGATAGCTGGAACCCGTTACGTCCATTTGATGATGATGAACCGGAACGGGCGCCGCACCAGGTCACCTTTCATGATGCTGAGCGGCTTCTGGCATTAGACGAGGGCAAACGCCAGACCGCGATGTTCGAATCCAGCCTGATCATAGAACCACTCAACGATGATGACCTGCCATTTGAAGCGGGTGCACGAGTTGCCAATTCTGACTTTTTCGCGATGTTTAACGTACCCTTTTTATATGGTAGTGGCTGGGATAGCTCGGCGGATGCTAATGGCGAGCCGGTGGTTGTACTAGGCAAACAGCTCAATGAGCGTTTATTTGGCGGGGAGAACAGCGTTGGCAAATCCCTGACCATGGAGGGCACTCAATTCCGGGTAGTGGGTGTTACCGACAGGTGGGAACCCACCCCGCGATTTTACGATCCGATCAATGGCGGGTTCAGGGAGGTCAATGACATGTTCATTCCTTACTCACTGACACGTGTTCTGGAACTGAAGTCTGAAGGCAGCGACTGGGGCTGGAAGAGCGAAGAGATCACCTCGTTTGAGCAATGGCTGAATTCCGAAGCGGTCTGGATTCAGTATTTTGTCGAACTCGAAAGTGCGGGCGATCGTGACGAATATGTTTCTCATCTTGATGCTTATGTGGGCGAGCAAAAACGATTGGGCCGATTTGAGCGACCGCTGAATAACCACATTTACAATGTCGAGGAGTGGATGGCATATCACAAGGTCGTGGCCAACGATTCCAAGGTTCTCGTCGGTCTGTCATTTCTTTTTCTGATGGTCTGCCTGCTGAGTACGATCGCTCTGACGCTGACAAAATTTGTGGGTAAAAAGGCTGAAACGAGCTTGCGCCGGGCGCTGGGTGCGAGTCGCAAAACGATTTTCAATCAACAGATTGTCGAAGTGGGCCTTATTGGTTTTACAGGTGGCCTGATCGGCCTGTCACTTGTCACGTTGGGGTTGATGGGAATTGAGTATCTTTATGATGCCCCGGTTGGGTTGGTGAAACTTGATTGGGTCATGGTAATGACCGCGATTGGAATTGCAGTCGTCAGTAGCCTGGTTGCAGGTCTCTATCCCGCCTGGCGGGTCTGCAAAATCCCACCTGCTACCCAATTAAAAACACAATAAGGATAATCACATGGATTTTGGACCGATGCTGTCATCCCTGATGCGCAACAAGACCGGGGCAATCCTTGTTGCCGTACAGATCGCGGTGACACTTGCGATCGTTATCAACTCTTTGTACATCATTGTGCTGCGGGTGGAAAAAATAAATCGTGAAACCGGCATCGATGTCGCAAATGTCATCGTTGCCTATGTGCGTGGTTTTGGTGATGACTTTGATGTTGTCGACAGCATCACCAACGACATTAACCTGATTAAATCCATACCAGGGGTTAAGGCAGCCACGGTCTCCAACCAGGTGCCGCTGACGGGTTCGGGTTCTGGTACCGGTCTGCGTACTGAGCCGGACGAGACCATTGAGTCAGTTTCAACGGCACGTTTCCGTTGGAGTGAAGAAGGACTGGATGCACTGGGTGTCGAATTAAGCAGGGGCAGGAATTTTTACCCGGAAGAGGTGAATTACATACTGCCGGCATCCGATCCACCTGCTCCGGCTTCCGTCCTGGTCACTCAACAACTCGCAGATGACCTGTTCGGCGACGAGGATGCACTGGGAAAGACCGTCTACTGGGGTAGCATGGAGCCATCAACTATCGTGGGTATCATCGGTCGTATGCATGGCTCATGGGTGGGCTGGGACAAGCTTGAAAACGCGGTTATCCAACCCGGTAAACCCGCTTTTACCGCCGACAAGTACATCATTCGGGTCGAGCCCGGTATGCGTGACAAATTGATTCCGGTCATCGAGAAAGAGCTTGGTGAGTCAAATCGTCAGCGGGTTGTCATTGGCATGAGGACACTGGAAGAAATGGCTGCGCGCTCCTATCGTTCAGACCGGGGAATGGCCATCATTTTGTCTGTTGTGATTTCTTTATTGATAGGTCTGACGGCACTGGTGATCGTCGGTCTGGCTTCATTCCACGTCACGCAACGTACCAAGCAGATTGGAACCCGGCGCGCACTTGGTGCAAGACGTATCGACATTATTCGTTATTTCATGCTGGAGAACTGGGTGATTACGACCTTCGGTGCGGTACTTGGCGCCATCCTGACAATGATGGTCGCTTACTGGCTGGAGGTTTCATTCGAATTGCAGAGATTGGACTGGCGGTATTTACCAGTGGGTATCGTAGCGCTCTGGGTGTTGTCGTCCCTGGCAGTGCTTGAGCCATCACGCCGTGCAGCTTCTGTGCCACCGGCGGTCGCAACCCGTAGTGTTTAACACTGCTGAAATCATTAATCTGAATTCACTATTTTGCCGGTAGAGACCCGGTGAGCCAATGAAGAACATTTAGAACAAACTGCGCGTTCTGCGGTGCATCGGGGTGGTTCATACCCATTGGGCCATTTATATTCACTTGCGCCGTAAACATAGCCGCCTCACCGAAGACCGCCATTTTGCCCTTTTCATGTTGCAGGACGCCTCCCTGAACCAAGCCTCTTGCGGAGACGGTAGGTGTGCTCTCGCTGAACTCCCACGCCTCGATCGGCAGTAAAACCTCCCAATCATCCGGCATATACATTAGCGGTTGCGCAGTTGTAACGAATCGGAATGCCTGACCGGAAAACCCCTTTATCGAATCTACAGTTTCAGCATCGGACCGTCCCCGTGTTATGGCATGGTCCGCCAACAAGCCCGACGATCGAGTGAATGACATCGTTCCACTTTCCGTCAGGGATTTCCTTGCAAACCCGTTTAGGAAAACGACACCGAACTCACTGGCCAGATTCGCCGTTGCACCAGGGAAAGGCATGTGATCGGCTATCAGTAGCAGCGACCCTCCATTGGCGACCCAGTCCTCTATGACCCTGATTTCTTCTGAATTGAATGCAGGAGGTGTCGGTAACTTCCACTCTGCATCGTGACCGCCATAGACAGCATTCGAGATTACATAAACACTGGCCTGGTCAAGAAGCTCTGGAGTTACTTTTGAATCTGCACTTCGCACCCGGAAGCCGTCGAGTTTCAGCAGATCTGCAAACCCTCCGAAACCTCCGTCAATTGTGTGGAAATTACCATGCGCAGCATCTACCAGCACGGTCGGGCCTTCGCCTTGTGGATATTCAGGGTGAGTTACCGTTGGAGACCAATCAATATCCGCCATCTGGTGCTTATCTGTACACGCGGAAATGAGGGCAACCCCAAAAATGATAAAGAAACAGAGAAAGAAACCCCGGTTTATTGAGTTGTAGTAGGTCATTGGGAAGCCTTTGTGGCGATCATTGTGATGGCGGTAAAAATGGGCTGAGCAGTTCCTGAACATTTACCCGTGAACCAATACGTGAGCACAGCATGAACGAGCCGACCAGTTTGCGGTGCAGGAACATGGTCTCGGGTGGCGGGACCCGGTATTCACTCAAATCCTCAAAAAACATTTCGAGACCGGCTTCGCGCCCGCGTGCAAACACATCGGAGGTGGCAAAGTCGTAAACCCCTCCGTTGATGACCGGTTCTGAAACCAGGCGGATCAGGCCCAGTACGCGCCCGACATATTCATCACTGTTGCCCGGGTTGATATACCCCATTTTTTCTGCCAACTGACGCAACGCGAGGTCATCGCCGTCGATCATTGCACGGGCAATCCGGGCATAGCGATGGGTGAATTTTTCCTCGAAGCTTACCGTGGAGCCGAAGTCGAGCAAAACGACCCGGTCTGATTCGGGCTGATACAGGTAATTGGCAAAATTGGGGTCCGATTGCATGGTGCGGAACTCCAGCAACTCACGGAACATCAGGTGCTGAAGCAGGGCACCAACGCTGTCTTTCAATTCCTGAGCAACACCCTCTTCACCGAGAGACTCCAATGGCACGCCATCGACATAATCCATGGCCAGGATACGTTTTGTGGTCAGGTCGTCGTGAACGCGGGGAACCACAAAACGTGGTTCGTCCTTTACCAACTTACGATAGTCCCTGAGATATTGTGCTTCGACGATGTAGTCCGCTTCCTGGTGCAACTGGCGTTTGGCCTCTTTGACAATACCGCTAATATCGATTTCAACCGGCAACAGGTTGATCAGGCGCATCAACATGGCCATGTTGTCTACATCACTGTTGATGCTCTTGGCGACACCCGGATACTGAATTTTGAGTGCCAGGTCCCGACCATCCTCGGTAAAAACGCGGTGTACCTGGCCTATCGAGGCTGCCGCGACGGGTTCGTAGTTGAAATCAATAAACTTGCTTTGCCAGCCCTTGCCATACTCGCGTCCCATCACCCGTTTGATCTGGGAGAGCGGCATTGTATCGGCGGAGTCACGCAGGATGGCCAGTGCGTCGGAAAACTCCCTTGGCAGAAAGTCTGCACTTTCCATCGAAAGGATTTGACCCATCTTCATAGCCGCACCACGCATACCGGCCAGGCGGTTGGCCAGTTTTTTTGCGTTGGTCGCCGTGAGCAAAACGTTATGAACGTCGCTGGATTTTGTGCCGGCAAGCCGACGCACAGACTCTACAGCACCACCCAACGCCAGCTCACCGGCAGTCAGGGCCAGCCTTGCCAAGCGACCCAAACGGGTAGTAGGTACACGTGATTTCTTCATGATTTCTCAGGCTTGCATCAAAATGATGTTGGCAGTCACTGGAATTACCACGTGTCTTTAATCCAGTTGTAAGGCTGTCTCTTTATCCACTGTGCCCGGGTGAAGTCAGGAAAATTCTGTACCTCGCCATGGTTGGCAATTGAAACCTCAGATAATGGTGTGATTGCACTCCATGCCGCTGCATCATAGGCATCCAGTGGAGGGGCAATATTTCGTTTGGCCGATTCAACAAATGCATTGAGTACAAAAAAGTCCATGCCGCCATGTCCCGCGCCTTCGGCATCGTCACCAAACTTTTTCCACAGCGGGTGATCATATTTTTTGAGCCATTCATCGGCGTCGTCCCAGCGGTGTGGTTCTGACTCGCCCTCGATGTAAATCCTGTTGCCATCAACCTCCCAAAGACCCCTGGTTCCCTGTACCCGAAAGCCGAGAGAGTAGGGGCGGGGCAGGTTGGTGTCATGGGTAACAATAATGGTTTCACCATTGGCAGTTTCAATAGTGGTAGTAATCACATCGCCCAGCTTCCAATTCAATTTGGCGTTGGGATGATCTGGGCCACCTTGCTCGACGACGTAGTTGTGCAGACCTCTCGATTTCGTTGCATGCGAGGTTAGAGACACGAAACGGTTGCCGCGATTGATATCAGCATAGGCGGCAACTGGACCTATTCCGTGAGTCGGGTAAAGATCTGCATTGCGTTTGAGGCTGTGAAGTGTACGCCACTGAGCTTCGCTCGCCGCATTTTGACCAAACTCAACACCACCGCCATAGGGTTGTTCACCATTGTTGAATTTCACTGCTCGCAGGTCATGCTGATATCCGCAGCGGTAATGGATCAGTTCGCCAAAAACACTCTGGCGAACCATGTTCAGTACAGCCATAACATCGCGCCGGTAATTCACATTCTCGAGGATCATCATGTGTGTACCGGTTGTTTCGTGTGTGTTGACCAGGTCCCAGCATTCGGCAAGCGAAGTGGCAGCGGAGACTTCCACGCCGGCATATTTTCCGGCTTTCATGGCATCGACTGTCATCGGTGTGTGCCATAGCCAGGGCGTGGAAATAATGACCGCATCCAGGTCGGACATTTCGAGCAGGTTGCGGTAATCGTAGTCGTCACTGCCAAATTCCCTGGCCTTTCGATGACCAGCATCGGCAATGTGCTGCCGGCAGATATCGAGTCTTTCGGGGTTGGTATCACAAATTGCCACGACATCGACATCGTTTCGTTTTAAGGAGTTTTCGAGGTGCCACGTTCCTCTCAGTCCAACCCCGATAAAACCCAATCGCAGCTTGGAATCCGTTGCTCTTTTACCAAGGACAAGACCAGGCGTGATCAGCAGACCTGCGCCCGCTATTGCCGCTGAATTGATCAAATCACGTCGTTTAAATTTCATACCTTTCCTGCTCGTGGTTTTATGCCCGTCGCCTCAGTCGCTTTTGATGTTTTTGCCACTCAATCGGTCAGCGTCAAGCCGTACATTTTGACGATAAGGCGATATCAATTCAATCTTCATCAGACACTGCGAAGGCTAATTCCGGTAAAGACAGTGTTTTCGTCAGGTCGTTTGCTCGAACAGGCGCTGACCTTCGGCCTCGCTGACATGGATGCCGAAGCGGGTACCCAGGATTGTTTTCAATTGTTCGCCATCTGAAATGTCGTACTTTTGCTCTCCAGACCCGTTGATGATCCAGTATTCGTGATTACGTAACGAACTGACTTCGTTATCCATGATTTTTGAAACAACGAGATGATTTACAAAAGTGGCACCCGGATATTTGTGAGAATAAAAATGACCCACTTCACAATCTGCTGATCCGTAACGGGCGAGTTCAAATCTGTATAACGAGTAAAAATCTCCATCCTTCAGGGTCTGCATATGAAACTCGCCCGGATGGCGTTCCTCGATTCGAAATATCCGGAAACTCTCGTGTGACTCTTCACCTGACATGCAAACCGGATTTTGTGGGCCCAGCGGGCCAAATCCGACATCGGCGATGTACCGGGTTCCACCAATTTCAACCAGTGAAATACGGTGTGTCAGGCCAGGGTGGATGTCCTGGTTGTAGATGACCCTGCCGAGGTACAGGCGCACATCGAAACCCAGTTCCTGCAGCATTGCATACAGCAAACCGTTTTGCTCAAAGCAGTATCCGCCACGGCGGTTCACCACAATTCGCCGGTACAGCGAGTCGATATCCAGCGGAAGGTCGTCTCCAAGCATGGGCCCGACGCTGGAGAAGGCGAACCGTGCTGCGTGCCGTCGGGTGATTTCACTTAAAAAGGCCAGGTCGGGTTTGCTTCTTTGAATATCCAGTGCCCGGATATATTCATCAGTTATTTCAGAGCGCTTCATTTGCCCGTCCATTTGTCTGCCCATTAATTGCGATGCACAACAATAGTATGCATCAAGGATTTCTGCTACCCAAATTCAGGGTAAAATCAGCATCTTTGCAGGTACGGAAATCACAGCCATGATCGAGCTGAAATTCAAAACGCCTTTAGCCTGGGCCGAGGGTATCGCTAATGCCATGGATGTGTTTCTGCCGGATCATGCTGCGGCGGAGAAAAAAGCATCCAGTATGGCAATGACCATGGTGTCGCATTACCCCGACAGACCCGAACTTGTGGCCGCCATGATTGATCTCGCTTTGGAAGAACTCAGTCATTTTCGTTCCGTAGTCAAAATCATGCGGGATCGCGGTCTGACCCTGCTGCCTGATGAAAAGGATCCTTATGTCAATGCCCTGCGCCGTGAAGCCCGGCAGGGAAGCGATCTCTATTTAATGGATCGTTTGCTCATCGCCGGTATCGTCGAAGCACGGGGTGCCGAACGCTTTGGAATGATCGCAACAGCCCTGCCTGAAGGTGAACTGAAACGGTTTTACGATGCGATAACGCGTTCAGAGCAGGGGCACGAGGATTTATTCCTGCAGTTTGCCGAGCGCTATTTTGATTCAAGCGAGGTGCAACAGCGTCTTGAGGAGTTGCTTGAGGCCGAGGCTGCCATCGTCAGGGATCTGCCAATCCGACTCTCGCTTCACTAAAGCTGACCGGCTAAGCAAACCGAAATGAAAAAATACCTGCAACACTATGCAGAGCCTGAAACCGCTGCACTTGACGGCCTGCCAGACCAGTCGTCCTGGGAACACGTCATCGTTATTCCCGCCTGTAACGAGACCGCCGGGTTGCTACGGTCATCACCACCGTGCGGTGGTCGCAGCCTGATGATCCTGGTGATCAATGAACCGGACAATGCTGCGCAAAACGTTTCATCAAGCAACCGGGCCCTGGCCGCAGCGGTGCAGGAGCGGTTCACGCACCAATGGCAGTCCGCCCCGGGTTCAGGTTTAAGCTTGTGGCGGGATAGACTTAGCGAGCGCGACCTGCTGCTGGTGGATCGTTTCAGTGATGGACGGCAATTACCCGCCAAAGGTGGCGTTGGTCTTGCCCGCAAAATTGGCGCTGACCTCGCGCTATCCCTTATTCACATCCAGCGCATTAAATCGACCTGGATACACTGCACCGATGCCGACGTGC
>RCNE010002274.1_pt1 | contig 10314 bp, 13 predicted proteins | sample 2041361 | NCBI WGS metagenome assembly RCNE01 (sample SAMN09708229, study PRJNA481090) | Marine sediment metagenome, whole genome shotgun sequencing project.
GATGAAACAAACCCGGAAACGATTTACGATGGATACCGGTTTATGACTAAGCTCGCTCAAAAAAGCGGTTTGCCGTTGCATTTTGTCACGGCACCTGTCCATTTGATGGATCAATTGGACCTGAGTGCCATTGATTGTCCAGTTCTTTCCATCAGGCGACAACTGGTGCCGCCATGGAAAACAGCCATTCGCTGAAACGACAAGCAAATTATTAATCTTAATCTATTTTAAGGAACGTCTCGATGAAATATGATTATCAAATCAGTGCCGAACATTGCAAAGGCTGTGGGCTTTGCGTTGCGGTATGTCCCAAAAATGTGCTGGAAATATCGGCCAAAGTGAGTCCCAAAGGATATTTCCCCGCCTTTCAGGCGCGCCCGGAAGATTGTATCTACTGCATCACCTGTTGCCGAATCTGTCCGGACGTAGCGATTTCCATTACCGAAGCCGAAACAGCAGAGGTGAGCGATGACTAAAGTATTAATGAAAGGCAATGAAGCCATTGCCGAGGCGGCTATTCGCGCCGGGTGCCTCAACTATTTTGCCTATCCCATTACCCCCCAGTCGGAAGTGGCCGAATATCTCTCTCGACGGCTACCTGAGGTAGGCGGGGTCTTTTTGCAGGGCGAGAGCGAAGTGGCGGTCTCTTACATGATTTTTGGCGCGGCGGCTTGTGGTGAGCGTGTTTTTACCACATCCTCCAGCCCGGGTATCAGCCTGATGAGTGAAGGGATCAGCTATGTGGCTGGCGCAGAGTGTCCTGCGGTCTATGTCAATATTATGCGCGGCGGCCCTGGTTTGGGAGGCATTTTGCCGTCCCAGGCCGACTATTTTCAATCGGTCAAAGGCGGCGGTCATGGTGACTACCGCATGCTGGTGATGGCACCGGCCAGTGTTCAAGAGGCGGTTGAAATGACCATGCGGGCTTTTCCGCTGGCTGAGAAGTACCGGGGACCGGTGATGATCCTGGGCGATGGTTTGATCGGTCAGATGATGGAGCCGGTCTCTTTTCCCGATGACCTGAAAAGCGAACCGACCAATAAAGATGAGTGGGCCACCAGCGGCATGGCGACCCGCAAAAGCGATAAGCGCAATCTGGTAAAATCACTTTTTTTAGACCCGGAAGCGCTTAACGCCCATAACCTCAAGCTGCGCGATAAATACCTGCAGATGCAGGCTGAAGAGGTGCTTTTCGAGGCGTACAACACCGATGCAGATTACGAGGTATTGGTAGCCAGTTACGGTACCATGAGCCGGGTCTGCCGAACGGCCATTGATCAACTCAAGGAAAAGGGTGTTGAGGTGGGGATGATCCGGCCTCAGACGCTATTTCCCTTTCCCTACGATGCGATGAAAGCTGCTGCAGATAAAAAAAGTTGCAAGGCCGTGATCAGCATTGAGATGAGTATGGGCCAGATGATCGAGGATGTTCAGTTGGCTGTTTGTGGGAGTAGGCCGGTCTCCTGGTTTGGAAAGTGCGGGGGCGAAGTGCCTACACCGGAAGAGGTGATTGAGTCCATTAATGAATTAATTTAAATTATATTATTATCAGCCTGTTAATGGTGATTTTTGATTGAGGAGCTTTAATAAAATGGGTAAAACATTTCAACGGCCCGAGGCACTAACCGATGTGGTGACACACTACTGCCCGGGTTGTACCCACGGGGTGATTCATCGTCTCGTTGCCGAAGTGATTGATGAGTTGGATATTCGTAAACGCTTGGTGGGCATCGCACCGGTGGGATGCGCTGTGCTGGCCTACAACTATTTTAATTTCGATTTTCAGGAAGCGGCCCACGGCCGTGCGCCGGCTATGGCCACCGGAATCAAACGGGTGCGGCCCGATTTGATGGCCTTTACCTATCAGGGTGACGGCGACTTGGCCAGTATCGGTATGGCGGAAATTATCCATGCAGCCAACCGGGGCGAAAAGTTTACCACCATCTTTGTCAATAATGCGGTTTACGGCATGACTGGCGGCCAGATGGCCCCCACCACTATGCCGGGACAGCGGACCACCACATCCCCTTTGGGGCGGGATACCGATGATGTGGGCATGCCCATCCGTATGTCGGAGTTGCTGTCCACTTTGCAAACTCCCAGCTATGTTGAACGGCAAGCCGTGCATAAACCTAAATATGTGGTCAAGGCTAAAAAGGCGTTGAAAAAAGCGTTCACTTACCAGATGGAAGACCGCTGTTTTAGCTTTGTGGAGCTGCTCAGCACCTGCCCGACAAACTGGGGTGTTACACCGGTGGATGCGGTAAAGTGGGTGGATGACCAGATGATGCCCTATTATCCCTTGGGTACGTTTAAAACACCGGAGACAACCGAAGCCGCGTAGGCTCTAATGGAGGAGAAAAGATGCAAAGTGAAGTGATGTTCGCCGGCTTTGGCGGTCAGGGGATTATGCTCATGGGCCAGATTTTGGCCCTCACCGCCATGGAAGAGGGTCATGAGGTGGCCTGGATTCCCTCCTATGGGCCGGAGATGCGTGGCGGCACCGCCTATTGCACGGTGGTGGTCAGTGACCGGCCCATCGGTTCGCCCATTATTCGGAATCCCATGCATCTCGTGGCCATGAATCGACCCTCACTGGAAAAGTTTTCCCCTGCAGTCAAAAAGGGCGGGGTGATCCTCATCAACAGCTCCATGATCGACATCCCGTCGGGCCGAACTGATGTGGACGATTTATTTGTCCCTGTGGTGACCATCGCCAAAGAACTGGGCAATATCCGTACGGCCAATATTGTTGCTCTTGCGGCATTTGTGGCGCGCAGCGGTATCGTCAATATCGAATCTCTGCGAAAATGCGTTGAAGCAAAATTTGCCAAGAAAAAGAAACTGATTCCCATCAATTTAAAGGCGGTGGAGGAGGGGATTAAAGCGGCACAATGAAAGCGTTGATTCCTCAGCACCTTGCCAAAGTCAAACCGTATAAGCCGGGCAAGCCCATTGAAACCCTGGAGAGGGAGTTAGGTATTTCCGGCTCCATCAAGCTGGCTTCCAACGAGAACCCAATTGGGCCATCTCCCCTTGCGGTAGCGGCCATTACGGAATCCACAGCACAACTACATCGCTATCCCGATGGCGGTGCGCATAATTTAACGGCGGCGCTGGCAAAAAAATGTAAGTTACTACCTGATGAGATCGTGGTGGGCAACGGCTCCGACGATTTGATTGGGATGATCACCCGGGCTTGTCTACTACCCGGTGATGAAGCCATCATTCCCCAACCTTCTTTTCTGATGTATGAATTGGCGGTGCGCTGGTGCGCGGCCGAGCCGGTTTTTGTGCCGTTAACCGATCTGGCCATTGATCTGAAAAAGGTCCTTGAAGCGGTTAGCTCCCACACCAAAATTATTTTTTTGTGCAACCCTAATAACCCCACGGGCAGCTATTTTACACAAACCGAGTTGGAACATTTTTTAGCGGCGTTACCGGAAAATGTTGTGACGGTGATCGATGAAGCCTACGTGGAGTTTGTTCAGGCCGAGGATTTTCCCGATAGCATCAAACTACTCCAAAATGGTCACTCGGTTATTGTGCTGCGCACCTTTTCAAAAGCTTACGGCCTGGCCGGTCTTCGGGTGGGATACGGCTTGATGTCCACACCATGGGCTGATCTGCTCCATCGAGTGCGAATGCCCTTTAACGTCAGTATTCCAGCTCAGATGGGGGCTGTCGCCGCCTTGGAAGATGTGCCGCACTTGCAAAAAACCTACCGCACAGTCCACGACGGTTTGGAGTGGCTCTACACTGAACTGATGCAGATGGGGTTAACTTATTACCCGACTCAGGCCAATTTTTTTCTGATTGACGTTGGACAGAGCGCCGATGATCTCTTCGAGAAAATGCTGCGCCAAGGGGTTATTGTGCGATCCATGAGCGCTTACGGCTATCCGCACTTTATTCGGATAAATGCCGGATTGCCGGAAGAGAACCAGCGGTTTATTGAAGCTTTGCGCGCGGTTTTATAAAATACTTTTTGCATGGTACGGCTGTACTAATCAGAACAATTTTTACTGCTAAATTGAACCCTTTAAAACGTGAGACCATGAAACCTGATCAATTTCCCAAGCAGTTTATTGCCACCATCGACGGCCCGGCAGGATCGGGCAAAACAACCATCAGCCGGATGTTAGCCGATAAATTGGGCTTTGATTATGTGGACACCGGAGCGCTTTACCGAGGCGTTGCCTGGCAGGTCCTGCGCAAAGGGGTTGCGGTGGATGATAACGCCGCGTTGGGCCGGTTGTGCCAAAACTTGAAATTGGAGCTGATTCGCCAAGAGGGCGATTTGCATCTATGGGTGGACGGTATTGATGTGACCGACCGGATTCGGACACCGGAGATTTCCATGGCCGCTTCGGCAGTTTCGGCCCAGCCCGCCATCCGCGAATGTCTTTTGGGGCTGCAGCGCTCATTGGGTCAAAATCGACGAGCGGTATTTGAGGGCCGGGATATGGGCACTGTGGTTTTTCCCGATGCCCAGATTAAGTTTTTTTTAGAGGCGGATCTGGATGTTCGTGCCCAGCGGCGGTTTCAGGAATTGAAGCCCAATACGGATGCTGAATTTAATGATGTTAAAGCCGACATGAAAATGCGGGATACCAATGACAGCAGTCGTGCCTTGGCACCGTTAAAGCCTGCCTCCGATGCGGTGATGATTGATACCACCGATCTTTCCATCCCCAAAGTGCTTGATCAATTGATGCAGCACATCACTTCCTTTTAAAGCGAAAATAGGGCTAAATCTGGCAATAATTTATCGCAGAAGGGAAGAGTGGGACGTCCTTTTTACCCATTTCCAACGCCCCACGAAGCAGATCAGGGCCATGACGAGAAAAAACATGGCCATACCCATATGCAGAAAGTTGAACGTCATGCCCACTTCAAATGAGAAATGAGTCGATGGCATATTTTTAATGGCCATGAGGATGCCACTCATTAAAGCTAAAGCCAAGATGACGGCCCGAATGGTTCCTGTTTTTGTCAATCTTGTGGCCCGCCTTTGGGAAAGATAGGAAAGTGCCAAGTAGATCGATACCGCCAATAGAACAGCGCCGCAAATCAGATGAACATAGAGGTTGGTATAAAAATCGCCGGTCCAGCCCAAGCCAGGCAAATCTGCAATATAGTACCGTTTGTATAGGGGCATATTTCCAAAGCCGGTAAATAGGGCCCCAAAAATTGTCAGCAGGTAAAGCCCCTTAGCCAATACGTTCATCCCATTACTCCAAAATAATTTATTTTACCAAATTCTTTTTAGCCGCATTCTATTTAATTGAATCAGCCCGTTTCATCAGCCGAATTGCGCCACCCACGAGTCCAGCCACCGGCGCAATGAGCAGGGCTTTGGCCAAATTGTTGGCATCTTCCATGGCGTCAGCCACCTTTTTAAAATGGGGTTTACCAGGTCCTGTCTCGATGCTTTTCTGAAGAACGTCAAATGGGACCGGCGAGACATAAATGGTGTTGGTTCCGCCGTTTTCCATCTCACCATAAACAAATCCGTTGATCTCCTGGGCCAGTTTATGTGCTTTTGCAACGATTTCCGCACGAGGCCCAATCTCCTGAACATCTTCGGGGCAGATCTCAATACAGGCGGGAAGTTCTCCGTCGGCAATCCGTTGGTAACAGCGATCACACTTGAACATGACACCATTTCCGGCATATTGCGGCAGCAGGTTAAGATGAAGCCCCACACCCGATTGCCGCTCGGGAATTTTCCAGGGGCAAACCGCCTTACACTTGGCGCCGCCCATACAGATGTCCGGGTGGATGCGGACGATTCCGTCATCCTGTTTGAATGCCGCACCAAAGGGACAGAGGTTGACACACGGCGCGTTACGGCAGTGCATGCAACGTCTGGGAATGGTCAGCTCAAACTCCTCACCATTGTATTCGCCTTCGGCATATTGAATATAGAGCCAGTTGTAGGGCGTTAGGCGATCCGTCACCTCTCTTTTTTCCTCGGAAGACCAATCTGCTATCTTGACCCGGCTTTGGGGAACCATCTTGGGTATTTCTCCCAGGGGAACCGGGTATTTATCCGTATTGACCTCCCGGCAGGCATAGACACACTCTTCGCACCCAATACACTTGCTGATATCGATCAATGTGCACAGTTCGTTGGTCGATGCCGCCATCCCCGGCGGCGGGGTCAAAACAGTTGTGGCGGCGATTGATCCGGCAGCCAAGAAGCCGGTTTTTAGAAATGAACGTCTCGAAACTTTTTTTGTCATCCGTCAGCACCATCTTGAAATATTCGCCTAAAAAATTATCAACTCCCTGAATTTTTTAACCATTATCAGCTAATGGTAAAGAGATCAAGTTGACGTTACTTTGGTTTGTGCGAAGATCCAGCCACTCAGGGATAAAAATATTGGGGTTGTCAAAACGGTTTGCCCAAAATATATTATTGAGACAAAGAATCCCGCATAATGTAAAGTATCGGCAGGTAATGAAAATCAAAATATTTACCACAGGCGGCACCATCGATAAGGTCTACTTTGACGATTTAAGTCAATATGAGGTGGGTAAACCCAGAGTTAGGGAGATCTTGGAAACGGCCAAAGCGAATATAACCTATACCATCACAGAGATTTGCCGCAAAGATAGTATCCACCTGACCGACGAAGACCGGGCGCAGATTCGGGAAAAGGTTGCAGCTGAAAAATCACCGTTGATTCTCATTACCCATGGCACCGATAGTATGAGCCTTACAGCTAAAGCCTTAGAAGGGGTGAGCGATGATAAGGTGATTGTATTGACCGGCGCCATGAACCCCTATCTTTTCAAACAAAGCGATGCGCCCTTTAATGTGGGCTGTGCCCTGGGGGCCTTACAGAGTTCGGAACCGGGGGTCTACATTGCTATGAGCGGCCGGATTTTTAAGGCCTCCGAAGCCCGGAAGAACCGTGGCAAGAAGCGATTTGAGAAGGTAGAGTGACTCTATAGATAGTGGATATGATCTATTGAGAGTCATCTTGACATTGGTGCATACAAGATTACTTTTTGCGAAGAGTCAGAGCAATTAATTTCATCAAACACCACAAAGGAGAAGAACATGTCTGTTGCAAAAGTGATTGAAGTAATTGCGGAAGGCGATACCATTGAAGGCGCCATCAATTCAGCAGTTGCGGAGGCATCCAAAACAGTTGACAATATTAAGAATGTGTATGCTGAAGGAATCCAGGCCGTTGTTGGCGACAAAAAGGTCAAGAAATATCGCGTGAACTGCAAAGTAACCTTTGTTGTAAACTCTTAGCCTAAACGCGGAAAGCATTTTCCTTAAGCGCTGATACGATAAATACCGTGTCAGCGCTTTTCTGTATTGTGCGGTTTGTTGTAAGTAGACGATTAAGCAACTCAAATATGTCATGTCTCGCCTATGGTCCCTAAGACCCTAAGGCAACTAACTTGACAATTTACCTCTTCTCTTGTAGAAAAAGTAAAGCTTGATTGACATACTGCCTGCTCCTGTGATTCCTGAGAAACAAATCAATTGGCCTTGTCTGGTCAGGTAAAGACGAATAAACAGCGTTTGCTATAGCTTCTTTACATCTATCAATATAAAAGAGGGGGAGGATTATCATGACTTCTAAGTATGAAACTGGGTCGGAGCAAGCGGACGTACAATCGCCTCCCGGCAGCTCGCGGCGCGCGGCTTTAAAGAAGATGCTGGTAGGGACGGGTGCGGTAGCCGGTGCGGTGGCTTTGCCGGGTAAATGGACCCAACCGTTGGTAGATAAAGTCTTGGTGCCGGCCCATGCGCAAACGTCGCCCACAACCACCCAACCACCCGCGACAACAACAACGACTACCACCACATTAGAACCTTGCGAGATTGCTGGCACTTATTGTTGGGGATATGATCCAGAAGAGTTCTACATGACCATCACTGTTGGAGCAGACGGTTCTGTCCAGATTGATGCTCCTGGCTGGAGTTTGGGAATTGATAATGTCCCTATTCGTGGTGGAGATTTTAGTATTACCATGATCAATCCAGAACGCGATGTCACTGTTACGGGTTCTGTTGTATGTAATAGTGACTCCATTAGCGGCACTGTTGAATTTATTTTTAAACAAGTGACGGTACCTTATACTGCGACGGCAACTCTATGTGGAGACCTACCATCGTAGTGGAGAACTAATTCCATGCCCGCAGTAACATAGGTAAAAAGTCGAGGCTACTTGCAGCAATCTTAGTGTACTTGGTCATGGCAAACTGCAAAGATTAGCCTTAATTAGTCTTATATAGTGGGATTAACCAGTTGGGGAGTTCCACGAGTTCAACAGACAACTTAATTTCTATCGCCCCGTGGTCTCCACGGGGCGGTTTTGTTTAGAGGTTTAAAGATGAGCAGATGATTTTTCAAAGTGATGATTGACTCAAAATTACTGCCGAATCCCTTCCACGGAAAACTCAAGCTGAGCCTCTTCGCCTTTGGGACCTAAATCAAAAGGGATACCAAAATCTTTCAAGGTTAATGTAGTCTTACCCGAAAATCCGTGCCGAAAATTACCCCAGGGGTCCTTGCCGCTCTCCATCTGTTCAATATTGAGGGTAATGGCCTTGGTCACTCCTCGCAAAGTTAGATCGCCGGTTAAAGCCCCCTTATTGCCACCTTTATCCTCATATCCGGTGCTGATAAAAGTGGCTTCGGGGTATTTCTCGACATGGAAGAAATCCTTGCTGCGCAGATGTTTGTCTCTTTCCGCCTGGTTTGAATCTACGCTGGTGACGTCAACAGCTACCTGGGTGCTGAAAGCGGCTAGGTCTTCAGGTTCGTATTGGAAGGTGCCGCTAAAGGTATTAAACCGTCCCATCACCATGCTAAACCCCAGATGGTTTATCTTAAAGGCGATGTAGGCATGGGCGTTGTCGGTGTCCATCTGGTAATCCGCTGCCATTAGCGCTGATGCCGGTAACAAGGCAAGTGTCGCCAACAGGGTGAGTGCAAATATGGTTCTTTTCATTTTAAGCTCCTTTTGAAATCATTTTGTAATTGATAGCCGGTTATTTTCCCCGTTTTGTGATCATTTGCGGCCAAGCATTCGTATTAAAGTTTTATCTTTATCAATAAAATGATGCTTTAAAGCGGCCGACGCGTGCAGCAGCGCCAACCCGCCCAACGAGAGCGCCAATATCCGATGAATGTTACCTGCTATGTCGGCCTGACCTTTAAAACCTTTCATGATGGCCGGGATTTCAAGCCATCCAAACACGGAGACCGGTTTTCCCGCCGCCGTTGAAATGAGGTAGCCTGTGATCATGGTTCCCAATAGCAGTAGATAAATCAGCCCGTGGACGGCTGTTGCCGCACGTTGTTCCAGAACTGAATGGGAGGCTAATGGGCGTGGTGAAGAATGGGTGAGGCGCCAAATGAGTCGGAAAAGGGTCACACCGAATAGAAGTATTCCGATGCTTTTGTGTATTAACGGCGCTTTGTGATACCACAAATGGTAGTATCCCAGATCAACCATCCATAGCCCTAAGGATAACAGGCCCAAAACCACAAAGGCAGTCAGCCAGTGAATACCGACTGTTACCCAGCCCCATGTGAGATGATTATTGCGGCAAGCCATATCAACCGATTAAACTCGTTAAATTAAATTACATATTAAATGACTATGAAATACGATATGAACCTAGATGAAGTTTGTAAAGGGATAGCGTAAAAAAGTATGGACAGGGGATGATAAATAGTGCTACGTAGTCTCTTTACTAAAACAATTAAATATTACATGCTTAAAAGGGGGTGTTGATTTGGGCAGTGTTATTAAAAAAAGACGTAAAAAAATGAGAAAGCATAAACATCGGAAACTGCTTGCCAAAACGCGTCATCAACGACGTAAGGGTAAATAGCGTCGTTTCTGTTGTTTTAAAATTATAGGGGATAGATATCCCAACAGTAAAAAAAGCCGCGGCAGCCTGTTAAAGGCGTCGCGGCTTTTGTTATTGCGAGGATGAGGTTTTACGATTAAGAGACGTGCAAAATTTATGGTGATGGCTATGGAAAAAGACCCAGATGCAAGACGTTGTGATTTTTCAAGGTCAAAATTATACGAATAGTATATTGAGAGTCTGAAAAATCACAACAACGCCGGAGATGGGCATTTTTATGACGCCATCGTTAAGGTTGGGTATAACCTTTCAAGTACTTAAAAAATTCCGAGTCCGTTGAAATGACCAGCTGGCTATCTTTACCCAGGGTCTCTTTGTAGATATCCAAAGTTTTCACAAAGGAGTAAAACTCCGGATCGACCCCATACGACTTAGCGAAAATTTGGGTGACTTCGGCATCT
>RCNE010002275.1_pt1 | contig 10312 bp, 10 predicted proteins | sample 2041361 | NCBI WGS metagenome assembly RCNE01 (sample SAMN09708229, study PRJNA481090) | Marine sediment metagenome, whole genome shotgun sequencing project.
TTGATGACAAATAAGAATAAACCTAAAGTCATAATTGTAATTGGCAACGTGAATAATATGATTAATGGTCTTATAAAAATTCGTAAAAGACCTAATACTATTGCCACAATAATTGCCGATGTATAACCGTCAACTTGAACACCTGGTAAAATTTGTGCTAGAATTACAACCGCAATAGCTGTTAGTAGCATTTTTAATATTATTTTCATCTTTAATTTTATTTCATGAATTTATTGATTCAAAATCCAAGTTTACTGTTAAGGACTATAATTGTGCCAAATCGTTATTTCTCTAAAAAGCTGACAACATAGTCATAAAAGTCATTCGGATTCTCGGCATGTAACCAATGTCCTGCATTTTTGACAGTAACAACTTCTGCTTTAGCGAAATGCGCATTAATCAAATTGGTGTCACTTTCAGTAATATAGCCTGAATTTTCACCTCTTAAAAAAAGTGTTTCTCCGTCGAACTGCGTTAATGACGGTAAGGAAACACCAACTTCATCATAATTAGCTATGAGTGACTCCAAATTAAAACGAAAAGCCAATTTCTCTTTCATTTCTCTATATACATTCTTTAACAAAAATTGTCGAATTCCTACTTCGGGAATATAATTCTTTAACACATCTTCTATCTCAGTTCGAGATTTTTGCTTCGAGAAATCGATAGCATTCAAACCTTCTAATATTGCTTCGTGATGATTTGGGTAAAATTTCGGGGCAATATCTGCAACTATCAGTTTATTGACCTTTTCTGGATGTGTTACTGCAAATAACATCACAGTTTTACCACCCATAGAATGCCCCAATAAATTAACTTTTTCAAGATTGTGATGCTCGATGTAGTTTAACAGATCATCAACTAACACTTCAAAACTAAAATCGTCAGCATGAAAACTACGACCATGATTACGTTGGTCTATTAAATGCACTTCGTACATTGAAGCAAAACGATTGCCCAGCGTTTTCCAGTTATCGCTCATCCCTAAAAATCCGTGAAGAATTAAAAGAGGCTTACCTTGACCTACTATTTTGGAATGCAACAAATCCATTATTGCATTTTATATAAATACATATTAATTACGTTTTGCAACCCTAAATACAACGATTCTGCAATGAGCGCATGACCAATCGATACCTCTAATAAATTTGGAATATTTTTTGCAAAAAATTGTATGTTTTCCAAACTTAAATCGTGCCCAGCATTAATTCCCATTCCTAATTTAGTAGCCAATTCAGCACTTTTAATATACGATTCAATTGCTTTTTTATTACCTAAAGCAAATTGACTCGCAAATTCTTCGGTATATAATTCTATTCTGTCTGCCCCTGTTTTAGCAGCTTGTTCTATTAATGACAAATCAGCATCCATAAAAACAGAAGTTCGAATATCATTACGCTTAAATTCGGCTATAACTTCTGTTAAAAAATCTTGATGTGTTTTGGTATCCCAACCTGCATTTGAAGTTATGGCATCTACAGCATCTGGCACCAATGTTACTTGTGTTGGTTTTACTTCTAATACTAAATCAATGAATTTTTTTATAGGATTGCCTTCAATATTATATTCGGTAGTTATAATAGGCTTTAAATCATACGCATCTTGATATTTTATATGACGTTCGTCTGGCCTTGGGTGTATTGTGATTCCTTGAGCTCCAAACTCCTGAATATCAATTGCCGTTTGCACCAAATTTGGAGTGTCTCCACCTCGAGAATTACGTAAGGTTGCTATTTTATTAATGTTTACGCTTAATTTAGTCATTCAAAAAAATTATTTTAATACACTATTAGTAACCGCAAAAATAGTGCATTTGTAAGTTTATTTTAGTTATTTTGCATTTATTATGCAAACATCAGATTACATATCTAAAGACGTAAAAGCACTGTCACCAAATGACACTATTGCAAAAGCTCAAAAATTATTTGAGCATCTTACTTTTACGCATTTACCAATTGTAGAAGACAAGATATATTTAGGTTCAATTTCTGAGGCTGATGTACAAATTATTGACGATAGTGATAAAAAAATTACTGATTTTAAATATCTATACAACACGTTCTTTTCATTTGAAAACACCAATTGGTTTGAGCTGTTGAAAGAATTTGCAGCAAATGATACTACTATTATTCCTGCAATTAATGACAAGAAAAAATATGTAGGATACTATGAATTGACTGACATATTACATGTTTTTAATAACACTCCGTTTTTAAGCGAAGCTGGCGCTATTTTAGTAGTTTCTAAACCAATTAAAGATTATTCTTTTAGTGAAATTTCGCAAATAGTTGAATCTAATAATGGCAAATTATTAGGCGCTTTTATTTCATCTATTGAAAATGAAATTGCTGAAATTACTATTAAATTGAACGATCAAGATTTGAACAATACCATTCAATCATTTAGAAGATACGAGTATACTGTAATTACTGGAATTCATGAAGACGAATACCTAAACAGTCTAAAAGAGCGATCTGATTATCTTCAAAAATACTTAAATATCTAAACATGAAAGTAGCTATTTATGGTTATATTAAAAGTGAAGCACAAGATTATATTCAAATTTTATTGGATGGTTTAGAGGAATATAATATTGAAACTATCATAGAGAAACGATTTTATGATTCAATTAGTTCTGATAAAGAATACAAGACCTTTACGGATTATTATGATTTAGACGCTTCTTTTGATTTGATGTTCACTATGGGTGGCGATGGTACTTTTTTAAGAGCCGTAACTTTTGTAAGAAATCTCAACATTCCTATAGTTGGCATAAATATGGGGCGTCTAGGGTTTTTAGCGACTATCCAGAAAGAAAATATTAAAATTTCCTTAAAAGCTTTGATCAACAATGACTATACTATTAAAGAACGTTCGTTGCTAACGGTTAAAACTTCTACTAAAAATACTGACCTCGAAGAAATTAATTTTGCTTTAAATGAAGTAACTATTGCCAGAAGAAACACCACTTCTATGATTACCATAGAAACGTATTTAGATGATGAATATCTAACTTCATATTGGGCAGACGGTTTAATTGTTTCTACCCCAACAGGATCTACTGGCTATTCTCTAAGTTGTGGTGGCCCAGTAATTACACCGCAAGCAAAAAACTTTGTATTAACACCTATTGCCCCTCATAATTTGAATGCGAGACCTTTAGTTGTACCTGATGCGACTAAAATAAAATTAAAAATTACCGGTCGCGAAAAGCAAGCATTAATTTCATTAGATTCTAGAATAACAGTAATTGACAACGAAACTGAAGTCTCTATCGAAAAAGCTGCTTTTACTATTAAAACAGTACAACTACACGATCAAACATTCTTAAAAACATTAAGAGACAAGTTACTATGGGGCGAAGATAAACGCAATTAATAGTATAACTTAATACACTTTATTACAATATTATAGAATAAAAACTGTTAATCAAAAAAGGTCATTTTTAACTATCCAAACAAATAGATTTATTTATATTTGCAAACCCATTTTAAAAATGAAGAAACTTTTTTTAATTATCGTATTAATTATTTCTACTAGCACAAGCTATGCCCAATTATTTGAAGGCGGGCTGTTTCTTGGTGGTAGTAATTATGTTGGCGATATAGGTCCAGATTCTTATATTAATCCCAATTTTCCTGCTGGCGGAATTATTGCTAAGTTCAATCTTACTCCTAGAATAAATTTTAGAGGTACTTTAATAGCCACTCAGATAAATGCAAAAGATACTAAGGCTGATTCAGACTTTAGAGTTGGCAGAGGTTTAAGTGTACAAAATAATCTTCTTGAGGCATCAGGTGGTATAGAATTCAATTTTTTTAAATACAGCATGAATCAAGTAGGGTTTAGTCAAACACCATACATAATCGTGCAAGGAACCATTGCTAGCTATGCTTTTGTAGATCCAGACACCTTTGAAAGCAAAAGAAGTTTTAACATCATGCCTTCTTTTGGCTTAGGATATAAAACCAGAATCGCAGAGAATTTTGCTGTCTCATTCGAAACTAGCGTTAGATATACATTAAAAGACAATATTGATGAGACTAGTGTTAATAACATTGGCACTGGCAATATTAATAGTGATGACTGGTATGTATTTACTGGTTTTACAATAACCTATGGTTTTGGTCGCGCTGGCTGCTACAAAGGCTTCTTCTAATAGTTTATGGACATTAAATCAAAAATAAACACCAATACTACCCCAAAGCATGTAGCCATTATAATGGACGGTAATGGTCGATGGGCAAAAAGTAAGGGTATGGCTCGCATTTTTGGTCATAAAAATGGTGTAAAAGCAGTAAGAGAAACTATTGAAGCTGCAACAGAAATTAAGGTAGAAGTACTAACATTGTATGCTTTTTCTACCGAAAACTGGAAAAGACCAAAAAAAGAAGTTGATACTCTAATGAGCCTACTCGTTAGCTCTTTGCGTGATGAATTAAAAACACTTCAAAAAAACAATATCAAGCTTCAATGTATTGGTAATATTGATAGTCTACCAAAAAAAGCAAAGAAAGAACTCTCTGAAGTTGTAGAAAAAACTAAAAATAATTCACAATTAAGATTAATTCTTGCTTTAAGTTATGGCTCTAGAGAAGAAATTGTTAATACTATCAAAAAAATTTCTAAAAAAGTTGTTAATAAAGAGCTTTTGATAGAAGAAATTAATGAAAAAATTATAAATAACCATTTATATACATTTACTTTGCCCGATGTTGATTTTTTGATACGTACAAGTGGTGAAAAACGAATTAGTAACTTCCTTTTATGGCAAATTGCTTATGCCGAATTGTACTTTACAAATACCCTTTGGCCCGATTTTAGAAAAGAACATTTTTTCGAAGCAATATTAGATTATCAAAACCGAGAAAGAAGATTCGGGAAAACAAGCGAACAATTACAAGACAGGAATGAACAAACTGAAAATTAACGTACTATTTTTATGTTTTACTTTAGTGCTACTATCTGCTAAAGCTCAAGAAATAACCAACCCAACCGATTCGATAAAAAAAGTAGCGACCGATACCATAGCTATTGACTCAATTGCTAGAATAGTACAAGATACTTTACCAAAAAAAGTAGAATTAACCAAAGATCTGTTTAAAACTACCAAAGAGTATATATTAGGCGGTATATCTGTAAAAGGAAATCAACAGTTTAGTGATCAATCTATTACTGTTTTCTCCGAACTAACCGTTGGACAACCAATTAAAGTGCCAGGCGACAAGTTAACTTCTGGTATTAAAAAATTATGGAACTCGAAATTATTTAGCAATGTAGATGTCTATGTTACTAAAATTGAAGACAATACTATATATATAGAATTTGAAGTAAAAGAGTTATCAAAACTAGGTTCGGTAACTTTTAAAGGGCTTAAAAAAAATAAAGCACTAGAGATACAGACAGAAACTGAGTTCCAAAAAGGCGCAATGCTTACAGAAAACCTAGTTACAACAACAAAAAATTATATTGCCAAAAAATATATCGATAAAGGCTTTTTAAAAGCTAAAGTTACCATAGACACTAAAATTGATACAACAGGTAATAATGCTGAAAAAGCTTTAGTTGTAATTGATAAAGGTGAAAAAATTAAAATTAAAAATTTACGCTTTAACGGAAATAAAGCTTTTAAAACAAAGCGCTTAAAAAAGTTACTTAAAAAAACCAAACAGAAAAGCCCATTACACATCTTCACTACTTCTAAGTATATTGAAGAAAAATATACCGAAGATTTAGAACGTATAGTTGAAAACTATCGTGAAAAAGGATATCGTGATGCTCAAATTATAAAAGATTCTATTTCTTGGAATGATGACAATACTATAAATCTTGATATTACCTTAAATGAAGGAAAAAGATATTATTTTGGAGATATTCGTTTTTTAGGAAATTCAGTTTATAGTGATGAACAATTAAAAAGCTTTTTACGATTAGAAAGAGGTGATATTTACGATAGTAAATTGTTAAATGAAATGGTGAAAGGAGATGGATCGCCAGATTCACAAGATATTACAAACACGTATTTGAATAACGGATATTTATTCAGTAGCGTAACTCCTATTGAAACAAGTGTTGAAAATGATACTATTGATGTAGAAATTAGAATTCGCGAAGATGAACCCGCTACCGTGCGTAAAGTTACTTTAACAGGAAACATAGTAACTAACGATCATGTATTAATTAGAGAAATTAGAACAAGACCTGGTCAATTATTTAGTAGAGAAAATATTATTCGTACCATTCGTGAAGTTGGTCAATTACCATATATAGATCCTGAAAATATTGTACCTGATGTACAACCAAATTACGCCGATAAAACTGTAGATATTGAGTACGCTGTCGCGGAAAAAGGCGCAAGTCAAATAGAACTACAAGGTGGTTTTGGTGGTGGTGCATTTGTGGGGACTTTAGGACTCTCTTTTAGCAACTTTTCGATTAAAAACCTATTCAATGGTAAAGAGTATAGGCCTGTACCTAGAGGTGATGGCCAAACAGTTTCTTTACGTGCACAAGCTAGTAGATTCTCTAACGTTTACAGCATGTCATTTACCGAACCTTGGTTAGGTGGTAAAAAACCAAGATCATTATCATTTTCAGTATACAGCTCTAGTCAATTTAACTTTAATGCAGCAACAAGAGACGTTGACAGAAATCAAAGGTTAGATATTATTGGTACAACCATAGGCATTAGCCAACGTTTAAAATGGCCTGATGATTATTTTACGCTATCTACTGTGCTAAGTTACCAACGCTTTAAATTGAATAATTTCTTTTTAAGTACACTTAATTTTGGTAATGGTATTTCTAATAATTTATCTTTCGCGGTAAACTTTGGTAGAAATTCTGCAGGACCTAACCCTATATTTCCAACAACAGGTTCTACTTTTAACATTGGTATAAAGGCCACTCCTCCTTACTCTGCTTTTAGTGATACAGATTTTGCAAATGCTACTGAAGAAGATAAATTAAAATTATTAGAGTTTTACAAATTTAACTTTTCAGGAAAATGGTATAATACAATTACAGGAAAACCTGGTCATCAATTAGTATTATTATCAAGTGTAGAGTTTGGTTTTTTAGGTGAATATAACAACGGAAAAGGCTTATCACCTTTTGAACGTTATTATTTAGGTGGAGATGGGTTAAATCAAGGGCAGTTTGATGGTAGACAAACGATTGGTTTAAGAGGTTATGATAACTCTAGCTTATCAGTAGATCCTGTAACAGGTAGGTCTATTGGTAGTGCAGCTTACAACAAGATTTCTCTAGAATTAAGATTTCCGTTAACTCTAAAACCTTCTGCATCAATTTACGCATTAGGTTTTATGGAAGCTGGTAATACCGCCAATTCTTTCAAAAACTTTGAACCATTCAAATTAAAAAGATCCGCCGGTATAGGTGTTCGTATATTTATGCCAGCATTTGGTCTATTAGGTATTGACTATGGTTATGGCTTTGATGATACACCAGGTGTACCTGGTATTGTATCTGGATGGCAACCACATTTCATTATTGGTCAACAATTCTAAAAAAATAGTACATTTGCAAACATCCAGAACTTTGGCACGGTTTTTTCTAAATACACAATGTATGTTGATACGCAAAACACTTTTTATTGCAATCATATTAGTAAGTAGTATAAGCATGGCACAAAAGCCACAAAAAATTGCTTATATCGATATGGAATATATTTTAGAAAATGTACCTGAATATACCGAGGCACATGAGCGTTTAAAAACTAGAGTTATAACCTGGCAACAACGTTTAGATGCATTGAAGCGTGAAATTGAAATTATGAAAGTAGATTTAAGTAATGAAAAAGCATTACTTACGAATGATTTGGTTGAAGAACGTGAAGAGGATATACAAATTAAAGAGCTAGATTTAACTAATTTACAAGCTGGTTATTTTGGTCCTACAGGAGATTTATACATGTTGCGTAAGCAATTGGTGAAGCCTGTTCAAGATCAAATATATAATGCGGTTCAAGAAATTTCAGTTCAAAAAAAATATGATATGGTCTTTGATAAATCTAGTGATTTAATCATGCTATATTCTAATAAAAAATATGATATTAGTGAGCTTGTACTCAATAAGATTGTAAAAGGTAGAAAGGTTAAGGCACTAGAAGCTAAAAAGGTTGAAAAAAGTGAAGCAGCCATTGAAAACGCTGAAAAGGCACAAGCTAGAGTGGATGAAAGAACCGCTAAAAATCAAGCTTTAAAAAATAAAATTAAAGTACAAGCAGAAGAAAGAGCCAAATTAAGAGCTGAACAGAAAAAAACTGCTGATGATAAACGTAAAAAGCGTATCGAAGAAATGGAAAGGCGCAGAAAAGAACGAGAAGCAAAAGTAAAAGCTGCTCAACGAGTAAAAGATTCAATTAGAAACAACAATTAAATTAATATTAATACTTAAACAAATGAAATTATTTAAAAATCTACTATTAGCAAGTGTACTATTTTTAGGAGTTATGACGACGGCAAATGCACAGTCAAAAGTAGCACATATAAACACGCAAGAATTAATTGCTGCAATGCCAGAAACAAAGCAAATGCAAGAAGAGCTTAAAAAAGTAGCTCAGGCTTATGACACTGATTATAAAGCACAAGGAAGTTCTTTACAAGCAAAACTACAAAAGTACGAAGCTGAAGCTGCGACTCAAACTGATGTAGAAAATCAAAAAAGAGGTGCTGAAGTTCAAGAATTGCAGAAAAAATTACAATTGTATGCACAACAAGCTCAGCAAGAATTACAGAAAAAAGAATTTGACTTATATAAGCCTATAGGTGAAAAAGCTGAGAAAGCAATCAAAGAGGTTGCTGCTGCAAAAGGTATTCAGTATGTATTAGACTCTGCTCCTGGTAAAGGTGTAATTGTAAAAGAAGGTGAAGATTTAATGGCTGCTGTGAAGACTAAACTAGGTATCTAATAAGATACTACGCTGAATAAAAAATAAAAATCCTACGCTGCTAGCGTGGGATTTTTTATTTTTGTAAACTATGAGCAAGCAACCTATTGGTATATTTGATTCGGGAGTTGGTGGTATTTCTATTTGGAAAGAGATTATAACACTATTACCTCATGAGGATACTATTTATTTAGCTGATAGCAAAAATGCTCCATATGGACAGCGCTCAACACAAAAAATTATTGATTTAAGTGTTAAAAACACTGAATTATTATTAAAAAAAGGTTGTAAAATCATTGTGGTTGCCTGTAATACCGCGACAACAAATGCGATCTCTTATTTGCGTTCAACTTATGAAATTCCGTTTATAGGTATAGAACCAGCCATTAAACCCGCAGCGCTACAAACGAAAACTAATGCTATCGGTATTCTTGCAACAAAAGGAACGTTAAGTAGTGAACTTTTTCATAAAACATCTGGCAAATTTACAGAAGGCATCAAGGTTATTGAACAGATAGGTGAAGGTTTGGTGCCACTTATAGAAAGCGGCAGTATTGATTCTCTAGAAATGAAAACTTTACTAAAAAAATACCTTGACCCAATGCTTAAAGAAAGTATTGACCATCTTGTTTTGGGCTGTAGCCACTACCCTTTTTTAATTCCTACGATTAGAAAAATAATTGGCAAAAAAGTTACCATTATAGACTCGGGTGAAGCAGTAGCGAGACAAACGAAAGCCATTCTTGAAAAGAACAACTTGTTAAATACAATTAATCGCAAATCTCAACATCACTTATATAGCAATACTAACATTAAAACATTGCAGCTAATTGTAAAGGAGGTTCAAGATCATTATACTCTTGAATATCTAGACTTTTAATCAACCAGTTCCATTAGAATAAATTGGTTAAGCTGTCCATCGTTATCAAAATTATTATCCGAAATCAAAATAATGGTTCTATTTCCATTTGGTAATGTTGGTCCAAAGGATATTCCTTCTATATTATCTATACTTTTATTCGTTAGTTCTTCTCTAACATCTTCAAAATTGAATACCAACTCTTTTTTAACAGGGTAATAATTAACCTTAGTTAATTTTTTATAATTAATTGTATTTACAGCATTTGAGTAATCTACGCTATAGATTTTTATAACATTACCTTGATTTTCATAACCGCTAGAATAACTACGCTCAATAATTAGCAATTTATTTTCCGCATACCCTAACAAATCAGTAACTCCGTTAACAGCAAAATTGCCCAAGGGCTTCTTCCCTACTCTATCTAATAAGTATGCAAATTGTTTTGTAGCCTCCCCTTTATTATTAAAATAAGTAAATCGAACTGGTGAAGTAGTTTCTGAGAATTTTGGTTCAGGCCCATCCTCCTTAAGTGGTAATTC
>RCNE010002277.1_pt1 | contig 10309 bp, 14 predicted proteins | sample 2041361 | NCBI WGS metagenome assembly RCNE01 (sample SAMN09708229, study PRJNA481090) | Marine sediment metagenome, whole genome shotgun sequencing project.
TAAATTTATCTTAACCTGTTTACGGATTGGTAACCATTTTACACCAAAAGATCCAAAAGGGGAATCCAGACGGCTGGATTCCCCCTTTTCATTTATTCAACGGATGTTGAGTTACTGAATTACCAAGTCCCCGAAATAGGGGAAGTTCATCACATTGACAATCGCTTCGGTGTTCATGTTGTCTTTGGAAGCCCAGGAGAGATTCTGCCAATGCAGCGGAATAAAACCCGCATCATCAAAAAGAATCTGTTCGATCTCCTGCAGCATGGCCGCCCGCTTGGCGTTATCGACCTCACTGCTGGAGGCGAGGGTCAACTCATCCACCTTGGGATTGCAGTAATTGCCCGAGTTGTACTGCCCCCGGCCCGTCTCTTTGTTGGGGCACATGTAAAGATACTCATGGAAATTGGCCGAATCTTCGGTATCCGAATGCCAGCCAATCATCTGAATATCAGCCGCCTGGAGGTCAAATTGATCCCAGTACTGGGCTTTGGGCATGGTTTTAAGGCTGATTTTAATCCCGATCTTACTCATCATGACAACAAAGGCTTGGGAAATTTTTCCGTCATTGACGTAGCGGTTGTTGGGGGCGATCATGGTACATTCAAAACCGTTCTCAAAACCGGCTTCTTTCATCAGCGCTTTGGCTTTTTCCACATCATAGCGGGGTGCCAGCTTCTCGTTATAACCCTGATACCCCTTGGGGGAGTTCTGGGCTGCGGGCGTGGCAAAGCCTTTCATGATTTTTTCCGCCACACCCACATTATTGTAGGCATAGGCCATGGCCTGGCGTACCTTGGGGTTGGCAAACTCAGGCCGACGTTTCTGGTTTAACTGGAAAGTGATAATCCGGGAGCCGGACATGGTCACCAGTTTCAACCCATCGGTTTCATCAATGCGGTCCAGATCAGCAGGCGGTACCGGCATCACAAAATCAACATCGCCGGAGAGCAGTGCAGCCACGCGGGTCGGTGCTTCGGAAATAGGGGTAAAGATGATTTTGCCCACATTACCGGCACTTTTGGTATCCCAATAATCGGCAAAGCGGGTGTATATTGTTTTGACACCCTGCTCACGCTCGGTCACTTGAAAAGGACCCGTTCCCGACTCGTTAAAATTGGCAAAGGAGTAATCGGTCTTAAGCATCAGATCCTTGGGTTTGTTATTTTTGGGGTCAACACCGGAATAGAAGGCCTTGTCCATGGGGAAAATGTAGGTACCCATAGCCATCACCAAGCCGTAGGGCTCTTTGGTGATGAGATCTACCGTGTGCTCATCAACGGCCTTGGCGCCGGTAAAGTACTCGAACAACCCTTTGAAATCATCCGATTTTTTGAGCCTTTCCAGGGTAAAGACCACATCGTCTGCAGTAAAGGGATTACCTGAATGAAACTTCACCCCTTTGCGCAGATAAAACCGGGTGGTGGTATCATTGACAACTTCCCATTTTTCAGCCAATCGCGGTTCAAATTGACCATCGGTTGTCCAACGAACCAGCGGATCAAATACCATGTGGGAAAATTGCAGCATACCGCCGGAAAGCTGCACTTGCGGATCCAGGGAAACCGGGTCGGCATCCATGGCCAGCTTTAAGGTTGGCATATCAGCGCTACCCACTGCGGGTAACAGAAAAAGTACCGATAGAAATACAACGATCCATTTTTTCATGAGTTCCTCCTTTATCTATTTGTGTTCAACAATGATAATGAATATTTAAGATACCTTTAAAGTCTCGAATCATATGGGAAATTACATGAAACCAAACTCAAACCTGAACGGTGCGTTAGCGCATATCTACTCACATTTTTTAATTCATAGAAAATAGCGATTTAGCTAGAAGACCCCCCACCCGTATAAGCAATAATACCGCCAATAGCTGTTTCCACGGCGGCGTCAATCGTTGTATGGCCTGTATTTAAAACCAGATGGTAATGATGCGGATCAGCGATATCGGCGTGAAAGGATTGTCTTACAAAGGCCTCTCGCCGGGATTCCCGATGCATCACACGGCGTTTGGCTTCATCGGTCACAACGCTAAAATGATCGGCGACATTAGCCACTCGGTCTTCCAGTTTGGCCACCACCCGAATCCGAAAACATTTTTTGGCGGGAAGAATAAAATTGGCCCCGCGCCCGATAATCACCGCATGCCTGTATTGGCCAATGGTATTGACCACCTTCATTAAATGTTCCAGATAAACATCGGGATGCAGGTACTTATCTTTGATGAGTGATGAAATAAAGTCTTTGACACCGGTCATACGTTCTTTTTCCAGCGAATCCACCAAAACCGCGCTGGATCGAGTACTGGCGGCAATACGATGAACGATATCACGGTGAAACAGATCAACACCCAGTTCTTCGGCAATGCGCTTTGCAATGGTAAAACCACAACTACCCGGCTCCATACAGAGGGTAATCACCGGTAATTTAGATACGCTGTCCCTTTTTCCCTGCCGATGGCGGGATTTCCATTTCTTCACCAGATCGGCAGCTAATTGATCAACTGATTTTTCGGTATCCATCAAATCCTCTTTTCAAACAATTTGATGGCATCGTAAAAAGTCCCATCTACGGCGTTGTTGTGGTTTATCAGACGCTCGGTATACATACCGTATAACCTCGCCCCTGATAAATTCCAATGCCTTGTACCCCAAGGGCACTTCCTGCGGGGCGTATATGGGCCTTTTTCCATAGCCATCCTGATTTGCATTTACAGGTTTATTAAACAATCTGATATTCAAGAAAATCGTATATAATCGATCACCACCCTTTAGAACCGCGATGTGTGGCAGGAATAGTGGCCACGCAAGCTTTCAACCCTAATAGGTGCAAAAGATCAATCTTATCTAACCATTAGAATTTTGAATGATAATATCATCGGAAGTATAAGTCAATTTGCCAATACTTAAAGGATAGCATATTGCTAAGAACGCTATTACTTTCGGGCCTCTGCGATAAACTGGTCAATCATCTGCTGATTGTCCTGGATGGTCATCATCTCCGGCAGGCGTTTCATGGCTAACTCCAGGGCCCGATCAACCATGTCGCTTTTAACACGACGCTTCGACCGCTCTATGTCGCCCTCAATTTTAGCCTGAACCGATTTGAACAGCATTTCAACTTCGCGATTGGCACTTTGGATAATCTGTTTTTTTCGTTTTTCACCCTGGGCGATAATGTTGCGTCTGATTTCATTGAATTTACGACCGCTCGCCTCAATCTCTTTTTCAGCCTCTTTCTTCAGGGCGAGGGCATCCGTTTTCTTTTGCTCCAGCGTTTCAACATCGGACTGCACTTCACGCTGCTTGCCGGCAATAAAATCCCCCAAGGGCTTGCGTGCATACTTAACGATAATGATCACCAAGATGAAAAAGTTGACCCAACGCATTACCAAATCATAGGTCGGCCGCCAGTCAGCTGATTCAGCCGCTCCCACCGGTGACACCATCCAAAACAGCATCACGATGGTGCCCATCAAAATGAACGGGATTCTTTGGCGCGTTTGTTTCACTTAGAGCCTCCGACCCAGAATTTTTTCCATCATACTTACGGCCAGGAATTCCGCTTCACCTTCAATGGCATCACGGGTCTCCGCCAATTTGGCGTCAATCTCCGCCTTCACGGCGGCCCGTCTGCCGGCAATGGTTTCACGGGCCTCGTTCAGCAATTGCGTCACTGTTTTGCTGCCCTCTTTCTCCAGCTGTCGGCTGATTTCAAAGGCGTCCGTTTTCACCTGGGTCTTTTTGGTTTCAACCGCTTGTAGCAGCGCTTGCGTCTCACCCTTGGCCTCATCGGCTTCACGTTTCATCCGCTGAAGATACCGCTCACGCTCTTCGGTCACATTGCGCAAGGGTTGAATCATCAACCGATTGATAAGGAACAAGAAGATCAGAAACGAGATCAACTGAATGATCATCGTTTCATTGATGCTAATAAGCGCAACCTTGCTAATGATCTCCATGATCGGCCTCTACACCACAAAAAGTAAGAGCAGCGCTATAACCAATGAATAGATACCGGTCGATTCCGATACCGCCTGACCGACCAGCATAGTCCGGGTCAAGAGCCCCGCTTCCTTGGGATTCTTACCAATGGCTTCACACGCTTTGGCCCCAACCATGCCTTCACCCACACCCGGTCCAATTGCGCCCAGTCCCATTGAAAGACCCGCACCCAAAAATGCCGCCGCTTTAATTAAGTCCGCACCTTCGATTGCCATTTACATTCCTCCGATAATATTTTTCATAAAACGTCGCTATATCCATGTCTCCGGATGGCTAAAAAAGAGCAAGCCATACCGCCATCAAACAACAAAAATCAAAACCAAACTAATCACCATGGCATAAATCGCCGTGGATTGAGACACCGCCTGCCCCACCAGCATGGTCCGCATCATGTCACCGGCGTGATCCACGTTTCGAGCCACCCAGCGTACAGCACTTTCCGCCACCATCCCATTACCGACACCCGGTCCGATACCACCGAATCCGGTACAGATACCCGCAGCCAAAAGCGCCATGGCGGGGCTGAGGGCCGCTGTTTCTGGAAAGGTCTTAAACATGAGGATGAAACTGACTAAAAGGCCAAAGATCGATGGGGTTTGGGCCACAGCCTGACCCACCAGCATAATGGTGGTGACATTCCCCACGGTTTCCGGCTGACGGGAAATCCCCTCGCAACTGGCCCCGGCGGCCAATCCACCACCATATCCGGAACCAATGGCTGCCAATCCCGTACTGATACCGGCGCCGATCAATGCCGCCCAAGTGGGTTGAAGCGGAGCGCCGCCAAAATCCATGAAGATCAGCATCAACGCAACCACCATGGAAAAAATAGCCGGGGTTTGGCACACTGCGGAGCCAATAAGCATATTGGTGGTCAGCTGATTAATCACCGCCGGTTGGCGGGCAATCCCCTCGCAGGCCTTACCTCCGGGAAAACCCGACCCCACACCGGACCCAATGGCCCCTAAACCCATACAGAGACCCGCCCCGAAAAGCGCCGCCGCTTTCAAAGAACTTGCTCCCGGCGCGTCTAAAAACAACAACAAGATACCGATGACCAGCGCAAAAATAGAGGCCGATTCCGCCACAGCCTGACCCACCAACATATTTTTAAATAGATCGCCTGAGATTGCGGGATTGCGGGAAGCGGCCAAGTTGGCCTCGGCCGCCGTATACCCTTCTCCGATGGCGGCGCCGATCGCGCCTAAACCCATTGCCAATCCACCGCCGGTATAGGCGGCCACGCGAATCAATGTTGGTGTATCCAATTCCATTATTTCACCTGTACGGAAATATAGACCACAGTCAGCATGGTAAAAACAAACGCTTGAATCGTCCCCACAAAAAGACCGAAAAAGGCATTTAAAAACGGGGGTAATATAATGCTGTAGGTTAAATATGAAACCACCAAAATAATGATGGAGCCACCCATAACGTTACCAAAAAGCCGGAACGAGATCGAAACGATCTTGGCCAGTTCACCAATCACATTGAGCGGCATCATAAAAAAGATTGGCTGGAAATACTCCTTAGCGTAGGTTTTAAACCCCTTGGTTTTAATTCCCGCCCAATGGGCAATTACAAATCCCATCAAACCCAATCCCAACGGTGTGTTCAAATCCTTGGTAGGTTCTTCCAGAAACGGAATAATCCCCAACCAGTTGGAGAGCAGCATAAACAAGAAAAGCGCACAGATCAGGGGCCCATACTTTTCAGCCATTTTTTTGTCCAGCGCGTCTTCAGTCAATCCGTAAAACTGGGAGACAAACAGTTCGCCGACGACCTGAAACGACCGGGGCACCATTGTTTTTTTACGGGTGGCCAGAAACCCAAACAACAGCAACATCAAAATGACAATCCAGGTCATGGCCATCACTTCGAGATTCAGTGTGATTTGGTATCCCCCAATGGGGATAATCAATTGATGAATCAGGCCGAGTTCACCCATTTTAAAGGATCCTTAAATAAATCAATTTTGTTTCGCCACAAGATGATCGACTAAAATTCCCCCAGGCACCATGAAAAGACCGATAATGGTAGCGATTATATCAAATTGGGGCAACTTAATGGCCGCAATCAGCGGCACTGCCAGAAGACCGTAACGAAAAACGATACCGCTGAAGCTTTTAAGGATTGCCCGATTTTTAGAACCGTGGAGTTTTGCGGGCAGCATGGCGCCCATGAGAATAAAATTGAGAATGCTAAACAGGGTGCCCAAGACCAAGCCCTTACCGAAAGGCCGGTACCCAAATATGATTGCAACCAACGCGACGCAAATGGCGACGATCATCGCCCGTGAAGCGTAACGTTTTTGAGTATCCTTAATGGACTCCATTGTCATCTTTCGGGTTTTCCGGGTCAGTCGGTGGTGGTTTAGACGTCGTTATCTCCATAATCTGGCGATAGGTCACATTGGCTCCACCGGCTATTCCCAACACCGTAAAAATTGTGATAAAGATCCCTTTGGTACCCAGCAACTGATCAATAAACCGGCCGACAAAAAAACAAAACACAATGCATCCGGCCATGGTAAGGCCGATCTGCATGACAATGGATAAGTTCTCAGTCCAGGAACGATTTTGTTTATAGTTAAACCATTTGGCCATGGTGGTCGGCCTATCTTTTTGTTGCCGCGTCAATCTAACAAAAGCGCCGCAAATATGTCAACAGGGAATGGGGAGAGGGGTAAATAGCAATCGGATGGTGATTTTCCAGCTAAATGACATTTAATCGGCCATCACTCAACATCCTGGTCATCGGGCGATGAGCAGTTGGGTTCAATAACGGTTTTATCGCAGTTGGCGCAGCCACCTTCACAGTTACATGAGTTTGTGCCTTTCAACTGACGATAGATTCGACGCCCAATATATCCGGCCGCAATGGCCACAATGACAATGACAATAAGCGTATCCATAGTGATCCTCTTCATCAAGCGACTGATGGTCTCATTGGTAAAGCCATCTCACTAGAAGCCCATCAAAGAGCCGACCTGAAAGACCAAAACTGCTAAACCAAAAGCCAAAAGCGTATTGAATACCATTGAGAAAACGCCCCATTTCCACGACCCGGCCTCTTTACCGATACAGATCACCGCCACAAAACAGGGGGCATAAAAAATGGTGAAAATAATCAACGCTAAAGCCGTTAATGGACGCCAACCAGGTGCCGCTGCTAACTTGTCCGCCAATGAGCCCGATTGCTCCGGGTCAACATCCCCCAAAGAGTAGGCCGTGCCCAAGGTAGAAACCACCACCTCCTTGGCCGCGAAACCACCCACCAAGGCGATATTGGTCCGCCAATCAAATCCGGCAAACCGGCTGACGCTCTCCAGGGCGGTCCCAATCCGCCCGGCAATGGAATAGCGCAGGTTTGCCTCAGCCTCCCGACCGGAAATGGTGTTGAGGGTATCCTGAACCGTATTTGCGGCTTCGAACAATTGAACATCTCCATCGACCGATCCCATCTCCTGAACAGCCGCTTGGGGTGCCGCCGCAAAAACAGCCTGGCGCTCTTTTTCGTAAGCTGCTGCTCTTTCTACAGGCATGTGTGGAAAGGTCATCATGGCCCAAAGGAGAATGGAAATCCCCAAAATAACCGTTCCGGCCTTCTTGATATACTGCCAGGTCCGCTCCCAGGTATGAATTAAAATCCCCTTTAGGGTCGGTAAACGGTAGGGCGGCAACTCCATCACAAAAGGTGTACTTTCACCTTTCACGGCGGTCATGCGTAAAAATTTGGCCACCAGCAGAGCCCCCACCCAGGAGACCGCCGTCAGTAAAAACATCACTTCCGCCTCACGATCGGCAAAAAAGGCCGCCACCAACAGTGCAAAAATCGGCAGCTTGGCACCGCAATTCATAAATGGCGCCGTCAATAAAGTTGCCAAGCGCTCCTTGGGGGATTTCAGGGTCCGGGTCGCCATGATCCCCGGTACGGCACATCCACCGGCAATACCACCCGACACGATAAACGGCATAACGGAACTACCGTGCAGACCAAAAAGCTTGAACACCCGATCCAACATATAGGCCACACGGGCCAAATAGCCGGAGTCTTCCAGCATCGCGATCCCGAAAAACATGAACATAATCAACGGCACAAATCCCAGAACGCCCCCCACACCATCAATCACACCAGCGATAATCATGGATTTTAATAGACCATCGGGAAGATGAGTGTCCACCAGGCCGCCAAGTACGCCAAAGACGCCTTCCAGCCAGCCGATGGGAATCTTGCTGTAGGTAAAGGTGAAGTAGTAAAGGCCGTAAATCACCGCCACCATCAACAGTGGTCCGACCAAGCGGTTGGTCAGCACCAAGTCGATCTTGTCGGACATATAGAGCCGGTGGTGGTCGTATTGGGTGGTAGAAACACCTTGATTTAGAATCGATTTGATAAATCCATAGCGCTGATCCGCCACAATGGCTTCGGGTTCGGCACCCGTGGTTTTTTGAATATGACGGCCCAGCCGTTCCGCTTTGGCGGCCAGCTTTTGAGCCACGGTGGGGTTGTGCTTTTGACCCAAATCCAGAATCTCAGGGTCGCCTTCCAAATACTTTAACGCGATCCATTTGGGCCTGTAGCGATCAGCAAGAAAACCGGCCGCTTCAATTTCAGCCGTCATATCGCTGATGGCCCGATCCATGTCCTCGCCATAGGAGATCTGTAAATTTACCGGATCGCTTTTTTGCTCCATCACCTGAGAAACGGTCGCCATCAACTCAGGAACACCGTGCCCCCGGCGAGCCACAATGGGTTCCACATGCACCCCTAAAAGCGTTTCCAGCTTGTGGGTATCAATCTGAATGCCCCGCTTGTGGGCCACATCCATCATGTTTAAGGCGATGACCACGGGAACGCCCATCTCCATGAACTGGATCGCCAGATAGAGATTTCGCTCCAAATTGGCCGCGTCCACAATATCCACCACAACGGCCGGTTTTTCGTTGACCAGAAAATTACGGGCCACCAGCTCTTCCATAGAGTAGGCGGTTAACGAGTAGGTCCCCGGCAGGTCAACAATATCCACGATCGTATTATCCATGCGATAGTGACCCATCTTTTTTTCAACGGTCACCCCCGGATAGTTACCCACATGCTGATGGGCGCCGGTCAACTCGTTGAACAGCGTCGTCTTGCCGGCATTAGGGTTACCCGCCAAGGCAATGATCGTCATGGGGCATCCACCTCCACCTGAATATGATCCGCCTCACTATTCCGAAGTGTCAGGGTAAACCCCATCAGCCGAATGGCCACCGGATCATTCAACGGTGCGCGCCCTTTGATGGTGATATCGGTACCCGGAACCAGCCCCATGTCACGGACCCGGCGCCCCATTTCACCATTGGCCCTGACCGCCGTAATAGTCCCGGTTTGGTTGACTTTCATTTCCCTTAAATTGAGCTTTATACGACTCATATCGGCTACCTTTTCACTATTATTTCCTACAACCGGAAATGTTTTGTATGCCAAACATTTATCGAAGTCAATAACTTTTACACCCTTTGACAAACAATATCAGGCGATATATGGTTTTATCGACCAAACAGGAGAAAAGCTTATGACATCGCCAGTCTCGCTAACGGAAAGTATGGAAAACTATTTAGAGGCGATCCTCAATCTGGAAAAAACCCAGAAAGTGGCCCGCGTCAAAGATATTGCCGACAAATTATCGCTCCAGCGGGGATCGGTCAGCGGCGCTCTAAAAACCCTGGAGGAAAAAGGACTGATCAACTATGAGCCTTACAGCTTTATCACTTTGACCGCTGCGGGTAAAAAAATTGCTGAAGAGATTACCCACCGACATGAAGTGCTCAAAGATTTTCTACTAAGCGTTTTACAAATTGAACCGTTGATCGCCGAAACCACGGCCTGCCGCATGGAGCATGTCATCGATAAAACCACTGTGGATCGTCTGGTTTGCTTTATCGAATATATCCACGAATGCCCCCGAGCCGGCAACGACTGGCTGGATGCGTTTGTCCGCTACTGTAAGGCCAACAAACAGATTGAAAGGCCGTGCAAATCTTGCATTCAACAGTTGAAGAAAACCACCCCCAATGAGCGTAAACCCGCCTAAAACGTAACAAATCCCGTGTAACCCGGCCCACACGGTGAGCCATCATTACAACGGGATTTGCGTAACGCCGGAACTTCAGTCTTTTAATCCAACATTAAAATCAGCCCTGAACGTCAACACCGAGATCACACCCAAGATGGGGATCCGGATTGGAACATTCAAAGTTCTGTGAACGGGTATCTACATGTCCTTCATCCCGTTCCTGATCATTTTCAAAATAGTC